>CEGF01000101.1_pt1 | contig 27195 bp, 36 predicted proteins | sample 306341 | NCBI WGS metagenome assembly CEGF01 (sample SAMEA2755655, study PRJEB7226) | microbial mat metagenome | biome: microbial mat; feature: hypersaline; material: grass silage | place: USA | collected 2014-02-19 | depth 0 m
TGGTGAAGTACCTGCGAGAGTTTGAGACACACCAGAGCCGCAAGCAGGCGTTTATGTGGGAGACAAAGCGACTGTCACCCATGAGCCGGTCGGAGGTTGAAAAGGCGATGCGAGCAGAGTGGGAGAGGACCGCCAAATGACGGGACTGGTAATCGGGATTGATCCGGATCTGGAGAAGAGTGGCGTTGGTGTGGCGGTTGATGGCCGGCTGTCAGACCTGCATTCGATGGATCTGTTTGACCTCTTCCTGTTCATTGATGAGCAGCATGCCATGGGCGCGACGTTCGTGGTTGAGGATGTGGAGTCGATGAAGCCGACATTCCCTCGACAGCTGAAGGCCGGCAACCGCCAGGCGCAGATCTCGAAGATCAGCCAGAACGTGGGACAGGTAAAGGCGATTGCCCGGGTGGTGCGCAAGTATCTGGATCGAGTGGGTGCTGACTACGTGATGGTAAAGCCGTTGACCGGCGCCGAGCGGTACTGCGATGCGGCCGGACGGGTGCGTCTGTTCTACTTCAAAACGGGTGGATCCATTAAGGGCATCAAAGACAATGCCGAGCTGTTTAACCAGGTAACCGGTTGGACTGGACAGAGTAACGAGGACAAGCGCGATGCCGCCATGTTGGCCCTATATGGATTGAGGAGGCACCTTGCGTAAACCGAAGCTGAAAACCCGGCCCCTGCAGATCGAAATGCCTACTGGGGAGCGGTGCAAAGCCTGTTTTGGCTCAGGGGCCATTCGTGGCGCGGTATCTGAATACACCTGTGGCGAGTGTGGAGGACTGGGCCTCGTGACTATAGATCAGGACTACTTTTCAGATCTGCAGGATGCGCTGGCCAGCAAGTGTATTGCGCAGGCGCGTGAAATCCGGGAGCTGCGCGAAAGCCTGAGGCTGGGCACTCAGCGCATTGGCAGCAAGATCGACTGATTGAAGGGGATGGGTATGGAGCTTGATGATCTTATTCACATCTATGTTACCGGCTGCAATGCGGATGACTTGCGCGATATGGTTGCGTCAACCGGCTACAGGTCTGTGATGTCAGAACTGCACAAGAACCAAGGCTTCATCGCCAGCGGCGGCGGAGGTGGATCGCATGATGCGATGATGGTCGCCCTTGCTGATCGAATGCCTGGGCGTTATGCGCCCCAGATCATTGACACTATCAAGGCAGGATTCTCGGAGTTGTATCGAGCCAATCCGCTGCGCTATGAGGTGGTGATCTACGACTACACCGACCGACGAGGACGTGCACAGAAGGCAGAGGCATTGGGTATCACGGAGATCAAGTTCAAGAATGAGCTGCGGACAGGGCGGGAGTATTTGGGGGTGCGGTTTATTGACCTGCTTCTGCCGCGGCAAGAGATTGCGTAAAAACTTCGCCTGAATGCTTGCAATAGTTCCTTAAAAGAACTATTATTAACTCAACGGTAAGGGAGCGGCCCTTCCAAAACCAAGCAAAAGGTGAATCACATGGAAATCAACTTCATCGAAAAAGATCAGATCTGGCAGGAAGAGTAGACTCGCTACTGGTTTGAAGTGAATGGTGAGAATTACTGCATCGCTGACACAAACGGAAACCTTCAACTGCTGGACTCGGAAGGCTACCCGATCGAAGATTGTAATGACCGCGAAGGCATCAAGGCAGCACTGATTCCTGAGTATGAAAAGCGGATCATGGATTAATGACTCCAGAGCAGTATAAACAAGCCCAGCAGCAGCTGGGCTTCTACGGCCGCGGTAAACTTGCAGGCTGGCTGGACGAACTAGGCATCAGCGAGTCCAGCCACAAAAAATACACCAGCGACCATGCCCCGATACCGCCAGTGGTTGAGAGGCTTATAAACGCACTACTCAGGCTCGATGAGCTGGAAAAATAGACAGCCTGTTTATTTATCCATGTTTTTGTTGCAATCACTGGATATCCATACTAAATTATCTGTATAACGTGCCAGAGTTGGCGCTAACTGGGCCTCGCAATCGCGGGGCTTTTTTATTTCTATCTTGTCTCAAGATCACCCACACCATGCAGAAGAAAACATGGCTTGCCATCGCGTTGACAGCAGTGGCGGGCTTTGAAGGCCTGCGCACGACTGCTTACATCGATCCGGTTGGAATCCCGACCATATGCTTCGGTCACACGGCTGGCGTCCAGATTGGCGATCAGAAGACGATTGCAGAGTGTGAATCGCTGCTGACGGATGAGGTGGTGGACTTTGGCCTGCAGGTTAGCAATCGCGCCAAGGTGCCCCTGTCTCACCCAGAGCAAGCCGCTTACACCAGCTTTGCCTACAACGTAGGTATCGGCGCTTTCGAACAGAGCACACTGCTGCGCAAGCTGAATGCGGGTGATCGGGTCGGTGCATGCAATGAGCTGCCCCGGTGGGTTTACGCCAAGGGAATCAAACTACCAGGGCTGGTGAAGCGACGCGCAGCAGAGCGTGAGTTGTGTTTGTCAGGTCTTAACAATGTGCGAACCCCAAAGTAAGGAGCTCCCAGTGAGTCTTGATCGATATACAGACTTCGCAATCACTAAGGTCTGGGTTGCTGTCTCGTACCTCGCATCTGGACTATTGGTTGGTGCCGACTGGGTGCTGCAGATACTGAACAATAACGCCGGTGCGTTTGGTGTCATCTTTGCCGGTATTACTACGGCTATTACCTGGTACTACAAGCGTAAGGATGATCGTCGCCGCCTGGAATTGCTTGAGCTCCAAGTAAAAGCAGGCCAGGCCTGTCAGTCTGATGAGTAGGCTGTATCTGGCTCTGGCGCTTGCAGGCCTGCTCGGTGGTCTGATCTGGGCGCTGATGACCATAGGCGAGCTGAAGGCCGAGGCCCGTCAGTCAGAGAAGGCGATCATTCACCTGAACAACACCATCAAAGAAGAGCGCGCGCGCTATGAGCAGACTGACCGCATGCTGGCAGAAACGGCAAAGCACCGAGCACTCGCGTCTCGCAGAGCTGGAGAGCTGGCTGATCAGCTTCGCGGCCTCAGTAGCACTGACCCCTGTCTTGATACTCGCATTGGCCCTGATGCTGCTGAGCGGGTGCGCCAATACCGAACCAGCCCCCCGTTACCTGAGGGAGCCGGTACCGCAAACGTGGACTGATACCTTCACACCGCCCGCCCTGAACGGCTCGTACGGCGACTACATGGCGCAGTGTGAGCTGATCATCCAGCAGTGCAACGTCGACAGGGAAAGCGTCAGGCGCTGGTCTGATGAGGCTGATGGCGCAATAGACGGGGCCCCTGGCACCCCCTAAACACCGCGGGGCAGGCGCAACCACGCGGTTTTCGGCAAATTTTCGGGGCTCTAGGGCCGCCACCACCACCTTGCTCAACCCCGCATGGTTGCTGAAATCGTTACTGGCGAAGGTGGCGATTCAGTGGAAACAATGAGATGGCCGAGATCAACAGGATTGAAGATGCCTATTCCTGGAACATCACGCGCCTGGCTGAGGCATTCGGCCTGCACCGGGAGACGGTACGCAAGCGACTGAATGCGGCCAGCGTGGTTCCGAGTGGCGTCCGTAACGGGGCCAACGTCTACAGCTTGAAAGATGCCGGTCCGGCCATTTTTGCAGACATGGTGCTGGGTGGTGATCTCGACCCCGACACGCTGCCGCCTACCGAGCGCAAAGCCTGGTACCAGTCCGAGAACGAGCGGGTAAAGCTGGAGCAGGAGCTGCGCCAGTTGGTCCGAGTGGAAGAGGCTCACCGCGAGATGAGCACGATCGCCAAGGCGGTCACCACCACACTTGAAAGCCTGCCCGACATACTGGAACGCGACTGCGGCATCGATGCCGACTCGGTTGCGCGGGTGCAAGACATTATCGACAGCATTAGACAGCAGCTGTACGAGAGGATCATTGATGACGAGCCTGACGAGTAGTCCTACCGCAAGCGCTCGCCAGATCCGACTTGATGTTGCCAACCTGATCAAACCGCCACGCAGAGTGCGCGTGAGCACTGCAGCCGCCGAGAAGATGATGGTGGTCGATGGTGGTGGCAAGATCAGCAAGTACAGCCCAGAACTGACCCCGTACATCGTCAAAGCGATGGACTGTCTGGCCAGTCGCAAGTATGACGCCGTGGTGTTTGTTGGCCCCGCCCGTACCGGCAAGACAAACGGCTTGATTGATGGCTGGGTGTCTTACGTCATCAGCTCCGATCCCGGTGACATGCTGATCGTGCAGATCTCCGAGGAGAAAGCACGAGAGTTCAGCAAGAAGCGCATCGACCGCATGCTGCGCAACAGCCCCGAACTGGCTGCACTGATGTCACCGCATGGCCATGACAACAACGTGCACGACAAGACGTTCCGCGCTGGCAATTACCTGGGCATCAAGTGGCCCACAGTTAACGTGCTGTCATCGTCCGATTACCGCTTTGTGGCGCTGACCGATTACGACCGGCTGCCGGAAAACCTGAGCGGCGAGGGCGATCCGTTCAGCTTGGCGACCAAGCGAACCCAGACGTTCATGTCCTCCGGCATGACACTGGTGGAGACTTCGCCGGGCTGGGATATAACCGATCCAGACTGGAAGCCTGACCCGAGATACCCGCACATGGCGCCGCCGACCAAAGGTGCGCTGGCGCTCTACAATCTGGGCACCCGCGAACGCTGGTACTGGCAGTGCCCGAGCTGCAGCGACTGGTTCCAACCGATCCTTGAGCACTTCAGCATCGAGCATCGCAGGCCATGCTGCCCGCACTGCGGCACGATCATTGAAGACCCGCACCAAAAACGTGAACTGAACGCCAAAGGCCAGTTCCTGCCGGAAGGCTGCAGCTTCACGCCTGATGGCCGGATCGAAGGCGAGCCGCGCAAGACACGCATCGCATCATTCTGGATGGAAGGTCCGGCCGCCACATTCCAGACGTGGGACTCGCTGGCCGACAAGCTGGCGCAGGCCGAAGAGGTCTACGAACAGACCGGCAGCCAGGAAAAGCTCAAGACCACGATCAACACCGACTGGGGCAGACCTTACCAGTACCGAAAAGCCGAAAACGCTCGCAGCCACGAAGCCTTGCAGGAGCGCACCGAGAAGCTGGGCGAACGCGTGGTGCCACATGGCGTCCGCGCATTGTTCGGGTCGGTGGACGTACAGGGCGGCAAGAAGCGGCGCTTTGTGGTGCAGGTCGTTGGCTACGGTGAACACGGTGAGCGCTGGCTGGTCGACCGCTTCAGTCTGCGCAAGTCCGAGCGCAAAGACGAAAACGGCGAGCTGCGCCGCATCGATCCGGGCGGCTACATCGAAGACTGGAATCTGCTGATCAGCCACGTCATCAGCCGCAAGTACCCGCTGGCCGACGAGTCTGGCCGCGAAATGCCGGTGCTGCTGACTGCCATTGATACCGGCGGCGAAGACGGCGTGACCGAGAATGCCTACCAGTTCTACCGCGCACTGCGCCGGCAGTCGTTGCACCACAAAGTGATGCTGGTGAAGGGCGGCAGCACCCGCAACGCACCGCGTATGCGCGAAACCTTCCCGGACAGCTCCGGCCGCAAGGATCGCCATGCCAGCAGCCGCGGTGATATCCCGCTCTACCTGCTGAACACCAACCTGATCAAAGACACGATCAGCAACGCGATGGAGCGCACCGAGCCGGGGCCGAACTACTGCCACTGGCCGGATTGGCTGGGTGAATGGTTCTTCGAAGAACTGACCTACGAGCAGCGCAGCCCGGACGGAAAATGGAGCAAGCCCGGCAAGGCCAACAACGAGGCGTTCGACTTGATGTGCTACGCCGATGCTGCTGCCACGAAAAAGGGCTACGACAAGATCAACTGGGAGGCACCGCCACCCTGGGCCCGTGACTGGGACAACAACACCGAGATCCAGGCTGACGGTGTCCGGTCGGCCAACCGCAAATCCAATGCGACACCGCCGGCAGAACGCAAGCGGCGCAGAACGCGGGGAAGGATTGGGTGATTCTGCTATACTGGATTAGCGGCTAGGGTAGCTCCCGAAAAGCTGAACACCGACAGCCTGCCGCGCCCATTTATTATCGGTGAAACTAGACGGTGAAGTTTATGAGCACGATTAATGATTGTTATTATCTTTCGCATGAAGAAGAAATTGAGCAGGCTAGACGAATGCTGCTTGCTGCTTTTGAGGTGTTAGTCTCTGCCAGGGACGACTGGAAGAGTGCAAAGGTTATATTCAAAGCGCTTCAGGCAGCAGCAGTCTGCAGCAAAGAGCATTCAAGCGACATAGCTAAAGAGAAAGGGTTCCCCCGTGCGTGGAGTTACCCAAGAACTTCACACATAGTTGCCACAGCCTGCATGGCCAGAGAGCACGGCGCTCCTAGTATTGAGCAATGGCACCCATACTCAACAATGTCAGAATGGGCACCTCATTATGCGTCTGCCTTAACAGCGCACTGCTCCTTGGATACTGCAAACGCTGCCCTGGCTGAGGGTGACGAATGGATTGGACAGTCGGCAGATTACGAAATCATTAGAGATATGCAGATATAACCAACCATTCACGATTAACAGAAACCCGCCTAGCGCGGGTTTTTTATTGCCTGAAATTTACCGGACGGACACATGGCCTACACCCAAGACGACTTGATCAGCATCCGCGAAGCGATCGCCACCGGGGAGAAGTCCGTCACCTTCGCCGATGGCAAGGCGGTTACCTACCGGTCACTGGCCGAGCTGATGCAGGCCGAGCAGATCATCAGCAAACACCTGGAAGCCGCTACAGGTCGTCGACCGCGCCGGGCCTTCCGCATGAACGTAAGCAAGGGGGTATGAAGTGAGCAAGCCCCGCGTCCGCATCAAGAACGGCCTTCCCGTGCAGACACGCGCCCAGGCATACGAAGGCGCGACCCATAGCCGCCGCGCGTCTGGCTGGACCGCTCCGGCCACCGGCCCCAACCGCTCGCTGAATGCCTCACTCGGAACGCTGCGCAACCGCTCCCGCCAGAGCTACCGCAACAACCCGTGGATTCGCCAGGCGATTGACCGCAACGTCAGTAACGAAGTCGGCACTGGCATTGTGCCGATGTTTGAGAGCTCCGACGCTGCGTTCAACGAGCGTCTGGAACAGTTGTGGTTGCCGTGGACTGGCCAGAGTTGCGCCGATGGTTCGCTCGACTTCTACGGCCAGCTGGCGCAGGCAGTCCGCTGCCGCCGCACCGCAGGCGAGGTGTTCATTCGCGTTCGGTATCGTCCGTTTGCTTGGGGCCTGACCGTCCCGATTCAGCTGCAGGTGATCGAGCCGGATCACGTCCCGCTCGACACGAACGAGACGCTGCAGAACGGCAACAAGATCATCGCCGGTAAGGAATACACCGCACGTGGTCGACTGGCTGCGATCTGGATGTATCCCGAGCATCCGCAAGACAACACCAGCATGGGCGTCAACAACCCGATCCGCATTCCGGCCGATCAGGTGATTCATCACTATCTGCCGCTGCGACCGGGGCAGGTGCGCGGGGAGCCGGATATCGTACCGGCGCTGCTGCGGGCCTACACCTACGACACCTACGAAGACAGCGAACTCAAGCGCAAAGAGACCCGCGCCCCGTTCACCGGCTTCCTGCAGAAAGAGTACCAGAGCGACAACGACTGGCAATTCGATCCGATCACCGGCGAGCCGCTGTCCGATGACTCAGATGTACCCGAGATCAACGCGCAGCCGGGCACGATTATCAGCGGTGCGATCGGCGAAAAGCTGACCCTGTTCGATGGCGACAACACCGGCAGCGGATACAAGGACTTCCAGAAGCAGCAACTGCTGGCCATCGCCGCTGGCGCCAAGTCGCTGTATCAGCTGATGACCGGCGACTGGGACGGCGTCAACGACCGCATCTACCGCGCCATGATTCAGGAATACCGGCGTGAAATCGAGATGGCACAGGATCACCTTGTCATTCACCAGATCTGTGAGCGTGTGGCGTTCTGGTTTACCGACCAGTGCGTTGCCACCCGGCTGGTCAGCGCTGCCGGCTATGCCGACCGATACGACGACTACAACAAGCGCGACTGGCGAACCCACCGCTGGCCGCACATTCACCCGACTCAAGACGTTCAAGCAACTGTTAACGAGATCAACAACGACCTCGAATCACTGGATGCCGCCGTTGCCAAGCGCGGCTACAGAGCCAGCGAAGTGCAGCGCAAGAACGTTGACGCCCGCAAACGCAAACGCGACCTGGAACAAAAGGCAGGTCTACAACCTGAGGATGCCTGACCATGAAATGGTTTAAAGCACAAGCCAACGGTGACGGCACTGCCAATGTCACCATCGACAAAATCATTGCATCAGACTGGAGCCCGGACTGGGTCGTAGACTTCTTTGGCGAGAAGTCGGCCCGCGACTTCGTCGACACAGTGGATGCGCTCGGTGATCTGACGGATATCCATCTGAAGCTGAACACGCCGGGTGGTGACGTATTCTCCGGCATTCGGATTGCCAACTATCTGATCAACCACAAAGCCAAGATTCATGTAACCGTTGAAGGCATGGCGGCCAGCATTGGCTCAGTGATCATGCTGGCCGGCGATACCCGAACCATGTTGCTCGGCAGTCGTGTGATGGCGCACAAGCCATCTGCTGGACTGGATGGCTGGTTCACCGCTGAAGATCTGCGCAACCATGCCGACCGCGTGGATGAGATCGAAAACGCGATCATTGAAATCTACGTGGCACGCACCGGGCAAACTGAAGAGTCGATCCGTGACATGCTGAGTCAGGGCGACTACTACATGGATGCCGACAAGGCGATTGCGCTGGGCTTCGCCACTGACAAGAGCGAGCAGCTTAAGGCGGCTGCCTGTATGGATCAAAGCATGTTTGAACTTCAGGGCAAGCTGCGTGCTGCTCTTGCTGGTGCTGAGCAGGCTGATAGCTTTAAGGCTGAGTGTGAAGAGCTTCGACAATCTCAGGAAGAATTAAAAGCGGCATGCTCAGAGTACCAGGCGCAGCGTGATGAGTTGCGAACAGCAGAGGCTCATTGGAAGAAAAAATCAGACCAGCTGGAAGCTGAACTCGAAGCCTTCAAGAATCCGGTTGCCGCCACTGCCGACGACATCATTGCCCGCTGCGCCGAAGCCGGTTTCGACGCACTGGTCGTGCCAATGGTACAAGCCAAGTTGCCGATGGCTGCCGTTGAACAGCGCCTGAAGCTGGCCGCTGAAGTCAAAGACATTGCCATGGCCTCCGGCATCGATGCTGGCGCACTGATGGCGCACCTGGACAATCCGATTCAGATGCTCGGGGTCGCTGTGGCTGAAGCTAAGGCTTTGGTCGATCAGGATCTCGATAATCACATTCCAACCAAGACCCATAACCACGCTGACAGCTGGTCGGCGGCTTTCAAAAAAACCAAGCACTGAGGTGACGTATGACCGTTAAGACCGAAGGCCAGCACGCTGGCGAATTCCTCATTTCCGAGGCAAATGGAACCCGATCCCGAGACCCAATCGTTATCAATGCAGGAGCTGGCAAGCTGTCTGCTGGTACTTTGATTGCCGAAATCACTGCCGCCAATGCGGCTAGTGCCACGGCTGGCGCAAACACAGGCAACGGCACTGTTGGCGCAATCGGCGTGGACAACACAGCAATCACTGGCGATTACACCGTAACCATCACCGAAGCTGCTGCTGATGGCGGTACTTTCAGTGTGGTAGATCCGAACGGAGCAGACGTCGGTGCCGGCACTGTAGGTGTTGAGTTCGTAGGTGGCGGACTGACTTTCACCATTGCGGATGGCGCGACTGATTTTGCCGTTAACGATAGTTGGACCATTGCTGTTAACGCGGGCATCGGTGAGTGGGTCGCTTATGACGACGACGGCACAGATGATGGCCGCCGTGCCTGTGGCGGCATTCTCTTTGCAGGCGTTGATGCCACCAGTAGCGACGCCCGAGCGGTCGGCATTGTCCGTGACGCTGAAGTCCGCGGTTCTGATTTGGTGGGCCTCGATACAGATGGAGCGGCTGACCTTAAAGCAATTGGTGTAATCATTCGCTAATACGACGTACAGCTTTCAGAAGAACGAAATTCACAGCCCGCATCTGCGGGCTTTTTAATTTGAGGAACAACCCATGGCGACTATCGATATTTTCAACGACGATGCGTTCAGCATGGTCACCCTGACAGATGCGCTCAACAAGCAGGAGTTCCAGCCGAGCCTGCTGCGCAACATGAACATCTTCACGCCGAAGCGGGTGCGCACCGAGGCGGTGGCAATTGAAGAACGCGCCGGTGTGCTGAACGTGATTGCGACCTCAGAGCGCGGTGCGCCTCTGGAGCAGAAAGACAAAACCAAGCGTAAGGTGCGTGACTTCCGCACTGTTCGTATCGCCAAACAGGATACGATTCGTGCGGCTGAACTGGCCAATATCCGTGCCTTTGGTTCAGAAACCGAGTTGATGCAGGTGCAGGCCGAAGTGGCGGATCGCATGAATGGCCCTGCCGGCCTGATGCGTGAAGTGGAGCTCACTTGGGAGCACCAGATGCTGGGCGCCGTACAGGGCATCGTCTACGACTCCGACAACGAAACTGTCATCAATGACTGGTTTGAAGAGTGGGGCGTTAAGCAGGATGCGGTGATCGACTTTGACCTGGACAACCAGAACCCTGTCAGCGGGGCCGTACGCAAGAAGTGTAATCAGGTGGTTCGTCAAATGATGAACGCTGCGGCGGGTGCGTGGGTACCTGGCCGCACTCAGGTGGTGGCGTTGGTAGGCGATAACTTCTGGGATGACCTGACCACAACCCCAGAAGTGCGCGAAACGTTCTTGAAAAGCCAGGAAGCGGCGGATCTGCGCAATGATGTCGGCAACGCCTATGATTCCTTCCGTTATGGCAGCATTACCTGGATCAATTACCGCGGTACCGATGACGGTTCGAAGGTTGCAATCGGCACCGATGAAGCCAAGTTCTTCCCGATCAACGCACCGGGTGCATTCCAGGCTGCCTACAGCCCGGGCGAGTGGTTCGATGTGATCAACACTCAGGGGCAGGACGTGTACGCAATGACACTGCCGGACACCTCCGGCCGCAATGCATTCGTGGACATTGAGGTTTACAGCTACCCGCTGTTTATCTGCACCCGTCCGAAGATGCTTCAGCGCGGCAAGCGCACCTGATCTCTGCAGATCCAAGCGCCTCACCCGGGGCGCTTCAGTGTGCGGAGGTAGCAACCATGTCCATCGACAAAACCATGAAACGAGCAGCTCGGCGCAACCTGGTGCGCTGCGGTGAGCCCTGCGATTTGGAGAAACCCGGTGTATCAGAACTCATTGAGAATGTGCTGGTACACATCATGCGTGATGTGGAGCTGGTATCCGCGGGCGACACTGACGTTGCTGAAAGGCGCACAGAGGCAGAGATGCTTATTGACGACGTGGGCGACCTCAAAAAACGAGACCTGATCCACACCGAGACAACCGTCTGGCGCGTGGAGTCCAAGGTGGCGAATGACGGCTACACCGTTCGGGTGGTCGTGAGTGAGGATGTATGAATACAGCGCATTTGCAGGCTGAGAAGAATGAACGACTGGCAGCGGCAGCTGAAATGTTCGAGCGGGTAAAGGACTCGCCTGAATACAAAGAAGCGCTGTTAAAGCTGTTGGGTCGAGAGGATCTGCATGAAACTGATCTTGGTTGTGAAATTGACATTGATCAGTTGCAAAGGGACGGTGAAACCGCTCGGTATATCGTGGAGCTGCTGTCATGAGTACTCGAGTTTACGGCAATAGCCAGCCGATCCGGATTGACGAAGGCGACCTGAAGCGCGTGCGTGACGTGTTGTATGGCTACCGCAACGGCGCTGAAAAGGCGGTGATGCGTGCCGTCAATCACGGCACCCGGCAGGGCCGAAAGCACGTAGTCGATGGCATCTACGCCAAGGCGGCGTTGAAGAAAGCCGATATCCGCGAGCATACCTCATTCCGGCTTGCCAGCCTCGGCACCATGGGATCGGCTCAGGCCAAGCTGATTCTGAAGAGCGGCCCGATCAACCTGCTGAAGTATGGCGCCAAGCCTGCAGGCAAATCAGGCGTCAGCTTCCGCATCTGGCGTGACGGCAAGCGCGAGAAGTATAAGCACGCCTTCATAGCCACGCTGATCAAGGCCCGTTACTCCGGTGTGTTCGAGGTCAACATCGACTCACCCAAGTATAAAGAGGGCAAGCGAACTCCGTGGCGCCGCAAAGAAGGCCCGGGCATCCCGACCATCTACCAGCAGACACCGGGGCTGGCCGAGAAAGCCAACCAGCTGGCGATGGAAGCCATGATGAAAGAACTCGACCGGCAGGTCGGATTGATTGACCGGGGGCTGCTGTGATCATCCGTGAACAGATAGTGCAGGCCGTCATTGATCGGCTGCGCCCACTGACAACCGTACCGGTACTGCGCCGCGAACAGTACGAAGATGAGTTCGAGTTTGTGTGCGTGTGGGACCAGACACAGGAAACTAGCCGTGACGACTACGGCCGACTGACACACACCATGGATCTGACGGTGGAATTCATCCGACAGGATGCCAGCGGCTACGCATCACCAGCTGCGGCCGTGTCCGGCATGTATGGCGATCTGGTTCGAACGCTTTTCAATGACCCCTTGAACGACCAGCCAGACCCGACTTTTGGTGGTCTTGCTGACAGCATGACCGAAAGCAGCATGATCCCGCTGACGCCCGAAGCTGGCTTGCGGATCGTGGGCCTGTCGCTGCAGGTCGAGATTACCTACCACACCAAGCACGGCGACCCGTTCAGCCAGTAACACCCAATCCCTGACACCCGCTCACTCAGAACAGTCCATCCGGCCTGTTCCGCGCCTTCGTGCGCGCCATTTTCCAAAACCGCGCAACCGCGCACATCAACGACATGAGGTAACAACATGGCAAACGCAGATAATGCGCTGCTGCGCATGGAAACCGGCCAGCAGTCCTACCCGATGGATGCACTGCTGGACACCGGTGACTCCAAAACCTTTGAAGGACTGGCCGCGCCATGGTCTGGCCGTGCAGGCTTTGAGCCGGACGTAAAGCCTGACGGCGTGATCAATGGCGGCGCTATCACTCCGGGCGCAACCACCAACACCGTTGCCGTGGAAGCGATCATGTGCAACCTGGGCGGTGCCGAGACGGCAGTCGGCGGCGACTCCGCGCTGGCGGTCACCCGTGCAACCACCAGCACCCACCTGATCAGCTCCATCACCGTCAATAGCTCCGGCGCGCTGGCCGTGGTGGCGGGTACCGAGGGCAGCGCCTTCAGCGAAACCCGCGGCGATGCCGGTGGCCCGCCGTACATTCCAGCTGGCTCCATCGAAGTGGGGCAGGTGCGCTTGAACGCCCAGGCGGCCGCCGTGGTGAAATCCACCGAGATCTTTCAGGTGGTCGGCCTGCATCAGGAGCGTTACGACGCGCCGCTGTTTGATGTGGACAGCCTGAACGGACAGGTGAAGTTCGTCGGCGCACTGGCAACCATCCATACCGGTGACGAGCCGAAAGGCGTCTACGCCAGCTATGCCACACCGCTGATGCAGGACATCGAGCCGGTGCGTGACAATGTGGTTCCGGAGGAGGCGTATTCGGTATCGTCCGAGTCCTACTATGGCCGCGCCATTGGCTCCACTTCAAAGTCACTTTCCCAGGGCTCTTTCACCTACGCGATGAAAGACGGTATCACCGACACCCTGGCAAAGCTGGAAGGCGAGAATCTGTGGTTCGAGTTCCTGCCGAGCCGCTATAAGCCCGGCGTTAAGTTCCAGTACCAGGGCATTCTGGGCGTGAACCGCAGCTATCCGGCGTCCGGCGCGATGACCATGGCCTGCACCGTCTCTGCCTCCGAGAAAGCCAAGCCGGTAGGAGCCTAATCCATGAGCTTTAACCTGAACGCATTTCGTCAGGCGAAGTTCGAGCCCCGGCAGGATGTCGTACCCCTGCCGGAGCTGATCGACTTCTTCCCTGAAGGCACCAAGCCCAAAGACGCCACGTTCACCATCCAGATGCTGAGCAGCAACGACCTGCACCGCGCCGAGAACGCCATTCCGGCGGGCAATGCCGCGCAGGAACTGCTAAAGCGCTTGGCCGGTGGCGCTGACCAGGACAAGGCCGAAGTGGCCGCTGAAGTGCTGGGTATCATCGGCGGTGACGATATCGAAGCCACGCTGAAGAAGCAGCTGGAGATGGTCCGGATCGGTGTGGTTGCGCCGGCACTGCAGCTGCAAGACGTGGTGACCATTGCCGAGCACTTCCCGGTGGCCTTCAAAAAACTCTGGCTTGAGATCAGCCGACTGACCGGCATGGGAGCTGCCGCCGTGGTAAAGCGGCGTCCCTCTGGCAAAGGCAAGACGTCAGAGACGCCTTGACTCTCTGTGATCTGCGGGGCCGCTTCCTGTTCGAGGTACGGCCCGACCTTTTCCCAGAGGGTTACCTGACCCCGTCAGAGCGCGAGCTCTGGATTATCTATTACGACCACAAAGCCGCAACTCGGGAATCAAAATAATGGCCGTTGACCTGCAACGCACAATCGAGATCATCTTTGCCGGTGTCGATAATGTCGGCCCCACCGTGCAGAGCGTTGGGCGCAGCCTGGACGAACTACAGGGTAAAGTAGGCGGCGTGACCGGCCCAATGGCTGACTGGACCAAAACCATACTGGCAGCCGAAACGGCGCTCGTGGGTGTCGGTCTTGCCATGGCTGGCGTTGCAGTCAATCAGGCCGGTGAGTTTCAGACCAGCATCCAAGAGATCGGCACACTGTTCAATGCAACTCAGGATCAGGTTAAGGGTCTGGGTGATGAGATCCTTGATTATGCGGTGGTATCCACTGCCAGCATTGAAGAGATCAATCAGTCTGTTTACAAAGCGATCTCTACCGGTACCGACTACGCCGACTCAGTCAGGCTAGTAGCGGATGCCGAGGTTCTTGCCACCGCTGGCCGTGCCAATCTGGCTGAGACCACAGCACTGCTGACCAGCTCGCTCAATGCCTACGGTGACGGGGTGCAGCAGGCAGCGGATTATTCCGACTCACTGTTTGCCGCAGTACAGACCGGTAACACCAACCTGCCGGAGCTGGCCACGAATCTTGGCAAGATCACGGGTGTGGCATCTGCGGCTGAGGTGCCATTCGATGACTTGGTTGCAACCCTGTCTGCGCTGACCATCACGACCGGCAACACAGCAGAGTCCAGTACCAAGCTGCGTGCGCTGCTGAGCGAACTGATCAAACCGTCTGATGAGCTGAAAGTTGCGCTGGGTGATACCACGCTGGCTGGTGATGGACTGCAGGCCGTCATGGAAGTGCTGCAGGCCAAAACAGGCGGCAGTGCCGAAGAGATGTCAAAGCTTTTCGGCAGCAGCAACGCACTGCAGGCTGCGCTGGCGCTGGCAAATGACAACTCAGGTGCGTTTGCCGCTGCACTTGAAGCGCAGGCAAACCGCGCCGGGCTGGCTGCGGCTGCAAACGAAGAGCTGGGCAAGTCGTTTGAGTCCATCAACCAGAACCTGGCCAACTCCATTCAAGCGGCATTCATCGGTGCCGGTGAGCCGCTACTGGACAACTACGGCGAGATCGTCACCGAGCTGAGTAACCTGTTCAAGACCGTCAGCTTTGAGTTCCGGGGTGATGCGTTCAAGGATCTGTATGACGGAGTCGATGGCGCGACAGAGCGTATCACTGAGCTATTGGGGGGTATTGCTGAGGCGCTGCCGGAAGCGCTGGAGCAGATCGACTTTGACGTACTGCTGTCGGCATTCGACAAGCTGGGCCTGTCAATCGGCAGCCTGTTCGGCGATCTCGATCTGACCAATGCCGATGATCTGGCGACGGTTATGCAGGCCCTCGTGGATGGCGCAGCAGCGTTGACCAATGTGGCAGCTGGCGCTGTTGATGGGCTGGGTCCCTTTATTCGCACCATTGCCACGCTGATCGATGAGGTCAACAAGGGCGATGAGGGAATTCAGAACTTCGCCGGCCAGATCCTCGGCTTTGCCACGGGTATTGATGCTCTGCTGCCGGCTATGGGCGGGCTTGGTAATGTACTCGCCACAGTCGGCGGTGGCCTTGCCGTGCTTGGTGGCGCAAGACAAGCGGGATTGGCGGTATCGAGCCTGGGCAAACTTGCGGCTGTCGTTGCCAACCCAGTGACCGGCTTGATGGCGGTATTCGGTGCAGCTGTCTATGTGATCGCTGATTTCGGCACTGAGGTCGCTTCGCTGTCAGACAAGATGGACGAGTACCGCAAGGAAGATGAGCGGTGGGTTGATGCCGCCGCGATCACTGACAATTGGGGCGACATGATCATCAAGGCCCGTGAGCTGGGCGCTGATGTATCCCACCTTGCTGACGTATTTGAAGAAACCTACGGCGTAACCATTGAGCAGGCCGAAGCGCATGGCAGCGTCAAGGCGGCCATGGAAGCCACAGCACAGGCAGCACGAGATGCGGCTGCTGCTGAAGAAGAGAACGCGAAAGCCAAAAGCGCGCAGGTACTGGCCAATAGTGAGCTGAAGCTGGCGGAGTTTGAGCGGGCAGAAGCGCTGGAGGAGCAGCGCAAACAGCAGGATGCGTACAAGGAAAGCATCCTGTCACTGGTGTCAGAACTGGATGGGCTGACTAAGGCTGAGTTTGAATCGCTATCTGTTGCTGAGCAGAACGAGCTGATTGATGCCAAGCGCACAGCGGCAAAGGAAGGCTGGCTAAAGGCCACAGCCGACGCAACCAAAGCAATCGATGATGAGAACAAGGCGATTGCACGCGAGAAGGAGTTGCGCAAAGAAGCGGCAGACGAGCTGTTCCGGCAGACCCAGCAGGTATACGACTACAAAGAAGCGCTTGAAGAGATTGCCAGCAATGAGCGCATCCGGCGAATGGAACTCAATTTTGAGTTCGACATTGAGGAGATGCGTCAAAACGCAGAAACGGCCAGAGCAATAATCAGCTCAATCGGTGAAACCGTAAACAGCACAGGCGAGACGCTCACAGGCCTGGCTGAGCTGCTGACCGGCTTCAGCAGCACCTCTTCAAGCGGTTACCGCGAGATCATGGAGATCATCCGAGACGAGGAAGCCCGCCGCGACGAAGCGATTAAGATGCAGCAGGAAATCACCCGCGCTCAAGTCGATCAGATGGATGCACAGACCATGCTGCTCAGGCAGCGTGCTAACGCATATGCGCGGGGTGATGCGGCGATCACCATTAACGGCGAAGGGCTTCAGCCGCACCTTGAGGCATTCATGTGGGAAATTCTTGAAGTGTTACAAGTACGGGTTAACGCCGAAGGACATGCGATGCTGCTGGGAGTTTGATGATGATATCGATTACATCCAAGCGATTTGATCCAAATGCCGTGCTAGTGATTGAGCGACCCAGGCCGAATAGCGATCTGCGCGCTATGACCCGGCGTGTGAATCGCATACCGACACTGGATGGAGGCTATGCGCTGAATGACACAGGCCACAGCCCGTCAGATCAAACCATCACCATCATCTGGGCAGCGAGCGAAGCGGAATACGCCACGGCATCGCGCCTACTCAGAACACACAACCGCATCATAATCAGTACGTTAGATGGTTGCTTTGAAGCGGTGCTTGAATACCTTTCGCAGCAGCGCGGCGAGGCGACTGCGCGCATACTCGTATTGGAGAAACTGAGCGTATGAAACTGACAACTGCACTGCGTACTGCAATCGCGAACGAAATCCTCAGCGCAATCACAAACGGCACGGCGGCCGATCCAACCATTGAACTATACACCGGCACTATTCCGGCGTTGGGCGATCCGGTATCCGATACACTGCTGGCAACGCTGACGATGACCACTACGGCAGGCACGGTGACCGATGGTGTGCTTACCATGGATGCGATCACCAGTGATCCGACCGCAGATGCGACCGGCACGGCAGGATGGGCGCGCGTGCTGGATCGTGACGGTACGCCAGCCTTCCACATCACCGTTGCCGATGACGGAAGCGGCGATCTCAACCTTAACAGTGTCAACGTGGTTGCGGGTACACCGGTGGCGATTACGGCGTTTACGATCACAATCGGCGGGGTGTGAGTCATGACCGACTATGCTATCAGCGGCACGATATCCGGTTGGCCCGCCGAAACTGATACCGTGTCCGGCGAATACGTATTCGACGGCCTCTGGGATTCCCTGTCCGTCAGCATGTCGGACGGCTCGTTTTCTGGCGTCATATCCGATATCGGTGGAAATAACGGCCTGTTTTGGCTGGTTTTTTACGCAGAGGATGTAGATGGCTATCAGATTGCAATGTCCGCGTTCGGGCCTTATGTGCTATCAGATGAGGGGGATATTGTGCCGTGATAAATATCATGATGTCATCAAAATCACCTCCTTTGACATCGCTCAGCATGGGAGCATACGAGGGCGCTAGTCTGCCACTGTTCGTCGAGGCGGTTGGTTCGGTTGCTCTATCGGGTACGGTTGATGCCGTGCTGGACGTAATAGCGTCCGCATCCGAGGGCGTATTCGGGCAGGCTGCTGCCGAACTTGGCTATACGGTTCAGGCGGCAGGACAGGTAGGTGGCACTATCGGCGTCGCATCCGCTGCGCTTGGCTTCGCCGCAGCCGCGGAAGGCTTCAACGACTGGTCAGCTGCAGGCGTAGACAAGGATCGTGCGGTATACCTGCTGGTGCTTGGCGATACCGATCCAATCACCATCCCGATCAGCAGCTGGCAAGCCACTGCGCGACAGGGCGATGTGAGCAGCTACCTGAATGCGGTTGTGCCTGCATACGAGCCGCTGGCGGCTGACATTGCGGCGCGGCAAGGCGAACGCATGGAGATACGCATGGGCTTCCGGTTTGATGATGGCGCAATCCGGTCAGAGCCTATTATCTCAGGTCCCATGCAAACACTGACCGTACAGTCAGGCCCGCGCAATAGCACGGCGACAATGAGCGGATATGCCCCACTTGAGAATACTGCAACTGGCGTTGATCGGACGCTGATCAACATCCGCACCACTAGCGAGACCAACGGTAAGCTGCGCGTTCGGGCTGATGTTGACTTGTTCATGCGCCCCGGCATGACAGCGCACGCCAGAGGTCGGGCATTTACCGTGAACTACATCAATTACTACGCAACCCAATCTGACCGATTCTGTGAGGCTGGCGAGTAATGGGCAGGGCGCGGATCATTTCTCAGCTCGAACCGGGGCGATACCAGATCGAACTGGATCACGGCACCCTGCAGCGCGACGCGATGATCTCGGAGATCGAAACCCTGCTGCAGGGCGAAGCGCTGGCGCTTCAGGATGCAGATGCAACTATTGCCGGGCTGCAAAACCAGCTGGACGCAAAGGTTGCGCTTCTGAATGCATTGATTGATGAGATGAACAACCCGCCAGCGCCCGAGCCAGACGATGGTAAAGAGGGCGAGGATGGCGAAGAGGACGACACGGAAGAGGTGCTCGATATATCAGAGCGCATTGGAGCGGCGATAATTGAAGTCGAGCGAGCGCGCAGGACGTTGAGCAGAGCTGAGCGCCAGAAGGCCAACATTGTAATGAAGTTGGCATCACTGCGGCTGCAAAAAAGCAATCTCGAACGGGTCGAAACAAACAAGACCATAGAGGCATGGTGTACTGACGGCGAATCCGATATGACCGGCGAGGTTGGAACAGCTGAAGTCCCCGGCGAGCCGCTAATGCCGATACTGATAAAGCCTGGCTTCGATGGCGGTGCAGCGTACGATCAGGCCCGTGATGGCCAGATGTTCGAGCGCCCATTGATGAACAGCGCTCAGGCATATCTCAATGCGGCATTACTACCGGGTTGGCAGCGATGGAAGCCTACATACCGATTTGGCGCAATTACTGCCATTGATCGTGATGAGGGCACGTGCAGTATCCAGCTTGAGCCGACACGCTCATCAGCGCAGAACCTGTCAATCAACCCGAGCGGCATGATCCACGGTGTTAAAGCCAAGTACCAGGACTGCGACATGGATGTATTCGAAGAGGGCGATGAGGTACTGATCGAGATGCAGTCCCAGTCGTGGACTGAGCCGCTCGTGGTTGGGTTCAAAAGCGATCCGAGGCCGTGTCCGTTGAAGTTTCTATTTCTTGTTGCAGGTGAGCCGATATCTCAATACTCGGTCGATGCCGGTTTAATAAAGCCTCCGAAAATGATAAACCCAAGCCCCGCCAACGGTGTAAATATATGGCCTTTTTTTAATCACTTGGCGTTTTTTGGGCAGACCCTCTACTCTTGGTACGCATCAAGTGATCATGTTTTCACAATTGACGGTTACGTTAAACAACAACTGCAGACTAGTGGCATTCCAGCTGTTGCGGCAACTAAGAATTATGTGTGGTCAGCTCATTATATGGACAAAGGCAGTAGCGGTGGCCCCGGCGCAAGCGGCGATTATGGAAACATGGTTTTCACTCAGTACGACAAAGCAGGCGACCTGGTGCGTCAGTTGGTGTTACCAAACACAGAAAAATTTTATTGCATAGATGTTTTTGCGGCCTGCGGTATGAATTCTGAGGTTGTTTTTGCGTATCCAAATGCAAATGGCGGCCATAGGTGCGATTTTATTATCGGAGATGATGGAAGCGTAATAAGAAGGGATTTTATCGACGATTATGATGTCCCATATGGCGGGCATGGCTTTGGTAATCAAAGATTGGAGATACATGAAAAACAAGTTCGACTGTATGACGGAGTAAGCACCGACGGAGCAGCTATCATAACGTCGCCGGATGATATTTTTGGTTGCGCTATGCAAGAGGACTACATAGTAATCTCAACAGAGACTGGCAAGCTGATTTGTTATGACCGTAACGATTTATCCGAGCTGGCCACATACCAAATCCCACAAGGGCGAGGCGGCATGGTCACCGTAGACGCTGCTCGAATGCCCGTAGCAAGTTAATCCCTCAAGCAGGAAATCACAATGTCAGCACCACCAAAGCTGCCACCGTTTAAGCGCGGTGACACGTATCTGCTCACCTGTACCTACAAGATCGATGGCACGCCTGTGAGCCTGACGGGCAAAACAATGCGGGCCCAGATCCGCACACGCCGGGGTGATCTGGTAGCAGAGCTGAATGCAACAGCCGCAGTGGATCAGGGCGCAAACCCCGGGCAATTCACCATATCGCCAGTCGATCCCGATACCAGCGGCTGGCAGGCCGGCACATATGAGCGGCCGGACTTCCATCTGATCGATATTGAGATCACAGATGGCGGGGTAATCACCAGCTCTGAGACGTTCATCCAGCCCGTGATTGAGGACGTGACCCGATGACAACCGCATGGATCGAGGTTGCGCTGGTGCCGCAGTCTGAGATTGCGGTGTCACGGACGCGACCGGCAGGGGTGGAGATCAGTACCACCACGACCGAGGTGCAGATTCAGACATACCCAGCACCACAGATTGAGGTGGCGATCGGGCTGCCTGGCCCGCCAGGGCCTCCGGGCGACTCGACAGTTACTGCCACTGCTGGCGCAGCTATCAGTGCCCTCCGGGCAGTGTATGAGCAGGACGGAAAGGTGTACCTGCTGGATGCGCACGATGCCGACCATGTCGACCTGCTGCTGGGTGTGGCGGTATCAGCTGCTGCGGCAGGTGGGTCGGTGCTGGTGCAGCGGCTTGGCAGGCTTTCTGACGCTGGATGGAGCTGGTCGACCGGCAGAGTATGGCTGGGTGCAAACGGATCGCTGACTCAGGTGCCGCCGGCATCAGGCTTTGACCTTGAGATTGGGTCGGCTACATCCGCAACTGAAATCATCATTGATACACAACCCCCAATAGCTCTATGAGGTAATACCATGGCACAGGGTTTTCTGGCTCGCGTTGCGGGCAAAACAAAGCAGATTTTTGCAATCACCTCCTCAGCTGGTGCTGCTGACGCCGGGAAGATCCCAGCACTGGATGGCGCAGGGCGGCTCAATCAGTCCTTTATGCCAGTTGGTATTGGGGCGGATACCGTCCAGGGTACGGCGTCTGAGGCGTTGTCGGCAGGCGATTTCGTCAACTTCCACGACGATGGCGGCATATTTTCTGTGCGGCTGGCGGACAACTCCAATGGACGGCAGGCTGACGGGTATGTGACCGCATCTGTATCGCTCGCCGGTGCCGCTACGGTGTACCCATTGGATGGCATCAATTCAAACCTGAGCGGACTGACCCCCGGCGCTCGCTACTATCTGGGCACTGCTGGTGGGGTGATTGCCACTCCTCTTATTGAAACCGACGCTGGAAATGTCGGCAGCATCAGCCAATACCTTGGCTATGCCAAGTCGGCCACTGAGCTGGTGACCAATGACGATGGCTATGTGGAGCTGTAACCATGACCCTACGCAGACCACTGGTTCTGGTTGGGGGTGAGATCAAGCAGCTGCCGGCAGGGGATACGCTGCCCGGCAGTGAAGCCTCCGTGCAAGTCAACTGGTCCGCCACCGAAGTCTACCAAGGCGGCGAGATCACCGGCCAAATCACAAATTACGACAGCGAGACCACGTACACAGCCACTGCTGTGCTGGGTTCTGTCTCGATCACAGATGACGTGATCACCTATGTTGCCGATGGCGACTACGGCACCGATGTGCTCACGATCAACGGGCGTCAGTTCTCGATTGTGGTGCTGGAGTTTGTTATCACGGATGGGGTGATTGGCACACCCGGCACGCAGGGCTTTGGTGTGGGTATCTACCCGCATGACGATCTTGCCACTGCTGGGTTGTCGGTGATGACCGGCACGGATGACGAAACTCACGACAACCATGGCAACTATCAGCACACCAACGGCTCAATCATGGTGTTTGTGCCGAAGTTCTACTACCGCGTCGGTAACGTAGACGCACCGCAATACGCGACCTATGGTGCGAACAGCATCGAGATTGCCGGGATCGACCAGTTCAGCGATACCGCGTCAGCGAATGCGGCAGGGTATGTGCTGCACCGGGCCTTTATTGACGGCGGTGAAGAGAAGTCTGGCTTCTTCTTCGACAAGTACCAGAGCAGTAAGTCAGGTGATGCAGCGGTTTCAGTGAAGAACCAGTCGCCTATTGGGTTGACCACAAGCACCGTCTATAATCCATCGTCCACCATGACCGGCTGCACCGGGATTCTGGCCGATGCGGTGGTGCTAGGCCGTGCGCGTGGTAGCCAATACAACCAGTGCTCAGCATTCATGCTCGGTGCGCTGGCGATCCTGTCACTGGCTCATGGTCAGATGGCAACCGGCACTACGGCCTGTGCTTGGTACGATGCCAGCGGTACAACTAACTTCCCGAAAGGCTGTAACAACAACGCGCTCGGCGATACCAACGATGCGGGCGTGTCGTTCACGACTGCAGGCGATTCCGGCGACGCCAACAAGCCGCTTGCAGGCAGCGGTGTGCCATTCGCTAAGACAACCCATAACGGCCAGAACTGCGGTATTGCTGACCTCAACGGCTCGTTGTTCGACTGCGCCTTGGGTATTACGGCGCCCGGAACATCGGCCACCAGTACGACTGCGATTAGCAACAACACGATCTATGTGCTGAAAGAGTCCGTTGCGCTGGCCTCACTGACCGCTGGGTGGGATGGCAGTACGGATGCCTGGGGCAATACAGCGCACCTGAACACACTGTATGACAGCGTAACCAGCCCGCACGCACTAGGCAGCCCGACTGGTGTGGTGTACTGGGGCAATGGTAGTAATCAGGTGATCGACGGGGCAGGTAGTGGTGTCGCGTGGAGTACCGCCGGGTTTATTCCGAAGGACAATAACTCCACCAGCGCAACGGGCACGAACCAGTTCGGTAACGACTGCCTGGACTGTTACAACCGGCACAACCTGTTCCCGGTTGCGGGCGGCCGTTGGTTGTCTGCGGCGCTCGCTGGCGTTTTCTACCGGATCTTCTACTACAGCCGGTCGAGCGTCTACAGCAACGCGGCGCCCCGTGCCTCGGCCTATCTCCAGTAAGGAGCCTATATGATCTACTCAGCACTACATGTTGATACTACAGGGCCGAACGGTACAAGCCTACGGCCAAAGGCGGCTGATGATAGCAGCCTGAACTATATCGGGGAGCGTGACGGGCGGCACTGGTATATCGGCGCAGCAGCTACCGAGCAACACGCTGAAATCGACCTGCGCGAAGAGCTGGATGCTGATGTGGCCGACCTGATCAAAAGCAGCCAAATGGCAGCGGCGTTGAAGCAGGGGCTGCGCAAACAGATTGATGAAGAAGTAGGGGATATTTACGACCTGCTGGCAGATCAGTCGAAGATGATGGAAATGATCTACGCCATGCTGACCCGGCTGGCGGTTGAGTATTTGGGCGGTGCGCCAATGCCGGAGCAGACACGGCTGCAGTATCTGGCACGAGCAACGGCCGTGGTGCAGGCGATGGATTCAGGACAGGCGGTACTGCGTGGGAGTTTTGAAGACATGGACGCCGTTCTGGGGACGATCATCGAGCGACAGAGCCGGATCAATGCGATTGTGCGGGATCGGTATGTGGGTAAAGTGAATGAGGCGAAGGATGCGTAGCCCCAGACATGTGCGGCCAGCGGCAGGCCGCGTCTGATCAGATCGAATCTGCGACAACAGTCGAACAAGTGCAGCAACTCATGGAGTCGCTGCGCAATCCACCGGATCAATCAGCGGCTGCGTGATCGTCCAGCAGTTCAGCTCTCACAATATTCACTTCCTCGGGTGACACGATCGTCACCTTGGCTTTCCCGGCTTTGCAGTGGTGCACGGTCACAATGATGTCGTGATCGAGAATCAGAGACTCGCCGTCTTTGCGGGAAAAGGTGAGGGTGGTAGTACGTGTCATGGCACCTCCTGTGCGTGTGTATCCAACGGGCAGGGTACCTGATCGGTGAGGTTAGCAAAACTGTCTCAATCCAGTATCATGATGGCAGGTGAGCGCACAGCGCAGGATGTACACCGATGACGATAACCCAGGGAGTGAGACCATGTCACAGCCAGTTACCACCGCCGCAATAGCAGTCGCACTAATACTCGCCACTCAAAATGCAGCCGCTCAGGTTTTCACCTGCACGGTTGGCGATCGCAAAGTTTACCAAAGCACCCCTTGCCAGGCTGGCGATAGGCCGGTGGATATGAATGTACCTGCGCCTGCTGACCGACCAGCTAACCACAGGATCAGTGAAGAAAATCGGCGCTGGCTTGAGGAGCGAGAAAGGAAGTCACAGAGAGCAGGTCGTGTGCTGGGCCAACGAGCAGCAGAGGCACGAAGCAGCAGGCTGCAAAGAGAAGCTGAAGAGGCATCAAAAACTCGCATCACCAGGGCGATGTTCGATGACCAGGTGGTTGTTGGCATGACAGCTGCCCAAGTGCGCTCAACATGGGGTAGCCCCGATAAGATCAATCCGTCCCAGTACCGGGCTGGCGAGAAGAAAGAGCAGTGGGTTTACTATGAAAGCGACCGCACATCATATGTGCACCTGACGAACGACAGGGTCACATCATCGAGTACGTATCAGCATTGACCGCCCGTGCGATGTACGTGCGAATCGTGCGAAATCTTTAGCGGGTTATCAGAAAGAGATAGAAAAACAGGACGTTCGTAACATGCTGAATTTGCTATCCTATCTCTTTCTATATGTTTCTGAATTACAGCCCCAGCTTGTGTGCTACGTAGTCCGCGTCTTTGTCGCAGAGTGGAGGTAGAGAAGGGTGGTGCGGTACCTCTTGCGATACGTATCATCCATGTGTATTCTTTGCGTTCACAACTTCCGGAAATACAGTGGTCGAACTAGGTGCAACTTGCTGAAAAAACAGGGTCAAAAAGGTGAAGTTATTTCGGAAAATATGACGTAACAGGTTGATGCTGAAGGAAAAGCCAGCGGACTGCAACTCCGTGTACGCCGGTTCGATTCCGACTCCAGCCTCCATTCCTCTCAGGTGATTTTTTGACACCTGAGAGGAATGGAACCATACAAAAAACTTCCCCTCTTCGTTGTTAGTGCTGTCAATATTCTGCACAGCTCTATATCTAATCAATTACTCTCTTTTTCGGCTTATCGATTCTGTCTGCTCCGCCTTGGTTTAAACGGGCAGGCGTACGCCTGCCCTCAGGCATTTATTTCCAGCGGCCAGGGGCGTAGCTGAATACAGGCAACGACCAGTGCCAGTATATGGCGGCTACACGCATCATGATGCCGGTGGCAAACGACAGTATTAGATTGAGATCATGATTTAATCCCATTTGCTCCAGCTGGAGATAAAGCAATGCAACCAGCAAAGAGATGCTTGCATAGAGTTCGTGTCGAAAAACTACAGGTACTCGCTGACACAGTACATCGCGCAGAATGCCCCCAAAAATACCCGTTATCATGCCTGCCATAACAACTATGGGTGTACTGTAGCCGAGCTCAAGGGCTACATTGCAGCCAATGATGGTGAATGCAATAAGGCCCATGGCGTCCAGCAGCAGGAAGATCTTGTGCAAATGATGCATGAAGCGGGCAATCAGCATGGTGATCAGTCCGGCTGAGACAGTCAGGTAGATGTACTCGGGGTGCTGTGTCCAGGAAACAGGAAAGTGTCCCAGTAGAATATCGCGAATGGTGCCACCGCCCAGGGCGGTGATGAAGGCGATAACACTTACGCCAAACATATCCATATTGCGACGGCCGGCAGCAAGTGCGCCAGACATGGCTTCTGCGGTAATGGCGAGAATGTAGATGTAGGTGAGCACGTGTAAACCTCCCGTTAGGGTGTTTATCCGCCTCTCCCTCTGTCCGGGTTACCTGAGAGTTTGCACGCTTTCGGCGTGTTGCCCCTTCGGTGGGTCAGTTCTGGCTGACCGCTCTCCAGTCGACGTAATATGTGTGTGGTCGCAGTACCTGAGCCTGAGCGATTATGGGAGTTTGCGCCTTCGGCGGGGCGTGAGCCCTCTCTCCTGCGAAGCGGCGATTATAGCTTGTGCAGGAAATAAGGCAACCGTCCAAATCAGCTGCGGCGTTTGATGTCGCGCATCAAGCTGGACAAGTCCAGTCCGGTATTGGCTGCAAGGGCATCGAGATCATGAAAGGCGGGGGGGAGGGAGCGTTGTTTGAGTTTCTGTTGCTGCTGATCTTCAATACGCTGTACGAGCATTTTGCGAACCTGTTCCAGTTGTTCAGGCTCCAGGTTCATTAAATAGGCAGGCAGTTCGGTTTCACTCATACCAATATAGTTCCTGACAAGTCAGTATCACGTTAGGTGTACATCCAGTACAGAT
>CEGF01000584.1_pt1 | contig 26982 bp, 45 predicted proteins | sample 306341 | NCBI WGS metagenome assembly CEGF01 (sample SAMEA2755655, study PRJEB7226) | microbial mat metagenome | biome: microbial mat; feature: hypersaline; material: grass silage | place: USA | collected 2014-02-19 | depth 0 m
CACAGTTCTTGTGATGCTTATCATCTCGCCTGCGCTGTTACGCGCTGCGGTGATAGCAAGCTGCTGGTCAAGGATGGTATCGAGGCTCCCGCCCGGCAGGTCGCCAGATAGGAAGATGCGCGGTAGCGACGGCACATAGCTGTAGTCGCCTTCCGAGAACGTCCAGTCGAGCGCTATAGGCGTGCTGTTGATTGCCTTGCGCCAGTATTCGAGCGTCGCAGACGAGAAGCGGAAATTGACCGATCCGGTAATGTCGAAGCTTCCGGGGCTGTGAACCTGATATAGACTCCCAACGCACTGATCAGATTGAAAGCTTCCATTGATTGTTAGGTCGAGTCCTTTGATGCACACGCCGGAAGCTGGCTCAGCTCCATCTACACGGATGGTGTGCATGTTGTTCGACGCATCCATGATCACGGTGTCTTCTGGCTCGGTGAAGGTGTCGCCGGTGGGGTCGTACTGATCATCATGGCCTTGCGCCATGATAGTGACCTGGCCTGTAACCTTCTCGCCAGAGTTAGCGGTCAACTGAAGCTGAGTTTCGTAGGCATTTTCGAGCAAAATGTGCTCATCCAAGTCCATATAAGACTTCAGATAATCCCACTTCGTGACAGATGTTCCATTAACCAGCGTGTCGGCTGCCCAAGTGCCGCTCAACACTGATTCCATTATGGAGTCAAAGTTGGCAGGGGATAGCTCGAACGATACCGTTCCGTTGGGGTTTATCATGATTGTTTTCTGATCCCCACGGGTTCGATCATCTCTGATTTCTTCCGATCGAGTGGTATCAGATGCGACAGTTAGCGTGTCGCCAGTGTTGCGCAAGACTGTCCATGGGTCGACTGAGCCGTGCGGACGCCGTGCGACGCGGACGCGAGATCCTGAAGACATAATGTATTTCCTCGTTTGGGCTTCGTTGGTGCATGAAAAAGCCCGCGCAAGGCGGGCATAGTTAGTGCTTGGTTCTTATGCTATTCAGATAAGATGGGTTAATTTGTTGCTCTTGCTTATATTGTCTTTAGCCCACATAGGGCGCAGATTTGTAAGACAGTTAACAACGGCAGGATCGACTACTCCTTCTTTAATATACCTAGAAACAGGAATAATATGATCTATGTGCCATTCGCCGTGATTATGCCAGCCCATACCTTTGGTGAATTGTTTTTCAATATGATGCTTGAAGTCTTCATAACTATACCCAAGCACCTCATGAGTACGGCCTTTTTTATCACCTTTTGATCTTTCTAAAAACTTATAAAGGACATTTTTCATTGCTAGACCTGCCCTGTAGGCCGGGTCTTCCCTGCGGCGACGCCTATTTTTTTATTAATCCTATCGCGGTTCTCGTTGAGCCACCTTTTCTTATTCTCCAGAAGTCTTTCTGGATTATTAGACGCCCACTCCGCAGCCTTAGATACATAGTGGCTACGGTTTTTTTGGTAACTATGCTTTTGCGAGGCCTTGGTTTTCTCTTTATTTTCCTCTCGGTATGTTTTTACGCTCTCTATCCTTTGCTCCCTATGCTTTAGATGATCTTTCTTCTTGTCTTCAAGCGCACATGATTTGCATCGAGCATACCTTCCATCGCTGCGTGATTTTGCCTTGTGAAAATCACTCAGATCTAAAACCTCTAGGCACTTGGTGCATTCCTTTAGCCCTTTCGCCAAAAGATCTTCTTTTCGTTTTCTTTCTGATCTGAATTTTGCGGTAGCGCCGCCGCTAGCCGAGTCGCGCCTTATCTGCGCTAGGTGTAAAACACAGGCTTTGCATTGAGGGTACTTACCATCTTTACGATTTTTATCGTTATGGAAAGAATCAACCGTTTTTTCTAAACCGCATCTGGTGCAGGTTTTCATATCCACTCTCCATCAAAGAGTTTCATCACTGAAGAGTGCGAGCAACCGGTGATGATTCGGCTTTTCGGGAGCTACCCTAGCCCGCACTCATATATTTTAGCATAAACCGCCACGAAGGCGGTTGGTTGGTGCGGGGAGTTATTGCTTAATCAGCGTCGAAGTCAGTCACGACATTGCGCCGATACCAGTCATCTTCCGGCTCGACGTAGACGTTTGACGTTGCTTGCGTGGATAGCTTGCCGCTTTGCCAGTATTGGAAATGCTCAACAAGAGAGTCAGCCAACTGTGAACACGCATAGGCCGGACTGTAGCCTATGTTAGGCCCAGCGCTCGCTATCATTGGGTAGTAGATCTCTGCCGTGATGGTGCCGGGAACGCGGCGGCAAGGGTTTTGGCCGATACCGGCAGTGAATGCTCGACTAGTGTTAATCACAAAGCGAATCCACGGTCCGCGCGGCTCGCCATCACGCGCTGTTTTGACGTGAGGTGGAATCGGGATGCCATCGAACCAGATAGGCACATCGCCCGACCATTGCGCCATATGGCTTTCTAGTGCGATTTGAATCTCTGTGTAGGTCATAGGCCACCGCCGTACTTAGAACGCAGCGCTGAGGCTGCCGTGCGGTATACGCCTTGGCCTGCTTGCTGCGACCAGCCATCTTCTAAGCGGGTGCCGTAAGGGAGATTGTTCTGCAAATAAACAATCGTAAAGGGGGCGTTTTCTGTTAGCAGCTTGCGTATTTCTCGATCATAAGCCTCTTGATCGACGCTGCCTTTTGGTGCTGACGATCCCGCCACTAACTCAAACGTCATATCCCGGTCACCAACAGAAACCCGATGATTTTGCCTGTACGTACCCTGATCGACCGGCGAGCCGAAGTGCAGCAACTGCAAAGCCTCGGCAACGATTTGATTGCGCAGCTTGACGAACTCGTTTTCGACCTGGGGAATAAAGGCCGATAACGGCATTGACCATCCGCCTCTAGCCATTACGTTCTCCTCAGGGCTAGCACCCACTGAACGTCTGCTGGATCTCCGCCAACGCTCTTAACCGTAAGCCCGTTAATCACGTCATCAACTTGAGGTGTGGCAAGAGTAGTAGTCGGCTGCCCGTCCACCACTTCGACCGTCTCAGCCTTGAGCGCCCCAGAGAGCTTGTAATCCGTCGCCAGGATGTTGACGCCATCGACCTCGCTCTGCTTAAACGAGCCAAACACGCCACGCCCTTGATAGCGGGTTACCTCGGTACCGTATTGGCCGGTGGTCGGATCATAGACGCTGGTTGATACAGTACGGGAACCCTCAAAGGTCTTGATCGCGTCAGATAGCTTGCCGCTGTAGGCTTTCGGCAGCTTGGCGTTAATGCGGTCTTGGATGTAGCCCATTACAGATCCTCAAGGCTGGTAGTGGCCCCGCAGCCTCGGCAGAAAATACCGTCACGCAGCACTAACCAAAGGTCATTGCCGCACGTACTGCATTGGTAGGTTTCCGCGTCAGACGGAAAGAAATTGCCGCTGAACTCGCCTTTGGATAGGCCGCATGACGGGCATTCTAGGCTGCCGTGAATATCGACAGGAGCGAAAGCAAACCATTCGTGCTTGCAGCCTAGGCATTTGGCCTGACCGCTGTTGTGCGGGCGATGATCATTGAGATTAACGACGTTACCCACAGTCACCTCCTGCATCGACAGTGCCATCTAGGAAGATCACCCGCACAGCGCCGCGATAGCGCTTGGTTAGAACGCGCTTGCGGCGTTTGTCGAGTTTCACTTGGGTGGGTTCGCCCGGCATCTTCTGGTACGCATCAACAACGCCACGGCGGGGGCAGGCCATCACGACATAATCAACGCGCTTGCCGTCGACGGTGATGTAATCAACTCCTAGCGAGTGATTGTCGCCAGGGGTGTAAACAAGCGGTTGCATGTCACCCCCTTGAGAGATTTATTTGACCTAGGCCGACAGATAGCCATTTGCTCAGCAGATCCCTGATATAAGCCATGTCGCCAATAACCGGACGCGAGCCATCAGCCATCTCAGTCTCAACCTCGACCGTATCCGCCTTGACCCTTTCCCGCTTCACCACGCCATCAGAGTCAGCGTAAAGCGTGCCATCGGCGGCCATTTTGGCTAGATATGATCCTGCCAAAATGATTTGCCCTCGGTCTTCGTCGGTAACATTGTTAGGAATGCGTCTTGCTGTCAGCCAGCTATTCGCCATCTGTACCGCCAGAGGCTTGGCGGCAGCATCAGCCCAGTCGCTGCCGAGCGTTTCATCTACCTGTTCGGTCGTTACGTACTGGGCCATTCCCGCTTACTCCTGGTCTTTGGTTAGCTCGGCATATTGCTTTTCGAGTGTTTCGTCTTTCGTGTTAGCGCCTGGGCGTTTCTCAGTCAGGCGCTCAATCTCGTCAAGCAGGAATTCGCGGCTCTCGCTACTGCCACCCTGGTCGCCTTTAGCTCCATCCGCTGATTTTTGGCGCATCGCTTCGGGGTAGACATAGCCCTTTGGCGCAAACTGCGAATCAAGAATTTTATAACCCTCGCGCCGCAAGAACTCTTTGCGATCCGGCGTAACCGGGTGTGGCTCATAGATCGTCTTCATTATGCTCTCCAGTAAAGCGCCCCGAAGGGCGCTATTGATCACGCTTGGCCGATGGCCAGGGTTCCCGCGGTGTGTTTAATATCAGAGACTTCCAGCGACCAATTGGAGCCGGTGCCCAGCTCAGCATCGCCAGGAGAAGCGCCGCCGCTAGCAACGTCCCAAGAGTAACCACGCAGACCAAGACCGAAGTCATAGTCAATCTGCATGGTGGTCTCGATGCGCTCTTTGCCGTTGCTGGTATCGATGTTGGTGATCAGGTTACGGCTGTCGTGGACAGTGGCCGCGCCTGATACCAGTGACAACACGCGGCGCTTAGCAGGTGCGGCAGGCTCGGCAACCGCAGAGCTATAAAGTGCGGGGGCGTCAGTCACTACCACCAGTCGGCCAAGAATATCGACAACACGTACTGAACCAGCGGAGAACAGAGCATTTTCGTTGCTCAGGTTTTGCCCGATGAACTTGTGGTAAGACGCGCCGGACATAACCTGGGTAATCAGTCGGCTAGAGTTGTCGCCAAACAGGCCATGCGATTCGTTGACCGCAATATAGTCAACGGCCTTGGTGTCGGAGACATCAACGGTTGTGGCTGCGCCTTGGTTGCTGATAGCAGCCACTAGCGAAGATACAGCGGTGTTTAGCTGGTCTTGCAGTAGCGACTCAGCGAAGTAGCGGCTAGCGACTTCAATACCCTCAGCGGTCGGCTTGCGTAGCCAGGTCATCTGGGAGGGCTCGTAGCGAACTGGGCCAAAGCCGCCCGCCACCTTGACGGTGTTGTGCTCAAGCTGGGTGAGGTCAACAGAGCTGACCTCACCATTAGCGCCGTAGCGATTAACGCGACGACGAGCGCCCGCCAAGCCTGCGTAGAACGACTGCTGCATAAAGTCGCCGTCAAAGCCTTCAGTAGTCAGCAGGATTGCGCCGCCGCTGGCTTCGTTAAACTTCTCAACCATCTGCTCAAGTGTTTCGATGGTGGCAGGCATGAAATAGCTGTTGAACACTTCCATATCGGACAGTGCCATAAGGATCACCTCTTGATTTGCTGTTTAGCCCGGATGGGCGTTTGGTTGGGGTTTCGAGGCATCCACCTCTTGCTGCTGCTCCCATCCGGGATACAGCCAAGGCCAGCCCGATTTAAGCGGGCAGGTCTGGGAACTTCGCGGCAATTGCGGCTTGACGCTCTTCTTTAGAGCCGCCGAAATTACCTTTGTTTGCTGGTGGCTTATGGCCGCCGCCATTGGGCGCGCCGCCACCGCTTGCATCGGATGCTTTCAGGATTGAGTCTTTGTGCGGGTACTGATCGACCAGGATTTCTAACGCTTCGTCAAAGTCGGCGAGCTCGCCCATGCGGTTTTTACTGTAGATAGGCTGTCCATCCGGGCCGTAAGCCACGGTTTTTCCATCCTCAACCTTGAAGTTTTTGCCGAACGTTGCGCGCACCATGTCGCCCGGCACCGCAATTTTGTCAGCGATAAACTTAGATCGTGCAAAGCCGCCGCCAATCTTCTCTTCGTGCAGCGTCTGTGTGAGCGTGTCGCGCTCGCCTTTCAGCTTCTCCAAACCATCGGTTAGCGACTTCACTTGGCCTGCGTACTTCTCTTCGGCGGCTTTCTGAGTAGCAGCCTTGACCTCTTCCAGCTTGCCGCTCTGGATTAGGTTGCCAGCGTCTACGTCACGCATGGTCTCAATGGCCTTGAGTGCGGCGGCGGGGTCTTCAATGCCTTCGAACTGCTTCAGGCTCGTCTCAGCAGCCTCAGCACGCTCGCGGTGACTCTTGGCCTCGCCATTCAGACGGGAAATAGTCGCCGTGGTTTGCGCGGCATCAAATGCCATTTCGCTGCCATCGTCTTTGACGTATACCGGCTTGCCGTCTTGCAGTACCGCGTTTCCGTTGTCGTCGAGTTTTAGCTTCACTGTTCACTCCTGTGCGGCATCCGCCGCGTTGCGCCTGTGGCATCCACCGAGCAGGCATAAAAAAGACCGCCTGTAGGCAGCCTGTTATAAAGAACTGGGGTTATACCGTCGCCACAGTCTTGCCATTGGCGTTCATGATCCAGGCGCGGTCTTCGGCATAGATGTAGCTGGTAACAGTCGCATCATCCGCCGACTCGTAAACAATCGCGGCGCGAGGGCTTTCATAGCCAGGGTCTTTGACTTGGCCAGAGCCCATAACAACGCCATCGCTAACCATCTGCCGATGTTCGTTTTCTAGGGTCACGCAATGCGCAGTGAACTCCGGCTCGCCTTCTCGATGAATCGAAATTTCGCCCATTGCCGGAATGACGCGATAACCTTCGTCTTTTGCCTCGATCTTGATAGTAAACATGCTGCTTCTCCTGCTTCGGCTACGAAAAAAGCCCCGGCGAATGCCAGGGCTTGGTGAAGTGGTATTGCTTAGCGGTTAGTCGTTTAGAGAGCCGAGCCTAAGCTGCACAGCCAGGCTCAACTCCCAATTCATCCGCATGATGATCAGGTCGTGAAAGGTGGCGATGCCCGCTTGTTGCCGCTGGAAGCAGTGCCACCATGTGAGGAATTGTGCGTCGCAGGGTGTCATTGCGATAGCTTAACCGAATACCTCGCGGAAATCCTTGGCGTAACGTTGGCGAAGCTCTGCAACGCTATACTGGGTGCCATCAGCTCTGATCATATCTTTTAGCGTGATCTTGTCTTCCATAAACAGCCTGTATCGCACATCACCCAGGCGCTTTCGAGCGAAGGCGGCATTATCTGGGCGCCTCAAGAAATCGCGCATTGAGGTACTTGCGCGAACCTGCCCAACCATGCCTTCCGGGCGATCCTTAACCGGTATATTGCGGATAGGCTTAAAGGCCTTCACAAACGGGCGATTTCCAGCAATCTTGCCTCCGAAATAGGGCGCGTAAACACTACGCTCTCCCCAGTGCAAAGGCAGGCGAGGGCGGCGAGGATCATCACGCCCGAACACTTGAGAATCATAATCACTACAAATAAGCGTCGTTCTGCCATCAATCGTGGCTACGAACACAAGCTCATCAACGCCCAAAGCCTCATAGACATCATCGTTTGCGATGCTAGTTATATGACTACGCCCAGTCCTCACAATCGAATTCAGGTTATTGCGGGTCGTTTTCAGCTCGCCATCGGTGTAGTTCATCGACTTAGTGCCACGCAGGGCGCGGACTATCTCAGCATTACTTTGACCCTGCGTCACGCCGTTGCGAATCCTCGTATAAACACGATTGCGCGTTTTCGTGCTTTCCTCGCGCAGCGCGTCATCAAGAAACACGCCCATAACCGGCTGCGCCATTGCCTCGCGATACACGGCAGCCGCCGTAACGCCGATTGCAGGCACATCCTCTAACGTCTCACGCATGAGGTCAGACACAAAGTCTATCTCTGCTTGGGCAAACTCTTTGGCGCCTTCCTGCCATGTTGAGCTAATGGCTTGGCGTAGGTCATCAGTCCATGCGGCAATGAAGTTAATCACGCCCTGCACGCGGGTCGGCAACTTATCTACCTTTGCTCCTGGGCGGTAACGCATCAGCACCGTAAGTTCACCTTGACTGAGATTGTCGAGCCGCTCCTGAAGCTCTGGCCCCAGTGCAGCACCGGCAGCCTCAACCACCTTGGTCATTTCCGCCGTCATACCGCGCGTGTTGCGCTCAACGGCCAGTGAATGACGCAGAATGGAATCAAAAACCAATTGCTGAGCGCGGTCGCGGTTTTCTTCAAACGTAGCCATGTTAGTTACTCAGTCGGTGCGGCTGACTCTACGCGAGCAGACTCGTCACCCCAGTCGCGCTCAGGGATCTTGCCAGTGCGCAGGTACTCCCAAATTGTGTCTTGGCTTGCGTTGCGCATACCGGCGGCCATGATGAGCTGCTGAAGCAATCCTGCCTCAGGCCTGTTGTTCTGCGCCTTGAGGCGTTCAAGCTCAACCTCCCACTCCAAGTCATCGGCTAGGCCGCGACGGCGCTGAACCTCTCTGAACAGCGTCTCAGCAGACAGAAAGCCCTTATCGGCCATATCGCGCAGCAACGGAAGGGTGATCTCTGGCGCGCTATCAACATCAAAGTTGCCGTTGACTTGCACATAGCCGCCAGAAGCCTCGCCTTGATAATCCGCGAAGAATTGCAGTAGCTGGTCGATGGCATCCTCGAATGAGCCAGCCATCGTCTCTAGTGGCGAAAGCTCCTGCGCGGCTTCTTCGTTGGCTTGGGCGGCAGTTTTGACCGCCTGCTTCTCCTTCTGAAGAAGTTTGGCCCCAGCCATCCGCATTTCATCGATCAGGTCTTGCAGATCCTGGCGTCCAGCCTCGATGGATTTGCCTGTGTGCTCAACGAATTTGAGGTCTGCGCGCTCACCGTTAATCCGGGTTGCTGTCGATGCACCGATGGTCATTTCCCACGGCACCGCATTACCCTGAGCATCCTGTCCATCCTCTGCATTGATTGCCGCCAGGATGGGAACCCGGGCAATATGCAGGATGTTTCGCTGGTCGCTCTGTGACTGCCAATGCGTGATGTTGAGGTGTGCAAGCTCAAGCAGGGGTGGTGATGAAGTCATGAAGCCGGTGCGCTTGGTATAGAACGTCACCAGCGGAATTTTATTCAGGCTCGTGGTGCCTTCGTCGTGCATCTCCCACGCGCCTTTACGGCTCTTCTCTGCGCTCTTGCGAAATACTCGCCAACGGCCAATTTCCAGTACACGAATCTGCTGGATGATCGTCACGCCAAACTCGCCGTCATCAACCTCAACGCTTTCCATGTAGCGGAATTGGGTCAGTCGTGGCGCACCGGCACTGTAGTCCGTTTTCCATCCCAGCACTTGTTGCGGCTCAACCAACACAGCGTAAGGGCGCAGTCCTGCGTTGCGCTCCTGCTGGCGAGTGCGCACGCCTTCGGGCTTTGTCGGGTATTCAGCCAGGGCGTGGCACATGCCGTGGGACAGTGCTTTCTTGAACCAGCCCGTCGTCCACACCGCGAGGTTGTTGCCTTGCAGGTCGATATCATCAGTTTGCAGGCGGATGCTCTCGGGCATTTCCTCACCAAGCCCAATCGGGTCAGCAAATACGCGCCCGGTCATATTCTCAACCGTCTCGCTAAAAGCAGGAAGCAGGGTGGAGAGTTTTAGCCGGTCTTTATAGGCGTCATCTTCCTCTTTCGGCCACTTCGGTAAGAACCGCTCGCCAGCCTTGCGCATTGCATCCGTGCCGCCCATGAGCGCGTCAACAATGTCCCACTTCTCTTGCATCTCGCCGATCACGTCGAGTTGTATAGAAGGGCAATCGCTCATAGTTAAAGTCTCAATTGGGTGACAGATGAAGCCCGCGGCTTATTGATTGGGTAGGTTCTATGAATAAAATAGCCAGCAGCATCGCAGTTAGACACAACCGGAGACTCATTCGAAAGCCGGAAGCATCCGTAGCTAGGCACCGTCAGGCAATAAACGTTTTGTTCGCCTAGCGGGGAAACACTGATGACAGTTTTTACGGGCACTGTACTTGTTTGCATCGAACTCGCTGCCGCACTTTCCGCATGTTCGAGTTTCGTTGTCAGCTCCGCTCTGCCTTCTCGCATGAGCTTTGCACGCCTTTGAACAGTACCTGCTTGAGCTGCCCTTGGTAGAAATTGGCGCATCGAACTTAATGCCGCAGCAGCTGCATATCGTGCTTTCTGTAGCGCGTAGAGCGTCTTTGGTTTTTTGGTATTGCTGTTTATGCCATTCGACACCTTCTTCAGAAGAATGCCAGTCACTCGCAAGATGCCTGTATTTCGATGCCATTTGTGCCATTCGCTTGCGGCATTCAGGTGTTGAGTTGTGAAGCGATACATGCTCAGACCCTGGAAGGCATTCCAGATTTTCGATTTGATTGTTTGCGCGATTTTCATCCGCGTGATGGATATGGAAGCCTTCGGGTATTTCGCCAAAGTAATGGCTCCAAACAACGCGGTGTAAACGCCTTTCACCTTGCCTACCAGACGCCTGATAGTAGTTACCGCAAATGTAGAATCGGCACCCATCAAAGTCTTGCCGGGTATCGCTGACAACACACACTCTTGGCCCATTAAATCTTTCGCTTGCACCCATTTTCCCGTCCTCGTAAGGAATTTGTGATCATGAGTGCATTTTATCACGTAGCCATCAGCAAAGGTGATCTTGATGGTGTTTTTATATCCAGTTTTCCCGGCTGATTGATACGGCACAAATCCGCCATATGGCCCCAGCACTTCGCCTGATTCTGGGATTTCATCGAACCTGAAGTCTCCCATACGCGTAGTAACGATTGTGTCGCCAGAAAAGCACGCATGGTCCAAGCCTTGCGTTTTATCCGGCGCGCCGTGCTTGTCGTAAGCCTGTTGCTCAAGGCATGACGTGTACTCAGGGCACCGTTTAACGTTAACGCGATAGCGGCGCTCACCCTTGGCGTTGCTGAACGCGGAGCACATGGCTAGCACGCGGTCGCGTACGCTTGGGTTGGCGTTATCAACCTGCACCGAAAAGCCAGCCTGCCTAAGCAGTGCGAGATCATTTGTCGATGCATCTACCGTCTTGCGCCCCTTGCCAGAAGCATCGGGGTAAATCGTCAGCTTGTGCTCTGGATAGCGAACCTTTAGCAGCTCAATCATGGCGGGCGTATCCAGTACGCCCGTTAGCTCACCAGCGGCAATCGGGTCACCGTCGCGGATAACGTGGATCACGGCGCTCATGGCCTGAACGTTAAAGTCCATCCCCACATGAAGATGCTCGCCACGCTGCTCAACGGCATCGCTGTTATTCAGAGTGCGGCTAAACGTGTGGTATACGCTGCCGCTCGTCAGGTTGACGAATTCGCCCATTAGGTAGGCTTGCAGCAATGCCTCGGGGTAAATATCCCGAAGTGAGTCAATGTACCCATCTGGCAAATGCGGATTGGACTCAGTAGGCGCCTGAATAATGCGGTAGCCAGGGCGCGGATTCTGCTTCCATGTTTGATAAACGAATCGGAATCCTTCGGGCGTCGTCGTGGTGCCGATTGTGTTTGGCTTGCCGTCCGGCTTCTTTTGGCGATTACGCGACAGGATGCGGCGCCAAACCTCGGCAGCGTCTTTGGCTTTTAGCGTGTCCAGCTCATCAACGTCAGCATCGCCATGCTCATAACCGATAATCCGCTGCGGGGCGTCCATCGACCTGAAGAAGATGTTGCTATAGCCCTCGATGCTGATGTAGTTCAGCGGCGACTTGTAGAGCTTGTACGGTATATCCAACCGCGTCAGCACCTCCTCGAATCGAGGGAAGGCGATCATGCGCACCAGGTCGTAGGTTGGTTCGTAGAAGCCGCGATTCAGAGTGGGGTAGGCAAGCTTTCCAATGATTGAGCGAAGTACCGCAGCCTCCGTCTTGCCCGCCCCAAATCCCGCCACCATTGCCGGAAAGGGCTCTTCTGCCGTGATGTAATCGAACTGCGGGCAAGAGGGCTCAATTTGAGGCATGCGGGTTCACTATCTCCACGTGGATTGGGCGGCTTTTGTCGCCAACCCCGGTGTCGGCAAACATGCCCAAGTGCCGAGCGATCTTCTCCAGCGCGCTGTTTTTGTCCCACAACTTGATCTTGTGGACATGCTTAACCTCGAGCCGACCGTCTTCGTCGAACTCGCCTGAAGGTCTTACAACAACCTCTACCGAAGATACCGCCGCGCCCAAAGCATTCGACCACTCTTCTGGTCGGCGTAGATTGCCGGTATTCGTGAACACTTCACGCAGGTCAGCAAAGCCAATACGGGCCAGCTCTTGCAGCACGCGATCCTGGGTAATTTCCGTGCGCTCTTCGCGCTTCTTCATTCGCTCCTGAATCGCCGCCTGAATGCTAACGTTTGCTAACAGGCGCGCAGCCGTTGCATTTGCTCCTTTTGCGCTATAGCCAGCACGTATTGCCGCCTGGGTGGCGTTCAAATCAATCAGGTACTCATCAACAAATCTCGACTGCCGTGCTGTCAGCGCGACAGCCTCTTTGGCAGTCTTCTTGGACATATCATTACCTATGGTCAATACACATTAGAGAGCGCCCAGGAAAACGGAACGCTCTTTGATGCGCATCTACGCCTCTCGGCGTGGTGGCGGGATGAGTAGCCCGCCTCTCAGAAAGACCACCTCCTACCTTTCGGCTTGAGACCGTCGATTCTTTCAATGTTTGCGCTTACGGTGCCAGTAGCACGACAGCAGGAACACGGCCACGATGTAGCGGAGGCGCAGCCAGGCAGAGAGGCGTTTAGAGGCCGTCATTCTCGTCACTCATCACACAACTCCTCAAGCATCGCGGCTTGTTCATCTGAATATGCCCATACGCCGTTGATATAGCTCTCTAGCTCACGGTAACGCTCATCCCTAAGCGAATCCCACAGACTGCCGCGATCAATGGCGGGCAACGCAGGAGAGGGCGGTGGCGTGCATTCAGGCGTGACAGACACGTATTCGACGGTCGTGCAGCTAGCGACGGAAAGAGCCAGTAGGGCGATCAGTGGTCGGGCGTTCGTCGGCTTCACGCTGCACCTCTTGGGATTCGTTGCGGGCCTCAGCCCTGGCTTGATCAATATCGCGCTCTTTCTCACGCACAGCGATTACTTGCTCGGCCTTGCGCTCTGCAGTGTCGGCTTTCTTGCGGGCGTTGTTGCGCTGCTTGAACAGAACGCTTAACGCACCGAGCAATAGAACGAAGATGCCGCCGATTAACTCAACCATTGGGCTGCCCTCGCTTCTGTTCGCGCTTAGCCTTTAATGCTGGCTGCTCGATGTTGCGGAGGATGAACGCAGCGCTTGAGATAACCGCACCGGCTAGCATGAACCACTGATCAGGAATGATGCCGTCCCAGTAGGGGAGTAAGCCTTGGGCGATAGTGACAGCGGAAAGTATCGACGCTTGGTTAGACCAGAGCCGATGCCATACCGGCGCGTCTTCGGCTAATTGAATTCGCTTCATGATCAATTCCTGATTATGGTCGCGGCATCGTTTTCCTTGCGGATGCTGAACCTAGCGATCTGAGAGGACGTATCCCATAGCGAGTGGCAGGAGTGGCGGGTATACAGCGACACCTCGGCGTCTGTGTAATCCTCACCTAGCTCCACGATCCATGGTCCCCATGCTTGGGCAATGGCCGAACGGGATATGACAGGAGCCGCATCAAACTCAATCGGGACCGCTATCGGGAATTTCTCATCGTCATAGCGGGCGTAGGCGACAAGCTCACGGAAGTAGCACTCTCGGCGCTTGTCCATTGTGCCGCTGATCGTGACGCCGCCGTCTTGGGCGTTGACTTCGCTAACTCGAAAATCTTGAATGACCGGATAAACGCGACCATCCGTTTCGCGTAATACAAAACCCATGGTTACCGCGCCGAATAAAACAATGCACCACGTCAGCAGCGATATCCCTATCTTCTGTGCAGGTGTGCTGTTCATTACACGCCGCCTTGGTTGATCACCAGATTGAGGCCGCCCAAGATCACGGCAGTTAGCACGATCCATACCAGCTTGGATATATTGGAGTTGATCTTGTGCAACTCCTCGCGGATGTTCTGACTCGACTGTTCAAGTAGTGCGATGCGGCGTTCTAGCTCCCACGCGCTCGGTGGCGACGGGGGGCGATTGCCGCCTGGCCAGTTGTCGTCGTCACTCACATAGGGCTCCTAATGTTTTGGGCTCACCTTTGCGAGCGTTATTCGGTGTAGAAAACCTCGCGGGCATTTCCTGCTTTAAAGCCCTCCAAGTAAACGGCGCGAACCTTAGCGGCAGCTTCGGCTTTCGTGATGCGCCCGTCTTCGTCAGCATCTAGCCCGCGGTTTTGCGTGTATGCCCGGGTGCCATCGTTGAATAGCACCGTGCCGAGCGGCGAGCTGATGTACTTGGGCATCAGGATGGCCATGTACATGTCTTCCAGGCAGCGAACGCGCTCATGCCATCGGTACTTGGTGAAGTAGGCGTAAACGTATTCGAGTTGATCGACAGCGCTCATTTGAGCGAGTGCATCGGTAGTCGTGCCCAGGTCGCGGGCAGTGGCTTCCATAAATTGGATCAAGCCTCGACCGCTGCTGCCCGCTTGGTTCTTGATGCTAGGCGAGAACGTCCTGGCAGACTCAAAGGCCATACAGCCCATCAAGTCATCGGCCAAGTCCGGCCCCCAGCCCATGCGCTCGCAGATTTCAAACAGCTTGTCGATAAACGCATCATCGACTTTGGCGCCCCATGGCAGCATGAAAGGCTGCGGGGTATACGTGGCTGTCCCCACTTGGGGTACATGCCTCAAGAAGGTGAAAGCCATGGAATGCCTCGAAGAAAAATAATTCAGGAAAGTGCTTGTAGTGGAAACTAAGTTTCCATATACTGTATTCATCAACTAGGGAGAGCAGACATGAAACTACTTCACACCAGCCCAAGCGAAATCACCGAAATCAACTCATTTGGTCGTTTTGGTGAGTTTCTGTTCTTCGCAGACGAAGCGTATGTCATGACTGCTGGAGAGCACATCACCTACAGCATCGAGATTGACGAAGATGCCATCATTGAAGCTGGCCAGATGTTCTACCATGACGACGCGGAAAAGCTCACCGACCTTGTTGCCGAGCTTGCTGAAAAGCTAAGCATCGACGAAGACGACGCCGAAGCGCTGATTGACGAAAGCAAAAGCATTTTCGATATGGATCTCGACATCGAGCCAGAAGATATGGCTGACGCTAGCTGGGACGTTCAAGTATTTACCGCTCGCGCCGCTCAAATCCTGGGCTTCCGCGCTGTCGAAGTAGAAGACGAGCAGGGTATTTCCTACATGATCAGCATGATGGGCCGCGAATCTGAATTAACCGAGGTTGCCAAATGAAAAGCTCCACAGAAATAAATAACTTTAACTTTACTGTCGAGTGGTCGGCTGAAGATGGTCAATTTGTCGGCCTATGTAAAGAATTCCCAAGCCTTTCGTGGCTTGAAGATACCCAAGATCAAGCCTTGGCAGGCATCGAACGTCTCGTAAGAGACGTTAAAAAGGACATTGATGCAGAAAAGCATTACGACAAAAAGAAAGCAAAAGAGCTGATAACTCAAGCGCTGACATCCTGCGATGGATCAAAGCCTGAGCTGGCACGCAGAATGGGCATGACTCGACAATACATCAACGCAGTATTGCGAGGCGATAAGGCGATGAGCTACGGCATGCAGGTAATGCTTGAGGGCATTATTAGCGATGCTCTCTGACCGCAGTGGCGAAACGTTCGGCAAGCTGACAATCACCGACGACTTGGGCGGTGACGGCCTGCTGTGTCGCTGCAAGTGCGGTCGCGAGGGAGTATACCCTCGAGCTATAACAAAGCCTTCTTATCGCGGCCCCAGAGCATGCCCGTGGTGCCTGGGAACTCCTTGCGAGGAGTGCGGCACCATCATACCCAGCAAGGGGCGCATGCCCGCTAAGACTTGCTCAGATTCCTGCCGTGTGGCTCGCGCTAACCGACGCGAGAAAGAGCGATACCAGCGAATAAAAGATACAAACCACTTCAAAGAAACTCGCGCCGCTTACCTTTTTCGGCTCGCTCAAGCGATGGAAGACGATCCCGAATTCGCCGAATCGTTACGCGAAGATCATCGCCGCGCAGTGCGCGAATGGCGTGATCGTCAAATGGCCAACCCCGCACTAAGGGCGCGCTATCTTAAAGCGCATCGCGAACGGGAGGCAAAGCGGCTTGATAGTATCCGCTCTGACCCCGATGCGTACGCTGAGCACCTGCGACGTCAGCGCGAATGGTATCGCTCGCTTAACGATGCTGATTATCGACGAGTATACCGCGAACCAAAAGTGAAATCGCAGTCGAATATAAACAAAAAATGGAGCAAGAAAGAAGACCAGTTTATTGCTGACAATAGGCAATCGAACACTATTGCCTGGATAGCTCGACAGCTTGGTCGCACTGAAGCCTCTGTTTATATGCGCCTAAGACGAACCGGCTCGCCGAAAAAGGTGCCGCACGTTAATAATCGAGCAAACTGGAGTGATGATGCTATAAGCATGCTCGGAAATAAGCCAGACGTTGATATTGCGAACGATCTTGGCATTCGACCCCAATCAGTTGCTAAGAAAAGGAAGTCGCTTGGAATACCAGCTTATCGAAAGCAAAGAGAAAAGCCCCGCACGATGGCGAGGCTTTGTAAGATCAAGGGCTGGTGAAGCGTAATTTGTCCAGCTTAGAAATATCATACCACACATTGCACAGGGTGCAATATTTATCAAGATGCTTTTTGTAATCGCCGCTTAACGCCAATCAATTGCTCAATTTCAATCTGCCCGGCGTCGTCCAGTTCGTAGGCCACATCCTGCAATGCCTGCCATGCTTTTGACCATTGCTCGCCCCAGCGCTTCAAGTCCAGCGTTTGGCTGTGCTTGCCGCGTAACCACTTGCCAATCTTCCATGGCTCATCCAGCGTGCGACCTTCTTCTCTGCCGCTGTGATCGATCTTCTCGGGCACGCAGTACAATCGCACCCATACGCGCTCAATCGCCGCCAGAGCTACCCAATAGAGCATTTGCTGGCGAGCCGGTGACCACTTGGCGAAGCCGGGCATGCGTCGGGATGCTAATTGGGAAACCGATAGGGCGGCTAGTGTTGCCGTCTTGCGCATTGACGCATCATTAAGCGCTCCACGGCAATTTAGAAAGTCGCCCACTGATTGCCGGGGCAAATCCATGCGCTCAATAGCAGAATTAACCGCAGCGTATTCAACATTAGAACCAGCGCCTACACCTCCCTTGACTGAGCAATCAACGCGACAGCCTAGCTCAGCCATTTCCATTGATATAACGCCCTGGCTGCGCAGTCCATCATCACGCGCCAATACCCATGCTAAACGTGCGTCGTTAGTAATCATGCTGCCCCCTGTCGTTTTTCCTGAACCACTTCATCCCAAACCGCTTTCACCGCGTCTTGCGTTGCGTGCGGGAATACCTTTAGCCATTGATCGTGCACGCCGCGTCGGCTCTCTTTGCGCACCGCTAGCATTTGCCTTGCTACGTACTTCACTTGGCATTCCTTGGCCCATTCGTGCCATTCAGGCGGATAGCCATTCGTGCCGCCTAGCGGGCTGCCGTCGGGTCATGCTGTTGGGCGCTCAACCATTGCTGGCCACCGCGCCAAGATTCCAATCGGCAGGACCAATCATGCCCACCAATCTACGGATGCGATTTACCAGCTCGATAGCCTGCTGTTCTGTCTCAATCACAGTGACGGCCCCCTTGAAGCGCTCATGAAAAACAATCTGATCAGGCGTTAGCTTTCGCTTTGAAGGAATTTTGTTGCCGTCTTTCACCTCAACCAGCACAGTGACGCCTCCCCACCCAACGACCACATCAGGAAAGCCGTCATGAGCGCCGCTAGTGATTTCGACGCTAGCGCCCATCTGGCGCATCACCTTGACCAGCTCGGCTTGGTTACGGTCTACCCTTGCGGCGCGCCTCGGCATTAGGTGTAGTCCTCGGCTAAGTGGTGGCCACCAGCCATAAGCTCATCACCTAGCGCACTGGCTGCAGCTCGGGTAGCCATGCATGCCTTTTCCAGAACCAGATCGTTATCGCTGTTTGGATATTTTGAGTAGTGCCTCAACGCTTCTAGCTCTGATGCACGAGCCCTGGCCAGCCGCTGCCCAGCCTTAGAATCGATCATGATCATTGCTCTAGCTCCTTGGCCCGCTTAGCGCTGGCGATAATGTCGTCAATTCGACCGTGGTTTTTATGAAAATTGAGGGCCAGTTCAGCGGATTTTCTTGCGCAGGCGGCATCAAGAAGCGTTTTATGAACCCCAAGGCGAATGCGCTTTCCTCCTGAGTCGATATATACCTCGAATTTCTGCCTCTGAGCCCACCAGCGAACTCCAAACAATCCTGTTTTATTATCCTTGCGTAGAGGCTGGTTCTTGCGATTCCCTCCTGCAGTAACTAGCCGTATATTTTCAAGTCGATTATTTAATCCATTGCCGTCTATATGGTCGATTTGCATTCCACTAGGAATCGCGCCGTGATGCATTTCCCAAATAATCCTATGGGCGTAGAGTTTTTGACCCCTGAACACTACCTGCACATGCCGCACCCTGGCTCGGCGCACGGACGAGTCAGTCCCCACTTTCTTGCCCAGGTATCTCCCCGCCCAGCGCCGGTGAATAGCCTTTGATTCAAAGCTATTTTCAGCCCTGGGCTTCCAGTACAAATGACCGTCCCGGTACTCGAATATCTCTGTCCAGTTCATGAGAGCCCCTCCATCTCAATCTCTATGGCGCGATGTATCGACGCAATCGCCTCTTCGCGGTCTTGGATAGCGCCCTTAGCGCCCCGGCCTCCAGGCATGAGCATTTTCTTAATAGCGTGCGCATCTGCTGGATTAGTGACTCCAAACGCCACTAGCACTGAATAAACATCGACGAACACGCCGGGCTTGATCTCGCGGTGGTATTTGCTGTGCGCTGGCATTCCGTCTTTGTGCTTATTCGGACAATCCACGCAATAAGCGTCATCACCCACTGAGGGCGGTACGCCGCATTTCTTGCCGTCGCTGCACGTACCTAGCTCTTTTGCCGTTTCGAGCGCCTGGCTGTTCGTTGCGCTGCTGGTGGATGGGTTTAGTTCGCGTCTGCTCATTGTTCTTGTGCCTCCAAGTAGGCCAGCGCGTGCAGCAAAGCCTCAGCATCGGCGCCAGTGAATTGGGCTAGTCCAGCGCGCAGGGTTGTGCGTAGAAATGCGGGCTGCTGGTCGCGCAGCGCCTTATTCGCGTGTATCTGCTGGTGGCAGTCGCGGCTGTGCTTATAGATCGGGTCGCAGGCGGGCATGGTGTAGCTGTCAGCGGGTTTTAGGCCCATGCCGCTAAGCTGGTACATGCCCGTGATGTGGTGAGCGGCTACGCCCTCCGTTGCGCCGCATACTGAACATGGCAGCGAGCGCACGAACGCCAGGTATTGCTCACTACGCCAGCGCTTGTCCGTACCCTGCTTACGCGCCGCTTTGCGCTTGATGGGCTTGCGGGCCATGGGCTGCTTGGCCTTGAGGGGCGTTTTACGCTTTAGCATTAGCGGCCCCTCCATGTCATTAGCGCTTCAAAGGATGCCCAAATGAAAAACAAGGCATTTGCTACGCCAAGGATCAGCCCCAAAGCGTCTGATGGTTTTGGGCCCGTGATCTCAACTGCCGTAAAACACAGGAAAGCAGCCAGACCATTAAGAGCAGCCAGGGTTATTAGTGAGAGCAACTTCCAAGAGATCATTCGCTTTCTCCCTGCTGGCGAAGGGCTTCGTCCCATGCGCCAAAGAAAGCATCGGTAGCGACAAACAGCTCCACGGCTTGCCACAAAAAGACGCCCATCAAGGCGATCAAAACGGCTAATGAGATTTTTAGAAAAAGGATCATCACGCGGCCCTCGCTTCTTTATAGTCTTCGTATTGCTTCAAGGCTTGCTCAGACCAGCTAACGCCCAGGTCAACGCCAGCGGCATACAAGAACTCAATGAACGCCGCGGCTTCGGCTTTACGGAATTTGGTGGTGCTGGGCCGGACGTAGACGGCCTCTTGGCTTTTCCAGTCCCATACCTTCTCGCCAGGGTTGGCCAGCGGCGTGCCTTGCTCTTCCATTTCGAGGGCAAACTGATTAACCAACACAGCCTTAACGCCCTCGACCGAGAAGCCGCGAAAGCACTGGTGGTGGATGTCGCCGATCATGGCGTGGAATTTCGCGTTCTGGATCTCGTTACGATTCAGGTAGCGAAGCGCTATCTGGAACGGGCGCCCTGACTGTGCGGCTTTTGTTCCTGCGCTTTTGGCGCGCTCAATAGCCACGGGGTAATCCGCCGGACTTGGAACATCGATGATTAACTCCTTACCCATGCTGCACCTCCCGCGCTTGCTCGGTAACCGCGCTACCATCGATGCGCATCAGGTCACGCTCGGCATGTATCGCTGTTACGCTGTCGGGATGCTGGACAATCCAGCCGGGCTCGGTCGTTTCGATCACGCCACCACCGCTCAGCGGCACGTATTTAAAACCGGGGGCGCAATATTGAAGGCAGGTAACCGTGATACCCGAATCAGGGCCGCTGGTGACGTAGGCTAGACAGTTAGGCTCTAGTGGTTTCATAGCTCACCCCGCTTGCGCAGATTGCAGCGATGCTGACGCACAGTGTTGGGCGATACGCCCCAGCGCTTGGCTAGCACGGGAGCCTTGCATTTAGTCGCTAGGTCAGCCCGGTACGCCTCGTTGTCGATGATTGAGCACATGCCGCGGTGGCGCGCTGGGCGATGAATTGGCGCCTTTGTCTTGGCTAGATCGTATTTAGTTAGCCGCATGACGCACCCCCATAAGCGCGGTGAGGCGAGAGCCGATCCACTGCATGCACGGTATGGCCATTGAGTTGCCGATAGCTTTATAGCGCGGGCCATCGGCAGCGGGCTTATTGCGGTAGGTAACGTCGGTGTGGGAATCAGGGAATCCCTGTAATCGCTCGCACTCGGTGGGCGTTAGGCGGCGAACCCCATATCCGATTCGTGTGCGATGCTGCTGTGAGCAATTCAGCGCCGGGGCAACACCCTTTGCAGAATAAATTCGATCATCACAATAATCGTGGGTGTAATACTCAGGAATACAGTCCTGATTCTGCTGCAAAATTGTCGTCACCGTGCTGTTTTCAAACTGCCCGGGCGTTCGGCTCCTTAGCGGCGTGTGGCAATCGACGGGTTTGGCTATCTCGCTAGCGGGAGTGCCCAGAAAATCGTAGCCCTGAGTTAAAATATGCGGCTTATCACCACCACCAGTCGATGCTCGCAGCGCGGTAGCCACTTCACCGCCTAGCTCAGCAGTTGCGCCGCCTTCACGACCTCGCAGGGCGACGGTAACGCCAACAATTCCAGCGCCGCGCTGGCTGAATAGCTCCTGATTGCTTGCGCCAATGCCGCCAGTGTTGTGCGATTGGTTTAGGGTTGGGTGTGGCCCTCCTTCCCAATGGCTTGGGCGCTTAATGCGGCTTCCAGCATCTTGGGTAACCTCTTGCCCCTGGCTTCGGCTCGGCGGAGTATCCCGGCGCACGCCTTCGGACTCAAAAAGTACCGCTGCGGGATCGAAGTCTGCTCTAGCACTTGCGACAACAAACACACGTCGGCGTCGTTGGGCCACTCCGAAATATTGGGCGTCAAGAACCCGCCATGCGACTGCTCTTTGGGGTCCATACACACAACCAGCGTTCGTCCATTTTTTCCCTGAAGGCTGCAATTCGCGGTCTTCCCCAGCGAGCGCGCCAAGAAAGCATCCGAAGGCGTTTTGCTTGTCGGAGAGGACGCCGGGGACGTTTTCCCAGACGATGACGGTTTCGGGGTTTCCGGCTCGAACTCGAACAGTGTCGATTGCATTGGCTAGCTCCACATATTTCATTGTTAGCTGGCCACGCTCATCGGCCATCCCTTCCCGCATACCCGCTACGCTGAACGCTTGGCAGGGTGTGCCGCCTACCAGTACGTCAGGGGCTTCAATTTCGCCCAAGAGGACGCGGCGGCTTATCTTGGCCATATCGCCCAGGTTCTTAACCTCAGGCCAGTGGTGAGCCAGTACGGCGCTTGGAAACGCTTCGATTTCAGAGAACCATGCTGGCTTCATGCCTAGCGGCTCCCAAGCAATCGAGGCTGCCTCTATTCCTGAACACACGCTGCCATATCTCACGATGCCACCCCCTGATTCATCCATGCGGTGAGGCGATCCATAAACCCCGGCTTCGCTAGCTGCACTAGGTCGCTTGCCGTGTAGTAGCGAACTCCGGAGCGGGTCATGCATTTAACGTTGCCATTTGTCCGCTCGATCAGTACGACGATGCCTTTGGTGCGGAGCTGGGCGCGCTGCTTGATAGAGAGAGTCATTGCTTACCTCCGCGCAGCTTGTCTAGCTGCTTGCCGCTAGCCGTCATAAGGTCAAGGACTATCCAAAGGATCACGCCTTGCCACCAAGTCATGCTTGTTTGCTGGCCGATGATGAAGGCCGCGCATAAAGCTGCTATTTCGGGAATCCACTTCATGCGGCAGCCTCCTGGCGATTGCTATAAGCCACCATTGGATGCGGCTTGTGCGATTCACGACCCATGTACTGGAATGAAGCCCGGTCAAACCACAGCGCAATGGTTCCTTCCCATGCGGTGCCGCCGCGCTGTTTGCTGACGATCAGGCGAACATCACCTTCGTCTTGGTGCTTGGTTTCCATGCCAGGCTCCTTTTCCATCTTCTCGGCTTCCCTCTCCTTGGGCTTGTTGCGCCATACCGTGATGACGTTATCGGCCATGTCGGTAAGGGAAGCGCCGCCGCGCACGTCCATCTTGTTAGGCGGGCGATCTTCATCCATGCCTTTACGGGGGTGAGCGACGAGGTGAACGTGAACGTCCATTTCATGGGCGAAGTTGGTAAGCGCGTTGATGGCCTTTTTCTGGCCGTCGTAGTCCTCCTCACCGATACCTAGTTTGGCGAGCGAATCCACAATGAAGTGCTTAACGCCGTAACGCTTGGCCGCATACTTGAACGCGGAGAGCATTTCGATAATGTCCGCGCTATCAAGCTGGTCGTAGATCCATAGGTTCCCGCGCATGGCGTCGAGGATGGCGTCAGCGAAGGCGTGCGAAGGGGTGCCGATACCAGCGGCTTGGCGAACCATCCGGAGCAAGCTGATCGTGGGCTTCATTTCCATTGATGCGATGCAGAACGGCACGCGCTCCTTGATCAGCGACGACACCGCAATGAAGCCCAATAGCTGTGATTTGCCGTGGCCGTTCCAGCCAGTCCAAATGGTTGTCTCGGAGCCGCGCAGGCGAATTAAATGCTCTGCTTTGTCCCAGGGAAGGCCCAGGCCGCCGGTTTCCATTGGGTTATCAAGCAGGTGGTGAAGCCCTTCGGCAAATGCGTCAATGCCGACCAGCTTGTCGGGGTCGAGCGATTCAGCGTTGGCGTAACAATCGGCCATCACGTCATCAGGAATCGACGCCATGAGGCATTCGTTCCAGTCTTTCGACGGTAAGCGAACGATCATGCAGCGCTCACGGCCAAGGCGCTTGATGATCTCTTGAGTACCTTCGTTGCCCGCTTCGTCGTTATCCATAGCGAGGTAGATCACATCGAAGCGTTGCAGCCGGTCATATTCGTATTCAATCCAGCGCTGCTTCTCGCCAGCACCGCCACCGAACGGCACCGATAACGCCGGATAGCCGGATTGCGTGGCTGACATGGCGTCAATCTCGCCTTCGGTGATGGTTACCGTGCGGGCATTAGCCGGGATAGCCTGCCAGCCGAAAAGGCAGGGCTCAGACTCTGCGGAGGCGCGGATTTTCTTCTTGCCGTTGTCGCGATCCAGACCCAACCACTTGAGAAATACCAGCTCGTTATCACGCAGGAACGGGAACACGATAAAGCGGCCATCCTCAGCAACGCGGTAAGCGTCGAGCGTGGCGTCAGTCAGGCCGCGCCCATGCAGGTATTCACGCACAGGGCTGGTGGGCTTGGGCTTAATGACCGATGCGGGACGCTCAGGGCGCTTAAAGTCACGCTTGGGCTTGGTGGTGCGCACGCGGTCGCGGTCGTCTTTCACGCCCAGGTATTGCTTAGCCTGCTGGATAGCTTCGGGCAGCGACACGCGGTTGACGGCCATGAACAGGTCGATCAGGTCGCCGCCTTCGCCGCTGGAAAAGTCTTTCCAAACGCCAGCCTTGTCTCCACTCAGGACAACGCCCAGGCTTTGGCCTGCATCACCTTCGACGTTACCGGCTTTCCACTCGCCAGACGCTTTCTTGCCGTTGGGTAGCAAGGTACGGGCCACGCGCTCGGCATCGTTGGCGAGCATCCGGCTAAGTTCTGAGGGAGTCATGCGCCACCCCCGTTGGCCGGTGCCGGTATATAAACCTTGCCGCCACAGTCATCGGAGCTTGGCGCGGGGCGGCGATCATGGAAGCTGTGAACGTTGGGCGGTAGGTCGCCTACGATTTCGTCAGTCCAGCGTTCGCCGTTGAGGTAGGTGATTGGATGGAGTCGGTCGAAACCAAATACGCCAGCAGATAACCTTGCCTTCACGTCGCTGGTTAACTCCTTGGCAAAGGCGGTTGGCTCTTTCTTGCCGTCACGAACCAGTTTTTCGAACTTAACCTTAGCCTTAGCCTTGCCGACCTTGACCATGCCCGCATTCCAGAACTGTTCGAATGCTTCGTTCAACGCTTCGTGTTGATCTGAATTACTAACAGTCTTTTCATTACTAACACCTCCTTCAATTACTAAGGGGGCGGTTTCACCGACATTCGGTTTAACCGACGGTCGGTTTTTCAGGCTGTCGGTGGGCTCATAGTGAACAAGAATATCCGTTCCCTGGATGTGACCTGCTTCGTTGTTGATGCGTACATAGCTAATCAGGCCGATTTCAACTAAGTACTTCATTGCGTTGCGGTATTTGTCTCGACCTATCTCAAAGTGAGCCTGAATACCCTTGGCGCGCACCACCCAACCCTCCGGCTTAGTCTGGAGATAAGTCCAGATAGCCAGCGCATCGGTGTTGCGAATCATGGTCACCGTCTTGTTAGCGACGGTTGTGTAGGGCAATTCGTCCTTGCGGAGCCTGCTTGCTGATGTTTTTTGGACGGCCATGATTAAAGCTCCAGTTCCTGCCAGACACGGATCTGGTAGTCGTCAAAGGATTCGGTAATTGGGTATTCGAAGGATTCGATGACCTGGCGCTCCATGAGCGAATCATCGAAAGCGGCCAGACGCTCTTCGCGGGGCAAATCGCGTAACTGCCGGAAGTGCGTCTGGACATGCGGTGTAACGTGGCTCATACTTATCTCACTCTGTTGTGTGTAAAAGCCCGCTCGCTCCCCAGCGATAGGCGGGCTTTTTGCTTTTCAAAGGGTGCCGGGCGCACCTGTGGTATCGTCGGAGCTTCCACACACACGACGGCCCAGGAGGCCCGACATGAAAGACCTCAAGAAGACAATTCCCTCAGAGGCCGCTACAGCGCTAACGCTGCAATTCCTTGCCTCGCCAGCCGCCAGCGCCTTGCTCGATAAAGAGCAAGACCTAGAAGTGCTGGCAGACAGAATCATTGAGCTTCACCAGACGCTGACGGAGAAGCTGGAGCCTCATCATCAGAAGCCGAAGGGTGGGATGAAGCCGCTTCACGTTTAGAGCCGTAAAAAGCAACTTCGCAGGCCGTCCGAATAGCGCGGGCGGTCTGCTCAAAGAACTCTTCACGGGTGATTTCTTCGAGACTGACAGCAGTAGATGCCAGCTCATGAAATGCTGGCTGATCCAGAAGGCGATACAATGCGCCTAGTGCCAGCTCTTCGATGGTGTCCGTTGCCTGTGCCATACCTACCTCCGGTTGTCGTTTTGGGCGTTTGCCCACCTACCTGTAATTCCGAACAGCCCTATCGGGGGCGATGTTTCGAACCATCGGTTCGTCTATCATTGGGTTATGCAGCGGTTCCGAACTTGAAGATGTCCTCAATGGACACGTCCACGCCCTTCGCACGAACCGCCCCAACAATCCGCTGAACTACGTCGATGCTAGGGGTGCGTAAACCAGCTTCGTAGTTACCGATAGCGGACTGCCCAAGACCACAGGCTTCACCTAGCTCTCGCTGGGTCATATCTGCCTTGATCCGGAGAGAACGAATGTCCATTGCGTTACCTCAATGTGTTTCGTCTAAGAATATCACAAATCGTGGTTCTGTAAATCACAAAAAGTCGAGTGCGCTTAACACGCTCCGTGTTGATAATGCTTATAGACCAACCTCGGCAGGGGTTACGGGCATGAAATTAGTCAGCAATAGGGGCGGTAACGTGGCAGGAACGATTGGCAGCAGGATCAAGGAAGCCAGGATTCGCGCCGAGATGACGCAACCTCAATTAGCCAAAGCTTGCGGCTGGAGTTCCCAGGGGCGAGTATCCAACTATGAGCGCGACCTGAGGGAGCCTAAGAGCGGTGATATTGCAGCTATCGCAAAGGCTTTGAATGTCTCTGAGTCTTGGATATGGACTGGCGAAGGCGGTCAGCAGAAAAGCGACGAAAGCAACGTTCGCATGATTCGGCAGCCAGAGAGCCATTATCGATACCCTGTTATTAGCTGGGTTAAGGCTGGTAACTGGGCAGAGGCATTAAACCCATTTACGCCTGGTTGCGAAGATCGCTACCAAATGACGGACTACCGCGCCAAGGGGGATGCTTTCTGGCTTGAGGTTAAAGGCGACTCAATGACTGCCAGTGTTGGCGAGAGCGTGCCCCAAGGGATGATGATACTGGTTGATACTGGCATCGAGGCCGAGAATGGTAGTTTGGTGGTTGCCCAGATCGACGATAGCGAAGAAGCTACTTTCAAGAAGCTGGTAATTGATGGCGGTCAGCGCTACCTAAAGCCTTTGAACCCTGCATACCCGATGCTTGATTGCCAGAAAGCAGGCTGCCGCATACTGGGCGTAGCAGTGGAGATGAAGCGCAGTCTTAGATAAATCAAATCCCACCCGTAATGATACCCGCCCGCGAGGCGGGTTTTTTG
>CEGF01002391.1_pt1 | contig 24283 bp, 30 predicted proteins | sample 306341 | NCBI WGS metagenome assembly CEGF01 (sample SAMEA2755655, study PRJEB7226) | microbial mat metagenome | biome: microbial mat; feature: hypersaline; material: grass silage | place: USA | collected 2014-02-19 | depth 0 m
TTTCGCGACATCACCCCGTTGCTGCAAAATAGCGCTGCCTTCCGCAAGCTGATCGATAGCTTCGTACACCGCTATCAGGAGATGAACCTGGATGCCATTGCAGCCATTGATGCGCGTGGTTTTATTATTGGCGCACCGCTCGCCTATGAGTTGGGCTGCAGCTTTGTACCGGTGCGCAAGAAGGGCAAACTGCCCTTCAAAACCATCAGCGAGACCTACACCCTGGAGTACGGTCATTCTGAAGTGGAGCTGCATTCCGATGCCTTTCAAACGGACGATCGTATTCTGCTGATGGATGACCTGATTGCCACCGGTGGCACTATGCTGGCAGCGGCCAACCTCATTCAGCGCAGCGGGGGCCATGTGGTGGAGACCGCCACCATTATTGATCTGCCCGAACTGGGTGGTTCGCAGAAAATTCGCGATGCTGGTTATAGCGTATTCGCAGTTTGTTCTTTCAACGAAGACGAGTAAATCCCCATGAGCAGCGATCGCTATCACCAACACTTCACTGTCTCCTGGGATCAACTGCACCGTGACGTGCGTACGCTTTGTCACCAGATGATTGAGCGTGACTTTAAAGGCATCGTAGCGATTACCCGCGGCGGTTTAATTCCTGCCGCGTTGATTGCCCGGGAGCTTAATATCCGGCTGATCGATACCGTATGCATTAAAAGCTACGACCACATGGATCAAGGCGGCCTGGATATCATGAAGGGCGTCGATCATGATGGTGAAGGCTGGTTGTTGGTCGATGACTTGGTGGATACCGGCAAAACGGCGCGGGCAGTTCGCAAAATGCTGCCGAAAGCGCATTTTGTGACTATCTATGCCAAGCCGGATGGTCGCCCGCTGGTGGATCAATACCTAACCGAAGTGGCTCAGCAGTGCTGGATCCAGTTCCCATGGGATATGGGCGTTGCCTATGTTGAACCGCTTGTCGATCAGATGAAGAGGTAGTGATGGCTAATCCGCTTCCCGACGACTGGAATCAGTGGCTGGGTAATGAATTTCAGGCTGACTACATGCTGGCGCTAAAAGCGTTCTTGGCTGATCAAAAAGCAGCCAAAAAAATCATTTATCCCCACTCCTCACACTGGTTTCGCGCCTTTGAGCTGACCCCGTTGAGCGAAGTGAAGGTGGTTATTTTAGGCCAGGATCCTTATAGATTTCGGAATGGTCTTGAGCTTGTCAGTGTGTGAACTAGTGAATTATTGAACGATATGCTCATATGAGAGAGGCTCGGCTTGTTGTTGCGTGGGGCTGTACAAAAAGTGTCAACCTGATCAAAAATCAGCCAATTTTCTTTAGGTTGTCAACTTTTCCGCTCTTTTTCATTCGTTTTTTGATCAGAAAGTGTCAACTGTAGTGAACCGTTCGGCACGCCTGCGAGAAACTAGCTTTATTGCTGTACTGTGTTTTACAAATACGATAGATGCTCATATGAGATTGTTTCTATATTTGTTCTTTTTTTTATCTAATTTTACCAGAGAGGTAGATTGATCTAAGTCGGTGGGTCTATTTAGGAAATTAAAAAGCCCGAGGCAAAAATGCCTCGGGCTTTTTGCTCTAGAATCATGATGGGCCGGTCGATGGATTTGTATACTCGCTGTTTTTACTACCCTTTAGCTCCATTGCGCTCTCTGTTTGATCCCTATAATTATCAGATATCAGATATCAGATATCAGATATCAGAAATCTGTTACGTTGAGTATTGTTGCGCACTCGTAGGGTTGGTGGAAATTTTTGTGCTTATGATTGTATTGCACAGAAAGGGTAGTAGATAGCTTTAGCGGAACATGGAGTATAGTAACGATGGTGGATATTCTGAGCGGTAGTAGCCTCCCGTTAATTACGTTTTTAGATATTGAGGCATCTGGGCTTAAGCAGCCTGAGAGTTATCCCATCGAGATTGGATGGTCTGACACGCTGGGAAATGGTGATGGGTTTCTAATTCGACCCCTTAAAAATTGGACGCACTGGGCTGCAGCCGCAGCATCTATACACAAAATCAGTCGTGACGAGCTGTTCGAAAGAGGTTTACAAGTCAATGACGCCGCTGAGCGACTCAATGCTATGTTGGGATGCGAAACCGTGATTTGTGATGCGATGGATTCTGATAATTTTTGGTTAACAAAGCTTTTTGACGCTGCAAGTGTGGAGCCGTCTTTTCAATTGGCTGATTTCTATCAGCTGCATAAACTTTTAACCGATGAGCATATTTTGTTACTACGAGACATGCTCAAAGGCATGCCTGTACCGCATCGTGCGCGGGCAGATGCTGAGCGTTACGCAAGTGCTACAATTGCAAGCTATAAAGTTTTTACAAATTAATGCTCGCTCTAATTCTGCTTCCCTGACTTGTCTTCAACCACAGCCTCCCTGATAGTGTTTTACATACAGTATTTGGAGGCAAAAAATATGTCACTTACCGCATCGTTGCTTGGGCGTGCTGATTTAGCGCCTTCCTCTCTACCTTTGCCGCATTAAAAAGCATTGTAAGTGCGCAAAAGCTCTTTTCGATGCCCCATGATGACCTTGACCGCTTTTTCATGGGCCTGACGTCGTGCCGCTAGCAAAAAAACAGGATCTTGAGACCTGAATTCAACGAATAAGTGCAGCACTTGCGGTTTCTAGTACTCCTGAGTATTCACCTAAGAACACCTGGGCTGGGGTTCTGTATCCCAGTCGCTTTCTTGGTCTATCGTTTAGCTTAGTGACGACACTCCGTAGCTCGGCATTGGTCACTTTGCGGAAGTCAGTTCCTTTAGGAAAATACTGCCTAATCAGGCCATTGGTGTTTTCATTGGTGCCACGCTGGCATGAGCGGTATGGATCGCAAAAATAGGTCGTTGCCGAGACGGCCTTGGCTACTTTCCTGTGCTCGGCGAATTCCGACCCATTATCCAAAGTGATGGTGTGCACTGCCCCACGGCGTGGTGCCAATAGTCGCGTCATCGCCTGAGCCGTTCTGGAGGCGGTGATTGTGTGATGCTGTAGAGCTCGCGCCACACTCGCTTTCCCACTCTTCAAGAACATCAAATCGAATTGGCTCTTCTTCCCCGTGCTGGTTTCTGAAGTTTTGAATTCTTTCATCGACACAAGCGTCATTAGCGTAAGAGGCATTAGCTGAGCTTATTGCTAAAGCCATGATTCCCCATTTTAGATATTTCATCTAAATTTCCCGGTTATAATTTTTTAAATTTAATTAGTGTTAAGCAGGCACTGTGTTTTGCTCACCCCTGCTTCTTAGTATACCTAGGCGACCACTGCCCGCAACGCCATTCTTAGGCTACGGCCTAGCCCCAAGTGGACAAGCTGAGTATTTCAGCGACACTGATGCTGTGATGGACAATGTGTACTATCGAAGCCAAGGAACAGGAGTCAGTCGCATGAAAGATCAAGCAGCGTGGTTCATAGCCCCCGAGCAGCAAGAGCAACAAGCGTTAGAGTCGTGGCGTGGAAATGCCTCTGTCACTCGAATCCAATTCAAAAAAGCGCTGGATGACTTTGGATATTCTTAGCAGATCGAAGCGCTAATGACCGATCCCGAAACTCAAAAGCAAACAAGGCTTGACTGGAAGGACGCTCACGACTTCCGACGCTCAAGCCCTATTGTTGCTCAGATTTCCGAATCACTAGGATGGGCAGAAGAGGATATGGATCGCCTCTTTAAACATGCAGAAACACTAAAAGGCTAATCGCCTGTTGTAAGAGTATGCTTACAAAAGCTGTGGTTGATCGCTTACATCAACGCAGGCCATAAACAACTAGGCTGTAGTTGTGACGCCAGAATCGCCGCTGATTTAGCATGTCGGATGCGTCTCACCACGGATGATAGTGATATGAAGGGATTGAGGAGTGCCAGGGATGGCATCTCTAAGATTTGGCAACGGCCAGCTCATCCCAGCGTGTGGTATAGCGAGGCGTACGATGCTGACAACGCAGTTCCCAAGCATTTCCTTGCCTCGCCATTCCTAGTCGTACCGTGTTTTTACCGTGTTCGCGGTTCAGTTTATCAAGCGTCGCCATAAGGCGTTCATTGCGCTCACGCTGCTCATCGCTAATTGTTTCAGCCAGCAGGCCTAACTGCTCGTTAGCGTGGTCGCAGAGGTCCATTAGCATCACGCCGCATTTTTGGAACCAGATTCCTTCCTTAAATATCCGATCGAGCCCAGCAGTCGCTGCCCGGATAAGATCCCGGCTATCATCGGTCGGGTGGGGTAGCGGTACCACCAGAGATTTATTGTGGCTGGGCAGGTCCTGCCTGAATTTGTTGGTTCGGATAAACACCATAATGGCTCTAGCCAGACCTGCTTGCTTCCGTAGCTTCTCGCCAGCGCGCGAGGTATGCACGCGAATGGCCTCATGCAAGTCGGCCTTGTTATTCGTAAGGCGCCCAAAGCTACGGGATACCATTATTTGTTGTTTAGGCTGGGTCATATCATCAAGCGATATACAGTTTTCGCCACGCAACTCGTAAACAATCCTCTCCATCACGACTGAGAAATGCTTGCGTAGATGCTTCGGCGCGGCTTCCCGCAGCTGCCAAGCTGTCTCAATGCCGAGAGTGCGCAAGCGGGCGGCACTGCGGCCAGCAACACCCCAAATCTCGGTGACCGGCAACTGCTGCAGAAATGCTTTTGTATCATTACTGAGCGGATGCATGATGGCCACGCCATCAAAATGACTTTCTTTTTTAGCCCTATGATTAGCTATTTTAGCCAGCGTTTTAGAGGTGCTAAGGCCAACGCTAACGGGTATGCCTGTATCGCGGCGCACCTGGCGCCGCATTTCTTGGCATCGCTCCTCAAGCGTGTCAGGTTCGAAACCCTCAAAGCCTAGAAATGATTCGTCGATTGAGTAAACGTCTACGTGCGGGGTGTGCTGTGAGAGTACTTCAGTCACGCGGCGGCTCATGTCACCGTACAGTGCGTAATTGCTTGAAAGTAAAATGCACTGGCGGCGTATATGGGGATCGATTTGATGCGCCGGCATGCCCATCGGCACGCCTAAATATTTGATCTCTTGAGAACGAGCGACAACACAGCCATCGTTGTTCGACAGCACGCCAACGGGCTTGCCTTTCAGTTTAGGATTAAATACCCGCTCGCAGCTGACGTAGAAATTATTGCAGTCGACCAGGGCGATCATACTGCGAATCCTGGGGCCAGTGAGTGGATGTTGTGCGTTACCACTCCCCAGACTTCGCAGTCATGGCCCGACAAAGGGATCGGCTTAAAAGCGGGGTTTGTGGCGAACAAGTAGGGCCGGTTTCCCATTATGCCGTATTTTTTACAGGTCAATTCTCCGTCTACGCTCATGATTACAATGTGGCCAGGCCTTGGCTCTATGGAGCGATCAACAATTAACAAATCCCCGTCATAGATACCTGAGCCTTCCATGCTTGTACCTTTAGCTCGGAGGAAGTAGGTAGCGCTTGGGTGGTGAACTAAGTGGGAAACTAGGTCTAGTTCAGCTTCAAGATAGTCATCTGCAGGCGAAGGAAAACCAGTGCGAACAAAGCCCGCGATGAGTGGAATGTTTATAGCTGGAGCAGTTGTATCAACACGACCCAGTACAGATAGATGGATGCTCATGCCATCGACTCCTCTGGGTTCCATGTAATTCGTATATGCTCAGCGTCGTCGTCCATGGGAGTGAGCGTGACGTTCTCGACTGTGCCTAGGTCCGAGAGCATTCGTGCCCAAGCATCTGCGTCGTCTTCAGGGTGTCGTTGGAACTCTGCGCAGTGCTTTGACTGAGCTCCTGGGCTACCGATGATACGCTGCACTCGCTGGACTAACTGCTGGTACGTTTTCTCTGACATAAGCGCCTCCTTAAATGCTGGTGATATATACAGTATACGAGGCAGACGATAAGCGATGGCAAGCGTTGACTGCAAGTGAAGAAATGAAAGCAAAGGTGCTAAGGTCTAATTATTGGCTATCCTTCATGCATGTGTGGACGATTCGCGTTATTCAGCCCGTTACCCCAGTTGGCCAGCAAGGTCGGCGCCTCTGTGCCAGAACAAATTATGAGGCCTCGCTATAATGTGGCCCCAGGCACCTGGATTGCAGCTATTCATCAGCTGTCAGATGATTCAGCGCCAATCGTTGATGAGATGTGGTGGGGATACCGGCCGCGGTGGGCTAAAGGTAATGGTAACCAGCCAATTAATGCCCGGGTAGAAACCGTGGCTACTAACGGCTACTTCAAATCAGCGTTTTCAAAGCACCGGTGTCTCATCCCTGAGGATGGCTGGTACGAGTGGATCAAGAACACGAAGCCTAAGCAGCCGCATTTTATCTGCCGGAAGGATAGGGAGCCGCTGTTCTTTGCCGGCATTTACGCTGAACGTCTGGATGGCAGCATGGGTTGTGCCATTGTCACAGAACCGGCGCGGGGTAGTGCCGAGGAAGTGCACGACCGTATGCCGCTGATACTGGATGACGACAGCCTTGAATCATGGCTTGCACCCGACATAACTGACCGAGAGACCATACGCAACCTGGTGCGTCACATCGATGCGGACCTGATCGAGCACTGGCCTGTGAGTACGGCAGTTAACAAACCCACAGAGTGCCAGGGCGACGAGTTGATTAACCCTGCCTGATAATCCAGTTAACGGCAGATCGACTCGCACGGCACACCATCATTATCACCATCTAAACGACCGTTACCGCATTGCAGGAGATGAAACATTGCTTCTTCGCATGAGGCCATGGCGCCGCAAGTCTTTCGCGTTGAACAACTAAAACCGGAGCTGCTTTCCGTACGCTTCGGGATAGCCGAGGTTACTGGCCGTAGCGCTGGTTCTGGTTGGATAGCTACCTCACCAACGTAAGGGTTGGCATTTCCTTGCGCAGCGGCAATCCTTCGATTGCGCTCCAGCTCCCATTGGTCCACTGGGTCCAGGTTAGCCCAAGCGGTAAATAGCTGATGCTGTTGCCGACTAATCTCTATGCCGTAAGTGTCACGCATGTACCAATACGTGCGGGCAATATCGCCACGACGATGAAGTGGTGGCTGGAAAGTGCGCTCTTCAAACGATACCGAGACGTCACAAGCACCGTATTCATGAACGGGCGTATTGACCATGCCAAATCGCATATTTGAGCGATCGCCGTTCACTTCGCCGACTGCAGGTACCAGGTTGTGCAAGTCGGCCTCAGCAATTCGAAACACTGCGTCATTACTGCGGCAGTTGTTGCGGCCTCCATCTTGCCAGCATTGGCGCTGCCGACCGAAATCGTGCGCAGGCATCACATGCTCCCACTCAATGCGGCTAGCCCTTTGTGGTTGCTTTCTAATTTCATAGCCACATGCTTCTAAGTTGGGTCCAGCCTCAAAGTCGAACTGGCAGCCACAGTAAAAGGAAGTGTCCTGATCGTAATAAATTTGCGCTTCAGCAATTCGTTTTGCAGCATTAAAAGAAGAGGGCACAGCAGCAAGGGATTGGCTCGACAGCAGCAAAGCTGCCGTAAATGTGATGAGGTTCGAAACTTTCTTCATATTAGTGCTCCCTTCATGAGAGAGAGGAAGACTAATAAAATTTCATCCTTGGTGCGAGTTGATTGATACTATTAAGGAGACTTTTGACTAAAGTACGCTTCGCTTCAGCATGATAGATGCTAGTCTCGTATAGCTGGTAGTGGCCAGCTATAACAAGGAGACGATCATGAAGAAGGTATTATTAGCTCTAATTCTGGCTGGTATGTTCTTTGGAGTAGGTAACGTGTCAGCGTCCATTGCTGCATACAGCGGTGATGGGGTATCGCACAGCGGAGGTACCGATAAGAACGGTTGCCATCGGGACACGAAAGCTGGCACGCGTCACTGCCACTAAATAAGGTTTTGCAACGCCATAAACGTCGCCTTAGGCATGCCGTACGCGTTGCACTTAACTTTCATCTTGGGTTACTTAGGATGATGTCATCTTAAGGATGTGCGAAATCTCGATTGTCCTATAACAACCCAAAGCGGTCAGGGAAATGAGGGTCTGTCCCCGATTGGATTGTTTGTCCGGTGCAGCACGGCGACCTGGCGGCCGTACAGGCCCATGAGGGTTGGATGCTGTTTCCAAGTCACCGGATCGGAGATAGCTTGCGGCTGACCTGTACCGCTGGGCCTCCGGAGTCGTTCAGCGCTCGGTCGCAGGACTGTCGGGGCGTGGTGGTAAGTAAGGCCCGAATGAGGTCTGTGGGGCAAGTTACTCATCCCCCAGAAAAAAACTAAGTTAATCGTAGGGTTATATGGAAATCAAGGAAGCAATCATACATGGTTTTGAGAAAGAGGCGCAAAGCTATGAGGTCGAGGTTAAGCCAAGGCACGAAAACTCCCCCTTAGATGACATGATGAACCATCTGGGTGAAGAGGTTTTAAAAGCATATGGGCGCCGCTCAGATAGCAATGGAACCTTTGATGCCAATGAGACGGTTTATCCATTCTCTAAGCTTATGAGGGAGTACCATCAAGAATATTCAGGGCTGGTAGAGTTTTCACAGGAGGCCTGCGAGCTTATCGCTGCCCAAATGAGGCAGTCATATCTCTCAACAGGTGGGTACGCGTTATTTATTCGGTATGAAAACCAAGGGCAAGACTGGCTGCTTGTGCTGATGCTCAAGCTCAAGCCAGGGACTAGTATCAATCCTGATACACTCGAGCTTCTTACAAGCCTTTCCTTTGATGTCAGTCATTTGCATGAGGCGGCTAGGATTAACCTCGATAAATCGGCTGAAGGAGAACAGCCATACCTCTCTTTCATAAAGAAGAGTAGTGGTAAGGATGATGTGACAAAGTATTTTCGTTTGGCACTTGGTTGCACTGAGTATACAGATTCGAAGTTCAATACTGAGCAGGTTGTACAAGCGCTGAATGCATACTGCCAAGAAAACGATATTGTTGGTGAGGATAGGCAGGAAGCTAGAAGAAAGCTACATGATTATTTTGATGAGAAATATAAATCAGAGGACAAGTCAGTAAATATGGTTGCATTGTCAGCGATGGTTGATGATGCTAACCCAGAGAGTTTTTATCATTATATAAAGGATAATGATGTCCCTGTTAGCGATGTCTTTACTCCTGCTAAATCCGTTTACGGTAGGTTGAAGAGGATTAAGAGAAAGTTTGGTAATGTTGCGGTAAGCTTTGATGTTGAGGATGTTTTGCGAGATAATGTTGACTATGATGAAGAGAACGAAGTTCTTTATATTCGAAATATTCCTGAACCTCTGATTCAGGATATACGCCGGGCTAAGGGCGATGAGTGAAAGGTTGAAAAACTTACAGCTTGCTGTTGATGCTGTTCGACAAAGCGTTGAGCCGGTCAGGTCTGACGCTGCATTTTTGGTACTCTCTCTCCCCTCCGAGAGTCATGGACAGCTACTTAGATATCTTCAAGAGAGTGATTTATGGTCGCGCAGTATAGACGATAAAGAAACGGTGGAGATATCAAAGCCACCTTTGTTTTTTACGAGTATTGATGAACTGCTTTTAAAGCCTCAGTGGAGAATAAAGCCGCCCGCTAGTGAATATTATTTCCATGATATTGATTGGTTGAGCTCCGAAGAAGAAAGGCACGAAATTGTAGATAGGTGGAGATTAGCATCTCGTCTGCTTGAGTTATTAGGTTCTGTTGCCGATCATTGTGTTAAGAAAAGCAATGATATTGAATTGGTTTTCCTTCATCAAGAAAAACTAGTTGTTGGTTCTCTTTTTACGGCTTCTGACTTGGTACACATTGACTCCCTGGAGAGACTTGAGAGTGATTTTTTAAAATCGGATACGCATCGCGATAAAAAGGTGCAAATTTTCAAGTCTGTTTTAGTTGAGAAATATAGAGGGCGAGGTCGTATAGAGCTTAGGGAGCTGGTGAAAGATTTTTCCATGATCTTTGAGAACCTAGAGAACGGATACGATCTTTTTGTTTCTGAGTTTTCATTTGAGAACGTAAAGTCTGAAGTTGAAAGAGATAAGTTAGAGTTTACTACAAGGCTGAATAAGGTTTTCTCTGATATGCAGAACCAGTTGTTGGCTGTTCCGGCGGCTTTGCTTTTGGTTGGCAGCCAGATGGAGAAGTTAGACCCTGTTGGGTGGGCTTTGAAAAATGTTGTGATTTGGCTTGGTGCAGTGGTTTTTGCTATTCTTATGGAACTTTTAATTAGGAATCAGAGAAATACGCTTCAAGCTGTTAAGAATGAAATGAATTTGCAAGAGTCAATTTTTAAAGAGCATCATATGGCTGTATACGCCAAGTTCAAAGATGTATATGTTGATCTTTATGGTAGGTTCAGGCACCAAAGGAACCTTCTCTGGTTTATTCGTTGCCTGGTAGGAGGGGCATTGGGTTTTACAACTTCAATGCTATTCGTCTACTCAACGGAAATATCAGTGTTTCTAGCAGTGCTGGTTGGCATCGGTGTTAGTCTTATCCCAATTGTTCTGGCAGCTATGACTTCAGACCTTCGCTCTCTTAGTAAAAATCAGGTCTAGCGCCAAGCGCGAACTTTTAATAGCTATTCCTTGCTAATTAATGCCCTGGCCATATAAGACGGTTTTTTGCTTTATGTAATTGCTCCAACTCTCTCCATGCCCTCCATTTACACTGCGCCGATATAGGCGGTGTCGCTCGTGGATAGCCTATGTGTGTACAATGACGGTAATCACCTGACACACAGGGCGGGCAGCTCGGTTGGCGGTTTAGGTATAGTACGGGCGGGCTCCTAAACCTCAGGCTCTAATATTTAGCTTAACTCATTGAGTTGGTGTATGGATTCAGGTTGACACACCGGGGCGGCAGCCCCCGCAGTCCAAGGAGCTTGTCGGCCAGAAAGGATGGTAGCATGCGATATTATTAATCCTTTTTATCACGGCCCATGCGATGTACCTCAATACTCATGTTCAGGGCTAAAATCAAAGGCGTACATAGCAACAAGAATTCAGGCCTCAGGATTAGAGAGATCATTGCGCTTCCTCCAATTAATCAGTCTTAAATTTATTAAATACAATTACCACAGTTAATTTGCATTCAAGCCAATGGTAAAGTAAAGGGGGGCGCTATATGAATCACCCCGTATATTCTTGACACCACCTAGTCTTGTATTTGGGGGTTGAAGGAATTGCTCAAGAGGTGAATTCAAGTGTTTGGATAAGGTTTCCATCTAATTATGATCTATTACTTCAGCTTACGCTAAAAGACCGCTCTTGGCCGATTCTTGCCTTCTAAAGGGAAGTTTGCTGGCTGATCAAGCTATCCCTTTCAGGGCTGAGTAAAGGTCTATTTTCGTGAAGAAAAACTCCCTCTGCTTCACTTGATCGGTAAAGCAGAGGGGAGGGCTGTAACGTGAAGGCTTGTATTGCCAGAGGATAATCTTGCAAATACATATAAAAAATTGCTTATGATCAGAGTTTTTATGCTTATGCGCAATTTTCAGAGACGGGTGATAATGTTGAAGTGCATGCGCATTTTTCTAACGAGCCTTACTAGCAGGAAATGGTATTTACCCCATTTATATCAGTGGATTAGATGATTTTTGGCAAGGTAGGGCTTCCCAGATAAAACTCGCATGCGCATGAAAAAGTTTGTTAAATTACCTGAGAGGTCTTAAGCATGCACGAATGGGATGACGATATCGAGGCGCTTGATATGAGCGCTGCCGAAAAAAATGGCCTGCAGGTTTCTCGAAATTATATAAAGGCAGCGCAAGACGGAGAAATAAGTGATGAACAAATGGGGGCTTATAGCTATGCTAATGAGTTTAATAATTGTTTCGTTAGTCATGATCTGGAACCAGTTTCGAGAGGACCTTGATAAACCGCCACTTCATTCCTTGGCGTTTCACTGGCTTTTGAATCGCTTGCCCCCAAAATAAATACTGTCCTAGCAAGCGCTCATTCAACGTTAATTGCATGATCAGTTCCATAGCTACTCAATGGCCGGTGTATCTCATCACAGATGCGATCACATGAGAGGAAAGCGCTTAACAGTGGCTTTACATACCTCATCTGACGACTCAATATCTCACTCAGGATTCAACTCTGGCGAGTAGGTCGAACATATGCAAACGGTGTGCATTCACTCAACGACTTTTTGCCTGAAAGGTGTATCCTGGCGTTATCGAGCACTACAAAGTGAGAATACAGTTTTTTGCGCACTTAAAACTCGTCAAACGCTTTGATCACCGTCTTAGCTGTCACTGACCTCGTTGTGGTATGGCAGATCATTTTCGGCTCTTCGACGTTGGGTGTGGAATTCGCCCCCTGAGCTGGGCCAGAATATGACCTCCACAGCGGCAGGAGGTATGACATGGACGGCACCCAGATTCTAACACTCGGCCTGGGCTTGGAAGCGCCCTGGATCCTCAAGAACCAGTACCTGGATACCGCCGTGTCGCCCCACCGCTTGGACCTCTATGTCGAGGCGGAGCGAGGCAGTCTCTATCCCTGCCCAGAATGTGGTAAGGCCTGCCAAGCTCATGACTTTGCCGACAAAACCTGGCGGCATCTGAACTTCTTTCAGCATCACTGTTACCTGCATGCTCGCGTGCCGCGCACGAAGTGTCCTGACCATGGCGTCAAGCGCATAGAGGTGCCCTGGGCCCGGCCGGGCAGCGACTTTACCCTGCTGTTCGAGCAAGCGGCCATGTCACTGGTCAAGGAGATGCCGGTACTGGCCGTCTCCCGCCAGTTGGAGATTTCCGACAAACGACTATGGCGCATCGTGCACCACTACGTTGGCCGCATGTTGGGGGAACTGGATCTGTCCAAGGTGGTGACGGTCGGCGTGGACGAAACCGCCTCCCGGCGCGGTCATCGCTATGTCACGGTGTTCCTCGACATGCAGCGCAAGCGGGAACCGGTTATCTTTGCCGTCCCAGGCTGCGGCAAGGATGCCATCCAGGCTTTCAGCGCCTTCCTGGCGGCCCATGGCGGCGACCCGAATAATGTGGTCGAGGTCGTCTGCGATATGTCGCCAGCCTTCCTTAGCGGCGTGACCGAGCACCTTCCCAAGGCCGAGGTAACGGTCGACTGGTTCCATATCGTACAAGCGGCTGGACGAGGTACGCAAGAAAGAGCGCCGGGAGCAGGGGCACCCCAAGTCGCTGCGCTGGGCCCTGCTGAAGAACCTGGATAACAAGAACCTGACACCCAAACAGCTTTCGGCGCTCCAGGAGTTGGTGGCCGATCAGAGCGCCACGGCCGATGCCTGGGTGATCAAGGAGAAGCTACGCTGGATCCAGAAGGCTCCAACGCCCAGAGCGGCTCGGTGGCGCATCACGGATCACGAACTACCTCAAGGTCATGCAGGCGGCGGTGTCTGAAAAGCCACTGCTGAAGCCGATGGGGAAAGCCCTGGCGACGCTTGAGCGGCACGCCGACGCGGTGGTCAGACGCTGGCTCTCGGGACTGACGAACGCAAGACTGGAAGGAATGAATGGTCTGTTCCAAGCGGCTCGGTCACGGGCACGTGGCTACCGGAACGAGGCCAACTTTATCGCCATGATCTACCTGATTGGCAGCCCGGTGGGCCGCCTATTCGATCAGGCCAAATCCACGTGAAGTGACGAAGAACCTTACTTAATAGCAATCATCCTAAGTCGTAAAGCATTGCCAATCACGCTCACTGAAGAGAGTGACATCGCCGCCGCCGCGATAATCGGTGATAACAGCATACCTGTGAAGGGGTACAAAATCCCTGCGGCAATGGGGATGCCTGCCGCGTTGTAAGCAAAGGCAAAAAAGAGATTTTGGCGAATATTACGCATGGTGGCTTTTGAGAGCTTATGCGCCGTGGCAATACCGGTAAGATCTCCTCGCAGTAGAGTAACCCCAGCGCTTTCTATCGCCACATCGGTGCCGGTTCCCATGGCAATGCCGACATCCGCTGTAGCCAGCGCAGGTGCATCGTTCACGCCGTCGCCGGCCATGACAACAATGCGCCCTTCATCACGGAGACGCTGAATCACTCGGCCTTTATCCTCTGGAAGCACTTCAGCTTCGACCTCATCAATGCCTAGCCGACGTGCCACAGCGTTGGCGGAGGTGCGATTATCGCCTGTCAGCATCACCACTCGAATGCCGTCAGCCTGGAGTGAACGAATGGCTTCTTCGGTGGTTTCCTTGACCGGATCGGCAATGGCGAGCAGCCCAGCTAAATTCCCGTCGATGCTCGCAAAGATGACAGTAGCACCGTCGCTGCGCAATTGATCGGCATGTGTGTCTTGAGACTGGGTGTTAACGCCCTCGCTTTCCATCAATAGCCGGTTGCCCAGGGCAATACGCTTGCCATCTATCTGGCCTATAACGCCCATGCCATTGGGAGCCTCGAAGTCCAACGCTTCTGTTAATTTTACCTCTGCCTCTTTAGCCTTTTCGACTATTGCATGGGCCAAGGGGTGCTCGCTGCCTCGCTCAAGACTAGCTGCCAAGCGCAAAAGCTCCGATTCAGCAATGCCTTCAGTGAGAATCAACTCGGTCACTCGTGGTTTGCCTTCGGTAAGCGTGCCGGTTTTGTCGACGACGACGGTGTCGACCTTCTCTAGACGTTCAAGAGCTTCGGCATCGCGAATCAACACGCCTAACTGGGCACCGCGCCCTACACCGACCATAATTGACATGGGGGTAGCAAGACCTAGCGCGCACGGGCAGGCAATGATCAGAACACTAACCGCCGCAATCAGGCCAAACGCCATCGGCGGGGTAGGGCCCCACAATGACCAGGCGATGAAAGCCACAACGGCAATGAGAATAACGACGGGTACAAAGATGCTGGCGACTTTGTCGGCAAGCCCTTGAATGGGTGCGCGGCTGCGCTGGGCGCTGGCGACCATTTGCACAATCTGCGACAGCATCGTGTCCTGGCCCACCTTGTCAGCGCGCATGACAAAGGATCCTTGACCATTGATGCTGCCGCCAATGACGCCATCGCCGACTTCCTTTTTCACCGCTAGTGGTTCACCGGTAACCATGGATTCGTCAACGTTGGAGCGACCTTCCATCACTTCGCCATCTAATGGCACCTTATCGCCGGGGCGCACCCGGAGACGATCCCCTACCTGAACCTGGTCAAGAGAGATATCTTCCTCATTGCCCTGATCATCAAGGCGTCGAGCGGTAGCAGGCGCCAAGTCGAGCAGAGCACGAATAGCGCCAGAGGTTTTTTCACGAGCGCGTAGCTCTAATACTTGTCCCAGTAAAACTAAAACGACAATCACTGCCGCTGCTTCGAAATAAACGGCCACCGAACCATCGGCTTGACGGAAGGCGTCGGGAAAGATGCCCGGTGTGAGGGTGGCCAGCAAACTGTAGAGCAACGCGGTGCCGGTACCGATCGCGATTAGCGTGAACATATTAAGGCTGCGATGCACTAGCGAACGCCATCCGCGTACAAAGAATGGCCAACCTGCCCAGACGACTACCGGCGTTGCCAGCAGCAGTTGAATCCAGTTAGAGGTTTGCTGGGAAATAAAATGCATAAGGCCAAACACGTGGCCACCCATTTCTAGGGCAAACACGGGGAGGGTCAGTACTAGGCCGATCCAGAAACGCCTGGTCATGTCCTTGAGTTCGTCCGAAGGGCCGGTGTCAGCAGAGACGGTCTCAGGTTCCAGCGCCATGCCACAGATTGGACAGTCGCCTGGGCCTTCTCGTCGAACTTCTGGGTGCATCGGGCAAGTATAAATAGACCCCGAGGGTACTGACGCTTGTGACTGTTTGCTTGGCTCAAGATACGCATCAGGCTTGGCAATAAACTTTTCCTGACACTTTTCTGAGCAGAAGTACCAAGTCTTACCCGCGTGATCGGCACGGTGGCGGGAGGTATGGGGATCAACGTCCATGCCACAAACAGGGTCTTTCACCTTTGTCTCGTTATGGTCTTCAGACATCGTTCATTCTCCCCGTTTGGCGAACAAGGCGCATGGCTTCGTGCTCTTCAAGTGCTAAAAGGGAATCTAAGAGCTCTTTAGCCTCAGGAATTTCCGCTTTGCCAACGAGGGTTCGATAAAGGTTTATCGTTTGTTCATGGAAATCAAAAACCTCTCGGCAAATGTCGTCAACACTTAGCGTGGAATAGGGCGCATCGCAGGTACGATGCGTACGGATAGGTTTATGCTCCAAATAGTCATAAACGTAGGTTTTTAATGCTTTCGCGTCAGCAGTCTGTTCAAAGCGCGCCACAACGCGCTGCATTTCCGCTTCCTGTGCAGCTAAGTAATTGAGCAACATGCGAGCGCGCTCTTCTTCGTGTATATCGGCGCAATGAGCAAGGCAAGCTGCAAGATGCTCGTGTAACTGACGGGTCCAATCGATCAATTCACCAAAGGTTCTAACGTCCATTTGGTACCTCCTATAACGCTATTAACGTTAATGAGTGTGAGAGTGCTCGCTATCGTTTGAAGCGTCGCGTTTGGATAGGAAAATCCATTCGCCGAGTAAAAGAGTAGCCATTACTACGCCAGCAACGATGAGCACCATGGGGTCCGAGATGGCTTTTACCCATAAAAAGCCGATTAACACGACAGCATCTAGTAGTATGGCAATGCTAGGAATAACAGGATTAGCCCCCACTCTGTCCTTGAGATGACGAAGCACACCCCAGTGGATGGCCATATCCATGATCAGGTAGAAAATGATGCCTAATGCTGCGATGCGGCTCAGGTCAAAAAAAGCGGTGAGCACTAAGCCAAATACGATGGTGTACACCAGTGTATGCTTTTGTACACTGCCGGGCATGTGGAAATGGCGGTGAGGAACCAGCTTCATTTCTGTCAGCATGGCGAGCATGCGTGAAACGGCAAAGACGCTGGCGATGATACCGCCCGCCGTTGCCAACATGGCGAGAATGACGGTAAACGCAACTGCCGCTTCACCCAGTGCGGGACGGGCAGCGGCGGCCAGGGAGTAGTCTTGGGTTTCGATAATTTCAGGCAAAGATAGGTTGCTGGCAACGGCAAAACCGACAAGGGCATAGATCACCACGCATAGCGCAATCGAGATCGTGATAGCTTTGCCAAGATTCCGCTTAGGATCTTTAAGCTCCGAACCACTATTGGTAATCGTCGTGAAGCCTTTAAATGCCAGTATGCCGAGCGCCGTAGCACCTAAAAAGCCCGTTATCGTAGGCGTAGGTGCATCGTTGCCAGCACCCATTTCGATGGAGTCGGCAATAAACACGCCGACAATACCAAACACTATAATGCCACCTATTTTGATAAATCCGAGCACCGAGGCGACGGTCTCGATCAAGCGGTTGGCGGATAAATTGATCAAAAAGGCTATTAGCAGTAAACCAACCCCGAGTAGGGGCACAAATAGTGAACGATCCCCCAGGTCAAACAACTCAAGCGTGTAGGAACCAAACGTTCTCGCCAAAAAACTCTGTGCGATCACCATGGAAAAATACATCAGGAGGGCATGAAAGGCGGTGGGAAGCGTCGGGCCATACGCTTTCTGTAAATACATGCCAATCCCACCTGCTGATGGGAAGGTATTGGACATTTTAACGTAAGAATAAGCGCTGAAAGAGACAATGACGGCAGCGGCCAGAAAGGCTAGAGGAAATAGCCGACCAGTCATTTCGGCCATTTGGCCGGTTAGCGCAAAAATACCGGCCCCAATCATCACGCCGGTGCCTAATGCAACGGCACCGACCAACGAAAGACTGTTTTCTTTATATTGTGGCGTTCTATCCTGCCCAACCATGAAAGCGACTCCTTGTATTAACGGCAACCACAGCAGCAATAACTGCCGAGGACTCCTGTGCGGTGTTTTTTGATGCTATATAAATTAAATATAGAACCTATGTGCAGCCACATGGCAAATGACTAACGGAAGGTCTGATTTTGCGAGGCCACAGGCAAGCAGCTCTTACCCTAAACTAGCTAGTCTTGCTCCTGGTTGTGTCATGTAGCCGTTATGACTATTAATGACAGCTCCAAGGTTCCTGTTTAGCGTTGTCTTTAACGTTCTGATCGACGAAACGGTAATACTCCTTCTTAAAGCGGTTCCACCGATCAGCGCTGACCTGTATGTCATGGAGCTTGAGAATTTTTTCAACGTCATCGATGCAGAGCCTCAGCGCATCGTAAGCAAGGCTGATATTTCGGTTTTTCTCGTTGTAGACCACCTTATCCATTCCATAGAGTCGGTCGATATCTGACAGCGCTTCTTCAATGCGTTTGGATTTACTAGGCTTGATTTTTAAATTCCGAGTCACCAGTGTGTTTTTGGAAACACCCAAGCGGTGCTCTTGTTGTGTCGTTTTCATGGTCTTTCTCCCAGGCGCGTACATGTATATATAGAGTGGTTCAGTCCTTGTCTATTTTGTCCTTATGACCGCCGTGGTGTTTATGCATGAAAATATGCATCAGTGGGCATGCTGCCAAAAAGAGGAAAGGTAAGAACTGAAATAGGTGGAGACGGTGCTCGGTTCCAATCAGGTATCCCGCCCAAATGACAAACCCAGCAAGTGGCACCCACAACATCAGCAAACGACTACTTGTACTGTTACTCATAATCACCTCAGTAACTCGCCCAAAGAGCCAACAGCAGTTAAGGCCGTTGGTTTGGGAAAAATCAAATAAATAACCCCAATAACAGCATGGATGATTTGTCTGAACGCAACCTGAACAGCATCGGAGGGAAATATGATCCTGATCAAGCGCCTCGCAAAAAGTAGGCGATAATTACCCAAGCGGTATCCATAGCCTCATTCCCATCATCATTAGGTTTTCGGTGAGCGATACAAAGCTTAATGGGTATTACTGTTGCCGACACAGGCGCACTTGAGCTCACGTTTATCGAGGTATATCGCTTTAAAGACAGAACCTGTCACACGGTGCCAACGAATAGCGCCAGTGGCGCAGCCAGCCAGATAAGCGTATCGGCCAGCAATTAGTAGCTTCGGAAGTATCTAGGCGTGAAGGTAAACGTAACTGAAGGGGACTTGGCGCTGGGCGTGCAGGTCATAGTTGAGAAACATGGCGCTAAAGCTCGCTACGCCCTGCAGCTTTTGCAGACCCGGGGGTATGATCGCTGTGGCTACGGCATACTCTAGCACGCGTGCAGTGAATATTATGCACTGAACCTCCCAACTGGCAGAAAAATCGATGAGTAACGCAGTGGCAAAAATTGCCAGCACAGGGCGATAGGTGGTCGCATTAGGGTCTGAAACGCTAACTCCCAGGTGCTCATGAAGCTCTTCATAGCCGCCAATACGTTCATAGCCCAGATATCCCTGGGAAATCGTATCGACATGTTCCTGCTCTGTAAACGCGTCAATCTCTTATCGCGAAGTCAGCAGGTTTACGTTCACCTAAGGCCCATGTGCACGAGCAGGTCAACGATCTACAAGCCAAACGGACATATGTACTCTCCTGTTTGCAACCATAAGCGCGAGCGCTGGAGTGGGTCGTTGTCACCGTTATGAACCTCTATAGAGTCCTTGGGGCGCCTACGTTTTATCGACTGCCTGCGTTCGCTGGGCGTTAGTCTTCCAGAGATCAAACAAATATTATCTTGGGCGGATCAAGGCACCGTAGAGTTTAATGAACCAGTACCACTCGCCACTCAAAGGCGACGTCTGAACTTGCGGACCCAAGAACTCCAGGTGATAGAGCGATGGTTAGATAACATGAACCAAGACAAGATGACTGAAAGCTTCAGTCTGAAGGAACTAATCGAATCGCTTGGGACAGGTAAATTAGTTTTCGAGGCTAATGATTCGCGAAGTAATCATTAGTGATGCGGCGAAGTCATGGCACTGTGCGTATCCATCATCCCTATCATGGATTGCAGATGCCAGAGTTGCCAGACGGCAAACGTAATAATCAGCAGCGCTGCTAGCGTACGAGTCGCGGGGCTACGTATCCATATTGAGACACGGCGCGCTGCCACTCCGGTCGCTAGGACGGCAGGCAAGGTGCCGAGCCCAAAGGGCCCCCATCATCGCGGCGGCACGCAATGGCTCGGCTACAGCAAGACTCCAGGCCAGCATCGAATAGATTAGCCCACAGGGCATCCAGCCCCATAGCGAGCCAAGTGCGAATGCTTGGGGTACTTTTACAACAGGCATCAAGCGACGGCCTATTGGTTCGATGCGGCGCCACAGGACGCGCCCCAGTGCCTCGATACGTAGCAAGCCCTTCCACCAGTTGGCGATATACAGTGCCATTAGTATCAACATGACCGCCGCCAGGATACGCAACACCAGGGCGAAGCTGTCCAGTGCATGGTTGAGCACGGAACCGAGCAGGGCCACCAAGGCACCAGCGATCATGTAGCTGCTGATACGACCTAAATTATAGCCGAGCAACAGACCTGCTAAACGCCTCGGCTGTCGCATGCTGGGGGGCACAGCAAAGGTCAGGGCACTCATGATGCCGCCACACATGCCGATACAGTGCGCGCCTCCCAGCAAGCCGAAGACGAAGGCCGCCGCCAGCGGCGGCAGGCTCATGTCGGCGGGATTCATTTAAGGGGCACCTTTGGAGCTACCCGCCGTATCACGGGAGGGGCTGATGGTGAAGGCCGCCGGAGGCGAACCGTACGGTGATACGAGTTCGACCTGTTCGGGTGGATAGCAGAGTCCTTGGTCGGAACAGCCCTGAAAGGTCACCATGATGGCCAGCGGCCCGGTAACGGTGTCGCTCGCCTCGATGGGCGCACTCACCAACACCTGATCGTAGAAAACGTTAATGTTCCCTAAAGACGCGTGCGACATTGGCTCGCCAGGAGGCAAAGCCAACTCACCGAAATTGATATCTTGAGAGAGACTCTCAATCGCGAACTGATGCCGGTGAAGGTAGTAATTTTCGGCGGCGGTGAAGCCGATATAAACTCGATCATCGTCTCGCCAGGCGGTGGTTCGGAAGGCTTCTTTAGCCGGTAGAAAGTCACGTTGGGGCGAACGGTTAAAGGGGGAACTTTTGTCACCAACCTCAAACATCTCTTCACGTGCCGCTACCGGGGTGACTATAAAGAGTGCCACCGTTAGAAAAGCGAAGACTTGTTTCATGAGTTTAACGCCGCCTTTGGCTTATCCATTGGCTGACCTCTGGACCAAGCGACCAGAGCAAAGCCCGCGACGATCATTGGTAGTGTCAGTAGCTGCCCCATGGTTAACCAGCCAAAAGCGATGAATCCCAACTGAGGGTCGGGGAGGCGCACGAACTCTACGATGAAACGGAAGGCTCCATACAGAAGCAGGAACAGCCCAGAGATGAGGCCCCGCTGACGTGGTCGGCGCGATAGCCACCACAGCACGGCAAACAACACGACACCTTCAAGGGCAAACTCGTAGAGAGCCGAAGGATGCCGTGGCTCTGGGCCCAGCTCCATCATGGATGGAAACACCATTGCCCAAGGTACATCACTAACTCTCCCCGGTAACTCGTGATTGATGAAGTTCCCGAGGCGACCCGCTCCCAGGCCGATGGGGACTAACGGAGCAATGAAGTCGGTCAGTTGAATAAAAGCCAGTTGATGTTTGCGAGCAAACAGCCAGGCAGCCACTAACACACCGGCAAGGCCGCCATGAAAGCTCATGCCTCCTTCCCAGATTTTTAGTAACCAAAGGGGGTTGGCTTGCAGTTGTTCGAGCCCGTAAAACAGTGCATAGCCAAGGCGGCCGCCAACGATGATGCCGATGGCGGCGTAGAAGATCAGGTCGCCTATATCATCGTGGCTTAGGCCGAGTCGGTGGGCGCGACGCCGACCCAACCACCAAGCGGCCACTAGCCCGATTACATACATTAAGCCATACCAGTGAATCTGAAGAGGGCCTATGGCGATGGCGATCGGGTCGATTTGAGGGTATTGCAGCATATATCTTCCTTAATCAATCGTTACTGTTGGAGTCATCAACAAAAATTATTGCGTCTTAAGAGCCGTTTTATCGTTTCCACTTCTCGACTTCCTGGATGACTCGCTCAACATCTTCAGAAGTTATGTAACCTGTATGTTTGTAACGAATAGTGCCCTCGGTATCGACCAGATAGCTTTCGGGTGCGCCATAAACACCTAGCTCAAAACCTAGGTTACCCTCTGGATCAAAAATATTGACTTCAAAAGGATTCCCAAACTCGTCAAGAAACTCGAGTCCCTTTGCCTGGGTATCCTTGTAGTTGATGCCAACCAAGCGGACGCCTCGCGCGGCTAAGTCCAATAACTGCGGCATTTCATGCTTGCAAGTGGGGCACCACTCTCCCCAAACATTGACCAATGTCACCTTATCTTTAAAAAGAGATTCATCAACGACCCTTGAGGGGTCTTCCAGCGTCGTCAGGTTGAAGGCCGGAAACGGCTGAGCTAACAAGGGGGAATCTCTGGCGCTAGGATCCATTGATAAGCCCTGATAAAAGAAAAAGCTCAAACCAAAAAAGCCCAATAGGGGTAAAAATAGCAATGTCCGAGATTTCACGTATACGTCTCACAGGTAGTAGCGGGTAAGTGCCTGCTGAGCATTGTTAGTGCTTACGGAAGTTGATTTGGAGCACTAGGTTGCATCGGTCATGGCTTCCGAGCCCATAGGCGTTTCGCCAGCAGCGGCAGCAATGTAATGCCACTGATGAGGACCAGCGCGATCGTGAGACCACGGGAGTCGGCGGTAATTAGCACTTCGCCGAACTTGACGATCAGATACGCCGTGGGGATTACGCCGGCCAATGTGGCGATCAAAAAGCGCCAGAAGGACAGGGGTGTAATACCTGCCGCGTAGCTGATGGCATCAAACGAAATGAAGGGCACCAATCGGGATGCAAAAACGATGAGCATCAAGCCGGTTTGAGAGCGCTCCTTTCCCAGCCAGTTAAGGATGGGCCGCGTACGCGGCCAGCGTTGCATTACCTCATAGCCGAGCAAACGAGCAATGCAGAAAGCGAGCAGAGCGCCGGCTTCGGCACCGATAACGACATAGGCCGTTCCCCAAACTGGGCCGTAGATCGCACCGGCCACCATGGCAATCGGACCACTGGGGATCGGGCTCATGACAATGGCCGTAATCATCATAAAGATGATGGCCAATGGCCCCCAGACGCCCAACCCATCAACCCATTCACGCAAGGCCTGCTTATCGGTCAAGACCGACAAGGCGCCGGTCTCCATCAGGATCCAATAGAGGGACGCCAAGCCCATCAGTAGAGAGAGCCCCAAAAAGAGCTTTTGCTTTACACTAAGCTTGGTTGCCATGTCCATCTCAGTTGTGGGGAGCAGGGAGACATGTCATCTCAGCCCTGTACCGTGATGGAGTATCATTCAACACCCAATATTTCGCGAAGCTGGTCGGTCGACACTGCACCATTGATACGCTGTACTTTCCCGGCTTCATCACGGTAGTAGCTGGTCGGCGTCCCTGTAGCACCGGCCTCGCGCATGATCTGGGCATGCTTTCTGAGCAGCGCTTGACTCTCCTCCGACGGCTCCACCGGTTTTATGCCGCCATTGCGAAATTCCAATTCATGGGTTTCGAGAGCGCTAGCCGGATTGTCGGCTTCAAGGATTGCGTCAGCTTTGCGAAGACTGTCCTCTGATAGCACGCCGACCAGCACGTGACGAAGCTGTAGTACGCCTTGCTCGATTAGCGGGCGTGAATTCTTCCAGAGTGCGTTGCAGTAGGGGCAGTTGGGGTCTGTTAGTGTGTAAACAATATGCGATGCATCATCATTCCCCTCCGAGATAAAACGAGTGTTTTCAAACGCACTCCAGGCAGCTTCCAGCATAGGTTCCAGCACCAGAGCCTGAAGCTGGCTTTCCATGACGGCATTGCCCTGGGGGTCGATTAACGTACCAATGACGGCATAGTCGGAAGAGGAAGAAATATAAGCCGCCATAGGCTCATTATCATAAGACAAGGCATAGCCTTGGAGGTCGTCAGGCGCTTCGAAGATGCCATGGAATGTGAACCCTTGATCCACCAACACGGTAATCGTCTTGGGCAAGGGAGACTCAGTATTAGCGGCAATGCCGGCCTGATGACTCTCATTGGCATCGGTTCCTGCTTCCTGCGCCAACGCAGGCAACGTAATAAGACCTAACAGACCTGCAGCGGCTAGGTAATAAGTAGAATGTAGGATATGCCTCATGAATGCTCTCTTTATTAGTTTCTGATCTACCCAAGGGGGACGACTGTATTCGGTTGCCAGCTTCATCACTTCTTATTAAAAAACAGGTACTTGATAAGCGCAGCAACACCAAGCCCCAGCGCAATAATCAACAAGATCGCTATTAGGCCCATCCCTGCCATACCCCACATGCAGCTTTCACTTCCCATCATTTTGAATTCCTC
>CEGF01002862.1_pt1 | contig 24120 bp, 19 predicted proteins | sample 306341 | NCBI WGS metagenome assembly CEGF01 (sample SAMEA2755655, study PRJEB7226) | microbial mat metagenome | biome: microbial mat; feature: hypersaline; material: grass silage | place: USA | collected 2014-02-19 | depth 0 m
ATTGTCTGGGTCGACGGCAAGCTACATGGCCTTAATGCCAGTGGCCCTGCGCCACAAGCGGCGACCATTGAAGCGCTGAAAGCACTCGGCCATGATGCAGTGCCCAATCACGGTATGCTGCCTGTCACAGTTCCTGGAGCCCCCGCTGCCTGGGCGGCGCTCTCTGAGCGCTTCGGCAAGCTGCCATTCGCTGAACTGCTAGCGCCTGCCATTGCGCTGGCCGATGAAGGTTTTCCCGTCTCTCCCGTTATTCATCAAATGTGGAAGGAGGCTTTCAATACCTATTCAGCCTATAACCATGCCTCTTTCAAACCTTGGTTTGATACCTTTGCCCCCGAAGGTCGAGCGCCTGAGGCGGGTGAGCTATGGCGCTCTGAAGGCCATGCAAAAAGCCTAAAAGCCATTGCTGACACCCACGCTAAAGCATTTTACGAAGGCGAGCTGGCCGAAGCCATCGACACCTTCTCCCGGGAACATGGCGGGCTGCTAAGCAAAGAAGATCTGGCTGCTTACCAGCCGGAGTGGGTAGATCCGATTAGCGTTCGCTACAAAGGCCACGATATTTGGGAGATCCCCCCCAACGGCAGTGGCATGATAGTGCTGCAAGCGCTGGGTATGCTTGAGCACTTAGGCGCAGAGGGTTCCGACCCGGTTGAAACACTTCACCGCCGTATCGAAGCCACCAAACTGGCCTACGTGGATGGCTTCGCGCATGTTACCGATCTAGACGCGATGCGCCCTACGATTGATCAAATGTTGGACGACGACTATTTGAAAGCGCGAGCAGCGCTGATTGGCGAACAAGCGGTCGATCCGGTACACGGCAATCCAATTAAAGGCGGCACGGTGTATCTTGCAACGGCTGACAGCGAAGGCAATATGGTGTCGCTGATTCAGAGTAATTTTAAAGGCTTTGGTTCGGGCATGGTGGTGCCAGGAACCGGCATCAGCCTGCAAAACCGCGGCTGGTCGTTCTCCTTGGATCCACAACACCCTAATGCACTGGCACCTGGCAAACGCACCTACCACACCATCATCCCTGGCTTTATCACCAAAGATAACCAAGCCGTTGGGCCGTTTGGCGTGATGGGGGGCTATATGCAGCCCCAGGGCCATGTGCAGGTGGTAACGGCCATGCTTGAGGATCAACTGAATCCTCAAGCGGCGCTGGATATGCCCCGTTGGAAATGGACCAAAGGCAAAACCATCGAAGTTGAGGCCGATTTCCCCAATCACTTAGCACTGGCCTTGGCACGCCGCGGCCACGACATCGTCAAAGTCGCCGACTCAATCAGCTTTGGCCGTGGCCAAATCATTCTGCGTCATCCTGACACCGGGGTACTCCAAGGCGGCACCGAACCACGCACCGATGGGGCTGTGCTTCCCTGGTAGTAGACCGCCACTAAGCTGGCTCTCCGCCGTGTTGCCGTTGAAGGCAACCGGCGGTTGTTAGCTGGCTATCTCCTCTCAATCCCCGCATTATGGCTACTCTTTTTTATTAGGGTTATGCCTTTTTACTATGTCGCCACCGCCCTCTTCACAGGCATCTTCAGCCTCACCGCTAAGCGGCTTTTTTGGTGTATTTCGTTATAGCCGTCGCGCACTTGGCTTAGTCTGGGAAACCTCTCGTTGGATGATGCTTGGCTTGGCACTGTGTACCCTGGTCGCTGGGGTTCTGCCTGCCGTGGCCGCCTGGGTGGGGCAACTGATTGTGGATGGGGTAGTGAGTGCCATGGAGGCCCATCAGGCAGCCACTGATCCCAACCTGCTAGTGTCCATTACGCCGGTGCTAACGCTAGTGGGTATTGAGGCCGTGATTATTGGGTTTATTGCTCTGGCTCAGCGGGGCCTTGCAGCCCAGCAGTCGCTGCTGCGTGCACTGCTGGGGCAGAAGGTCAATGTGATGATCCTGGAGAAAGCAGGCCAGCTGTCACTTAGCCAGTTTGAAGACTCTGAGCTTTACGACCAGCTCACCCGAGCGCGACGTGAAGCGTCTACGCGCCCGCTTGCGCTGGTGAATAAAACCTTCGGCTTGCTGCAAAATGCTATCTCGCTGGGCAGCTTTGGTGTACTGCTGGTGCAGTTCTCCCCCTGGGCGCTACTGATCTTGGTGGCCGGTGCCCTGCCGGTATTTATCTCAGAGGCCAAATTCTCGGGCGATGCCTTTCGGCTGTTTCGCTGGCGCTCACCGCAAACCCGTATGCAGATCTATTTAGAGACGGTGCTGGCACGAGAAGATAGCATTAAAGAGGTCAAGCTGTTTGGCCTTGAAGGACTCTTTCTTAAGCGCTACCGGGATATTTTTACCCAGCTTTTTGCTGAGGATCGTCGTCTAACGCTGCGCCGAGAGAGCTGGGGGTTTCTGCTCGGCTTACTGGGCACGTTAACCTTTTATGCCGCCTACGCCTGGGTGGTCATTGAAACGATTGCCGGGGTACTTACCCTGGGACAGATGACCATGTACCTCCTGGTGTTTAAACAGGGTCAAGCCGCCCTATCCGCCAGCCTGACCGCGATCAGCGGCATGTACGAGGACAACCTCTATCTGTCGAACCTTTACGAGTATCTAGAGCAACCGGTAGAGAGCGAGAACGGCACACTCACCCAGGGTGTACTACCTGGCGACGGCCTACGCTTTGAGCATGTTAGCTTCTCCTACCCTGGCGGCGCTGATGTGCTTCACGATATCTCGCTGCACCTCTGCCCTGGGCAGAGCCTGGCCTTAGTTGGCGAGAATGGCTCAGGTAAGACTACCCTGATCAAACTGCTCACACGGCTCTATCACCCTACCCAGGGACGAATTCTGTTAGATGGTAGCGACCTGCGGGATTGGAGTACCCAAGCACTACGCGAACGCACCGGCGTTATTTTTCAGGACTTCGTACGCTATCAATTGCAGGTGGGCGAGAACCTTGGCGTCGGCGATACCTATGCTTTTAACGACCAAGAACGTTGGCAGAATGCCGCCCGTCACGGCATGGCGGATGCGTTTATTACCAACATGGCCAGCGGCTACCAAACCCAGCTTGGCCGCTGGTTTAAAAATGGTCAGGAGCTCTCCGGCGGCCAGTGGCAAAAAATTGCTCTCTCAAGGGCTTATATGCGCGAAAATGCTGACATCTTGGTGCTGGATGAACCCACCGCCGCCATGGATGCCGCCGCAGAAGCCGAAATATTTGCCCGCTTTCGCGAGCACAGCCGCGACAAAATGGCGATATTGATCTCCCACCGTTTTTCCACAGTGCGCAGCGCCGACCTTATTCTGGTGATCGATCAAGGACATATTATTGAACGCGGCACCCATGAAGAACTCCTGGCCACTGCGGGGCGCTATGCAAAACTATTTCAACTCCAGGCGGCGGGTTATAAATAGCCACTTCAAAGTTAATAATTCTTATTATAACTATGCTTAAATCATTACCCTGCTAATTAAAAGCCGAACGTGAACAAACGTCACAGGTCTTATAAATCTGTCGACCCTTCTAATGCTTTAAAGGTAATGTGCTCTCATGGTTTTACACTACAACAGGAGTGACACATATGAACCGTCTTCATCAGATAAAAGTGAAATATGCTCTTGCCTTTATCAGCGTTGCGTTAGCACTACTGGCTATTGTGGTCGCCGACGCACTGCTCGTTAACATGGTAAAGGGTCGGCTAGACACGTTTATTAAAAATTATATTCCTGCTAGCTCCACTGTACTCAATGCCGATAGAGACCTGTACCAAGCTCGTGTAGCTGAGATCGAGTATCTATTAGCAGACCCAGGCACAGAGCGCGCACCGGAGCTAATCGCTGAATTCAAAGAGAATTCACAACAGGCTTACGATCGCATGCATCGCTATGCCGAATATATGCGGGACTACCCAGAGTTAACCACGCAACTAGCCAACTTTGAAACGTTGTATAGCGATTGGCAACAAGAGGCAACACGTGTTTTTGAGCTGCATCAAAACGGCAATACAGCAGCAGCACTAACAACACTTTCCGGCTCATCACTAGATAACTTTAATGCACTACGCGATGTATATGATGTGTCAGGAATGAATATTGAGACAGCTATTAATCAAGCGGAAGCAGCTGTGGTTGATAGAATTCAAGTACAGCAAACATCCACTATTATAATTGCATTAATTATTTTTATTGTGGCGACACTGATTGCGCTATTAGGGCCGCTAATGATGTCTCGCGCTATCCGTCAAATCAGTGGGCGTATTAAGGAGATCACCGAAGGTGATGGCGATTTAACCGCGCGGATTGAGAGCCAACGCCGTGATGAAATTGGTGAGTTGGCACAACAGTTCGACGCCTTCATTAAACGTATTGACGATACGCTACAGTCAGTTAGCAGCAGTACTGTTAGTCTACAGCATGCCTCAAATGAAATTGCTAAAGGCAGTCAGGAGCTTGCAACACGCACAGAACAAGCTGCTGCGAATTTACAGCAGACCTCTGCTTCAATGGAGGAAATTGCGGCGGTGGTCAACAACGCCTCTGACTCTGCCCAGCAGGCCGACCAACTGGCGCTTTCAACCCGCGACCTCGCTCAGCAGGGCTTGCACTCCATGCACAGCGTTGAGCAAACCATGGATACCATTAATGACTCGTCATCTGAAATCAGTAATATCGTCAGCCTAATTGACAGTATTGCTTTTCAAACCAATATCCTGGCGCTGAATGCATCGGTAGAGGCCGCCCGCGCAGGTGAGCATGGTCGTGGCTTTGCGGTGGTCGCCCAAGAGGTACGTATCTTGGCCAGCCGCTCCAGTGATGCGTCCAAAAATATTGCCACGCTGATCAATACCTCATTAAGTCGCACAAAATCCGGTGTTGACCAGGTGAAGCAAGTTGGCGTCACTATGCAGGAGATGGTGAAAAGCATCGAGCGCGTAGCCGATGTAATTGCCGAAATTAGCGCCGGTGCAAAAGAGCAGAGTGTGGGTATAGGGCAAGTCAACGACGCGGTCAACGAGTTGGATAGTATGACCCAACACAATGCCTCCATGGTGGAAGAGTCCAGCGCTGCCGCGGCGGAGCTAAGAGAGCAAGCCGACCGGCTGGGTGTGCTAGTGGGGGCGTTCAAGCTCAGTAATACCCACCAGCAACCAGCCCTTACTAAAGCAGCCCTTGCCTCTACGACGAATAAGCCCTCGCCTACGCCTGCTGCCCCGCGTCGTATGCCGAGCTCACAGCAACCTGAGTGGGAGTCATTCTAAGCGATCTCCCTTAGAGTTCTTGATGCTTCCTTGGGCTTACGCTGAGCCCAAGGAAGGTTTATTACCGACTTATATAATGCGTATCCATTTTAGCAAGCGCTTTGTCTAACCACAGCCGCTCATCGTAATCATCAAAGGTACACGTATGCTGTCTGATGCTTTAATTATTGATGATGATTGTAACGTCCAACTCTTGGGCAGAATGCTATTACGCCAGCACGGTTATCAGGTGATGACGGCAAGTAGTTTGGGCGAGCTGGTGCGCCAACCTGACCTGCTCAATGTCGAGCTGATCTTGCTTGATATCGATCTAGGTGAGTTTACCAGCTTTGATATTCTGGAATATTTGTATGATTTACGCTTAAACGCTTCAATTTTATTAATTAGTAGTTGCACGGAAGAAACTGCCGCTCATGCTCTTGCAGCAGGTGAAGCAAAAAGCTTGAAAATGCTAGGTTTCCTATCTAAATCCAAGCTGCTCACCGGTCTAACGACATTCCTTGGGCCATTAAAAAAAGCGCCCAAAGCGCCTACAGGCGATGAATTGGCGAAGGCCATACGTGAACAACAGCTATTTCTAGCTTTTCAACCCCAAATAAACCTCCAGCAAGGCACTCAACAAGGTCAGGTCATTGGCGTTGAAGCACTGGTTCGCTGGCAAGATCCTCAACGTGGCGTGCTCTACCCCAATAGCTTTATTCCTCTAGCAGAGCAAAACGGTCTGATTCTACCGCTAACTTGGTACGTTATTGAGCTTGCCATGAAGCAACAAGCCCAGTGGCTGTCGCAAGGGTGGGACTTAAACATCTCGATTAATATACCGGCGGCCTTTATTCAGGCAGAGGGCGTTCTGGAAGTGTTTGATCAACTCACCCAAGAGCACCAGGCTGTTCTTAGCAAGATCACCCTGGAGCTCACCGAAACGGTCGGGGTTGAGTGTTTGAGCTACGCTTGCTACGTGCTCAAAGCGTTGCGGCAACGGGGCTGCAAACTGGCGTTAGATGATTTTGGTACCGGTCACTCATCACTGACACAGCTCTATCGGCTGCCTTTCAGCGAGCTTAAAATTGACCGTAGCTTTGTCTCACTGATCGACCAGGATCAGGATGCACTGGTGATTACAGAATCGATTATCGACTTAGGCAAACGCCTTGGGCTGACGGTAGTCACCGAAGGGATCGAAACAGCAGCACAACACGCCATTTTGGTCGAAGCGGGTTGCGCAGTCGGCCAGGGGTACTTCATTTCTCGGCCACTCACCGCGGCTGCCTTTAGCGCCTGGATGTGTGAGCGTTCACAAACCCATGCAATGACGGCTCAGAATGAGAGCATGCTTGCTCGCCGTAACGCCTGCTGTGTCGAGGCTTGCAGTACCGCCAATCGTTCCACGTAAATGCCGAGTTCTTCCATGGGAGCTGTTAACGCTGTTTGTTCCAACTGGCTCGCTTGCTCAGCAATGGCTGAGCAGCCGAGAGAAGACGCAGCCCCTTTCAACGAATGCGCCTCTTGACCCAAGGCTTGGCGGTTCTCAGATTGCCAGTAGACGTTAAGACGAGAGATACGCTCATCAAGGCGCGTTAAAAACGTAGTTAGCAGCGCATCCAATGCCTTGGGTTCAAAGGTACTTTGCAGCTCTTCGCAGAGACGCTTATCGAGAACTTGCACTGCCCCGGCGCTATCGCCCAGCAATTCAGTTTTTTTAGCAGGAGCAGCAGCGCGAATGCTGACAGAATCCATGCTTTCGTCGTTTGAGATATAGCGGCAGATCACCTGATGCAACTCATCGCGGGTAAAAGGCTTATGGATCATATCGTCCATACCGCTTTGCATGCAGCGCTCGCGGTGCTCAGGCATCACATTGGCGGTCATCGCCACTACAGGCAGCTTAGGCAGTTGATGCACAGCTTCATAATCGCGCCAGCGTTGAGTGGTTTCGGTGCCATCCAGCTTGGGCATCTGCATATCCATTAACACCAAGTCAAATCGACCATGGTCAGCTTTCAACTGATCAAGCGCCTCCTGACCGTTCTCTGCAACCGTCACCTGCTGACCAAGGCGCTCAAGCATGACCCGTGCCACCGTTTGATTAAGCGGATTATCTTCTACCACCAAGATATGGTGATGGGGGGTCATTGCTGGCAGGTGTTCCCCGCTTTGGTAAATGGTCAAAGGTTCGGTTTCCGGCAGGCTGACGGTGAACCAGAATCGACTGCCGAGCCCCTGCTGGCTATTAACACCTATCTCGCCCTGCATGGCATCGACTAAGCGCTTACAGATTGCGAGCCCAAGCCCGGTGCCTTCGTGACGACGCGACATGGAGGTATCCACTTGCGAGAACGCCGAGAAGAGCTGCGCTTGATCCGCTTCCGTGATACCACAGCCAGTATCGTGCACCTCCACTAAAATAGTATCGTCTCCAAGAGGTTTTACCTGGCACTTAACAAATCCCTCTTCTGTGAACTTCAAGGCGTTATTAAGTAAGTTCATGATGACTTGGCGCAGCCGAGCGATATCGCCCATCACATAACGGGGTAAAGCGGGGTCAATTACATAACTAAAAGCAACCTGGGCCTTCGGTTCGCGGAGAGTATAGCTTTCACAAAGCTGGTCGATGCATTGGTGGAGATCAAACGGCTGGAGATCCAGATCGAGGCGCCCCGACTCAATTTTGGTGTAGTCGAGAATATCGTTGATCACCGCGCGTAGGCTCTCTGCGCTGCGCTTAAGCGCCGCGAGATAAGTCTTCGCACTTGTTGTTTTAACCTCCTCGCTTAACAAATCCGCCATACCCACGACGCCATTTAATGGGGTTCTAATTTCATGGCTCATCACCGCCATAAACTCAGATTTTGCCAGGCTCGCTTTCTCTGCTTGCTTGGCGGCCTCGTTAAGCTCTTTACCTTTGGCTTCTAATGCCTGTGCCTTGTAATCACTTGAACGGCTTTCCAAAATCAGCGCGCGAACCAGCATGCCACCTGAAAACATTAACAATACAATAAGCAACAGCACCAACCCGTAAAGACGCGTCAGTGTGCGGTGTTCCTCACTGTGCATCTGGGAAACATGGGCGTTAGTTTCGTTCAAAATATTGCTGGTGAGTTGCTGTAGTTCAGCCGTTTGTTGCAGGAGAGTAGCCGTTAATTCGCTATTTAACTGAGCAGGGTCGTTCCATACCGCTTCGAGTAGGATTTCCATCTCTAAAATGTGGGTTTGAGTTTGCTGAAAGATCTTCTCAACAGCCTCAAGTTTCGCCACGATTTTTCCTATTTCACCTTGAAAAAAAAGTGACTGTCGGCTGAAGAGAATTTCAAAACGCAGCAACACGTCATCAACCGTCGCGTTTCCAGCACCCGTTTCGAACAGTGAGAGGCGCAATTCGCGCACCTCTCGATCAAACTGATACCCGGCCCATAACAAGTTTTCGAGCAACCGATTCTCCAGCGCATGCTGACGGTTATAAATAACCCCACCGGTGGTTAGCGCTGAAAGAAAAAAAAGGATCGCTGAAAATGTAGCGACCCTGGTGCTGCGGGAAAAATAGAATTTCAATAAGGCCAGCATGGCAATTGTCCGATTATTTTATTTAACGTCGATGCGCGCCACCTGCCACACAGAGCGCGAAAATATCTCTTCATTTAGCAACTCGGGGTGCTGGTCAAAAGGGTAAATGACAAACAGTGGCCCCTGGTCACGAACTCGCAGCGCTTGACCGTTTGCCTGCATGGCAAGAATGACATCATAATCCTCAAAATCACTGACGGGCACTGTCGCGGCGTACTCATTCAACGCTACCACACGAATATTCTCCCCCTCGGCATCGGCGGCTTCCAGAATAGTTCGCACCAAGGGGCCTGAGAAGCCAATCACGCCGTCGTGCCAGGGCGTACGGGTAATCGTTTCGTGCTGCCCTAAGCTTGCTAGCATCGCTTTATCAAAATGGGCTTCGTCACCCACATTAGTCTGCCCCACCTTTCCACTCACTACCAATATCACCGGGCCTTCAGGTACTTCCAGCGCACTAGCCAGGGGCGGCGACAGCAAGGCAAGCCCCACTGCGGCGATTAAAACCTTGCTTTTAGAAACCAAAGAACCACGCATTAAGCTGCACCTCGGTATGAGCGATAAAGAGTGCAAGCAGTATATATCGGCCGTCTGCGGACAAACTGTGAACCTTTGTGTCAACGCACCATCATCAACTAAACTTAACGCATGAGTTTGTAGCTACTACGCGTGTGACGCTTATAAGACGGTAATACAGGGGATCACCATGCATATTGGCGTACTTGAAGATGATATTGATCAGCAGGCTTTTATTGAGCAGTGTCTACTCACGGCAGGCCATCAGGTTTCTTTATTTACCCGCGCCAACGAGCTGCGTCGCGCGACCCAGCAACGATCATTTGATTTTTTGATTATCGACTGGTGGTTGCCCGACAGTGACGGCATGGATGTGGTTGCCCACCTGCGCCAACATGACAGCTGGCGCGGGCCAATCCTGTTTATTACCGCTAGCCAGGGTGAAGACGACGTCGTTAAAGCGCTCGAACAGGGTGCCGACGATTTCCTTGCGAAACCCCTGCGCCCCAGTGAGCTTATTGCCAGAGTAAGCGCACTAGGTAGACGATCCGGATATACCACTCCTCGCCCAGCTCCCGCTTGCCCAGAGACCTTTACTCTGCACACCGAAGAGCACTACATCAGTGTTGCGGGCAACGCCGTTGATTTAACCGAGCGTGAGTATCGATTAGCGGCGCTCTTCTTCTCAAAAATCGGTGAACTGATTACCCGTGCGCATTTATTAGAGTTGGTATGGGGTATCAAAGGGGACGTTTCAACGCGAACCGTAGATACCCATGTAAGCCGCCTACGTCGTAAGTTGGAGTTGGATGGACGGCACGGCCTGCGTCTTCGCAGCGTTTACCAGTCGGGGTATCGCATGGAGACCTGCCAAACCACCTCTATAGCACAAGTCGCTAACTAGATGGCATCTAGACTTGACGCTCATATAAGCATCGGTTAAAAGATAAAAGCTGCCTTTAAAAGGAAGCTTGGTTTTATTAACCAGAATTTGATTAACGTAATTTTCTTAACGTAATAATTCTCAGAGACCTCATCATGCGCTGGCAAATCCCCGCGACACGAATGAATAAGCTGCATCGCATTATTAATAATGCGGTATCAGCTTGTTGTTGTCGCGCGCCAGAGATGTAATGAGAAAACTGGCCGCGGCAGGTGTCGCGGCCATGTTGTTTTATCGTTACCTTTGAGACTCCCTGATCGCGATGTTGCCCGGCCTCCTAACCCAGGAGACCGCCCCATGGCAATCGCAACAATGACCCGCAAACTACTCAGCGCTTTCACTCACTATCGTAACCAGCGGCGCTTTTACGAAGATCCGCGCTTTCATGACCCGCACCTGTTGAAAGATATTGGCCTACGCTGGGAGCAGGGCCAGCTAGTATCCATTCACGGCGTAGAGGAGCCAAGCCAGCGCAACCAGCGCCTTCAGGCTGAAACCCGCGACGCCTACGAGAAATGTCCCCACTGCGGGAGTAGTTTGGCGTAGCCGACGCCCCGGTCACAGGAAGTGGCCGGGGCGTTTCGCTGCAAGCCATTATTAGCCCTCTAGATACACCACATGGCTATGGGTATATTCATAAAGACCGTGCTTACCATCCGCCCCGCCAATACCTGACTTTCGTACACCAGCGTGGAAGCCTTGCATAGCTTCAAAGTTCTCTCGGTTGATATAGGTCTCACCAAAATCAAGCTCACGGCAGGCCTGCATTGCGTTATTAAGACTCCGGGTATAAATCGATGAGGTAAGGCCATATTCACAATCATTGGCCAGTGCTATAGCTTCATCAAGGGTATCGATGATTTGAATGGGCAGAACCGGGCCAAAAATCTCCTGGCGCATAATGGCCATGTCTTGGCGACAGCCCGCCAGCACCGTCGGCTGATAGTGGAAGCCGGCCCCCAGATCCGCGACATTACCGCCGGTAATCAACTCAGCCCCATTCCCACGAGCGGTTTCTACCATTTGGGCCACTTTATCCAGGCCTGCTCGGTTGATCATGGGACCCATCTCAACATCACTATCCGCTAGCGGATCACCATAGCGGGTGGATTCCATCGCTTTAGCAATACGCGCAATAAACTCATCTGCAACGCCACGCTGAACGTAAACGCGTTCGGCGCAATTACATACCTGGCCGGTATTGATAATCCGTGAGCTGCGGATCGCCTTCACCGCCAGGTCGAGATCCGCATCATCCAGCACAATAGCCGGTGCTTTACCACCCAACTCCAGATTGAGCTTGGTGATGTTGTTAGCAGCATTGGCCATAATGCGTGAACCCGTTTTCACGCTGCCCGTAAAGCTAATCATATCGACCTGCTGGCTAGCAGTAAGGGCGTTACCCGCTTCAGCACCCGTACCGCTCACCACGTTAAAAACACCTTTTGGCAAACCCACTTCATCTAGCAGACGGGCGAACTCAAAGCAGTTATTGGGTGTTTCTTCGCTGGGCTTAATTACGATGGCATTGCCCGTGACTAATGCCGGCGCCATCTTGCGAGCGATCAAGAAAAACGGGAAATTCCAAGGCAAAATGCCCGCTACCACCCCAAGAGGCTTGCGGAAAAGAAAAATGCTCTCTTTAGGGCGGTCGCTTTGAATGATTTCGCCTTCAATGCGGCGCCCCCACTCGGCCATATAATCCAAATAGTCGGCGGTAAAGTTAACTTCCACTTCCGCCAACCCACTGATTTTTCCCTGCTCTTCCGTAATCGTACGTGCCAAATGGGCAACGTTATCACGCAGTTTATTGGCTAAACGATGTAGAAAAGCCGCACGCTCAACGGCAGGCGTCGCTGCCCAACTTTTTTGCGCTCCACGCGCAGCATCTAACGCTCGTTCGACATCGTCTGCACTTGAGGCGGGAACACGCGATAGTAATGTCTGGTTGGCAGGGTTAAATACTTCCAGGTGCTGCTGGGACGCTTCAAATGCGCCGTTGATATAGTTTTGATAAATAGTTGGCTGTGTCATCTTAGTACTCCTATTGTCATTATATTGGCCTCAACGAGACCACCTGTTGGGAAGAGCTAAAGTGATAAGTGTCGGATTAAGAAATGTTTATTACTGACAAACATTGAGTTAATAAGTACTGGATGCCTGGCTTGCCGCTTGTCCCTTGTAACGCGCAACGGTTGCCAGCGCGCCCTGGCGAAGAAGGCTAATATCGATCCCCACCGCAATAAACTGGCAGCCAAGTGCCTGGTAGCGGCGTGCGTCACCTTCAAGCGGCGCCAGGATTCCCACCGGCTTACCCACCGCCTGTACCGTTTTAATCACCTTCTCAATAGCTTTTTGAACGTCTGGGTGCCCTGGATTGCCTGGATGTCCCATTCCTACCGAGAGATCCGCCGGGCCAATAAAGACCGCATCAACGCCATCAGTTGTTGCAATCGCCTCTGCCTGCTCAACGCCCGTAGGGGATTCAACTTGCACGATTAGGCAAAGCGACTCATGCGCCTTCTTTAGGTAGTCATCCACGCCATCCCAGCGCGTTGCCCGCACTAGTCCGCCACCAACGCCACGGATGCCATTGGGGGGATAGCGGGTAGCACGTACCAGGGCCGCAGCTTGATCACCGCTTTCCACCATGGGCACCATCAGTGTCTGAACGCCAATGTCGAGTAGTTGTTTGATCAACGCAGCGTCCTGGTTAACGCTGCGAACCACCGGCGCCGCTGAATAGGGCGCCACTGCCTGTAGTTGAGCCAAAATAGTCGGCACCGTATTGGGGGCATGCTCACCATCAATCAGTAACCAATCAAAACCAGTGCTCGCCACTATTTCAGCGGCATAACCAGTCGCAAAACCAGCCCAGCAACCCCACATGGGGTCACTTTTAGCCAGTGCGCTTTTAAATGTATTAACGGGCATTTCCATCGTCGTTACACTCCAGTGGTACTAGTCAAAAGCCCCAAGCAGGCCAGGTAAGCCAAGTGTTAAGAAGGGTAAATACATGATGCATAGCAACCCAATAACGAGAACCATGAAGAAAGGCACGAGTGGGCGCATTGTCTTCATGTAATCAACCTCAGCGATCTTGCATCCCAATAGAACGATTAAAGCCACTGGTGGCGTCAGCGAACCTAAAAGCAGAGCAATAATGACCACGACTGAAAAGTGGATCATGTCGAACCCGAACATTTGGGCAATAGGTGTCAGTATTGGCACCATCAAGATTAGCGCTGAAATTGTTTCGATAAACATGCCGACTAGGATCAGTACCAGCACGATAAGCAGCAGTACGATAGCTGGCTCGCTGGTGATACTAGAAAGCCAAGTAGCTAATGTGGCGGGTACACCCTCTCGGGCAATGATCCAACTAAACAAAGCGGCACTGCCGAGGATGATCAGAATGCTCGCTGAGGTAACCACCGACTGAAGGGCGAAGCGGTAGGTATTTTTGACATTCAGGCGATGAGAAAGCAGACCAAAACCGAGCCCATAGGCAACGGCCACAATGCCTGCCTCGGTAGGCGTGAATAAACCGCTCTGGATACCCCCTACAATGATCACCGGCATCACCATCGCGGGTGCTGCTTTCAAAAACACCTTGCCGGTTTCGCCCAGGCTGGCTCTGAGGTGACGAGGTGCGCCGATCTCATCAGCTTTCCAGTAAACCAGTGCCATCATGATCATGGCGAGAAACAGGCCTGGAACGATACCGGCCAAAAACAGCGTGCCAATGGAAAGCCCCGTCATCGCCCCATAGATCACCATGAGTAGGCTAGGTGGAATAATGGGCCCCAAGATTGCCGAAGCGGCAGTAATCACTACCGCCCATTCTGGCTTGTAGCCCTCCTTTTTCATTGCCGGAATCATCATTCCTCCGACCGCAGCCACATCTGCCGAAGCCGAACCGGAGATTCCCGAGAACAGCACGCTCGTCATGATATTCACCTGACCTAACCCGCCCCTTATATGACCCACTAGAGAGCGTGAAAAGCCAACGATTGCCGAAGTGATACCACCGTAATTCATTAGATTACCGGCAAAGATGTAGAGCGGGATGGCCAGTAAGGGAAAGCTATCCAAAGAGCTGAAAAAGCGCTGAGGCAACACCAGAAGCGGTACCCCACCATCAATGACCAGTACAGCAACAGCACTAAGCCCCATGGCGAAGGCGATGGGCACGCCAAAAGCTAGAAGAGCTGTAAATAATCCAAACATTAAGGCAACGATCATAGTAGCTCCTCTACGCCTGATACTTTTTTCACTTCATCACGACGAACAATGAAAGCAAGGATCGTCAGCACACCCCCAATGGGGATGGGTGCATACAGCCAAGCTCTAGAAATACCCAACGAGGGTTGCATGGTGCCCAAAGCGCGTAGTGTGAATAGGTACCCCCAATAGGCTAAAACGGCACAGAAAATGATTGAGATGGCTGCTACTACGAAACGCCTTATCCTTTCAAAGCGATCGTTGTTAAACCGAAACAGCTCCACCTTTATGTCATCGCATTTGTAAACCACCACAGGGGTTCCCATAAGTACCAACCAAACCAGCAGCATCCTCACCACTTCTTCTGTCCAGAAAAGTGGCAGCCCCAGGAGAAATCGGTTGATGACCTGTATGAAAATCAACGCCATGATCGCCGCAAAGATGGCGACGGTCATGGCGCCAAGGGTGGCAAATGCATTATCCAGATAACGACGCATTTGCGAGCTCCTTTTCAGCGTCACTGCTGCCCAATGGACTCAAGGAGTTCTACGGCACCCATATTGGCAGCAAACTCCTCACGGAAGCCTGCCAGTGCTTCCTGGAAGGGCACGGGATCCACCTCATTGATGGCGATTCCCTCTTCTTCAAGCTGGCTAAACCAGGACTGCTCACGCTCAAACCACTCACTGCGCTGCATTTCCGCCGCTTCCCGTGCGGCCCGGCTTACCGCTTCACGGTCACTATCAGAAAGATTGTTGTAAAAGGACTCATTGATGGCAAAACTGCCATCGAAAAGAATATGACGTGTTTTGGACAGTGACTCGGCTACCTCAAATATGCGGAAGGTGTAACCAACTTCTGGGGTGCCTTCCATGGCATCGACAACACCTGCCTGTAACGCGGTGTAGACTTCCGGCATGGGCACAGGCGTCGGCTGAGCTTCCAGTGCGGAGAAGGTGCCCACAAACACGGGGGATTCCGGTACGCGAATTTTCAAGTTATTGAAATCGTCCGGGCCATCGACTTGGCCTTCGGCTAGATAGGTATCTCGATAGCCTGCCAAAATCCAGTTAAGCGGCCTGACTCCGGAAGTAGTAACCAATTGTTCAATCAACTGATCCCCTATTTCACCTGTCACCACGTTTTCCCAGTGATCAACGTCGCGATAAAGGTAAGGTAGCGTCAATAAGCCAAATTCGGGCACGTAGTTGGCATATAGACCTGACTCACCGTATCCCATCTCTAGTACGCCAAACTCGACCGACTCAATAATCTCTCTTTGCCCTCCCATTTGTCCGGCGGGAAAGATTTCAACCTGTACTTCACCGTCACTATACTCAGCTGCTAGATCGCGGAATCTTTCAGCCGCTAAATGCTGCTCGGAATCAGTTGAAATATGGTGTGCGAAACGAATTTTCGTTTCAGCATAGGCAGTGCCAAAGGGCATCATGAAGAGCAGCCCTGCGGCACCAATTGTGGTCAATTTAGAGATTGAAAGACGTGAGGTGTTATTCATTTTCATTGTAGTTTCCTCTGATATTACTTGGTTTAAGTTCCCTACTTTTTAGCGGAAACAATGCTTATCAGGCCATAATTTTAATGTTGGTAAGGCCTAGAAAGTTCACAATCCGGATTAAGGCGTACACCAAACCCTGGCTTGTCGAGTTTAGAAGCCGCCATACGACCGTTTTCAGGCACCGGCTCATCCAGCAACAACGGATTAAACATGGGCACGACCTCATCGGCTTTCGGCGCCATCATCAAGAACTCAGCGAACGGGCTGTTATGGCGTGTGATTACAAAGTGGTAGCTATAGACCGACGAGCCGTGGGGTACAACCAGCTTGTTGTGCGCATCGGCCAGCGCTGAAATCTTGATCAGCTCAGTAATCCCACCGCACCACCCCACATCCGGTTGGATAACGTCACAGCACTCCATTTCCAGCAGCATACGGAAGCCCCAACGGGTGGCCTCGTGCTCACCGGTATTCACCAGCATGCCTTTGGGTACATCGCGCTTGAGCTGCGCGTAGCCCCAGTAGTCATCGGGCGGAAGCGCCTCTTCGATCCACTTCAGATCGTACGCCTGGGCTCCCTGAGCTAGCCGAGTGGCGTAATTGACATCAAGGCTCATCCAGCAGTCATACATCAGCCAGAAGTCATCGCCGACAGCGCTACGCATCTTTGCCAGGTGCTCGAGGTTCTTTTGTAGCCCTTCATCGCCTTCAGCAGGCCCATGAACGAGAGGCATCTTGCCACCAATAAAGCCCATTTCCTTAGCGAGGTCTGGGCGTGCGCCGGTGGCGTAAAACACCAGCTCATCGCGAACCGGGCCACCTAATAGCTGGTGTACCGGCAGTTGTCGCACCTTACCCAGCAGATCCCAAAGTGCCAGATCAACACAGGAAATTGTATTAATCACCACCCCTTTTCGACCGTAATAGAGCGTGGCGTTAAACATCTGATCCCAAATTTTTTCGATTTCAGTGACCTGTTTACCCTCAATGAAACGGGCAAGATGTTTTTCGACAATCCAAGCACCAATTTCACCACCGGTGGTTACAGCAAACCCTACGGTTCCATCGCTCGCCTCTACCTCAACCACCAAGGTGCCCAGCACATTAAGTCCAAAGCTTCGGCGTGTCATGCGGTACTCTGGATACTTGCTCATGGGTGTGGCGATTTGGGAATCGATCCAGTGACCTTCGGCTTGGTCATGGTAGTCAGCACCGCCACCCCGGACGGTATAGGCACGCACCTGCTTGATGGTGGGCTCGCTCATAATTACTCCTCGCTATGCTTGTTAACGTACTCTTGTTGAGGAAGTTCTAAGTAAAAGCGAGCAAGGTAGCCAATGATTATCTGGTTCGTCTCGATACCTTTAAGTTATCAGATGCCGGTAAACCAGCAATGGCGCAAGCTTGCGCTAAACCGCTTAATAATCAGAATCCAAATAACTAGACTAATGTCGAACAGCCAACTGAAGTACAAACACCATACCGTTTAGGTATCAACTCAACAGAGAGATGAGAATGGAAAGCTTTCAATTGCTTGTGGCAAGGCTTCGTTATAAGCACCTTCTTATGCTCTCGACATTAGGCAAAGTGGGCAACCTACACCAAACTGCCGTGGCCATGCATATGTCACAGCCAGCCGCGACACGTATGCTGAGTGAAATTGAGCGGGTGTTTGCGTGCCAGTTATTCGAACGTATGGCAAAGGGTATGCGCCCGACCAAAGTGGGCGAAATGTTGGTGGAATTTGCTGATAACGCGTTAACCCGTTTAGATCGATGTGCCGAAGAAGTGCATCGCTACCAGCTTGGTGGACGCGGGCAGTTAACCGTTGGAGCCATTATGGGGGCCGCACCTGACTTGGTGGCTCAAGCGATCATTGAGATGAAACGCCAGCGACCTATGTTACAAATTCGTTTGATGGGTGAAACTAGCGATCAATTAGTAGCGCTGCTCGAACAGGGGAAAGTAGATATCGCAATCGCTCGCTATGCGACCTCTATTCAGCATAACCAATTCGATTTTGAGCCATTAGGTAACGAAAACATGGTCACCGTGGTACGCCGTGGTCACCCCTTAACCGATGCCCCTTTGCCACCCCTGGAGCAGTTGCTAGAGCACTGGCCTTGGATACTTCAACCGATAACTACGCCTGCACGCCAAGCGCTAGAGAAAGAGTTGGAGATGGAAGGACTAATGTCGCCACGCGATATCATCGAATGTGGTTCAATCTTTGCTGCCTTACAGCTAGTACAAAAAAGCGATGCACTATTGGTAATGGCTGAATCCGTTCTCAGAGATCACCTCAATATAGGGCTTATTGAGATGCTACCACTGACCCTTGGAAGAACGCTTTCGCCGTTTGGGTTATTAACCCGAAAAGATACATATTATGGCGAACCGGTGACCGGCTTTTGCGATATTTTGCGCCGCAATGCCGTGCAGTGGGAATAAATAAAAAAAGCCGATCCATTGGATCGGCCAAACTGATGGGAGTCTGCGCAGTATGGGGGATACTGCGCAGAGATGCCTGGGGAAGGCATCGCCAAAACGCCGAGTTAGGCAGCTTGGCGATGCCCTCCCAGGGAGTTACGTCCTTTACGGGAGTAGCTGCCTTTACCTTTTTTCGGCGTTTGCTGCTGCATTTTAAACATCGGCGTTCGCAGCTGCGCTTTTAACGCGTTATCTTTGATCTTGCGCTGTTTCATCGTTTTCTCCTGGCGTATAACACTGCCTTTAACAGACGCCCGCTTTAAACAGGCGTCCACTGTGGCAAAGTATGACAAAGACTATTCTCTAGCGTTCCAAATCGAGCAAAAAATCTTAGTACCTTCAGCCCGCGTATTCATACCCATTACTCATCCCAGGCAGGTGCAAAGTCGGGGTTGGCAATGCGCTCTTTGCGGTCAAGCGTAGCGATCTCGGACATTTCACTGTCGCTTAGCGCTAAATCAAAGGCGGCAATGTTGCTTTGAATATTTCGCGCCTTGGTCGATGAAGGAATCGTAATCATATTGCGCTGTTTTACCCAAGCAAGGGCAATTTGCGCGGGCGTGGCGTTATGCGCGTCGGCGATCTGCTTAAGGGTTGGGTCATCCATGACTTTACCCACGGCCAGGGGCATAAAGGCAGTAATCTGAATGCCATACTGCTCGCAGTGCTCGGCTAGCTTACGGTTCTGTAAGAAAGGATGAACCTCGATCTGATTGGTGAGAATCTCACCTTTGCCCAGAATGCTGACCGCTTCGTCCACCTGGGCGATGGTAAAGTTGGAAATACCAATACTGCGCGCCTTACCCTCGGCTTTGACCTCTTTCAGCGCCGTCAGGTAATCGACCATTGGCACTTCATTCTCTGGGGACGGCCAGTGGATCAGTAGCAGGTCGACGTAATCGGTGCCTAATTTTTGCAGGCTTTCGTCCACGCTGGCTTTGAGTGTTGTAGGTTCAAGGTTGTCGAACCACACCTTGGTGGTTAGGAAAATATCGCTGCGTGGCACGCTGCTGTCGCGAATCGCCTCCCCTACCTCTTTTTCATTGCCATAAAACTGTGCTGTGTCGATGTGCCGGTAACCGGCCTCAAGCGCTGCGTGGATACTTTGCTTAAGCGTATCGCCTTCCAGGCGAAAGGTGCCGAAGCCGGGGTTAGGCATTACATTCTGCATCATTAACATCCTTTTCTATTGATAGCGTGTTAACTAACATGGGGCGGTCAATGCCCCACTTCAACCCCCTTCTTTGTTATCTCTTGATCGGCCTCGGTGCTATCAACGCACTAGCAGGAAGATAACCACTAGCGTCAGGATCAGCGACACGCCCTGCCAAAACAGCACCGGGTCACGCTCCAGCAGCGGTAACTGCGCGCGTTTAAGCATTTCTTGGCTTGGCGAGCGCAGCTCGAAAATAAACTCCGAAAGGGCCGGAAAACGTTTGTGAGGATTGGGATGAAGGGCCTTTTTGAGCACCTCATCTACCCAAGCAGGCAGTTCACGGTTTTCGCTTAGTGCCGATTGATAGGCGAGCTTATGCTGTGCTGCCCGAGTGCGGGTTTTGGCCACCTCGGTGCCATAGGGCAACGTGCCGGTTAGCATCTGATAGGTAATCACTGCCAGGGAGTACTGATCCGAACGGGGCGTACCGCCTTCACCCAGAAAGTACTCCGGCGCGGTGTACTGGGCAGTACCTAAAATATCGTCGCTAGTCGCATTGACCTCTTCGGCAATGCCCGCCACCTTGGCAGCGCCGAAATCAATCAGCTTTACCGTGCCGTGGCTATCGATCATGACGTTGTCGGGGCGCAAATCTTGATGGAGCATTTCCAGACGATGAAAGGCGCGCAGCCCCTTGGCGATCTGCTCGACGATGGGGCGTACGCTAGCTAATTCGGCGTTGGGATGGTCGCGCATCCACTGGGTCAGGGTTTGCCCTTCGATATACGCCAGCACAGTGTAAAGGTAGTGGCGAGGCTGCTCTTGGGCGGGGGCTTTAAGCACGTGCTGATTATCGATGCGCCGGGCAATCCACTCTTCGCGCACGAACCGCTCGATACTCGCCGGGTCTTGGCTTAGCTCGGTTGAGAGGGTTTTAAGTGCCACCTTCTCGCCACTCGCTACCTCTTCCGCGAGATAGACATGGCTGCGGCTGCTGGCATGCAGTTGTCGCACAATGCGGTAGCCGTCCAGCTCGCTTCCTGCGCGCAACTCAGACGGTGACGGCAGGGTGCTCAGCGCCGCGTAGAGTTCATTAGCGTGGCGCTCAGGCAGCGAATCAATGCGCACAATTTGCACGGTGAGGTTGTCATCGCTTCCACGATCGATGGCAGCCGCGATGAGCGCCTCAGCCGCCGCATCGAGATCGCCCCAATGGGTGTGAATCAGCGCGGCCATTTCAGCGCCGGTTAGCCATTCGTAAACGCCGTCGGTAGTGAGTACAAACACATCGCCAATACTCAGCGATACGGCGCAATAATCCAACTCCAGGTGCTGGCTGGCTCCCATGGCGCGGCTTAAATGGCTGACTTCCTGGGATGCCCAGAAGCGATGATCCTCGGTCAGCGGCTCCAGCGTATTGCCAGCGAGCTGATAGATACGGCTATCACCAACGTGAAACAGGTGCGCAGTCGTGGATTTAATCACCATCGCGCTCAGGGTACACACATAGCCGCGATCCAGGTTGTAGCGGTACTGGCTTTGCCGGGTTTGGGCGTAAAGCCATGCATTGGTGGCTTGCAGTACCCGCTGGGCCGAGGTTTTAACCGCCCAGGTAGCCGGGGTGGCGTAGTAGTCTGTTAAAAACCCGCCTACTGCTGCTTCGCTCGCTTCCCGGCTCACTTCGCTGCTGCTGATCCCATCCGCTAACGCGATCGCAATGCCTTTGGTGGCACGCAGGGGTTCACTGGGTAGATAAGCGCCATAAAAATCCTGATTGCTTGGTTTGCGCCCTTTATCAGAGTGCTGGCCGAGCGAAATGGTCAGCGCTGCCATTATGCTTCCCCTAAAAAAAGCCTCCGCCGGAGCGAAGGCTTGGTAAATGACTCACCACTATCAAATCATAGGGCTTTCTGGGGTGCGGTACGCACATGTGTGGTGTAGAGCGTCAGGCCGGTTAGCGCTAGGCCACCGATCAAGTTACCCAGCACTACCGGAATTTCATTCCAGATCAGGTAATCCATAATCGAGAAGTTACCCCCCATCATCAGCCCAGAGGGGAACAGGAACATGTTGACCACCGAGTGCTCGAAGCCCATGCCGAAGAACAGCATGATCGGCATCCACATGGCAATCACCTTACCGCTCACTGTGGTGGAGATCATTGCGCCCACCACGCCTAGGGAGACCATCCAGTTGCACAATACGCCACGAATAAAAATTGTCGCCATACCACCAGCACCATACTCTTTATAACCCACGGTGCGCCCTTCACCCACTTCACCAATCACCCGCCCCACTTCGCTGGGTTCGGTGCTAAAGCCGTAGGTAAAGACAATCGCCATGAGAAAGGCAACCGTTAATGCCCCACCAAAATTACCGACAAACACAATGCCCCAGTGCTTGAGAATACGCTTAATCGTCACCCCAGGCCGCTTATCCAGCCATGCCAAAGGGGTTAACACAAACACCCCGGTCAACAAATCAAACCCCATTAAATAGAGTATCGAAAAACCCACCGGAAACAGGATAGCGCCGATAATCGGATAGCCGGTTTGCACCGCTACGGTCACCGCAAACACCGCCGCAATAGCCAAAATGGCTCCCGCCATAAAGGCGCGAATCAGCGCATCGCGGGTAGACATATGCAGCTTGGCTTCGCCAGCATCGACCATCTTGGTGGCAAATTCGGCAGGCAATAAGTAGGACATAGAGAGCGTTTCCTTTGTTGTGGATTTAAAGGGACAGTAGGGTCAGCAGCGTAAAACGCGCACAGCAAACCCTGTCGCTAAAGCGTGGTTTGCTGTGCAGAGAAGAAATTGGTGGCAAGGGTAGCGGGCGTCGTGGCGACTCTTTGCACGACGCTGCCCACCACAATCAAACAGGGTGACGGCAAGGGTGTGGCGGCGAGTTTTTCGGGCATATCCGCCAGCGAGCCCACCAGCGACTGCTGCTCACGCTGGCTGGCATTAGCCACCAGCATGATCGGCCACTCATCCGGCAGACCTGCCTGGCGCAGGCCATGACAAATTGCGCTCACTTTTGAAAGCCCCATATAAAACACCAGGGTTTCATCCTTGCGCGCCAGTGATGCCCAATCCGGCGTGCCGTCTTCGCGGCAGAGCTGGGCAGTCACAAAGCGTAGTTGCTGGGCATGACCACGGTCGGTGAGCGGAATACCCATGCAGGCAGCGGCGGCAGAGGCCGCGGTAATCCCTGGCACAATGGCAGCGCGGATCTCGGCAGCGGCCAAGGCATCCAGCTCTTCGCCCATCCGCGCAAACACCGCCGGGTCGCCGCCTTTCAAGCGCACCACCGATTTACCTTCCCGGGCGAGTTTTACCATCAGCTCACCGATCTCAGCTTGGGGTACGCTGTGATGACCGCGGGCTTTGCCCACGTAGTAGCGCTCGCTGCCGCTAGGAATCAGCGCCAGCACGTCATCGCCCACCAAACGGTCATATACCACGGCGTCCGCCTGCATCAGTAAGCGTGCAGCCTTGAGAGTTAACAGCTCCGCATCTCCGCTGCCTGCGCCGACCAAGTAAACCTGCCCGGCGCGGCACTCGCCACGTAGTGGCAAACGTATGTCTGCAGCCTGCTGAACCAACGGCGTTAGCGCGCGGTGCGATAACCGCATAAAGGCGTTAAACCACTTCTGTAGCAAGGGGTTGCTTAGTGCGGGCATTGGGCCGCTCCTCTTCAATAAGTGATTTCAATTCGGGAATACAGCTACCGCACTGGGTACCGCAGGCGAGCCTGGCGCCCAGCGCTTCTACGCTGGTGTCGCCCTCGCGGATGGCATTGACGATGGTGGTTTGGCCCACCTGGTGGCAACTGCATACCACCGGGCCGGTATCCGCGGCGCCGTCGTCGCAGCCGGCCAATAGGCGGCGGCGGTGGGTATCGCTCAGCGCCGCCTCGTTAAAACGCGTTTCCAGCCACGCTAACCCTGGCAACTCTTTGGGTGGGCCGACCATCAACCACCAGCGCAACTGACCGTTCTCCACGCAGGCAGCGCGCAGCCGTCCGGTAGTGGGGTCTTGGCTAACGACCGATACATCGCCGGGCAGCCACGTTCTCAACTGCGCCAGCCAGTCACTAACCGACTGCGTATTGGCAAGCTGCCAGCGTTGGCAGCCGCGCATGGGGATGCGTGTCCAGTAGGCAATGCTGCACCACGGTGTTGATTCTGCTGCCCCTTCGGCTACCAGCAGGGTGGCCTGCCAATCGGTAGCCAGAGGCGCCAGCGCCACGGCGCCGTGCTTCGATTCCGGCTGACCGGAGAGCGGGTCGGTAATACTGTCGATCAGCGCGCTGCTTCTGGCCTGCTGTGTGAAGCAGTCAGTCCAGTGGATGGGTACGAAGACCTCACCACGGCGCTGGGCGTTGGAGACCCGCACCCTGGCGCGAAACTCCCCTTTTGCGGCGGTTAGGACTGCTAGCCCCTGATCGGTAACACCGGCGCTGTGGGCATCGTCTGGGTGCACGTCCATAAAG
>CEGF01000282.1_pt1 | contig 24022 bp, 22 predicted proteins | sample 306341 | NCBI WGS metagenome assembly CEGF01 (sample SAMEA2755655, study PRJEB7226) | microbial mat metagenome | biome: microbial mat; feature: hypersaline; material: grass silage | place: USA | collected 2014-02-19 | depth 0 m
CCATCACCTTCTGAATGCTCATCGACAGGAATAGCGTTAAGCTCATCAGGAGCGACCTTGCCAAGCATAGTGACAAACTCACCTCTTGGCCCTTGGATACCCTGAGGACCTTGAGGGCCTGCTGGCCCTAAGGGACCTTGTGGCCCTCTCTCCCCTCTTAAGCCTGTGAGACCTTGTGGACCCATTGGGCCAACTGGACCCTGCACACCTTGAGGGCCTGTAGCCCCTGTCTTACCTATCCGTCCCTGTGGGCCTATGGCTCCTTTAGGTCCTTCAATACCCCTGAGACCTGCCGGACCTTGGGCACCTCTTGGGCCTTCTGGTCCTAATGGTCCTTGTGGTCCTTCGATTCCCTGAGGGCCTTGTGGACCTTGGTCCCCTTTCTCTCCCTTAGGGCCTATAGGCCCAACGGGTCCTACCTCCCCTTGAGGACCACGAGGACCCTGAGAGCCAGTCTCTCCCTTGACACCTGCCGGACCCTGAGGACCTTGCTCGCCTTGTGGCCCTCTCGGACCCTGTGAGCCAGTCTCCCCTTTAACCCCATCAGGGCCTTGCGGTCCAGTCTCGCCTTGAGGGCCTCTTACACCTTGAATGCCCTGAGGGCCTCTTGGGCCTTCCAAGCCCTGTGGGCCTTGTGGTCCAGTGGGGCCTCGCTCACCCTGAGGACCAATAGCAAACCGGGCATCAATAAACCCATCAAGCAGCTCATGCTGAATATAAAGACTAACCAGCATGGCATTGTTAATAGTACGGCTACGGAATACATCGTTAGATTGTGTATTAACGATAGGGTATCGCTTATCCATAATACGCCGGACACGAACGTTATCTTTACCGTCTGCTGATTCATCCACAGCCCCGCCTAAGAGCCTGAGGGTGTTCTCCGACAGAAACTGCCAACCTCCTGTGTAGTCATACCATTGGTCATAGTTAGGGTTCTCTGTCCCGTCTGGGCAAGCTCGGATTAGAATCCCTGTACTCAACATAAATGTCGTTCTGTGATATGTAGCCTTTTTCCGGCCCTACAAAAGCGAAGGTGAAAGTAGTTTGTACACCATCACTAGGGTAAGAATCATAGGAGAAAGGCCCCTCAATCACTCGAAGCGCAAGGGGCTTATCCACGTTGTTACTCCTCTGAGAGTCCAGTGATATTCTTCATATACTCACCAAAGAATATCGTGTTAGTGAATGGAGTTATCTTTCTTCCCTTATTGACAAACTCCTTGAAAGATTCCTCCATATCCGCATCTTCCCTGAATACGTCATAGCCGAGGTTAGCAGCAGCACCACCAGTCTTGAGAACATCATTGGCATACCCAAGAGCTGGCACCATTGAATCCAGCCTACCTGTCTGATAACCGTAGCGGTTAGCATCAAACATTTCGATAGGGAGAGCACCAGTCATAATACCTGCATCGAAGACAACACCAGCAGCAGCTAACTGAGATTGCTTGTTGACTACGCCCCAGACAAGGTTCTTGCCTGTGGTGTATTTTTCAAGGTATTCATCGGCCTTGTCCTCAGGCATACCCAATGCCCTCAGGTTCATCTGTGCCATATAGGCAGCATAGGCAAGACCAGCCCCCCACATGAAGTTAGCTACCATTGCCGCTTTGTCTCCACGCATATCAGCTATAAACTGCTTCTCCAATGACACAAGGGAGAAAGTCTTGAACTGAGTTAGGAACCTACCAAGTGGCCCAAGCCACATAGAGTTAGACTCACCAACTAAGCCTTTCTGTACGTTCCTGTTGTTCAGTCGAGTGAGCAAGACCTGCATATCCTTTTGCATGTCCTTTGGCATTGCTGCGTAGTTCCATACCTCTATAGGGCGACCGTTAAAGCTATCAGTCTTTGGGTTAGCCTTAACCCAATCGCTAATCTCCTTCCAGCGTTCAGTGGTCATACCAGCAAGCCTAATTTGGTCTCTCATACTGCGGCTCATGTTGCGCTTGCCTACAGCATCCTTTAGGAGTCTGCGGCTCACTGCACGAGCTACAATCTTCTCCATACCTCCCTGAATGGTTTGGTGCATGGACACCCACTGAGACACCCTCCTTGTTCCTTCTATCGTGTTATCTAGCTTCTGCATAAAGCGGCTATTAGCCTCAGAGCCAAAGTCGTCAGAGCGGATAGAGAAAGTCCTGTTGAAGTCTTCCTCTCCAAGAAAGCCCACCATCTCCTCAAGCTCTGCCATATCCTCTCTCATGTGACGGAGAGAAACAGGGTCTCTTGGTATTCTCCCCGGGATACGGAAAGCACCTGCACCGGGGACAGCTCTGAGAATCTCAGTGAGACCAGCAGAGGTGATACCACGAGCCAGCTCAGGAATAGAGGCGAACCCCACCTGCTGCAAGCGTACAATAGCTGTAGCATCCAGCAGAGCACGACCAAGCCTGTTGACTTGACCCCAGCCCCGGCTTGCGTAATCAACAAGAGGCTTGCCCTTCAACTGAGTAATTGAGTTTTCGAGTATCTGGAACTGGTCACTGATACCAACCCTTGCAGCCTCTCCCTCTGCACCATAGGCAATATCGTTTAATGCTCGCTTCTTCATATCATACATGATACGCCTCAGCTGTCCTTCTGACCTGATTCCCTTCTCTGCCAGTGCTGCACCAAAGGCTGACTCATTGGTGTAGGCTTCCAGTACCTGCCCTACGTTCCTGTTCATCACCTCTGCGATAGATATAGTGTCACCTTCCGAGTTGGTGTACTTGGTTGACCAGTTGATATTGAGTGACTCACGAGCACGGTTGGATACAGAGGCCCAATCCTCCTTACTCATTGCTTCCTCAAAGAAAGCGTCAATCATATCCTGTGGAACCTTGGCATCTTTGAGGAGTCGCTCTGCCTCAGCTGCACTGTTGGCCCTGAATATGGCTTTAACGTCACCATCATAAAGCTGAGAATTAAATACATTGTCATACTTAATCCACGCCATAAGTCTGGCTTGCTTCTCCGTCAGCTCATTATTGCCCTCCCTGTAGCCACGAGCGATAAGCTCCCTCACTTCCTCAGGTAGCCAGCCACGGTTATACACAAGGTCAGAGATTGCCTCAGCTTGCATAATGTCAGGATAGTAGTTGGCATCCCTGCTCAGCTTTTCAAAGCCAAGCTCTCCTGCCTCCTTCCTCAGGCGTCCTGCTTCCCATATCTGGTCACGGAAACCCTGAACAGCAATCTTGACTGATTCAGGCAGCTCATCCTCTGGGGTTAGCCCCTTGACGGCAGAGGCAACCTGCTCATCAAAGCTACGTCTTATCTTGGGGTCTACGTAGCCTTTCACTGAGCCAATGTCTTTCTCTTGGAGATACCGGGCAAAGCCTCTATCCTGAGCATTCTTGCCAGCCTTCCTTATCTTGAGGTTGTTCACATGGCGCAGCACAGATACGGAGTACCCATTAGCTACACCCTGAGAGTTCTCGTTAAAGACTTGGTTAAGTGCCCTGACCTCAAGGGAGGGTGAGTTGTCCAGACGGGAATAATCGGACAGCATTACGTCAGGTATCCCACGAGTCCAGTTGGTGCCATTAGACCGAGTGTGAGTGTAGGTGGAGTTAATGGCATCGGCTATCCAGTCCTTCTCCTCCTCGGCCACTACGTTAGAGACGTAGACCCTGCGAGATGCCAACTGCTCCTCACGAGTCTGGGCTGCACCAACATCACGACCCGGCTCAGCCTTAGGTGCCTCGGGCTCTGGCACCCACTTAGCATCAAACTCTTTATCGAACTTGATTGATTCAGCCTTAACCTCAGCAATCTCTGCCTTGGTTGGATAGCGCACAGTAGAAATTTTCGCTGCATCCTTGAGCATCCTCTTTAACTGAGAGTCTACTGTAGTAGACTGCATGGCCTCCAGCTCCAGCTTGGCATTGAGTGCTGTAGTGTGCTTGTCCATCTTGGCTTCAAGGCGGTCTAACTGAATCTGTACTTCCTCTCGCTGCAAGTCATAACGCTGGACAATCTCATCTACTCTGGCCTCATCCATCTGTCTGGCAACACCACGATTGACGCCAGCCTTGGCCCAGTACTCAGCTATCTCTGCCTTCTTAGCTGTCTCAAGGTCTTTGAGCTGCTGTTTCATTGCAGGTACACGAGTGTGATACTTGTCCAGCTCCTTGGCTCCCATAAGACCAGTATTGGACTCATAGGCTAGCTTCTGCTTGTAGAGCTGCAAGTGGTCTACAGGGAGTGCATCCTTGAACTCCTTGCCCTCTATCTTGAGTGACACCTCTTGCGCCTGCCTGAAACTCCACTGGTCTGAGAAGTCTTTATTAACAACGTCAATATCATCAATACGACTGGCAACCTTATCAGCATTAGTGTCCTCTGCTCTGGCCTTTGTACGACTCAAGGCACCGATACCACCGCCGAGAACAAATCCACCAAGAGCGGCTACATACATATCAGACCAATCCTTTTGAGTATCAAACTCAGTGAGCACAGCCTCAGCAGCTGCACCTTCCAAGCCGACCACACCGCCAGAGCGAAGGGCATTCATAATGCGACCAGACTTAGAGGAGGTTGCCAAGGGGCCAGACACAAAGCCTGCTGCAAGCATGGTAGGGTCAACGATAGCGGCAGCTAGTGAGGCAGCTATACCATACCCTCCAGCATCCGCAATAATCTTGTGACGCTCCCTGTCCTCCTCAATGTCCTTGAGCCTGTCCTGATAATCCCTGTCAGAGACAGAGGCTGATAGATACTCAAGCTCCCTGTCTGAGTAGGTCCGGGCCAGTTGCTCTATGACTTCTTTCTTTAGCTTGTAGTTAGGGTCAAAAGACTCAAACTGCATACGCTCACCACGGCGCTCAAGGGCAGAGCCTACCCATTCATTTTCAATAGCTGCCCCGGCTACGTCCCAGAAGCCACGAGCCTCTTTCTCTTTAGCAGCAATGGCTCTGGCGTTCTCCTGCCGCATACGCTGGAACTGTGTACTGTTGAACCCTAGTGGTGAAGGCCCTGAGCGAGCCTCTGGGGCGCCTTCTGGGCTTACCGCTGCCAAGGCAGTAGGGTCGTCCTGAAAGTCGCTCTCCGTGGCTGTCTGGGCCTCCAAGGCCAGCTCCTCCGGCCTGAGTCCATCCTCTAGCACTTCTCTCAAAGGCATAGTGTTTCTCCTAGTCTACTATAATAGACTGCCGTTATTCGTTGATATGCCAGTTACTGGCTTTGATGCCAAACTGGTTAATGGTTCTATTCCTGACCTCTACGTCATGGAGTCGCTCCTCTCTGAGCTTATCCTGTTGCTCCTGAATCTTCTTGGCCTTCTCAGACAAAGAGACACCCCCTACCTCAGACAAGTCAAAGATTCTGGTCACACGATTGCCCCACTCATCCGTAAAGGTGATACGGCCATTCTGGGTGAGTACAGGAATCCATTTCTCAGGAGGGATACTCTCATTGAGTACAGCATCCTCATAGCCCGGCTCAGAGGCCAAGTCAACAATGGCCTGAGGGAAGGAAGTGATAAGACCATCTATCTTATCTGCTGCAACTCCCATCATTCGTGACACGTTGGTTCTGTTGCCATACACCACAGCACCATTAGAAAGCTGGAAGTGAGTATCATTAAACTCATCCATTGCGCGATTAACTGCAACGTCTGGCTCCACATTGGCATTGAGTAGCATCCTCGCTCTTGCTCCTACTGCTTCCTGTATCTGTGCTGACTGCTGCTTGGACACAGCCTGAGGTGCGCCAAGGAAGGTTCGGGATAACCAGTTATGGTCGAGGTCAGCTTCAACAGCCTTCCTCACCTGCTTGTCAAACTTCTTGCGCTCATCACCTCTCAGCTCTACTGGCTTTAGCTGTGCATTGCGCCAAGCCTCAGCATATGCCTGAGGGGCTGGCAGACCTACCCGGAGCCCTTTCTTGAATCCCTCATAGATAGCAATCTGCTTATCTGTGGCGTGAGCCTGAATGGCACCGGGAGACTCAGACAGGTCGTCCATCCTTGACAGGGCAATAGCCACACCGTCAGGCAGCTTGTCCTCTTGCAGCTCCCCAGAGAAAGCCTCAAGGGCCTTGAACTCGTTCACCCACTTCTCATCTTGGATGCCATTCTCAGTCAACCAGCGAGCCTTGTTATAGGCATACTTCTGCTTGACCTCTGCCTGCTGGTTAGGGTCTTGGAGCTGAGCAATCTCTTTAGCCTCCATCTGCTCAAAAGTCTGGTCATAGAGAGCAATAACAGCAGCTGTCTGTTTCTTGTCTAGATACTCGAAACCAACAGGAGTAGTCTGCTCGTCTATCATGCGCTTCATTGACTGAGCGAAATAACGAGAGGCATCAAACTCATCATCCTTAGCCTTCTGCTGTTTCTCCCAAGTGGAGCGAATCTCAGACTCAGAGAAAGCACTCTTGCCTGTAGGCTCCTTTAGAGACCCTGCATACATGGCCCATTGCTCAAAGGTCATGTTGTCATCAGCTACCATGCGGTCAATGGCAGATTGCTTAGCTATTGCAATCTCTCCTGAGACCTGACCAGTAATCCGAGTTTGTGCCTGACGCTCTGCTCTTGCTAGGCCCGGCTCTTGTTGAAAGAGCCCCATCTCCTTGGTGTAGTCGATAAGGGTTAGGTCATTCAGCTCTGACTGGGTAATAGCTGCATCCACAATAGACTTGCGGATAGTGGCCTCACTGGCACCCTGCAAGTGCATCTCATCAAGCACCTTGCTCAGGTTCTGCCTTATCTGTACAGGTGTGAAGTCTCCCTGTGTGGCAAGATGGAGGGAGTTGATGTTGGTCTGATAGAGCTTGGTCTGGTGTTGCTCCTGCTTTGCCTTGTAGCGATTAAGAGCAGCCTTGCCAAACTCTTTCTGGAAGACAGAGCCAGCAATAGTGATAGCGTCCTTGTCATTCCCTATCGTGGACATGAGAGTGTTTTGGGTATCAAGCACATGCTGCTCCCATTCCTCATCTGTGCCCTCAAAGGTCTTGGCATCCTCTTGCAGCTGATAGGCAGAGACAACAGCAGCATTACGGGTGTCAACAAGCTCGTGTGCCTTAGCACCTGCTACAGTGGCGTCATTGGTAGGTTCTTGACCTAGAGCTGCCCGGCTCTCTTGCAGGAGCTTGTCACTCTCTATCTTCTTGTCCAGCGCTGCCTCATATTCCTTGGCAGCTGCCGGTAGGACCTTAGTGAGTGTGCCCAGCAAGCGGGTAGCCCTGCTCTCTGGCACCTGCTCTGCTGTCACTGGATGGAAGCCAACAGCTCCTCTACTCCTGCGCTGTAGCCTCTCAGCTGGTACTAGGCTTTGTGGTGTTCTTGCCATTACTTCTTACCTCCCTTATCCGGGGCTGCAAGCTTCTCTTTAGTGAAAGCCCCCTCAAAGCTTTGAGCCATACTAAAGCCCTGAGAAAGACCTGACACAATATAGCTCCAAGGGTCAGGCTTCTGCGAGGGCATAAGTTGCAGTCTGCTGCTATACTGATACTCTGCGTCCTTCATCTGTGTGCTAAGCTGGTCAAGCTCTCGCTCTCTGTTCATAGTGGCTCTGGATACTGCCCTTGCATAGTCAACATCGACATTACGAGTTGACATGCTGACAGCACCACCTGTGATACCCTCAGCACCTGCCTGAGCCTGTATGCCACCTCTTGCGATAGCTGCGGCCTTTTGTGCATCAATCCTGAGAGCAATTGCATTCTCTCTTATCTGGTCTTGGTCTGCTTCCAGTGAGCGATAAGTAGAGGCTAAGGAAAGAGCCGCTCTGCGGTTGTTCTCCTTCCTTGCTGCCTCTTGCATATCATACTGGACAGACGCCTGTTTGTACTGGGCAAAGGATTGAGCAGCACTCATCCCGTACCCAGCAGCAGTCGCTAGTCCCATCGATATTCCTCCGGTCTATTATAATAGACTAAACTCTGCGGCCTCTTTGCCTATAGTCAGCTGTCCACTCTGCCCCTCGAATAGTGCAAGGAGTTACGTCGTCAGTGCTCAGCTCCATAGAGAGTCCATCAACTTTCTGCCTAACCGGAACCTTCCACGAATCCGGGTTAGTATTGATAAAATCAACTCTGTTTGTTGGTCTGTCCACTCGCCTGTTTGTAAAGTCAGTGACCCTCTTTCTCCCGTTCCTGCTTGTTACCTCAAGACTGACCTTGCCTACCTCAACAAAGTGGAACAGCATCTGAGAGAGTTGTAGTCTCTGTATCTCCTGTGTCACATCCCTTTGGTCAGTCACACGAGGCATAGCAGGGAACCAAGAAGACTTGAACCTGAGTCCAGCGATAAGAGGTAAGGTGTTGCTACCATACCAGCGCCACTCAAACTCATTGAGTCTCTCAAGCCTAATCTCAAAGCCGGGAGAGGTTGAGTCTTTGTCCTCAATGAATACCCAATCCTCCCTGTCGAAAGGGACACGATAGATAGTGTACCCATCTTCTTCCCTCACTGGTTTAGTTGGGTACATACAATCCATGTAAGGAGTAAAAGGTAAGCCATACAGAGAGGCTGGAGTATCCCAGCGCATTCTCAGCAAGTGATAGGATGGCGAGCTTCCGTCTGCACCGTCTTCTCTCACCACGGAATAGACAAGAGCCCCGATAAACCCTATCCACTCGTAACGTAAACCCTCAGCAATATTCCATCTGTGCCAAGCATTCTGAACCTTCTCAGCCCCTTCCCTCATCCACTCATTAACGAACACATCAGAGTCATTATCTTTGAGCATCACAAAGAGTGCATCAATAGAGGTGGAGCCTGCTAGGTGTCGAACATCCCCAAGCATGTAAGTATCCACATGGTTGGTTGTTGGTGTACTCCTCTGAGAGCCACTCAGGTTGTCTGTGTAGTATTCACGGATGCCTGTGTAAGAACCGTTAGAGTAAGCAAACAGGATGTTGTCACCAGCAAGTACAGGGTCAGCTGTGAGGTCTGCTTGGTAGTTAGTGGCAGTCTGCACATAGGCTTTCTCGTAAGTGTGCGTCTGGTCTCCGGGCATGATGAACTGACCATTCTGTGAGAAGAATATCAAGTCCTTATCGAAGGTCCCAGCATACTGGATATTGTTCACCTTATCTGAATCAACCGTCAACTCAAATGGGTCAGCGTCTGTGTGATAGTAGGCTGATTCTACCCAGAGGTCGTTATATACGTCTGAGGCAGAGAACATCAGTGACTCACCAGCACCATAAAAGACACGGTTCTGAAAAAGACCGATTGACTGAATAGGAGTTTTGTTGAGTATGAAGGAAGGATAAGGGTTAGAATCCTTGTCTCCCACCTCTCTGTCTCTCCACTCCTGAGGCTTCATTACCCAGCTTGACAGGTCTTCATCCCATTGGATGATGTGAGGCATAGTGGATGCAGTGAAATGCCCCCTAGAGCCATAGGCTACAGTCTCACCCCAACTTACAGGCCCGAAAGAATCTGTTGTCTCTACGGTAGATAGAGAGGCTTTGAAGTATCCTTTAGATAGTTCAGCGCCTGTTCCCTCTTTCACCACTGCAAGGAGATTCTCTTGCCCTACAGGAGGAAGCTTTTCGATTGCCTTAATATCCCTGCTATCATGCAGCACAATTGAATCATCACCCTCAACAACCCTAAGAGGAATCTGAGATTCATTGGTTGGGTTATTGCGCTTGATACCAATCCAGTTGTTGTATCTGAGTATCGTGTAACCTAAGGCAGGGTCAGAGTCGTAATGCAGCTCGAATGTCTCAGCGTTGTATGCACCTTGATAAGATTCGTTCTGCCTCTTAATGGCGTCAGCCTCATCTGGCTTATACCAACCATCCCAGATAGGCCGTATTGGCAATCCCGGAATCTCGCCCACATCCTCATGTTTGTAGAGCATGGAGCCATACTGCTTACCGTCCAACTCAACCACCCAAGTGGCACCGGGATTGAAGGTCTTGAACTCCAGCCATAGGAAGTGAGGAGGTTTAGCATCCTTGTCTAGGTTCTGAAACCCTGATGGCACCTTCTCTCGGTTAGTGATAAAGGTTGTATCCAGCACAGAGCTGATACCAAAACGAGACTGTATCTCTTTACTCCCGAAAGTGTAGTAACTCTCTGCTGCTGGATTCTGGAACTGGAAAGGCAAGCTGTTTCCTTCTAAATCCCACAGACGAGGAGTATCCTGAGCAAAGGCATAGAGGATAGCTGAACCATCACCACGCTCATGGACACGCCAGCGAACCTGTTCTATCGGCTCCACTGAGGTTGTCTGCAACCTTGCCACATACTCCCAAGGAGAACGCCGGGATAAACCTTTAGTTGGGTCACAACGGCAGTTTATCAGCTCCCGGCTCTGGCCTCGGAACATACGTGAGTCAGGCTGCTTGGACACTCCGTGAATAGGGTTTCCATAGTCGCCTTGAATAATCATCTATCACTCCCTCCTAACGGGTTACGTGGTGGAGTACCAAGGAAGCTATTAGCTCCACCTACAGCATTAGTGAACTCAGCAACCATACGTGAGGTGCCGCTGTTCTCTTTAGTGATTCGCACATGGTCACGCTCAAGCATCACAGTTGCCATCTGTACCTCTGACTCTTGAGCACGTAGCTTGTCTGCTGCGTAGTCGTAAGCCCTGAGCATCTTGAGTACAGCAGTTTCTCTGACAAGTCTCTGTGCGTTGTAAGGCAAGTCAGGAAGCTCAAGTTTTTGGACAATATCCAGTTTGACATAACCTTCATGGTCAACTAGGGGTCGCATATCCTGCGTGTGGTTGATAAGGTCATAGAGGAACCCACCCCTGACAGTTAACTGCTCTGGGGCTACTTCATACCCTGTAGTTCGGAAAGATAGGAAGGACTTTGGCGCTTCTATCTTCCCATTATAGGAGTTTGGCTTCTGTTTCCAGCTAGGTTCCATGTTGAACCACCAACCACGAGAGAGCACATCAAGGAGAGCTTCCTTTATCTTGGTTGTGGCTGTTTCTGTATCCACATCAGGAAACTCTAAATCTGGCACAGTGGTATTGCCAATGGCCGTAAGACAGGCATTGACTATCTCTAATTGAGTAAGCATAGTTTCTCCAGTCTATTATAGTAGACTGACAAAAACAGGCCCTACCCTATGGAGTCACAGGATAGGGCCGGGGCTGATTATTCGTCAGCCATTTGGTTCAGGTCAACAGCAATGCCGTTGATGTTGTGTGTGTTCACTGACGCTTTCATTACGCGGGGAGTCATATCGGCATGGCCGAAGATTGCTCCGCAGTATTCGTAGCGGTCAGGGATAGCACCGAAGCTAAACCATGTATCAACAAAGTTTGTCTTTAGGCGCTTGTTGAAGTAAATATCAGACTCAACGCCCATAGTACGGCCAACCATCAAGGCATCCATAGAGTACATAACACCTACACAGTTCTTGATTGTGTCCTTGGTGTCATAACGATAACCGTTCTGCGCGTGAGACAGCTCATGGTGAGTGCCAGCAGCAGTAGCAGCCTGACGGATACGGTTAGTTGGGATGATAGGCAGGTTGTAAGCCTTGATGAGAGTACCAGTGACCTGAGAGCCATTGGAGCCAGCACCACCGGGGACATACTCACCTGAGGTCAGCTTGTCATTGTCCATCAGGACATAATATTGCTGCCAAGGACAGGAGAAAATCATTTCCTCGTTGTCTACTTCCTTTTCATTCATCCGGCGCACCAGAGTTTCGATAGCGCGCAGATACTTAACCGGGTCTAGCTCATCACCATTGGCAGCGAGCTTAACGATAGTACCGCCCATGTGACCAGACACACGGCCACCAGTGCCACCGTTGTCTTCGTCAGTGATAGCGCCATACATGACCTGAGTCAGCAGGGTTTCATCTTGAAGCTGGATGAGCTTCTTTACGTGGTTGGTTGCCAGACGCTGCTGAACCTGAATGTCAGATTGCAGGGCGTGAATCATGGCAATGGTGTTACGAGCGAGAATCACCGTGTCAACAACCAAAGAGTGGTTATCGAACTGTACTGGATGAGCCTCAGGCTCTTGGCCGGGAACCAGCTTCTGCAATACTGTATCGCCCATAGACTTGTTGGTTACTTGGTTAGTGCCAACAACGTCTTGGACCCGGAAGTTTGAAACAATACCCTCACGGCGCAGCATCTGCTCGTGAACAATCCCGGTAAAACGCTCAATCAAAAGGTTGTCTACTTTACCGGAAGCAGACACAGCGGGGTTTACTAAATAATTAGCCTGAGTACCAGACATGGCATATCTCCTGAGCAGTGAATTTTAATCTTTCTTAGGAGGTAGGCAGTCTACTATAATAGACCGCTTCCCTCCCCTATAGGGCGGCTGTTATATGCCCTTTGCCATTCCTGCCCTTCGGCGCTTGTCCCAGTCTAGTGGGTCTTTGTAGTAATCACGGCTGGTGATAGCTTTGTTGTACTCCTCAGCTGAGATAGCGTAGTCGTCAGCAACTGCGCTTGAGGCGTCAGGTTTCAGAGGAGTAGAGCGAGGAGACATAGCAGGAGGAGTGAGGCCACCTGCATTGCCACCCAGTACGCCTGCCCTTTGAGCAAGCTCTTTGACTGCAAGCTGCATGGCTTTTCCACCACCGTTGATAATCTCGGCATACTCCTTGTACTCCTTATCATCAAGGGTCTTCTGTGCCCAAGCAAGTGTGTCATCCCACTTGCCGCCTGCGGCTTCATTCGCCAAAGCTGCCATTTCAGCTTCTTGAGCCTTGGTGTCCAGCTCATGCTTGCTGACCATAGCGTCATGCTGAGACTGCCAGCCTTGCAGGTACATATCGACAGCCATTTTACCAAAGGCGCCATTGAGCTTCTCGCGAGTCTCAGCAGTCAGGCCATCTTCACTGAACAGCTCCTTGTTAACTTGGTCAATGTCGAGGCCCTTCTCCTTGAAAGCTTCAACCATCTCAGGTTTGTTCTCAATCTCTACCTGAATGCCCTTATAGGTATAGGTGCCTGAGGCTTCCTGAGCGGCTACCTGAGAGGTTTTATCTTCCTTGGTGGGCATCTGCTGCCCTTTATCTTTATCGCCGCCCTCAGAGCCGCTCTGGCCCTCCTGCTGCTGTTGCTGTTGGCCTCCTTGCTCCTGCTGCTGACCGCCTTGCTGCTGCCCACCTGCATTGAGGGTAGGGTCAGCGTTCAGGTCTTCATTGTCTTCCTGCTGCTGCTGACGGGCTTGGTCAAAAAGGCCAGAGCCTTGGGTGACTACAGTGGAGGGATTGAAAGCAGCAGAGTTACCACCGCCACCCTGACCACCCTCACCACCTGTGGCTTCTTCCTGATAACCCCAGTTATTTAAAAGTCGCATTGCTACGTTCATTGAATACCTTCTCCAATTCTCTTACCGATTGCTTGACCAGCACCAGAGGCAATGCTCTGTGCCATTTCCTGATTAACTTCCATATCCGCTTGACCTTCCTGTTCCCTCTTAACCTTGTCGGCAGGGATGAGGAAGACGGTATCAAGTTGGATAGTGTCAGCTATATAAGCCTCATAGGCGTTCCAGTCCATACGCTGCTGAACTGTCTCAGGCCAACCCTGAGGGATAGCCATCATTTCCGAATACTGCAAGAGCTTTTCAAGGCGTCTTGCTCTGCCCAGTGCCTCTAGCCCTGTGGTGATAGTGGGCTGTATGTCTGGATTAAGTAGGTCAGGGTCTATCCTGTCCAGTAGCTGCCTTGCGATGACAGGTTGCAGTTCCTCTGACTGAGAGGTGTAGATACCACCAAGACCAACCTCCAACTCATTGGCTACCCGCATTACTTCATACTTGGTAGTACGCTCAGAGTCCCTGATAGCACCCTCAAGCTTCTGGAAGGCACGATAGAGGCGCTCTTTGTACTCGTTGATTACGTCATTGATTAGACGGTTGTCAGCGTACTTCTCCAGCTGGAGTACGGTTATGTCATTCTCTTGCCCCTGAACGAACTCACCTATCTCAGCCTCATTGAGGGCCTTAACGTCTGTCAGTGCTCCGGGCCTAACCAGATACTTAACATCCATCATCACAGCACAACCACGAGCACGAGCGTAGCAGAGGAACTCATAGGCGTTGAAGTCGCCCCTGTGGTCCTCTACCAAGCCACGGCCATAATCCTCACCTGTCTTGCTGTTCCAGCGACCGAAGACAACAGGGAGTCTGTCAGCGTCAACCGTGTTGGTGTCTTTTACCGGAATCTCATCGACTGCCTGAGATACCAAGAAAGAGCCGTCCTGCTGGAGACAGTAGCTGGTATACAGGTCATGCACCTGCTCTTTGCCCTTCTCCTTCTTCTTGGCCCTTTGCATTGCTCCCGGCTGACGCTTATCAACCAGCACCCGAATATCATCAGGCAAGGCGTCCTTGGTGATACCTTCCTTGATGATACCCTCTATCAGCTCACCCTCAGGGCTGCGCTTCACCACAAAGTTTTGAATACCAAAGACCTTCACACCATCGTCAGTGAACTGCAAGCAGGCATTACCGGTAACAACCATGTATTTAAAATAGTTGACCAGCTTGGCTCTCATCTTGAGCTTAGGGATGTATCTGATAGCAAGCTGACTGATAGAGGTCAGATACTTGGCTATCTGAGTCTTCTCGATACCACTGTCTGTCATTGCCTTTTCTACGTCTGGGTCAGTGTCCAGAACAAAGAAAGCCTCACCGATAGGAAAGAGAGTAGTCACCATCTTGTTAGCCAAATGGTTAACCAGCTCAGCTCCCAATCCCTGATAACCATGCGTGTTGTCTTCCTTTCCGCTCTCCATAAGATAGGGTAAGGTCATTCTACAGAATAGCTCAGCGTTAGAGAGAAACGAGCTACGGTCTCCCGCTAGTGTCTCATAACGCTGGCTCAGTTTACCTTTGTTCATGGCCTCCCCTTAGAGCTTAACGCCCTGTCCCGGTGTTTGAGTTGTAGGCCCTTGCTCACGAGGGGCCATAAGAGAAGCCCGTCCAGTCTTTCGACCTGCCCTTTCATTGCCACGCTCAGAGCCTAATGATACTTCTTCCTCATCCTCCTTGCGCTCAACGTCTTTGGACGGCATGAGGGTTTGTCCTGCGTCCGGTGTACTCGGCTTGTTCATTGCCATAGCCGCTGACGTACCAGCTGCAAGCACTGCTGCACCTGCTGTAACCTGTGCTGCTGTAAGACCACCAAGCCAAGAGCCTACTGCTGCGATTCCTGTAGCCATTCTGATTCCTCCGTTAAGGGTATATGATAGATTGAACCCATCTTCTTAAAGCGTTTGCTATAGGCTCTCTCCTGTCGTTCTACCCCTCCGAGGGTCCCAACCTGTAGGAACTTGCAGCCTATAGAGCGAGCGGCATCTGCTGCTCTCCTCAATAGGGCGACAAAACAACGGCCACTCTTACGATAGGCAGGGTGCACAAAGATATATTGCTCATTGGCATAGACCTCATCAGTGAAATGAGGCGCTGCCACGTAGAGCCAGAAGTAACCGACTATCACTCCGTCCTGCTCGACAACAATAAATAGATGCCCATCATCTATCAGGAAGCGATAGAGGTTCTTGATGCACGTATTGCTGTCATATTGCAGAGGGGAGGAGTGCCTCATAGCCTCCTCCCAGTGCAGTGACATTAGGAACTCTAGCCGTGGTATATCCAGATAGGTGGCTATACGAGTTTCTAACATCAGTCGTCACTCCTTATCTTGAAGCCCTTCACCTCAACACCGCCGCCTTTCTGCTGTTGGTGGATTACATTCAGCTCCTCTACCAAGGCACGTTGAGCAGCCTTCCAGCGCATAACGTCTGGCGTGTCACTACGGTTGAAAGACTCCGTGCAGTACCGGGCATGGAGGAACTCTATCAGTTCCTCAGAAATTTGGGGGCACTTCATAGGCATCCTCCAGCTCTTGAACGTCTATACCAAGCTGCTCTGCTCTGCGGAGCTGCTCATCACTGGGGCGAACCCCTGTGGAGAAGGAAGCTATGAGGTCTTCAACCAGCTTCACTTTCTCCATTACTTGTTTGTCATTCATACGACTTCTCGCATAAGCACCTCAATGCTGTACTCTGGGACTGCCATGCTTTTGTGCTGCACAACAGACACTTTGAAATTAACATCCTCAAAGGCACCAATGATTGAGTTAACCAATACTGCTTTTAGCTGAGGATAGTAGACACCGTGCATCATATCTAAAGGAGAAAGACACAGCATAAGCTCAACCCTGTGACAGGAGATACTCTCTCGCATATCTGTTTCTTCCATCAGAGAGGCAATGCTCTCTCTCACCACTGAGGCCAAGAGGTCTAACTCCATGACATCTGTCTGTGTCCTGTAGACTTTTCCTGTAGGCTCTTTATCATCCATGACTCTTATCTGAATGCTAGCCATGTTGCACCTCAGAAGTCTGCTTGTTCTTTGTCGTGGCGTATCTCTTGGAACTTAGGCAGACGCAAGTCTTTGCCACCTGAGCTTTCTTCCAGAGCAGTGACCTTGAAGATTTTGCCGACCACAGAGTCTATTATAGTAGACTGCTTGTCCTTCTTCTTGCCCTTCTTATCCTTCTTGGATTTCTTGGGCTTGGCCTGTGCATCTTCCAGCATCTTGGCAAGGTCTTCATGGGTGTAGCCTTTGCCGGGTCCTGCATTGATAACGTGGCCGTCACGGAAGCGGAATTGCAGCTTGCCTACCATCCCCTCAAACTTGCCTGTGCCTTCCTCGAAGCCAACACACTCAAGGTCATATGCAAGGCCCTTGACTATCTTCATAAAATGATAGTTCTTGTGGCCGCACACATAGGGATGCTTTGGGCTTTTGATTACGATACCTTCCTCACCCTGCTTGATAGCCTGCTTAAAGACAGCCTTAAGCTCCTTCTCATTCTGGACAATGTATGTCTCGACAAGGTGAGCACGACCTCCAGTCTTCTTGCACTTGAGGGCCTTAGCCAGTGTGCCCCGTCTGTCCTCGCAAGGAGTGTCAGACTTGCCCTCTGTGAACTCCTCTATAGTGATGAAGTCAAAGAAAGCCAAGCGGCTCTCTGTCTTGAGGAACTCAACCTGCGGAGCTGTGAGGTCTCGTGTACGGCTTGGGCCATGCAGGGCTTGGAACTTCTCAAGACTCATCAAGTCACGAGGACAATACAGCTCACAGATATACAAGCCGTCTTTCTTGAACTTGAGCTTCTTCATGCTGCCCAAGATAATATCTGTGTTGGTGAATGCGTTCCCTGTGCGGGAATAGATGCCCTTGGCCTCGCCCTTCTGCACCAAAACAGCTGCAAAGTTGCCGTCATACTTAATGTCAGCAATGTAAGGGAAGTCAGTTCTGTTCTTCTCCGCTACCACTTCCTCGCGGTGACGTACTTCCTGAAAGAACTTTGAACGATGCTTGAAATCAAGACCCAGTACAGTGAATAAATTTTCTGTGATTGCCATTTGCTTTACCCTTTTTCTAATTCGTTTAAGATACTTTGAGACAGGAGGCCGGGAAGCCTCAGCCTCCTTAACCTCCCGCCGGATTTGATTTAGATAGCGAATAACTATCTCTCCGTCAGGATTTGTCCCCATATTGTGCGGCCTTTTGTGCTAACTCTACCCTGTTGGGCAGGAAGGCATACTCTGAACCATCTACCCAGAGGATTAGTTGGTCGTTATGGTAAGTCGCCTTTACCTCTCGTCCCTCCTCTGTAGTAACAAAAACATCCTTGCCCCTCATCCCGGTAGGCCCCATAGGCCCCGGAGGCCCTTGAACCTCACTAACACCAAGAAGTTTTCTTGCCTTAGCCTGTAGCCACTTAATCATTTCTTAGCTCTCCGTTTTCTTGCCAACTCATTGGCCCGTTTACGCTGGCGCTCTCGCTGCTCAAGAAGTGTCTCAGCGTGTGGGTGTATCCACTTCTTCTTGAGGTTATTGGGGTCTCTGTAAGCTGCAAGCCTCTGGATAATCTCATCGAAACCAATCTTGCCAACATCCAGTCTGGTTATAATTCCGTTTAGTTTACCTTCAAGGCCATTGCAGTTGTTACACAGAGCGCCCCGGATATACCCAGTCTTGTGGCAGTGGTCAAGAGTCACAATCAGACGCTTGAGGTTACGGCCACAGATAGGGCACACCCAGTCTTGCTTCTTCGCCAGCTTGTCCCTCACCTTTGCTATTTTAGAGTGAGGGATTCGCTTCTGTTTAACGATTGCGGCAGGAGTGATAACCCGGTGTTTCGGACTCCTTCTCGCCATTGTTTATCTCCCTAGAAAGGAATGTCGTCTTCTTCAACTGGAGTGTAAGGCAGCTTGTGCTTAGGCATGTATATATCTCCCTCATGCCTCTGCATCCAAGCAAGACGGGCTTGCTCTACAAACATATCCTTCCAGTTGACCTCGATTATCTGGCCGTCCCAAGTCTTAAAGTCGAACTTGTCCTTGCCATACTTGCGCTTATATAGGTTCTTCACAAGCTTATCCATTTCCTTCACCTTATCTAAAGACTCCAGATAGTCATAAGCTTGGTTCATCCCTACACGAGGAAGACCGCCATAGTTATCAACCGCATCACCCATGAGTAGCTGAGCATAGAAGAACTTCATGCCTGCCCCTTTGAGTGCTGTCATTTTGTTGGTCTTAGGATGCCACTCAGGCTCAAGCCAGCCCACTTCATCTACCCAGAATGGCTCCCCTTTATTAACGTCTGGGTTAGAATGCCAACCGGGAATCATCCTGAGGTCTTTATCCTTGGACACAATGACAGTCCGAGAGAACCGCTTAGCCATGATAGAGCCTTGCTCTGCTCCCTCCTCTACCAGCTCCTCATTGCACTGGAACTGCTCTATAGCCATGAGGTCGTCTGCCTCGTTGTCATAAGCAACAACAGCTCCATGAATCTTTTCAAGATACCACTTGATAAGAGAGAAGAAAGGAGGCTTAGGCTTACCACGATTGCCCTTGTACTCCTTGCTGAATGCAGTAGAGTATCGGTACTGCTGACGGCCAGCTGTCAGGTAGAGCTTAGCTGAGTCGCACTCTGCCCTTCTCACCCAAGTGTTGACCATTTCATTACAGTGGTCGATAGCTGACTTACAGCAAGACAGCTCCATCATAAAGCGGAATGATTCATCTGACCCAGCAATAAGCATCTGTTGGTTAGAGGCCACAATCGCCTTGTACCAATCCTCCTCACTCTGACAGAAACCAACTATGTAAGGAATCATGTCAGCATCAAGTAGAGCAGTCTTCTCTCCCTCAGTGGGCCAGACCTTAAGCTGTATCTGCTCGCCTTCATCCCATTGTGGTTCACATACGTTATCTACGTCCCACTCTGGAGCTGCTTTGAGCTTCTGCTTTTTCTTTCCCATAATGAGTCTACTATAATAGACTGGCCCGAAGGCCAGTGAGATTAATCCAAAGGAGTATAGCCGTCCTCAAATACGTCAGCAGGAGACCAGCTAACATACTCGTTAGGGGTTCCACAGTTATAAACAACCAGATAACCATCACGCTCTGGGTCTTCATCATCTGGGATTGTCCAACCACGCGCCCGGTTATAAGTGCCTAGCTTTAGAGGGAGGGCGTGAACCCGCTTATGACACTGATACTCTGTCATTTCTACTGCTGCCATAGATTTGTTAGCTATACAAGCCGATAAAGAAACCATTGCCATGATTAATACTCCTTGCTTTCGTCAAGCTTCTCACGCTTCTTGCCCTTGCCCTTCTTGGCCTTATCCTTATCGCCCTTGCCCTTTTCAGAGAGCTTGGCAAAGTCTGGCTTGTCTTTACGTATTTTGGCTACTACCTTCTCAGCCTCAGAGCCGGGGAAGTTAACAGCCTCAAGCACATAGTCTTTCACCTGAGTGATGGGATTCAGCTCAAGCATGGCTTCCTTGGTCATGCAATCCAAGTTAGGCACAGCATGGCCCTTCTTGGTAGCGGCAGGGATTGCCTTGGCCTCAGCAAGACCGGGAGACTTAATGTCACCACGGAGGTACATATAGCCCTTGTCTGAGGTGAACACCTCGCCCATAGCTGTATTATCCATGAGGTCAGCAGGAGTCTTGCACTCAAGGGCATTCATCATCTTAGTCCATTGCGCTTTCTTGTTGCCTTTAAGCGCCTTGAACACATGATAGACAATAGCTGGCTCTTTTGAGGTCAGCTTAATCTTGCCCTTTTTCTTGTCCACCTTGTACGGCCAGCACTCTGCCACCACGGCGATACCAGAAGTGGCCTTCTCTGCCTTCTTGCCGTCAAAGACAAAGTGAACCTGACCGACGGAGATAACAGACCGGAAACGAATAAGGACAGGAGTTGTACCCTGTGGCAGTTTGAAGAAGTCAGCACCTGAGCTTTCGGTTTCATCCCAGCTCTTGTCTGCCTTCTTGTTAGCTGCCTTGTCTGAGGACTCCTTAGCGGAGCTCTCAGCGGCTTTATCCTTGGCCTTTCCCTTTGCCTTCTTGCCAGCTTTGGACGGCTCAGGGGCCTGCTCAGGGGCCTTCTTGCCCTTCTTCTTCTGCTCCTCGGCTGGAGCTGCCTTCTTGTCTTTCTTAGCCATCTTATAGCCCTTTAGTTTGATGATTAAATGATAAGGATTGAGGCACTCACCTTTGCACTTACAGGCTCGTGCCACCTTGTACCCTTTGGGAATCACTGAGAACTCCCTGAGGTATACTTGCTCTAGTGTGTATCTTTCCATGAGGCCCCTATTTTGTACTCTCCGGCAAGAGGTGTCCTGATACCAAGATACTTCCCGGCCTCCTCAAAGGCTTTGCAGAGCAAATCTCCAGCCTTGTGGAACTTCCGTTCTATCGTGAACTTCTTCTTGCCCTCCTTGACTATCTCAGGAGCTGACCAGTAACCACCTGACTCATGGTGCATGACCCGTTTCTCCTCCTCCTTCCAAGCCTCCTTAGTGGCAGGTATCTTGTACTGGATGGATTCGACCTCAGGCAATCTGACTTCCATCTGGACCTCATCGTGAACGTTGGCAACCAGTCTGGCCGGGATGCCTGCTTCCTCGAACATATCCAGAGCGAAGTATAAGCCCCATTTCATACACAGAGAGCCAGTCATTTGCAGCAGGACGTTGAGAGCTGTGTGCTCCTTGACCTTGCCGCCAGACTTCCTGACTCTGCCCCAGCGACCATCTACCGCCTTCATGTAGCCTCTCTCTCTGGCTGTCTCTTGGACACCAGCGATAAGGTCTTTCAGCAGTGGAAGCTCGTTCAGGAACCGCTGCACAACCTCCTCCATCTTGCGCTTGCTGATACCACAAACGAAAGCGAGGTTAGCTATACCTGAGCCATAGAGGAACGCATAGATAAACGTCTTAGCCATGTCCCTGACAGGGAGGCCAGCTTTCTCTTGGTTGTGAGTATGTATGTCACCGTGAAGAATGATAGCCTCATAGTCAGGGTCATTCATAAAGTGCGAGAGCATACGCAGCTCAAGCCCGGCACCATCACATCCAAGGACAGCCCACCCATCGGAAGCAATAAACAACCTACGCATTTCTTTGCCGTACAATCCACGAGAAGGAATGTTGACAACATACTTGTGTCTCATCCTAAAGGTGTTTGTGCCAATGGCAAAGGCGGCAGCAGGAACGCGATAATCGCCATCATCATCCCATTGCTGTTCGCCCCAGAAATCCAAGCCGTACTGTTCCATTAACTCTTGGAACTCAAGTCCGCTTGCTGTGTCTCTGGCACGAGGGATGAGACCTCGACACTGACGCTTGCCATTCTGTTGCTTAGGCCATTGCCCATGCTCCCGGTAGTAGTCCATATCCTTCTTGTTGAGAATCTGGCCTCTCCTGTGGGTCACAACATAGTATTCCAGTAACATGGTAGCCCACTCAGGCGGCTTGTGTTTGCTCTTGGCCCAAGCGTCCATAGAATCTTGGTCGAGCTTGCCTGCCCACGGATACTCAATGTCGCCGTGTTTATCTACATACTTCTCCTCATTCTCTGTGAGATTAACTCCACGCCAGCCATACTGATAGAGAGTCTGTCTGACAACATCACGATTACCAAGCGAGACCTGCTCCCACACGATAGGAGTATAAGGCCCTCTGACAACTGGGTTCTTGTGGTCGTCCGGTGAGCCTACAGCCTCAGGGTAATCCTTGGTTGTTGTGGCGCTATAGTTGCCGCTCTTAGTCACCCAGCCCCAGTTAGTAGCACGAGAGCCACAGTGAGTAAGAACGTCTTTGGTGTACTTGACTTTGTTGGTGCGAGGATGGAAAAGCTTAGGGTCATGCCCTTCCTTCTTCCATTTCTTCTTGAGCTTCTTATTGACCTTCTCAGCCTCGGCCGCGCTCATCTTCACCACATAGGAGAGCTTCTGCTCCCCTGTTATCGAGTACTTAGGGTCAACCCCATACCTTGCCCTTGCCTTCTCTACCTCTGCTTCTTTAAGTGGCTTCATCTTAATGCGCTGAGGTATGTGAGGCAGGCAAGCGTCAAGGATTCGCTGAGTGTGTTCGTCCAGAGTCTTGACCAGCTTCCAAGCATAAGGAACATCAATCCTGAAACCACGATACTCTTGAGCTGCCATCTCCCAATAGAGGGTAAGCTCCATCCGGTAGGCATCTGCAATAGTCAGCCCTGTTACAGGGTGAGGCGCATCCTGCTCTTGCCACTCCAACCACAGATAGTCGAAGAAGTCCTCTCCTATCGCTACGTCTTCCCAGCATCGGTGAATCATGTGGTCAGTGAGGTGAGTCCAGTCCTCGTTCTCTGGCTTATAGCGGCCAATACGTATGCCGTGTGCCTCGATAGAGTGAGCACCGATATTACCCTTACCCATTGCATAGGCTTCACGAGGAGGCTTACGCTCAGGGTTAAGCAGCTGAGACATTACTAGGGTATCCATTACCCTCATTGGGTATTGTTTCTTTCGCTTCTTCCCGCCTTTAGGTTTCTGCTTATGCGTGATAGTAACCTTACCGGGCCAAGTCTTCCTGAGTGCATGGCCGTCATAGCCTACCCAGTTCTGAGCAATCAAAACATCAAGCTCGTTTATGAACTTGACACCATCAAGCAAGAATCCGTCTTGCTCCCCTTCCCATTCATCCAGCCATACCCTATCTTTAGGGTCTCGCTTCTCGTATGGGTCGAAGAAAACAAAGGTCTGTCCTGTCTCTTTGTCCTTAAGTACAATAACGTGCTGGTCTCGCACTTCCTCAGGGCGCAAGACAGGGACCAGACCTCTTGCCTCAGTATCCAGAGTACACACCCGGCCAGTTCCAGAAGGCCGTTCAGCAGAGTTGCCGAACTTAGAGGGATAGTAAGGGTACTCCTTAATCTTACCCTTCTTCTTCTTTTTCTTAGCCATTGAGTCTCTCCAGTCTACTATAGTGGACTACACTTTAATAACACCCGGTGCGGTTAAGGTAGTGTGAATGACCTTCTCCACTGTCTTGGTTACATCACGGTTAGCGTAACCCTCACGCAGCTTGACAGGGTAAAGAGGCCGCTTGTCTCCTGTCTTAATCAAGTGACCTTCTATAGCGGCTACCGCCTCCTCTTTGCTGCTGAATATCATAGCCAGACCATTGGGGGTCACTGGTGTTGAGTGAACATAATTCAGGGCAATGATAACCCAGCCAGTCTGACGAACAGGAACATCCTTGCAGGTAGGCTCTAGCTCACGCTCTGACACCACTGTTACCGCTGACTCTACTTCTTGCTCACCGTGTAGCTTGTTCATTTCTTCACTTCCTTTGTTTTCTGGAGGGTAGGCACCACGAAGACCACACTTGCATTTGTGGCCGTCCTCTAGGAACTGCATACACACAGTGCAATAAGGAGGGAACGGTCTCTGACTAACCAAGCCTAGCTTAACCTGAGCCTGATAGTTATCCTCCTCCATCGTTGCTTCTGCCTTGACAGCCTCCAATAGTCTGCTCTTTGTCCACTTACACCCAAGAGTTAGTGGTCGGCTGCCTACGTGGGAATACAACTCTCTGTACAGAGCAAAGTACCCTGTAAGTCTTGCAATGTGCTCATCTTCTTTCTCCATAAGCTCCATGCTGCTCAAATAACTCATTGAAACCTCCGGTTATCTTTCCCTGTACGGCGTTTTAATTACGGCGCTGCTTAGCTTGGTGGTAGTTAAAGGCAGGGTCTAAGTGCTCGTCACCAATACGAGGCC
>CEGF01000463.1_pt1 | contig 23986 bp, 26 predicted proteins | sample 306341 | NCBI WGS metagenome assembly CEGF01 (sample SAMEA2755655, study PRJEB7226) | microbial mat metagenome | biome: microbial mat; feature: hypersaline; material: grass silage | place: USA | collected 2014-02-19 | depth 0 m
GCAGGTCAAGGAAGTCTTTGGCCGTCTGGATGTGGTCATCAACAATGCCGGTACCGGCTCCGTTGATGCCTTTCTCGATACGCCGGATGAAAACTGGGATCGCGTCATCGGCGTCAATCTGAAAGGCACCTTCCTGTGCTGTCGCGAAGGCGCACGCCTGATGCTCGAAAGCGGTGGCGGCGCGATCATCAACGTTTCCAGCTCGGCGGCGGTTTCCGGTGAAGGCCCCAGTCACTACGTGGCATCGAAGGCCGGTGTCATGGGTCTGACGCGCAGCATCGCGCGTGAGCTGGCGCCGAACGGCATCCGCGTTAATACCCTGGTTCCCGGTGCAACCAATACCCCGATGATGCAGGGCATCCCCGAAGAGTGGATGCAGCAGATGATCAGTGCCATCCCGCTAGGCCGCATGGCCGAGCCGGATGATGTGGCCAAGGTGGCCTCTTTCCTGGCCAGTGACGATGCCGGCTTCATCACCGGACAGAACATCGCCGTCAATGGCGGCATGGTCTTCATCTGAGGTGGTTATGGCTGAGATGACACTGGAACAGCGAATCGACCGCCTTGAGTCCACCGAAGCCATTCGGCAGCTGGCGGGACGCTATTCACTGTCGCTGGACATGCGGGATCTGGATGCGCACGTGAACCTGTTTGCACCGGATATCCGCGTCGGGCGCGAGAAGGTGGGGCGCCAGCACCTGAAGGCCTGGGTGGACTCCACCCTGCGCGATCAGTTCACCGGTACCTCGCATCACCTGGGGCAGCACATCATCGAGTTCGTCGATGCCGATCACGCCATCGGCGTGGTGTATTCGAAGAACGAGCACGAGACCGGCCCCGAGTGGGTGATCATGCAGATGCTCTACTGGGATGACTACGAACGCATCGATGGCCAGTGGTATTTCCGCCGTCGGCTTCCCTGCTACTGGTATGCCACCGATCTGAACAAGCCGCCCATTGGTGACATGAAAATGCGCTGGCCGGGTCGCGAACCCTACGAGGGCACCTTCCATGGCCTGTTCCCATCCTGGCAGCAGTTCTGGAGCCGTCGACCGGCCGAAGATGTGCTGCCCGAAGTGGCAGTTCCGGCACCTGTAGACCAGTTCCTGCTGACCATGCGCGGCGATACACCCGCGCCGAAAATCCGGGTACGCTGAAGCAGCGGCCCGCAACATAACAAAAAAGGAAGATGCGCATGAGAGCCAACCAATCTGCGCCGTCAACAGCCGCGGTCCCGCGCGAGGAAACCCAGCGCAAACTGGATCGCCGTTCCCAGGCGGCCGCGCTGATCAAACCCCTGGATCATTACACCCTTGCCGATCGAATCGAGCAGCAGGCCGACAGCTTGGGCGACCATCCATTCATCATCTACGGTGACACGCGCCTGAGCTACGCCCAGCTGGATGCCCGCGCCAACCAGGTTGCGCACGCTGCGTTGGCCTGTGGCCTCAAGCCCGGTGATGTCTGTGCGATGGCAATGGAAAACCGCCCGGAGTTTTTTACCACCTGGTTTGGTTTGACCAAAATCGGTGTGGTGGTGGCCTTTATCAACAACCAGATCAATGGCCGACCACTGCAGCATGCACTGGAATCCACTCAGGCCAAAGCGGCCATCGTGGGTGAAGAGTGCGCGCACAATTTCGCCCAAACCCTCGAGATCAACACGCCGCTGTGGCTGCTGCCGGATGCAGAAAAGCCTGCAACGGCAGCAGACCTGCAGGGGATTGGCAGTGAGTTCGTGACGGCACTGGAACAGGCGTCATCTGAGCGAGTCGACCGTCGCTACCGCGAAGGGATCACCGCCGAGACACCGACCCTGCTGATCTTCACTTCCGGTACCACCGGACTGCCCAAAGCCGCCATCTACAGCCACATGCGCTGGCTCTGTTCGGGTGATGTGATGGAAGTGACCATCGACGCCACACCGGACGACGTTTTCTACTGCTGCCTGCCGCTGTATCACGGCGCGGCAGCCACCTCGGTGACCTCAACCGCACTGAAGGCGGGTTCCAGCATTGTGGTGCGGCGTAAGTTCAGCGTCAGCCGCTTCTGGCAGGATGTGAGTAACAACGGTGTTACCGTATGCCAGTACATCGGCGAGATCTGCCGCTATCTGCTCAATCAGGATGCCCCGGCAGGCAGTCACAAGCTGCGCTGCATGATGGGTGCAGGCCTGACGGCCGAGACCTGGCAGCGCTGGGTCGACCGGTTTGGCGAAATGGATATCTATGAAGGCTGGGGCTCCACCGAAGCCAACACCAACCTGATCAATGTGGATAACCATATCGGCTCCTGTGGCCGTGTGCCGGACTGGAACAAGACCAACTTTCGCCTGATCCGCTACGATCTGGAAAACGATGTTCATCTGCGTGACGAAAACGGCTTCTGTATCCTCTGCGAACCCAACGAGGTGGGCGAGGGCGTCGGGATGATCATCAATCACCCTGAGATCGGCGGCGGTCGTTTCGAGGGCTATACCTCAAGGGATGCCACCGAGCAGAAAATCCTGCGTGACGTGTTCAGTGAGGGGGACAGCTGGTGGCGCTCCGGCGACCTGCTGCGGTTTGACGAAGATGGCTACTTCTACTTTGTCGACCGTGTCGGTGATACCTTCCGCTGGAAGAGCGAGAACGTCTCCACTCAGGAAGTGGCCAGTGCGCTGGGCGACTTCAAGGGGGCCGAGCTGATCAACATCTACGGTGTACAGGTGCCGCAGCATGAAGGTCGGGCCGGTATGGCGGCGATTGTCATGCAGGAAGGCGAGTCGTTTGATCCGCAGGCGTTCTACGATCTGACCGTCGAGCGGGTGCCGAACTACGCGGCACCGCTGTTCGTGCGCGTCAGTGCCGCGGCCGACATGACCACCACCTTCAAGCTGCGCAAGGTGGACCTGCAGCGTCAGGGCTATGCGCCCGAGCACTGTGCCGATCCACTGTATGTGCGTGATGACCGGGCCGGGACCTACAGACCCTATTCGACCGATGTACTGGCCGAAGTCGGGTTGCCACCATTTGAATATCAATAAGGCGTCGGGAGATGACAATGGGATTGAGAGGAGATGCCGCGATAGTGGGCGCGGCGCAGTACAAGCCTGAAAAATATGCCACGGCGCCGCAGATGTTTCACCTGGAGCAGGTGGCCGATCTGGCGGCCCAGGCACTGGAAGATGCCGGTCTCAAGGCCAGCGATCTGGACGGTCTGGTGATCAACGGGCCCCAGTTTCACGAGGCGTCCGTTTTCGTACCGGCCATGGCCGCCGAGTACCTCGGCATCGAGCTGAACTTTGCTGAAGTGGTCGACTTGGGGGGCTGTACCCCGGTGGGCATGGTATGGCGTGCCGCCGCAGCCATCGAGATGGGCCTGTGTGAAGCGGTGCTCTGCGTCATTCCGATGCGTCTGGCACCGTTCGGCCCAAGCGAAGATCCGGCCTGGATGGCGCGCGCCATGCGCTTTGGCGGACACAGCACCGCCTATGGTGCCCCGGAGGCGGAATTCGACCTGCCTTACGGTCACATGGGCCAGAACACCGGCTACGCCATGATCGCCCAGCGCTATGCGGCGCAGTACGGCTACGATCAGACGGCGATGGCCAAGATCTGCGTCGATCAGCGCACCAATGCTCTGGCCAACCCGGACGCCATGTTCTTCGGCAAGCCGCTGACGGTCGAGGATGTGCTGGGCAGCAAAATGGTGGCCGACCCGCTGCACGTACTGGAAATCGTGATGCCGGTGGCCGGTGGTGCCGCCGTGATCGTCACCTCCAAAGAGCTGGCGGCCAAGACCAAACACCGCCCGGCCTTCGTGAAGGGTTTTGGCGAGCGGCTGTCGTTCAAGTCGCCGTCCTATGCCAACGACATGACCGTCACCCCGGTGGCGGCTGCGGCCAAGCGCGCCTTCGAAATGGCGGGCGTCAAGCCGCAGGATATGGACGCGGCCCAGATCTACGACTGTTACACCATCACCGTGCTGCTGTCGCTGGAGGATGCCGGCTTCTGTCCGAAAGGGGAGGGGATGCGCTTCATCAAGGAGAACGACCTGACCTTCAAGGGCAACTTCCCGCTGAACACCCACGGCGGTCAGCTCAGCTTCGGTCAGGCCGGCAGCGCCGGTGGCTTTTCGCAGGTGATCGAAGCCTACACCCAGATCGCCGGGCGTGCCGATGCACGTCAGCTCACGCGTTGCGATCAGGTGTTCGTCTCCGGAACCGGCGGCGTGATGAGTGAACAGGGTGCATTGATTCTGCAGGGGGGCTAAGTCATGAGTCTGAAACCGATGCCAGAGATGACCGAGATCTCCAAGCCCTTCTGGCAGGGCCTGAACGAAGGCGAGATCCGTATCCAGCAATGTAACGCCTGTAACGGCTGGGTGTTCTACCCGCGCCGTCACTGCACCCACTGTCTGGCCCATGATCTTGAGTGGAAGCCGGTGTCCGGCAAGGGCGCGCTGTATACCTATACCCTAACCCGCATCCCGACGCTGCCGGAGTTTGCCGACGAGATGCCGCAGGCACTGGCGGTGGTCGAGCTGGAGCAGGGCGTGCGCGTCAACACCACGCTGGTGGGACTGACCGAGGACGAGATCAAGGTGGGTATGGCACTCAAGCCGGTGCTGAATCAGGTCGATGCCAAGGGCAATACCCTGCTGCGCTTCACCGCGGCGGACAAGGCGCTGGATAGCCTGCCGTATGTGAATCCGCTGGACAGTCTGCCGCGCAACGACAAGGGGCAGGTGCAGGTGGCTGTGGATAACCCGATCGCCCTGCAGGCGCTGGTCAGCGATGAGTACACCGACTGGAGCAACACCCTGCTGGTGGATCAAGAGCTGATCAACACCTTTGCCGAACTGTCTGGCGACAACTACTGGATCCATACCGATCCGGAGCGTGCCGCCAAGGACAGCCCGTTTGGCACCACCATCGCCCACGGCTCGCTGGTGCAGGTGCTGCAGTCGCGCCTGAACTTTGCGCTGCCGTTTGAAATTACGGGATTCCAGACCATGGTCAACTACGGCTCTGACCGTCTGCGCTTCCCGTCGCCCGTTCCGGCTGGTTCCGAGATCCACGCCCGGGCGCGGGTGAAGTCGGTGCAGCAGTCCCGCAAGGGCACTGCGCTGACGCTTGAGGTCAATATCCACGTTGTGGGTAATGACCGACCCTCAGTCATCAACGATCTGGTCATTCTGTATCGCTGATTGCTGTTTGGTTCATGCTGTGTGCTTGTTTTGCCGCCCTTCGTGAGTTGGGCGGCTTTTTTGTGTTGCAGTGCTGTGGAGTAGCGCTTATTTGCCCTTCAGTTGGTTGTTAAAATAACCGAACAGTTATTAATCGTCGCTCTTAACACTCACAATGCTCGTATTTAACCGTTCGGTTATACTTGGTTGAAAATATCCGGGTTTTCGATATTCTCTAACTGAACGGTTATTTGGGTGGCTATATGAAGCTTCGCATCGAGAGCGTAGAAGACATCGGGACGCTTGTTCGACTCACACGAAAAACTCAGGGACTCCGCCAAGACGACCTGGGTGCCATGGCAGGCTGCAGTCACAAATATGTGGTGGATGTCGAAAAGGGCAAACCGACGATCCAGACCGGGCTGCTGCTGGCGCTGCTGGAAGAGCTGGGGATTGAAGTGACCGTTGACTTACCCGGAGATGCTGCCGATGTACTCAAGCAAAAGCTGCTGGCTCAGGATACTGCCATTCCCAATCACAGGCGCGAAAAATGGCTGTCTCAGATCGAACGTTAGTGGTGTGGTCGAACCGCAGCAAAGTCGGCACCCTGCGGGAACATAACAACCTGTGGGTCTTTGAATACGATCCCGCGTGGACGATGTTCGATTTGTGTCCGACGTTGCCGCGCTCGGCGGGCAGGATCGAGGATGGATCGAGTAAGCGACCCACCCAGTGGTTCTTCGACAACCTGCTTCCGGAAGAGGGGGCACGGACACTCCTGGCGGCTGATGCCGATATTGATGAAGCCGATGCATTTGGGCTTCTTGCTCATTTCGGTGCAGAGTCAGCAGGTGCCCTGACCTTGCTGGGCCCTGATGAAACCCCGGGCCCGGGAGGACGGCAGCCATTGTCATTTTCAGAGCTCTCGGCTCGCATTAAAGCCCTTCCGGATGTGCCGCTGTCTCAGGGCGGCAGCAAGCGAATGTCACTGGCCGGTGCTCAGCACAAGCTGCCTGTCATTTTTGACAACGGAGAGCTGTTTGAGCCCGATGCCGCGGAACCGTCAACCCATATTCTGAAACCCGACCACAGCAAGCCCAATCAGTACCCCCATAGTGCCATCAATGAGTTTGTGATGATGAAACTGGCGCGGGCCGTTGGGCTGGCCGTACCAGACGTGCACCTGATCCACGTACCTGAACCGGCTTATCTGGTAGAGCGTTTCGACCGTGCATTGGAAAACGACATAATCCGGCGGCGGCATGTGATCGATGCCTGCCAGTTGTTGTCGTTGGACAGAGCATTCAAGTACACCCAATGCCTGCCGGATACATTGACGGCCATCGTTGATCAGTGCCGAGCCAAGGCGGCGACGCGAAAAGTGTTGTTCGATTGGTTTGTGTTCTGCCTGTTGATTGGTAATACGGATAACCACCTCAAGAACCTGTCGTTCTATATGTCACCGGAAGGGGTGGTCATCACCCCGCATTATGACTTGCTCAGTACGGCGGTCTATGAACCTGACAATGGCTGGTTGAAGGCGAGACTGGAGTGGAAGATTGGCTCAGTGAGGACACAGGGCGAGGTAAGTTCTGCTTATCTCGCAGAACTGGGCCGTATTCTCAAGGTCCCGCCGCGCTTACAGACGCAAACCGTCAACCGCATGGTCAAGGCAATTGAGCAGCGGTTCCCCGTGATCTATGAGGAGGTCAGGGCAATCCCGTATCCGGCAGGCGTGAGCAAGGAAGGCGAATTGCGTTTGCTGCGGCAGATCCAGCACGGGGTGATTGCCGATATGGCTGCACGATTGACATCTTGAGTGGGAACACAATGATTTGGCTATACCTGTTCAAACCATGAATACTGATGCCCGCTATATCATCTGGCTCCTCGACTTTCTGTCGGGCAAGGGCGTTGATACACAGGCCCTGAGTGCAGCACACAACCTCAATCAGCTCACGTCTCTGGAGGCCTCCATCAGCAACGTGACGCATCGCGCGTTGTTGGCTGATGCCCTGTGCCTGACAGGCGACACCGGGCTTGGCTTGAAACTGGGGTATCAGCGCTCACTGGCAACCTACGACCAGCTGGCGTACCTGATGATGAGCTGCACGACCCTGCGCGAGGCGATTGAACGGGGGCTGAAATACCAGAGCTATCCGGGGCGTTTTTCCGGGCAGTCGATCATTACCACCTTCAGCGAGATCGAGGGGCAGGGCTGCTTTCAGGTCAATGTAAAAGAGGAACTGGGCGGCCTGAGACTGCTGGCGGTTGAGGACCTGCTCAGCAATATCATCACAACGGCACGCTGGGTATTGGGACAGCCCTTGCCGGTGACCCGGCTGCGCTGTGACTATCCGGCACCAGCCCATGCAGATGACTACCACGCCATTTTTCAGTGCCAACTGCAGTTCGATGCACCGGTGATCCAGCTGTTTTTCGACGCGGCGCTTCTCGATCAACCCCTGCCCAATGCCAGTCCACACAGCGTGCGACTGTATGAAGCGATGTGTGAAGAGCAGAGCATCCGCCGACAGGGGGGCAATGTGGCCTGGCGGCTCTGGCCGCTGATTGTCGAAGATCCTGCCAACCCGCCTGATATGATCGAGGCAGCCAAAGTGCTGTGTTGCAGTCCACGTACTCTGAGGCGCAAATTGCAATCAGAAGGTTGGAACTACCAGCAAATTGTTGATCGTGTCCGTGAAATCCACGCACGCCGTGCATTGAGCGACCCCACCCTGCCCATTACGCAAATCGCCGTGCAACTGGGCTACTCCGATCATTCCGGCTTTCTCAAGGCATTCAAAAAGTGGACCGGCATGACCCCGAGCGAGTTTCGTGGGCGCCTGTTTTAAGCCTCTCAATCTGTCCACTTGGGCCTGTTGATTGGCCGGATTGTACAATGCCCTCCAGCCAGGGGTGATTATCATCATTCGACACGCAACAAAATAAGGATTAACGCCGTGTTGAAGACCGATCACCTCAATGTCGAAATGTTTGAAAAATTTGCGCCGCGACCGGGCGAACGGGCACTGCTGCCCGAGCTGACACCCAAGGCGCAGGTGGCGCTGATGTGCCGCATGCTCTATGCAGAGGGCTGGGATGACCATATCGCCGGGCATATTACCGTGCGCCAAGCCGACGGCACCATCCTCACCAACCCCTGGGAGCTGACCTGGGATGAGGTTACGGCCAGCGATATCGTGACCCTGGATGATCAGGGCAATATTCTCGACAGCAACTGGAACACCACCCCCGCCATCGGCCTGCATCTGCAGCTGCACGAGGCCCGCTCCGACATCAATGTGGTTATTCATAACCATCCCAAGTGGAGCGGTATCTGGGCCAACCTGCAGGAAACCCCGCCGATCTATGATCAGGCTGGTGCTTACTGCGGTTCCGAGTTGCCCATTTACAACGAATATCTGGGTACCTTTGAGAACAAGGCCACCAGCCTGACCGCGGTCGAGGCACTGGGCGATGCCAAATGGGCGCTGCTGGCCCACCACGGTGCGCTGGTGGTGGGGCGTGATCTGCGCCAGGCCCATCTGCGTGCGGCAACACTGGAGTGGCGCTGTCGCCGTGCCTATGAAGTGCGTCTGGCGGGAGGTGCCGAGCCCCTGGCCGAGGAGGTGATCCAACAGGTCAGCCTGCCGGATCCGAACGGCTTTCCGTTCCTGTGGGAAGCGATGGCGCGCCGTGAGCTGCGTCGCGATCCGAATATCGTGAACTGAGAGGAGTGCGCAGGTATGACACTGACCGTTAAACCGCTGGATAACATCGGCGTTGAGATACAGGGCTTTGATATCACTCAACCCTGGGATGATGAACTGCAACAACAGTTGCGTGACCTCTGGTATGAGCACGGTGTTCTGGTGTTTCGCAAGCAGGCAATTACCCCCGAACGGCAGATCGCCTTCAGTCGGATCTTTGGTCCGCTGGAGCTGCACCCGCTCAAGGCAACGCTGTCTGACGAGTACCCTGAGCTGTTCGAGCTGGAAAGCGGCGGCGACAAGGACAAGTCGATGACCGCTTTCTACAAGGGCGAGACAATTGTTGGCCGGCTCGACTGGCACCTGGATCTGCACTACACCGGCAAACCCAACCATGGCGCCGTACTGACAGCGGTCGAAGTGGCAGGCGAGGGTGGTCTGACCGGTTTTGGTGATCTGGCCAAGGCCTATGATGCACTGGATGCCGACACCAAGGCATTGCTCGACAAGCTGGAAGTGGCCTATGCCTTCAGCATGCAGCGCCGCCACATGCGCTACGTGGATCTGGAAGGCTACGAGCCGGGGCTTCACAGTCCGAAGAAACCCTCGGACGTCAAATTCCCGGACTTTCCGGAGTCGGTCTATCCGGCGGCCATGACCCATCCGATCACCGGCATCAAGGTGCTGGGGATTGTCGAACAGTTTTTGGATCGCGTCGTGACGCCCTACAAGGCCGGTCTTTCCAATGACGAATCCATCGAACTGCTGGAGCGCCTGGTGGCACACACCCGTGATCCGCAGTTCCACTATTTCCACCAGTGGCAGCCGGGTGACATGGTGCTGTGGGACAACTGGCGTGCCATGCACTGCGCCACCGGCACCCCCGTTGGCGTGCGCCGACGCATCAACCGCACCACCATTCAGGGTGATGTGCAGCTGGGGCGTGTCTTGCTGGAGGAGTGACCCATGCGCATCGTTATGATGTTCGATTTTCCGGCACTGAGTGAACGGATTCGTGAAATCGTACCGGAGGCTGACATCCTGACGCTGTCCCCAACCGATCCGCTGGATCAGTTGGGGCGGGTCGATGTGGTGTTGGCCACGCCGGGCGACAGTCAAACACTGAGTCGGTTGCTGGATCACCAGCCGGACGTTGGCTGGATTCATATTCTGGGAACGGGCGTGGATGACTACCCCATCGATCTGCTGCGTGGTCGATTGGTTAGCTGCTCAAAAGGTGCCACTGCCGTTCCGATTGCCGAATGGGTGCTGGCGATGATGCTGGCACACGCGAAACGGCTGCCCTCAAGCTGGGCTTCAGTGCCACCGGAGCAATGGTTCATGGCCGACCTTGATACGCTGGAAGGCAAAACGCTGGGCATTATCGGCTTTGGCCAGATCGGACAGGCGATAGCGCGTAGAGCATTGGCATTCGATATGAACGTGATCTGCCATATGCGCACACATCGGTCATCGGGTATGTCGGGTGTCGAATCGGTAGCCGATCTGGATGAAATGATCCCCTACGCGGATCATTTGGTGCTTGCACTGCCGTCCACCGCGGAAACCGTCGGGTTGATGGATACAGCACGTCTTTCGAGGCTGAACCGCGGTAGCCATCTGATCAACATCTCACGTGCGGCTCTGATCGACCACGAAGCCCTCAAGGAACGGCTGGATAGCGGCCAGATTACGCGTGCTTCGCTGGATGTGGTCAGCCCTGAACCCCTGCCGGATGGGCACTGGCTGTATCAGCACCCGAATGTACAGCTCAGTCCGCATATCGCCTGGAATGGCCCGCGCAGTCATGAGCGCATGAGCCAGGCGTTTCTGGACAATCTGCGCCGCCGGTGTGCGGGTGATTCACTGCAGGGCGTCGTTGATACGGCTTGTTCATACGTTCCCTAGGTCATCGGCAATAACCGACAGCATACCCATTGGCGAAAATTTCATTATGCCAATACCAAATGCGCCCAAGGCTAATGCCAGCAGGGGTAGATTAAGCTTAATTTTTTTCAAAATCCTATTTTACAAGATGAATTCCATTATTTAATCGGCCCTTGCTAAAATAAAAGCGTGAAATTATCAGTATTTTTCATAAGTGTAATTCTTTGTTTTTAGCATAAGTGCTTTCTATATGATCACTGAATTTTTTAAGGTGAGACGACAGGTCATTTTTCCGAACTGACATGATTAGCTGTGTAACCACATCCTGTTCTTTCAAGGCAATGTATTTGATATCGGGTCTTGAAGTAACCATGACAGACTCGGGTACCAGACTATACCCCATACCTGCTGCGACAAGTCCCATGGTCGTTTGAAGACTGTCAGTTTCGTAGGTATTAGAGGGGTCTATGCCCCTGACTCTGAACTGAAAAATAACTTGGTCAGCGAAACTTGGACGAGGAGATGCAGGAAAAAGAATAAGCTTTTCATCAGTAAGCTCCTTAAGAGATATCTCGTCATTCTTTGCAAGTCGGCTTTCCATTGGAACGATTGCATAGAGTCTCTCGTCCGCAAGTACAATGTTTTTTATAGCGTCATCATGAATGACAATTCTGCCAAAGCCGATATCAATTTTACCAGCTTTTAAAAAATCGATTTGCTCGACAGATATATGCGGCAAAAACCCAATATCGACATTATCATTTTCTTGTATGAATGTTTTTATTGCCGATGGTATTTTTGTATAAAGAGTGGTCGGTACCAGGCCTATGGTTATTCTTTTCCGTGAATTCTTGGCAACTCTTTTAGTGGCAAGCTTGAGCTCATTCATTCGTCCAATTATCTGAATAGACTGCTCATAAAAAAAACTTCCGGCATCCGTAAGTTTTATAGGTCGGCTACTTCTATCGATAAGAATAACACCCAGTTCATCCTCAAGATTTTTTATCTGCCGTGACAGTGGTGGCTGAGCAATACACAGCTCTTCAGATGCCTTGCTGAAATTAAGTGTACGCGCAACAGCCTCGAAGTACCTTAGTTGCCTGAACTCCATGTATACCTCAGAAGTATAGTTGAAGATAAATTCGATATTAGACGATAGCCGATCAAGCGGTCAATCTTGCAGCTCACCCGGGAGGAAAATCTCGGACCGCATGATCAATAACAACAAGAAGAGGTGTGTATGTCAGCTAAATCCACTTTGTTTATATCTACCGCAGCTGCTGTTTTGCTCTTGAACGGCAAGGCCCATGCTACCGAGGGGGGCGGATCGGTCTATCCGCTTGGCGCCGAAAACTACACATGCTGTGCTTTGCCTCCGGCCGGCGTTTATGGGCTTGTATGGGGACAGCATTACAGTGCCGACCAGGTAAGAAATCACCAAGGACAGGTTGTGTCGTCTGAGGCATTCAAGGTTGATGCAAAGGCAATCGTGCCCCGTATTATTTGGGTAACGGACCAGGAGTTCTGGGGGGCCTCGGTTGCCCTGCATGCCATTCTGCCGCTGGTTGACCTAGATGTGACGGTGGCGCCGGGAGTGTCAGACAGCAAGTCTGGTATTGGTGATCTGACCCTAGGAGCGGCACTGGGGTGGCATCACAGTGCCAAATGGCACAGTTTGCTTGCGTTGGACCTATATGCACCAACCGGTGCTTATGATGCGGATGATATTGCGAATATCGGGCGTAACCACTGGGCTGTCCAGCCTGTTGCGGGTCTTAGCTATATCCAGCCTGAAGGGCTGAATGCCGACCTCAAAGTGATGTGGACCTATAACTTTGAAAACGATGATACCGGTTACAAGGGTGGTCATGAATTGATCATGGACTATTCCCTAGGGTGGGCGGTCAACGAGCGCTGGACCCTCGGTGCAGGCGGCTACCTCTACAAGCAGCTGACGGATGATCGCCAAAATGGCCAGACCTTAAATGACAGAAAGGGACAAGCTGTCGCCTTTGGACCTTCCATTCGGTATCAGGGCAAGGATGGCTGGTTCCTGACAGCCAAATACCAGGTTGAGTCACAGGTTGAAAACCGTGCCGACGGCGAAGCCTTTTGGCTCAAAGCGGTGTTCCCGTTGTGACCTCTGGTATCAAGTTACCTTAAAGGTATAGTTTGGGACCTATTCAGTATTGGACTCTGTGTTGTGGTAATCGCACCATTGAGTTGTCCAAAAAATTACTCAATAGATAACAACAAGGGGTGAAAAAAATGGCGATGACTGGTGTATTGCGACCTGGGCATGCTCAACTCAGAGTCCTGGATCTGGAAGAGTCTGTTGATTTTTATACCAATATCTTTGGTCTGGTGGAAACGGCTAGGGATGATCAGGGGCGTGTCTACTTCAAGTGTCACGATGAACGGGATCATCATAGTCTCATTATTCGTGAGGCTGATCGTTCAGGGATGGACTTCTACGGATTCAAGGTTCTGGATATTGAAACACTAAACAAGTTAGAAGCTGACCTGAATGAATATGGCGTACCCACAGAGCGCATTCAGGCAGGGGACCTGCTGGAAACAGGTGAGCGTGTTCGCTTTGTAGTCCCTACCGGTCATACCTTTGAACTCTATGCTGAAAAAACTGAAGTTGGGGATGGGTTGGGCTATGTCAACCCGGATGTGGTCATCGAAGGACGCAAAGGAATCTCCCCGCTTCGTTTGGACCACTGGCAGATACATGGCAGTGACCTAGATGGTAGCCGTGACCTGTTTATCAACGTGCTTGGTTTCAAGCTGGTTGAAAAAGTGCTCTGCGAAGACGGTAAAACTGATATGGCAGTATGGCTCAGCTGCTCGACCAAGGCCCACGACATCGCCTTTGTGCGAGATGAGCGCAATGATACTCTCCATCATGCCTCCTTCCTGCTGCCGACATGGGAAAGCGTGCTACATGCGGCCGATCTGATTGCCAAGCATCGGGTTTCCATGGATATTGGCCCCTTGCGTCACGGTATTACCCGCGGCCAGACTATTTACCTGTTCGATCCCTCCGGCAATCGTCTTGAAACCTTCTGTGGCGGTTACGACTTCTATCCGGATATGAAGCCTTATACCTGGACCTGGGATGAGATCGGCAGTGCCATTTTCTATCACACGCGCGAACTCAACGAGCGATTCCTGACGGTTGTAACCTGATCCTTACCTGGGTGTGCAGTTAGCGGCTGCTCACCAGATACCGGTAAAACTTTTCACGAATTTAAGTTCGAGGAGGTTTTGTGCGTGACCTGAATGGAAAAGGAAAAATCAACTCAGGGAATTTGATGAAATATATTCGGGTTAGAAATAACCTCGATGATCGCTTTGTCGAATTTGATTTTGCCATTGGTGATCCGCATCTGTTTGTTGAACTTATTATGCCACCTGCAGCATTCAAAGCCTTTTGTGAGGCAAATGATGTTGTCGAGATGACCCGGGAGCAGATGGATTCAGTTGATGCCGAAATCAAAAAGTGGCGTTACAGCGAAGATACCTTGATGTCTGATAATCATAATAATCGACAGGGTTAATACAATGAGTCATGAAATTAAAACAGCAACAATTAAGCCGATACGTAATACCTACCTGACAACCGAACAGCGCTTTGGTGATAAGCCGGCCAGCCGTTACCAAGAAGCATCCTTTGATATACAGAGTGTGGAAAACTTCCATTATCGACCGGTATGGCAGCCTCAGTTCGAAATAAACGATGCCAACCGTACCGCAATCAAAATGAAGGACTGGTACGCGCTCAAGGATCCTCGACAGTTCTATTATGCGACCTACGTTACCCATCGCGCCAAACTGCAGGAAAACGCCGAGAACAGCTATGCCTTCTTCGAGAAGCGAAAGCTGGGCACCATGTTGAGCGATGAGGTGCGTGACCGACTGATCAACTTCGTGATTCCTTTCCGTCACCTGGAGCAGGCTGCAAACCTGAATAACATGTACGGCACAGCCTATGGTTATGGCACCGTGATGGCGCAGGCCATGTGCTTTGAAGCTATGGATCGTCTGGGTATTGCTCAATACCTATCCAGAATCGGTCTGATTCTGGATGGCAATAGCGGCGAGTCACTTGATCAGGCCAAACAGCAGTGGATGCAAGCCCCTGGGTGGCAAGGTGTACGGGCGCTGTGTGAAGAGATGCTGGTCACTGAAGACTGGTTCGAGCTTTTTGTTGCACAAAATATTGTCGTCGACAGCCTGGTGGGTAGTGTCCTTTATACACAGTTTGACGAGTGGCTAACCGACCATCAGGCGCATGATGTCACCATGCTGCTTGAGTTTATGCAGGAATGGAAAAAAGACCGCACGCGTTGGATTGATTCGGTCATCAAGACAGTTGTTCGGGAGTCTGATCATAACAAGCTGCTTGTCGCCGACTGGTCAACCCAATGGCATGAAAAAGCACGCGCTGCACTTCAGCCGGTTGCTGAAAAGCTTGTCGGAAACACCGCACTGGATATGGCATCGGAAGAACTGAATAAAAATCTGATAAAAGCTGGCATTAATTGAGGAGGCACCATGTCTAAGGTTTATATTGCACTTCAGGATAATGATGTCTCTCGTTATATCGTCGAGGCTATCGAAGAAGATAACCCAAGCGTGACAGTTAATTATATGCCAGCGATGATACGGATCGAAAATGATCACGAGTTGGTTGTTAAAAGGGAAACGGTTGAAGAAAAGATAGGACGTGACTGGGATGTCCAGGAGCTGGGTCTTAATTTGATTACCCTCGGCGGTAATGTGGATGAAGATGATGAACAGCTTAAATTGACCTGGAACTAAAAAGAGAATAATAAAATGGCCAAGAAACTCAATATCAAAGACAAGTATCGTCTCCTCACACGTGATCTGGACTGGGAATTTTCATACCAAGATCGCAAGAAAGCTTTTCCCTACGAAGAGTTTGAGGGCATCAAAGTTACCGACTGGTCGAAGTGGGAAGATCCCTTCCGGCTGACCATGGATTCCTACTGGAAATATCAGGCAGAAAAAGAGAAGAAACTCTATGCAATCTTCGATGCCTTCGCCCAGAACAATGGACATCTGAATATTTCTGATCCCCGATATGTCAATGCGCTGAAGGTTTTTCTTGGCGGTGTTACACCGGTGGAGTACCAAGCGTTCCAGGGATTTGCCCATGTTGGTCGCCAGTTCGGCGGGGTCGGGGCGCGTGTCGCCTGTCAGATGCAGTCGATTGACGAGCTGCGACATGTACAGACTCAGGTTCACGCGATGAGCCATTACAACAAGTACTTTGACGGCTTGCAGAACTGGTCACACATGCAGAACAGGGTCTGGTACATGTCGGTACCGGTATCCTTCTTCCATGATGCACGCAGTGCTGGTCCGTTCGAATACCTAGTTGCGATAAGCTTCAGCTTTGAATACGTGCTGACAAACCTGTTGTTTGTACCCTTCATGTCCGGTGCGGCCTTTAACGGTGATATGGCGACCGTGACCTTCGGCTTCTCGTCTCAGTCTGATGAAGCGCGTCATATGACTCTGGGTCTGGAAGTGATCAAGTTCCTGCTGGAGCAGCATGAAGGCAATGTGCCCATCGTGCAGAAATGGATCGACAAGTGGTTTTGGCGTGGCTCGCGCGTGCTGTCGATTGTCGCCATGATGATGGACTACATGCTGCCCAATAAGGTCATGAGCTGGAAAGAAGCCTGGGAGGTTTACTTTGAGGAGGCCGGTGGCGCACTGTTCAAGGACCTGAGTCGCTACGGTATCCGCATGCCTAAATACACCGATGTGGCTTGTCATCAGATGGATCATATGTCTCACCAGACTTGGTGGACCTTCTACAACTTTGGAAAAGCTGCAGGTTTTCACACTTGGATTCCGACCGATGAAGAGCTGGATTGGCTCAGTGAAAAATACCCGGAAACCTTTGACAAGTATTACCGCCCCCGTTGGGAGCTGGCTAAAGAGATGGAGGCCAAGGGGCAGCGTTTTTATTCTCAGGGGCTGCCGCAGCTTTGCAATACCTGTCAGACGCCGATTATCAATACTGAACTGGATGACCCGACTCAGTTGATGTATCGAAGCGCCGTTCATAATGGCGAACGCTACCATTTCTGCTCGGATGGTTGTCATGACATTTTTGCCGATGAGCCGGAGAAATATGTTCAGTCTTGGCTCCCGGTACACCAGATTCTACAGGGTAACTGTGGTGGCCCTGAGCTGGAAACGATCCTGAGTGATTATTATCGCATGAATGTTGGTGCAGATAACCTAGATATGAAGGGCTCTCCTGATGAGCAGCGCTGGAAAAAATGGAAAGGCGTAGCCTGAAAAATTCCTGAATTAACAATATAAGAATAGTTTGTCGGGGCATTAACTGCCCCGCACAAGGGGTAATTATGATTACAGAATCAGTTCGTAAAAATTATAAAGGTGAAGTTCGAGACCGGCTAGAAAACTTCAATGGCAAACAGCTTGTGTATGTTGGCTGGGATAAGCACCTGATGTTCTGTTCGGCATTCACGTTTCTGGTTGAGCCGGAAATGACATTTGGTGAGCTCATTCAAGGCCCCATGGCGGAAGTATTCAGTGCGCACCCAGAGTGGGCAAAGATCGACTGGAAAAACGTGTTTTGGCTCCTGGATGAAGATCCGATTCAGCCGCAGCTGGGCGTGTCATTGAAGGGGCAGGGGGTTGGACACAAGTCGCTGTTGCGCTTCCAGACACCTGAACTCAAAGGCTACAAGGGCCTCAGCATCTGAGGAGTGAAGTCATGAGTTACGAAGTGACTGTAGAACCGACCGGTGATGTGATCGAAGTGGAAGAGGGGCAGACTATTCTGGATGCTGCACTGCGACAGGGCGTCTGGCTGCCGTTTGCCTGTGGCCATGGCACCTGTGCAACCTGCAAGGTGCAGGTGCTGGAGGGTGACGTTGATGTCGGTAACGCTTCGCCGTTTGCGCTGATGGATATGGAGCGTGACGAGGGCAAGGTGCTGGCCTGCTGTGCCATGCCGGAATCCGATCTGGTGATTGAGGCTGATATAGACGTGGATCCGGACTTTGCCGGTTACCCGGTACGCGATTTCGTCGGTACCGTCACCGACATCATCAACCTGTCGCCCACCATTAAGGGGATCACCTTTGAGCTGGACGACGAGATGGAATTCCAGGCCGGCCAGTACGTTAACCTTAGTATTCCCAGTGTGGGGGGGACTCGTGCCTTCTCTATCGCCAACCAGCCCTCCGACAGCAAAAAGTTGGAGCTGCATGTGCGTCTGGTCCCCGGCGGTGCTGGCACCACCTGGCTTCACGAAACCCTCCAAGTGGGCGACACCCTGAATGTATCCGGTCCCTACGGTCAGTTCTTTGTGCGCAAGTCTGATGATCAGGGTGCGATATTCATCGCCGGTGGCTCGGGACTGTCCAGTCCGCAGTCGATGATCCTCGATATGTTGGAGGAGGGGGATAAGCGCGAGATTTACCTGTTCCAGGGCGCGCGCAATGTCGCCGAGCTGTACAACCGCGAACTGTTCGAAGCGCTGGATCGCAAACATGACAATTTCCACTACATTCCGGCCCTGAACGAGCCGCTGGATGAAGATCATTGGGAGGGTTTCAAGGGCTTTGTGCATGAAGCCGCAATCAAGTACTTCGATAACCACTTCAGTGGCCACAAGGCCTATTTGTGTGGACCACCACCGATGATCGATTCTGCAATCACCGCGCTGATGCAGGGGCGCCTGTTCGAGCGGGATATTCATATGGAGAAGTTTGTGACAGCAGCTGATGGTGTTGCAGAAAATAACCGGTCCGCGCTGTTTAAAAGAATATAACGAAGTTGATCTTTTTATTCTTTATAAGTCATTCAAATAGAAAATCGAGATTTATATATGCCAATTGCCCAGATTATTCTTATTGAAGGCCGTACAGAACAACAAAAGCGTGACGTAATTGAGAAGGTGAGCAATGCGTTGCAAGCAGCAACAGGATCACCCATGGAGTCTATCAGGGTAGTCCTTAATGAGGTGCCCAATACCGATTTCGGTATGGGCGGTGTCATGGCGAAGGATTTGGGGCGCTGATTGCCTTGATGGGGTATTTAAATGAATATTGATTTATCAGGAAAAAAGGCCATTGTTACCGGATCTACGGCGGGTATTGGATTCGCAATTGCACAAGGGCTCCTGTCGGCGGGGGCTGAAATCATCATATGTGGTCGTGATCCGGTCCGCCTGGACCTTGCACTGTCAGCGCTTCAGGATAGGAGCGGTAGCGTTAAAGGTTACAGCCTCGACCTAGCTAGAGCGGACGACTGTAATACCCTGATTGAACGTGTGCCTGAAGCCGATATCTTAATCAATAACCTGGGTATTTATGGTGACAAGGACTTCTTCGACATTGCGGATGATGACTGGGAAACTTTTTTCCAGGTTAACGTAATGTCTGGTGTTCGTCTGAGCCGTCATTACGCCAAGAGAATGCGGGCTAAGGGATGGGGGCGTATACAGTTTATATCCAGTGAGTCCGCCGTGAATATTCCAGACGATATGGTGCATTACGGCGTCAGCAAATCGGCTGTTCAAGGGCTTGCGCGTGGTCTGGCCAAGGTGCTCGCTGGAACCGGTGTGACCGTTAACAGTATCCTGCCAGGCCCAACGATGACCGAGGGCGCCGAAGAGTTTATTAAGGGTCTTGCAGATGACCGAGGCGTCTCATTTGAAAAAATGCAATCTCTGTTTTTTGAAGAGAACCGACCCTCATCCTTGACCCGGCGTTTCGCGCATCCGGACGAAGTAGCCAATATGTGCGTTTATATTGCCTCTGAACAGGCATCAAGCACTAGCGGTGCGGCTTTACGTGTTGAAGGGGGGATAGTCGAAACCATCATATAACCAGTAAAAAACTTCTAAAAATAAAACTAAAAAGGGACAATAATGAACGTTAAAATGAACTCCCGTTGGGAATCTGGATATGAATGGCGGGCAGTTTTGTTGCTTGCCCTTGGCTTTGGTCTGGTCAGTATTGATCGCTTCATGATTATGCCGCTCTTCCCTGTGATGATGAAAGACTTGGGGCTGGACTATCAGGACCTTGGTTATATAACCGGCATTTTGGCAATTACTTGGGGTATTTCCTCGTTATTTATGGGGAAACTCTCAGATCGCCTAGGACACCGTGCTATTATCATTCCGGCAGTCATCGCTTTCTCACTGCTGGCCGGTTTTAGCGGGCTTGCGTCCGGCCTGCTCAGCTTGTTGCTCATCCGCGCCTTGATCGGTTTTGCCGAAGGTGCGTATGTGCCGGCGAGCATTGTCGCCACCATGGAAGCTTCCAAACCCAGCCGTCATGGTATGAACTTGGGTCTGCAACAGGCCGCAATGCCCTTGTTTGGTCTCGCACTAGCACCGATCGTAGCGACTCAGCTGCTGCATGTGTTGGACTGGCACTGGATCTTTGCACTGGTCATGATTCCCGGGATGGTGATTGCCTTTTTTCTGTACAAGGTTTTGCGGAACACCGATCCGGTTGCTGCTGCAGCACACACCCAAGATCACGATGCAACAGACCATGTATGGAGCGACGTGTTCAAGAGTCGAAATGTGCGGCTCAACCTCGTAGGCATGCTTTGTTGGCTTACCTGTTTGGTAGTGCTGGGCGCTTTTCTGCCGAACTATCTGTTGGATCACTTGGGCCTCAGCATGGCTCAGATGGGAGGGGTCCTGTCGGCCATTGGGTTTGGTGGTGCAATCGGGACCGTCGTGCTGCCCGCTCTGTCAGATAGGGTCGGCCGCAAACCTGTCATGATTCTGGCTGCAATCGGAAACGCTACCTGTATCTATCTGTTGATGCAGACAGGACCTGATGTCACAAAACTGTTTACCTACCTGTTCCTGACAGTGTTTTTTGACTTTGGATTAATTTGCCTGACCGTCGGTCCTTCCACAACCGAATCGGTACCGGCCAAATTGATGACGACCGCAACTGGCCTGGTCGTTGGAACCGGTGAAATCTTCGGCGGAGGCATTGCCCCCGTTATCGCTGGTTTCGTGGCAAAAAACTATGGTATCCAGCACGTCCTGACACTGTCATTGGTGGCTGTTAGCTTTGGTATTCTGATTGTACTTATGCTCAAGGAAACTGTGTCCTCAAGGGGCCGGGAGTATGTTGAAGACCGAGTACTGCCTGAGTCCTCATAAGCAGTGAAGCTTTGAAGCCCATCCAGTGAACTTCGATACTGGATGGGCTTTTGCAACAACAGGGCATGACGGGGGTGTTGCGCATCTGGGACCGGAAGATGTCTCAACACTTGCATCTGCACTGTCTCGTTCCGGGCGGTGCCCTCCTGGACGATGGGACCTGGAAGACGGTGAAGGGGACCTATCTGTTCCCGGTACGCGCGCTGTCACGGTGCTTCCGCGGCACCCTGGTCAGCACCCTGCGTCGGCGAGCCAAGGCCGGTGACCTGCATCGCCTCACCGGTCCCGGCGAGATCGATCGGGTGCTGTCCGCGCTGATGCGGCAGGACTGGGTGGTGTACACCCGACACTGCCTGAACCATACCGACGCCGTGATCGAGTATCTGGCGCGTTACAGCCACCGTATCGCCATCACCAACGCCCGTATCCTGAGCGTGGACGCGGCAGGGGTGCAACTGCGCTACAAAGACAACCGAACCGATCGGCACCGGACGCTCCAGCTTAACGGCAAGGAGTTCGTCCGCCGATACCTGCTGCACATTCTGCCGAAGGGGTTCATGCGAATCCGACATTACGGCTTCCTGGCGGCCTGTTGCCGTGCGACGAAACTGGCTCGGATCCGCGAAGCCCTACACAGCCCGAACAACCGATGGTGCCGACGACCGAAACGCACAGCGAAGGAGAGGCATGCCTGACCTGTCCATTGTGCGGGGCCTCTGCGCTGCAGTGGGTAGCGGAGCTGATACCCCAGGCCGACTGGGCGCGTCGTCGACGACGATAATCGGCCACCGAGCGAGGGTGAGGTGCAACAGGACGCGACGGTCTGCCTCGGCAGTGCCGGGGTTCAGTGCGTTCGCAGCGTGGACGCGGGCCGAAAACCGCGCTAGATTTGAGGCAATGGGACGACAAAGGGATGCCGCATATGGCCAGCGAGGGCTCAGGGACCACCAACATCACGAGGGACGGGATGCTTCGAGCATCCGGCGACCCCGTGCCCTTGAAAAGCTTTTCCCTTATAAACAGAAGCCGCTGCCACTCGGATGGGCGCTTGAGTTCAACAGACATTTATACGTCTGCGGGGCAGAACGTATAAATGCTTAGATGTTGGGCTACATCGGTTTAACATTAATTAGGAAAGTTTGAATGGATCCAAAGTGGATACTTGCGGTGTCTTCAGTTATCTCTCTATGCATCGCGGCGACTGTCCCGATCGGGATACACATTTCGGGAGTGCTTAGGGATCGCAGGGCTCGTGAACTCCGCGCATCCAATCTTTCTGTCATGCTTCTTGCGGAGGCTGCAGGACAGGTTCGGTCGCTGTGGGCCGTACAGCAGTGTAAAGAATGGGCTATGACCACAGAAACGATGGAACAAATGGAAAAGTTCCGCTATCGCCTCGAGTTGCGAAAAATGCCCGTTTTTGATGCGATCACTAGCTGGATTGGCGATATGCCTCCGTCCCTCGCTGAAAAATTCTCTCAGGTATATGCGGCAAAAACACAGTATGCCGGCATGCTGGAACAATTGTATTCAACTGATAGTGTGTTTATCGGTAAAGCTCGGTACAAAGATTTGGCCGAAATGTCTTTGGCGTTGCTTCGTTTGATTCGCCAACTGGCTAAGGATGTTGATAATGGCGACCTGTCAAAACAGGTCATTGAGAATATTGAAGAGGTTCTCACACCGCCTCAGCAGTGAGGTGTCGCCTCGGCTAATGTAGCTGGACTGCCTGCATTGCCCAACAAGTAGTTGCAGTTCGTTTCGGCCTTGATCGGCCTACACCGGACCGGTTTTCCGGCGCGGAGCGCCTCCAAACCGTCCGCTGAACAATGGCGTTAGGCTCTAAATTAGGATCGGAGATAAATTTTGTTTAATTTGCTTATTTCAAGCAATCCAGAGAGCTGGGGTTCAAGTCCGTATGAACTTGAGCGAGTACGCTCTGTTACCGAATACACGGCTGATGAAATTCGTGAGCGGTACAGAAATTTTGATGAGAAAGCAATTCGTGAATTAAAAAGCTTTCCATCTCTTTTCGTTGTTGAAAATGAGGAAAGAGAGTCACGTATTGGATATATAACTGATATTCGTGTGCGTCAGAGCAGTGTTGTTATCCATTTCGAACTTGATCCAATACTTCCAGCGCTGAGAATCGGCGCCATTGAAGACATGAGGATCGATATTGATTTAGGACGTTTCGAACTTTCCAGAACTCACTGGGCAGTTAAAGATGAACCAATCTTCGAAATATTGCTTCGCAAAGGCCACATTTCTCAACAGCAATTAAATGCATCCCAAGCGCTTAAGGAACCACCACCTCCGATAGTTCCGCCGCCAGCGCTAGGTGGCAAACACGTATTTAATAGCTCGCAAGTATTTATTGTTCATGGCCATGATGACCTCGCAAAACTTGAAATGGCCGACTTTATAGAGGGACTAGGGCTAGAACCAATAATTTTGCACATGCAAGCTAGTTCTGGCCGCACAATTATTGAGAAGATTGAGCACTATTCGAATGTAGGGTTCGGGATTGTACTTTACACCCCATGTGATGTGGGCTCTAAGGTTGGAGCATTAAACGGAAGCTATCGTGCAAGGCAGAATGTTGTTTTTGAACACGGCTATTTAATCGGAAAGCTGGGTCGCCCGAGAGTCGCGGCCGTTGTTAAAGACACTGTCGAAACTCCAAATGATATAAGTGGTGTTGTGTACGTTGCTCTTGATGCTCAAGGACACTGGAAGGGAGAATTAAAAAAGGAAATGCGCAGTGTTGGCTATCAAGTGTAAGCCTAACAAGTGACTGTGGTGTCCAGTTAAATATTTAAGCCATATTTTCGCCCCAGCGTGTCTCATTCTTGAGCATGGTGTTGAGTACCACGATCAGCTTGCGCATGCAGGCAATGATGGCCACTTTGGGCAGTTTGCCCTGGGCTTTCAGATGCTCGTAGAAGCGTTTGAACACAGGGTTACACTGGATTGATGACAGCATCGCCATGAACATGACCGT
>CEGF01002009.1_pt1 | contig 23962 bp, 18 predicted proteins | sample 306341 | NCBI WGS metagenome assembly CEGF01 (sample SAMEA2755655, study PRJEB7226) | microbial mat metagenome | biome: microbial mat; feature: hypersaline; material: grass silage | place: USA | collected 2014-02-19 | depth 0 m
TTGGCCAGTTTATCTCCCCTGTGGTGGTCGCTCCGGCAGTGATGTGGCTGGACTCGCTGCGTAATGTGTTTACCGGCATGGCAGTCGCGTGTGGCCTACTGGCCATTGCTCTGATTATTCTAGGCAAAACAGCCCTACAGGCAGATAGCAAGCTGTAGGTCGACCTCACTTTGCCATTCCCAGCCGCTGCTAGGTAAAGTGCGGCCAGCCGCATCGTGTCAGTACGCTTGGCGAACATGGGTCTGGCAACCATTGATTGCAATAGTCAGCCGCACCATCGGCGCTACTAAAAAAGCATGGCACTTCTAGTACATCGCTCATACAGTGATAGCTTGTGATAAATCCTTTAAAAACCTTGAAGGAGACTCGGCTTGGATACACTTGAAAGAGTCATGTACGTTGAAGACGATGACGATATCCGTTTAGTCGCATGCATGGCGCTGGAGGATGTCGGCGGCTTAACAATCAAAGCCTGCAGCTCCGGCGAACAAGCATTAAAGGAAGTTGAAGCGTTTGCTCCCCAAATGTTTTTACTTGATGTGATGATGCCGGGCATGGATGGGCCTAGCACGCTGTTGGAATTGAGCCGCCAAGGCTATATCACCGAAGCAACAGCGGTGGCCTTCATGACGGCTAAAGTTCATCCTGAAGAAGTGGCGCGTTATAAGAAGATCGGGGCCACAGACGTTATAGCAAAGCCATTTGACCCCATGACGCTCGCTGATGACGTCCGCTTAATCTGGAAGGCATTTAATGGCCGAATCAACTAATCACCAAACTTTCGTTGCACGGCTGGAAAAGCTAGCTGCAGCCTACTCAAAACGCCTTGCTGATGATTTTAACCATCTCACGATACTCGCTGGTCAGCTCGAAGAAGACCCGACGTGTACACAATCCCTTCAGCAATTGCATGCCGCCTTGCACTCGCTGGCAGGGTCAGCAGGTACCTTCGGCTTTGTACAGCTTGGGCGTCAAGCCAGAGAGCAGGAGCTGCAGGTAGCAACAACCCTGGAGCAACCTTGCAATGACAAACAGCCACTGCCTGTTTTTGAATGGATTATAGCGTTACAAAAAGCGCTTAAAACGGATGAAAGCAAAAAATCGGCTGTACGCATCGAGACTTCCAGGATAGAAAGCGTTGGCGGAGAGCCGGTCATCTGGCTGGTAGAGCGCGATTCCATGTTGGCAGAATATATGATTCAACAACTACACAGCTTCGGTTTTCATATCCGCCATTTACGTGATGCAGAGGCACTCGCTCACGAAAAAGGCTCATTGCCTGATTTGCTCTTAATCGACCATCGCGCCTCCCATTTAGAGGCCCTCAGGGCTAATCCTGTCGCCTTCTGGCAACAGCATTTAAAAGACTTTACCTGCCCGGTTCTGTTTACCGGGAGCGAGGAAAGCTTCACCGCGCGCCTCAACGCTTTACGTAGCGGAGGACAGAGCTATTTCGTCAAACCCTTGGATATGATCAATTTGGCCTCCCATATGGCGCAATTGATTAAAACCAAAGATACCGTGCCCGAGCGAGTGATGATTGTCGAAGACGACAAGGAATTGGCTCAGCAACTTCAACGGGTGTTGGAGGAGGCCAGCATGCACGTGGCAGTGCTTGATCGAGCCGATACGTTATTCGAGGCGATGCATGATGTGAACCCTGAACTGATTTTGATGGATCTCTGGCTGCCCGACGTTACCGGCACAGAGATGGCGGCCCTATTAAGACAAGTGGAACAATGGTCTCAGGTGCCCATTGTGTATCTTTCGAGCCAATCCAATTCAGAGCTACGCGACCAGGCATTATTAAAGGGGGGCGATGCGTTTCTGGAAAAGCCCATTGATCCCGACCTTCTCATCAACCTATGCCGCTCACGGGTAAAGCAACGACGCAAGCTGGAAGATACCCAAAACCGAGACAGCCTTACCGGTCTATTGAAACACGCCAGCATCAAGGAAGCGCTGGACTACCAATGGCAGTTAACTCAACGAAAACCGCAACCATTCAGCGTGGTCATGCTCGATATCGACCACTTCAAAGCGGTTAACGATACCTATGGGCATGCTTTGGGGGACGTCGTCATTGCAGCGGTAGGCACCCTACTGCGCCAACGTTTCCGAAGCACCGATAGACTGGGTAGATACGGTGGCGAAGAGTTTACCCTGGTGCTTATTGATTGCACCGCTGAACACGCCGAGCGCATGGTGAATAACCTGCGCGAAGATTTTGCCGCTATTCAATTTACCGGCGGCGGCAACCCGTTTTCCTGCACCCTGTCGGCGGGTGTGGTAGACAATCAGCATTTTCCTGATGACATCGCCGAGTCTCTGCTTAACCGAGCTGATCAAGCGCTTTACCAAGCCAAGAAAAGTGGCCGCAACCGTGTCTGTTTGGCAACAGATTAGCATCAACAGCGATGTTACCGTTGAGGTAGAACAATGATAACGCCACCGACCCCGGATAACGAAAATGAGCGTCAGCGTGCCCTTGATGCAACCGGATTACTGAATAGGGACTCGGAGAAGCGCTTTGATCGTTTAACGCGCCTTGCCTGTCAGCTTTTCTCAGTGCCTATTGCACTCGTCTCATTAATTGACCACGACCGACAGTGGTTCAAGTCGCGACAAGGGCTTGATGCTGAGGAAACGCCACGCAACCTATCCTTTTGCGGCCACGCCATTCTTTGCAGCTCGCCATTGATCGTCGAAAATGCGCTTGAAGACCCACGCTTTGCCTCCAACCCTCTTGTCACCGAGGCGCCTAAGATACGCTTTTACGCGGGTGCGCCGTTGCATACCGTCGACGGCTATCGTATTGGCACACTGTGCCTGATTGATACGCGACCGAGACACTTTTCAACTGAACAGATCGATATGCTGGTCGATCTAGCAGCGACGGCGGAAGAACTGATACAAGTCGACGAAATCAGTCAACAAACATACTTAAGCCTTGAATCTGAATTAAGAGCCAGCCGTGAACGGCTGACAAAGCTCGTGGCCCAACTGCCAGGTACGATCTATCAGTTTCGCCGTTTTCCTGACGGCCACATGACGTTTCCGTTCAGCTCACCGCAAATTCAACAACTGTATGGCATCACCCCCGCGCAGGCCGCAGAAGATGCTACCCCGGCTTTTGAGCGGATTCATCCCGATGATCTCGACGCCATCAGTGCGTCTATCGAGCACTCAGCCAACACACTGGAAGATTGGAATGCAACGTTTCGTGTTGCGCGCCAGGAAAACGACTATCGCTGGATTACGGGCCAAGCCAAACCAGAACGCCTTATTGATGGCAGTACTTTATGGCATGGTTACCTGCAAGATATTCATGAACAGGAACTGGTACGCCTTGCCATGACACACAGCGAAACCCGTTTACGGGGGCTGTTCGACTTTTCTCCCATCGGTATTGCCTTGAATGATATGGCCACCGGGCAGTTTATCGATTTAAACGACGCCTTGATCTTACCCACGGGTTATACCCGCGATGAGTTTGTGTCATTGAGCTATTGGGACGTCACCCCGATAGAGTATCAACCCGAAGAAGAGAAAGCGCTTTTAAGCCTAAAGTCGACAGGACGCTACGGCCCTTTCGAAAAAGAGTATATCCGCAAGGATGGCAGCCGTTACCCAGTTCGTTTGCAAGGCATGCTCAGCCAGGAACAAGATGGGCGACAGGTGATCTGGTCATTGATAGAAGATATCACTGAACGCCGCAAACTGGATAAAATGAAAGATCAGTTTATCGCCACCGTCAGCCACGAATTACGAACCCCGCTTACGTCGATTAAAGGCTCACTGGGGTTACTGAACGGTGGTGCCGCAGGGCCCCTACCCAGCAAAGCTCAGGCGTTGTTAAGCACCGCCGAACGCAACGCTCAACGCTTGTTCGTATTGATTAATGATTTATTAGATATGGAAAAACTGGTGGCTGGCAAAATGCCCATGAACCTGAGGGTGCAACCAGTGGCCCCGTTACTCGACGAGGTCATTGAGTCCATGTGGGGCTATAGCGCGCAGCATCAGGTGTCTATCCTAACGCCTGCCGAATGGCCTCGCGTTCAAGTTAATATTGACGCTCCTCGCTTGGCACAAGCACTCACCAACTTATTATCCAATGCGATTAAATTCTCCCCCCAAGGCGAAGCCGTTGAAGTTAGCGTTACGCCTTATGCAGACACTATCGAAATTTCCGTTTGCGACCACGGCCCGGGGATTGATCCGATATTTCGCGCTCAGTTGTTTCAGCGTTTTTCTCAAGCTGACGGCAGTGATACCCGAAAGCTACCCGGAACAGGGCTTGGGCTGGCGATTAGTCAAGAAATCTGCCAGCAAATGGGTGGCGAAGTCGGCTATCGCGACGCTGTCGGCGGCGGGGCCGACTTTTTTATTGTATTGCCAAGGGAAATGTCATGATGAAAGCCCCGCTAAGCGTGCGAATTGTGCTACTCGTGCTAGTCACGAGTGGCATCCTGGTCGGCGGCATGCTAGCAACGGTTTACCAGTTAATGGTCTCCGATTACGAAGCATTGGTCGCTGAGCGAGAAACAGCGGTCATAAAGCGCGTAGCCTCCGAGCTGGAATTATCAAATCAAAAACGATTGCTGGGATTGGAGGCCTTCGCCACCCGCTTAGTCAATGATGACGGCCAGCTACTTGATGACGACGCGCTGCAATCGCTGCTGCAGAGGTCTTCTGTTGCCAGCGAGCTGTTTCCGGATGGCTTGCTGGTGCTTGATGCGGATGCTACCGCTATTGCAGAAAGCCAATATGCGCCGGGGCGTTTGGGCGCCAATTACGCCGACCGCCCTCACTTTCAGCGCGCCAGGCAAACCCAGCAGGCAGTGATTTCTGAGCCGATTTTGGGGCGAACCACCGGACTGCCGTTGCTCTCATACTTGCAACCGATTGTGGCTGAAAGTGGCGATCTTATCGGCTATGCGGGCGGTCTACTGAATCTCGCCAATACGCCCCTCGTCGACACAGGGAGCGTCATCGAGAGCGACTCAAGCACAGTCACTCTGATTATTGACCCTCAACATCGCCTGTTTGTCTCAATGCAAGAGCGCTTCGACAGGCCCGAACCTCTGCCTGATGAAGGCGCTGATGCCTTAGTCGACGCGGCACTATCGCTCAGCCCTGCGGGCAGCATCGTTGAGTATCAGCAAGAGTCCTACCTAGTGGCTAGCCGGCAGTTGGACTCTCCCGGCTGGATCATCCTGCGGGCGCTACCTTACAGTGAGGCCATAGCCCCAGCGCAGGCATCTTTTCGCCATTTTCTGCTTATCGCGCTGATTGCTATGACCATCGTGGGCTTAGCGGGCGCATGGATTGCACGCAGCCTAACGCAGCCCATAGAAAGAATAACCCGCCGTATTGAGCATATGGCTGATAATGCACGCTTTGATAGTGATTTCCAGGAAAAGGGCGGCCCGGAGGTAACTGCATTAGCCCACGCGATGAACCGCTTAGCCAATGAGCGCAAAGCGGCGGATATGGCCATTTATAAAGCCGAGCGATTTTTATCCAGTGTGCTTGAGTCCGCGTCGGAAGTATCAATTATTGCGACCGATACTACCGGGATAATCACTGCTTTTAATAAAGGTGCCGAGAATATGCTCGGTTATAGCCACCAAGAGATGGTCGGCAAACAGACCCCCGCCATATTGCACCTGAAAGAGGAGGTGGATGCTCGGTCGGCACAACTAACCACTGAGCTAGGCTATTGCGTTGAGGGTTTTAGAGTATTTGTGGAGAAAGCCGAACAACGTGGATCAGAAAAACGCGAGTGGATCTACGTTCACAAAGATGGCCACCAGATCCCCGTATCAATGGTAGTCACGGTCATGCGCGACAGTGCTGGAGAGATTAATGGTTACGTGGGTATTGCTGAAAACATTACCGAGCGGAAACGCGCCGACAAGATTAAAAATGAGTTTATATCGACGGTTAACCATGAACTGCGTACGCCGTTAACATCCATCTCCGGTGCGCTGGGCTTGATGGTCGGTGGTAATGTTGGCGAGTTGCCGGAAAAAGCCCAGACACTACTGACGACCGCCCATAGAAACAGCAAGCGCTTGACTCACTTGATTAACGATTTGCTGGATATCGAAAAAATCGCCGAGGGTAAACTGCATTTCGATATGCAGGTTCATGCAGTGATGCCCTTGCTCGAACAAGCACTGGAGGCGAATCAACACTACGGAAGCAATAGGGGTATTACGCTGTCATTGGCGGGCAATGGGTCAAATGCGCTTATCAATGTTGATAACCAGCGCTTCATGCAAATAATGGCCAATTTATTATCCAATGCGATCAAGTTTTCCCCCCAGGGGGGCGAGGTTACCCTTGCGGTGGAAACCACATCAAACAAGGTAAGTATCAGCGTTATTGACAGCGGGCCTGGCATTGCCAACGCTTTTCGTAAACAAATATTCCAGCGTTTTGCCCAAGCGGATGCCTCGGATTCCCGTGCTAAAGAAGGCACTGGCCTTGGCTTAGCCATCACGCGTGAACTGGTGGAACACATGGGGGGGCGGATTGATTTTGAGTCCACCGAAGGCAACGGATCACGCTTTTTCTTTGAACTACCGTTAGTACAAGCGGCAGAGCAAGACACTTGGCAACTGGAAGGTATCACTGACCATCAGGAAGCTCCCCGTATTTTAGTGGTCGAAGATGATAAAGACGTCGCCAAACTGCTGAGTATCATGCTCAACGATGCCGGGTACCAAGTCGATACTGCATCGACTGGCGCAGAGGCACTGAACCGCCTGAAGCAAACGCATTACGACCTCATCAGCCTGGATTTGATGCTACCCGATACCGATGGACTCGATATTATCCGTCTGCTGCGCCAACAGCCAGACACCGCTGACATACCGATAGTCGTGGTCTCGGCAAAAATGGAACAGGGTCGTTTAGCTATCAACGGCGATGCAACAAACATTGACTGGCTGGCTAAACCGATCGACCAGCAACGACTCATCGGCATAGTCCAGCAACAATTATCAGACAAGTACGAGCATCGTCCACGCGTGCTTCACATCGAAGATGACAGCGACTTACATGAAGTGGTTTGTGCCATGGCCGGTGATCACTTTTCTTTTGAAGCTGCCTATACGGTGCAAGAGGCGCGCACACGCCTGAAGCAGGGGGCATTTGACGTCGTGCTTCTTGATATCGGGCTGCCGGATGGATCGGGGTGGGATTTAGTTGCTGACATTCGCGCTTGCCAGCCTGGCGCTAAATTGGTCATCCTTTCCGGGGCCGATATGACACAGCAACAACATGGCCAAGTCGAGGCTGTTTTGCTTAAATCACGGCTATCCAAAGAGACATTGATTAATGGAATCAATGCGCGTATTCAATCGTTCCGCTCGACCAAGCAGCCACCCACAAACCCTGCTAGTTAAGTGCTTACATGGTTTAGTTACCCAGGCGGGTTGATCAACCCCACCACGCTAACCAAAATCAGCACCGCGCCCAGCACACGGAAGAACAGCCCGGTGTCCGCTTTGAGCATATAGCGGTGGGCTTTCTCGCCCACCAAATGGCCGATAAAGGCACAGGGCAGCAGCCACAACTGGTGGATCAACTGAAGATCCACGCCTGCAATCAAGAACGAGACCATCTTGATCACCACCAGGATAAACCACAGCACAAACATGGTATCCCGTAGCTGCTCTTTGGCCACGTGAGTGGCGAACACCGCCACAATCAATGGCGCGCCAATCAGCGAGGTACCGCTGACATACCCCCCAAGCGCCAGCAGCACGTAGTCCACGTACTTGTTCTTGCTCTTGAAAGGCTTATTCAATACATAGCCAATGGCATAGATGATCACAATGCCGAAAATGATACTGGTCATGACCTGTGCGGGTAGCGTTAATAGCCCCACCACCCCGATCAGCTTGGGGATGATCATGATTTTCAGAGCTTTGAACAGGTAGCTCCAATCGATATTGCTCTCAGGTGTACCGCTTCCCACGCCCTCTTTCTGTAGCTGGCGATGCCCGCTCCAAGCGATCCAACTGGAGAAAATTAGCAGTTGAATGGCAATGATCGGCAAAAACACCAGGGGCTCGTTGACCACCAAAAGCAGGAATGGCAGCGCCAGCACAGCGCCGCCAAAGCCCAGGCTAGTTCGCACAAAACCGCTCCAGGCAAAAATTAGCCCAATCAGCGCATACTGGTACCAGAGTAGATCTGTCATGGCTCGCGTTAAGGTTCTCAATTAGGGAATGGGGTTGCCCAGCGACCACCAGCTTGGCAATAGCGCGCGCACACTGGCCTGGGCAAAACGATCATCCATTAATACCACAACCCCTTGATCTTCAGGACTACGAATAACGCGCCCTGCGGCCTGCACCACTTTGATCATGCCGGGAATGCGGTAGGTGTAGTCGTCACCCTGGCCAAAGCGTGCGGTCAAACGCGCTTTAAGCGCCTCGTTGAAGTCGTTAAACGGCGGCAGGCCCAGGGTGGCGACAAAGGCGCCGATCAGCCGGTCGCCGGGTAGGTCGATGCCTTCTGCGAAGGCACCGCCGAGCACTGCGAAACCGATGCCTTCTCCGCCGGGGGTAAAGCGCGCCAGAAATGCCTCGCGCTGGGCTTCCGGCATCCCGCGGGTCTGGCTGAAAACGGCTATCTCAGGGTGCGCCTCGCGAAACCTCGCCAGCACTGCCTCCAAGTAGGCAAAGCTGCTGAAGAAGGCTAAATAGTGGCCGGGCTTGCGCTGATACTGCTGCACCATGGTCGCCACCATCGGCTCAACAGACGCTTCCCGATCACGAAAACGCGTGGAAATATCGCTGCGTATGCGTACTTCAAGCTGGTGCGCAGCAAAGGGCGACGCGACTTCCTGCCACACCGTATTATCCGGCAACACCAGCAGATCTCGATAGTAGTGAGCGGGTGAGAGCGTGGCGGAAAACAGCACCACTGAGTGGGCAGTGTTAAACCGCGCCGCCAGGAAATCGCCAGGTATCAGATTGCGAAGCCCCAGCACCGCTCGCCCGCGGCCATGGCGGGTAAGGTCACATAGCGAGTGATCCCCAAAGCGCTCCGCTAGGCGGCAGAACGCCAGCGACTCGAACAGCAGCTCCTGGAGCTCAAGCGTCGCATCCTCGGGGTGCTCACCCAGGTGGTCGGTAATCGCAGCGCCCACTTGCTGAGCGGCAGCTACCAGCTTATCGGGTAACGTCCTCAGCAGCCGATAGACGGGTTTACCCGGTTCGCCCGCGTCTTCCACACCGGCGTCTTTGAACACCGCCTGCCACTGGCGGGCCAAGCGCTCCAGTGGCCGGGAGAGTGCTTTAGGAGCAGCACGTCGCAATCGGCTCAAGCGCCGCTGGTCGAGTTCGGCGCTGTACATGCCCCGGGCTCGCTCTACCAAGTTATGTGCTTCGTCGACCAGCACGCCCGTCCGCCAGTCGTTGGCCTGTGCCAGACCATGCAACAGCGCGTGACTGTCGAACCAGTGATTAACGTCGCCGACGATCACGTCCGCCCAGCGCGCCAGCTCTTGGCCCAGATAATACGGGCACACGTCGTGAGCCAGCGCCACGTCGCGCAGCGCGTTGCGATCCAGCCACTGCTGCGCCACCGCGGCTTGGCGGGCGGCAGGCAGGCGGTCATAGAAGCCCGCCGCTAACGGGCATGACTCGCCATGACAGGCGCGATCAGGGTATTCGCAGGCCTTCTCTCGCGCGACCAGTTCCAACACGCGAAGCGGCAATGCCTCCTCACCGCCATAAGGGGTACGCAACGTCGCCAGGGCATCCAGCGCCAACCGGCGACCGGGGGTTTTCATGGTCAGAAAAGCAATCCGATCAAGCCGTTGCCGCGGCATGGCCGAGAGCATGGGAAACAGCGTACCCAGCGTTTTGCCAATCCCGGTGGGCGCCTGAGCGAGCAGGCAGCGTCCTGTGCTGGTGGCTTTATAAACGTCTTCGGCAAGTTCGCGCTGACCGCTGCGAAACGCAGTGTGGGGAAAACGCAGAGAGTGTAGGGCGCTGTCGCGGTGCAGGCGATGCCCGGCCTCCTGCTCCGCCCAGGCGAGAAAGCGCTGGCACTGGTCGGCAAAAAAACTCTCCAGTTCCTCGGCGCTGGCTTCCTGGCTGAGCAAGGTCTCCTTACCGCTGGCGATCTCCAGGTACACCAGCGTCAAGGTGATGTGCTCCAGGCCGCGCTCTTTGCAGAGCAGCGCGCCGTAGACTTTTACCTGTGCCCAGTGGAGCGCGCGCTGGTTATCGGCCATGCGCTCAAGACTGCCGCGGTGGGTTTTGACTTCTTCCAGGCGGTTGGCCGTGGGGTCAAAGCCATCGGCACGCCCCGTCACGGTAAGCCCTGCAAAGCTGCCCGACAACGGTAGTTCTGCAAGATAATCCGCACCGCGTCGGCTAGCCACCAGCGTATGTCCTTGTATACCTTCCTGGGCACTGGGCGCCGGGGTAAAGCGGTGATCGAGGTCACCTTCTCGGGCGGTGAATTCGCACAGCGCCCGCACGGCTACGCGATAGGTCGCGCTCATGGCACTGGCTCGGCGCTATCCGCCCAGCGTACGTAACACACCGCGACAGGCATCTCATGATGATGAAAGAACGCGAGCCAGCGGCGCTGGTTATCCTGCAGTCGGTCACCGGGGCCTTTGACTTCGATCATCCGGTAGCGAGGCTGCCCTTCGGGTGCGTCGGGCATAAACTGAATCAAATCCGGCAGCCCTGCCCGGTTGGCTTTCAAGTCACCCAGCAAGCGTTCGAAACAGGCCCGTAAATGCTCAGCGGGGATACACTCGAGCGCCAGCTCAACCAGCGGCTCATCGACAATTGGCCAGTGTACAAAGGGGGAGGCCAACCCCTGTTTCTCCCGCCAGATCGTCCGAATCGCTTCATGATAGCTGCCGTCTTCCAAGCACCCCAGACAAGCATCAAAGGCATGACGCCGCCGCGCCACGAAATCGTCGCGATACAAGTCCGCTGGGCCGTTGTGAAAAGGGTGAAAGAAGGCACCTGGCAGCGGGGCGAAAATAGCCGACCAGCAGAGCAATCCAAACAGCCCGGTTAGCAGGCTGTTTTCCACGTAGTAGACCGGTGCCTGGGGCTCGCTAAGTGCTTGAACCACAGCGCGCTCCACGCCTTGTGGCCCGGGCAATACTAAATCCCAACGCTCATGGGCGGGCTCTGACTCACTCGGTACAACCGGCATTTTAAGCCGCCGCTGCAAACGGGGCAGCAGCCTCGCCAGAGCTTGGTGTTCGGTCTCGTTAGGACGGCTATCCAGCGCCTGGGTCGCCCGTTCCAAAGCCGCTTGATGTTCGCCCAATCGCTCCAACACACGTAGCTGTCGAATGCGCGCTTCGCTACTGTCTGCATCGCCATAGAGTGTCAGCGCAAGCGCCGAGTCACCGCTGCGCTCCGCCTCGCGACCCAGTTGCAGCAGTAACCGAGCGCGCCGCGTGGCCAGCCAGCGGTTGTCCGACGCTGGCGGCAATTCAAGGTACAGGTCGGCGGGCAGCTCCCCTGTATCAAGGCGTTGGCGCAGGCGGTGGAGTGCTAAATAGGTATCGACCTCCTGGCGCGACTGGAAAGCACGGGAGTGTGGCGTGAATGGCACCGCCTCAAAACGCTGCAGGCCAAGCTCGGTCAGCACGAACTCGGCCCAGTCCTGGCGCAGGTTGCCAAAGAACATCAGTCGCAGCCGGTCGCAGGTCTCCATGACGGTGAGGCGCACCACGCCATCAGGCGCATTGGGCCACCAGGTCTGCAGCGGTGCAGTGTGTGTCAGTTGGCTTGCCAGGGTGTCGTAGAGCACGGTTTTGGCGCTGGAGGCACTCAGCCCGGCGGCGCGTATATCCGCCGCCAACGCTTGGCGCAGCTCGGCCAGGCGTAGCTGGTTAAACAGCTCATCGACGCTAAGAGCCGGGTCGCTATCGACCCAGCCTAGCGCCATCAAGGGCGCCATCGCAGCGGCGCTGTCACCGACCTCGGCATAACTGAGCTTGCTGAGCCGAAACAGTTCGCCTTTGCGCATCACCATGCGCACCAGCAGTGCTTGGGAGGGCTGCGGCAAGCTTTCAAACTGCTCAAGAAAAGCGAGCTCGTCTGCCGAGAGCAAATCAGCGTGGCGCTCCCCCACCCAGGCCAAAACGAAGCGGAAGTTCGTCAGGTAGTAGAAGAGGTCGTCGAGGGAGGCAGTAGATGTTGCGAAAGCACTGTTCATTTATCCATTGTAACAGTGCTCTGGCGATGCCGTACAACCCAGGTGCCGACAACAGGTTTCCGCGAGGGCGCTATGAACCCTTCCGTGGGCGCTACTTTCGACATCTGACCGCCATGGACGGCGGAAATGCCGGAATTGTCAGGAACCTTTTCCAGCCCTGTCGAAAGACCCTCGCTTCAACCTGCCCTCGCACCTAGTTATAAAGGAATATTAACTATTCAATAAGAGCGTTTGAAAGGCGTTATAGGCCGCCACCACTGTTGCCATTTGCGCGGTATGCGCCTGCACAAAGGGCTCGCCGGTTAGGGTTTCATCAGGGTATTCAGTGATCAGCATCAATGGTGTTAATTGATCGGCGTCTTCCGAGCTTAGGTAGGGGAAGCCATTCAACATCGGGAAAGTTAACGCCCCCGCATGGGTTTCAAATAGCGCAATTTGCGCGGCATTAAATTCGACCAGCCCAGGCACTTGCGCAAGCTGCTGGGTAACGGCTTCCACCAACTGCTCGGCCGCTGTTTCATAGCCTGGTTGATAGCGCAGGATCAAAAAGAAGCCCTTGGGAATCGTCCACATCTCAAAGCCGCGGGGCACGTAACCGCTTAACGGCCGCGTCCACTCATGGGCCGGGTAGCCGTGCAGATTGATATGCAGACCGGCATTACTGAGAGCGAATGCCTGTTCACGAATAGCATGTTCGAATGGCTGCCCAAGCGGCTGGCTCTGGAGGTCATTACCAAAGGCGGTGTAGCGCGCCGCATGGTGCATATGGCGTGGCTGAGTGGCGATGAGCCGGCCCTGCAACGCGTAGCCATCAGGGTTTTCCAGCGGCGAGATGACGAAGTGGGCCTCTGGCTCACCGCTAAGCTGATGGGCGGCACGTAAGGCACCCACCACGCCGGAGGTTTCGTTGGCATGCTGCCCCGCACTGATCATCACGGCGCGGTCACTACCGACGATATAACGCGCCTCTACCGCTCTCCCCGCTCGCGTCTTGGCGTGTAATACCTGACCACCCAGCGCTGCCAATAACGCCTCTATTTGCTCAACGCCGATAGCCTGCTGAGCGCTCTCCAGTTCAACTTCGGCACGCGGCAGTTGGGAAGCATCCAAAGGCCGTAGGCTGACGTTTAAATAGGCTTGCTCCCCCAGGGAGGAGACTTCCGGCACAATCTGCCCCGGCTGAATGGATCGATCCCCCAGCGCCAACCCTGCACAGCGCTGAAAATACTCCAGCGCTGAGAAATAGAGCTCTTCATGGAGAGCCTCGGCAAGGCTGATATGCTCATCGTCAAATGCTAAGCGACGGTCGCTACCGGGCAACTGTACCGTAAAGTTGAGCTCTTCGAAGTAGGGCGACGCTGCCTGCCACTGGGTCGAGGATAACGTTGCCATCGCCGCTTGGAACAGCGCTTCAAAGTCTGTCTCAACAATCGACTCGCTTACCTCGCCATTGGGAGAGGTGAGCCGCAGCCAGCCACAGGGCGAGCACTGTGCCTCGTCTACATGATCTAAATGTTGACGATTAGGCGCTTCAACCCAATACGTTTCCAACTCCCCAGTGCTACGCTCCACACGGACGCGATAATGAAGAGGCGTAGAGTCAGTGGAGGACGTGGCATCAACTTCCTCCCAGCGTAGCGCGACACCTTGCGGAAGCAGCCCCGCGAGCGGGTAGGCTTCCAGCAGAAAGCGGCGCGGCGCATGTGCTAACACTGGGTACTCAATGACCAACGACTGCAGCGACGCCCACGAGAACTCCTCTAAAAAGAAGTGCACCAGGGGTTTATAGGCACTGCGCAGTCGCGCACTAATACCAGCAGCCTTGAAGGCCGTTTCTGTGGCTTGGCGTTCGGCCTCATCGTCGAAGACCCACGCCTCTAACTGATAGCCTTGATAGGCAGGTGTGGCGTACTCATCAAGCAAAGCGCGCGTGGTGCGTGGAAACGAGCGCTCTAACAAGATCTCGATACGGGGATTGTTGGTCATAAGGAGGTGCGTCCAGTGGGATCCAAAGCATCCCGGAGCCAGTCACCCAGCAGGTTCAGCCCCAGCACGGTTAACAGAATAGCCAAGCCGGGGAACACGCTAACCCACCACGCCGTTTGCAGATAAGTGCGCCCTTCAGCCAGCATGCCGCCCCAGCTAGGAATCACCGGATCAACGCCCAAGCCTAAAAAGGTCAGGCTGCTCTCCAACAGAATATTATTGGCCACATTGAGGGTCATCAGCACGATGACGGGGCCAATCAGATTCGGCAACAGATGCTGGAACAGAATGCGAATATCTTTCACCCCAATCGCCTTGGCCGCCAGAATAAATTCGCGGTCGCGCAGCGATAGCACCGAGCCGCGCACCAAGCGCGCGTACTGCACCCACTGGGAGATAATCAACAGAATAATCATATTGGTTAGCCCGCCACCAATGACGGCAATAAAGGTAATCGCCAGCAGGATAAAGGGCAGCGCAAGTTGCACGTCGGCAAAGCGCATCACGATCATATCCAGAAACCCACCGTAGTAGCCGGATACCAACCCCATAATGATGCCGATCACCACCGCCCCAAGAGCTGAGTAGACCCCGACTTTTAGCGAGATTTCACCGCCGATAATCACCCGCGCGAGCACGTCCCGGCCTAATGGATCCGTGCCAAGGGGGAAGTCTTGCTCCACCAGTGGGGGCGTTAAACGATAGGCTAAGTTAAGCTCTGAACCTCCACCCGGAAACAGCCAGCCGGAGAAGATCACTGCAAAACCGATACCGCCCACGAGCAGCACGCCAAGGATAAACTCAAGGTTCTTAAAGCGTTTCAATTTGTCAGTTTTAATAGCTGCGGTCATGGTTATTCCTTGCGCACCCTGGGGTCGACCAGGCCATAGGCGATATCAACAAGCAGGTTAATGGAGATGATCATTAACGAGAGCACGGTAATAACGCCTTGTAAGACTGGGTAGTCCCGGGCCGATACAGCTTCGAAGGCCAAGGTGCCTAATCCCGGCCAGTTAAAGACGCGCTCGACAACCACGATACCGCCCAACAGACCACCGAACTGCAAACCAAAATAGGTGATCAGCGGAATGGAGCAGTTACGCAGCGCATGCTTGTAGAGTACGACCGTGTTGGAAAGGCCCTTTGCCCGCGCCACCATGATGTACTGAGAGCGCAGGGTATCCAGCATAGTGGTTCGCACAAGGCGCACGTTGGTGGCGGTTAGAATGATCCCCATCGTCGCGGCGGGCATAATGAAACTGGAGAAGCCCTCCATGCCACTGGGCGGCAGCAGGTTAAAAGTAATAGAGAGCAGCAGCACCAGCATGATGGCCAGCCAGAAGTTAGGAAAAGAGAGCCCAATCAGGGAAAAAATCCTGATCATCTGATCGGGCCACCTTCCCCGCGATACCGCTGCTTTAATACCCAGCGGTATCGATACCACGATAGACACAAACAGCGAGGCGAAAGCCAGCGCCAAGGTGGCGGGCAGCGCGCGACCGATCAGATCACTCACCGGGGTGCCGCCCATAAAGCTGCGCCCAAAATCGCCCACCACCAGCCCCTGCAGGAAACCGATGTACTGGGCCAGGAAGGATTGATTCAAACCCAATGCTTCACGAATCCTTTCCAGATCCGCCTCGGTAATACTACCCGCCCCTTGGGCCAGCATGACCGCCGGGTCACCGGTTAACCTGATCGCAAAAGAGACGATCAGCGTCACGGCGATCACCACAAAGACAGCCTGCAGTATTCGATAAAGAAGAAATTTTGCCACTATGACCCCAAGCCCGAAACGCTTACATGAAGCTTTTGTGAAGTGTCAGTGTGAAGAACCGGCCACCCTTTCAAGCGGCCGGATGGCGTTACGTTTATTCACTAACGTCCACGTTGGTTAAACGCATACGGTTATCCGGGGCAGGTTCAAAATTCTCCACCCGGTCACTGACACCATAGAGGGCATTGATGCTATAGAGCGGCATTTCCAAGGCGCGATCCTGGGTATATTGGGCAATCGCCTGGAGCAGCGTTTCACGCTCTGCCTGATCAGTAATGCTGCGCTGGGCTTCGAGCATTTCATCTAACTCAGCGTCGCTGTCATAAGGATTCCAGCGTTCGCCCGTGTGGTACATCAGGTAAGCGGTATTGTCGAAGTCGAACGTCCAACCGCCCCATTTCTGCTGGAACATCTCCCCGGTGCGGCCTGCCGGGATAATATCGTTAAGTAGCACGTTGGTTTCATATGGCTGGATCGAAGCGGTAATCCCTACTCCTTGTAGGTAAGACGCCACTACCTGGGCCACCTCACCAAAGGTGGCGTCGTTACCGCGCACATCAATCTGTACCGTGGCGCCTTGCTCGACGCCCGCTTCATCCAGCAGTTTGCGAGCCTGCTGCGGATCGTACGGCAGGGGCTCCATATCAGGGTCGTTACCGAAGGACTGGGCGCCCTGGAAGCTGGCGATCATTTCGCCCTCGCCAGCCAGGATGGAGTCGATAATCGCCTGACGATCCACGGCCATAATCAAGGCTTTACGCACGCGTTCGTCGGCGGTAATACCTGATTGGGTGTTAAAGCGAATCGCTTCCACCGTCGGCGAAGCCACGCTGACGATGCTGGCGCCGTCGTGGTTATTGATGGTGTCGATCATGCCGATAGGAATCGTCGGCGGAATAACGATATCAACCCGCCCAGCCTGCAGTTCAGCCACGGCGGTGGAAGGCTCGGAGATAAAGCGGTAGGTCACTTCGTCAAGTTTCGGCGCGCCGCCCCAGTGGTCAGCAAAGGCCTCAAGCTGAACGTCTTCACGAGGATTATATTCCACTACTTTGAAAGGCCCGGTGCCGACCGGATGGGTATTGAAGTGTTCATCGCCATGCTCGGCCAGGTACTCCGGCGGCACAATCATTGCGCCGTAGCCTGCTAGCTTGGTGAGCAGTACTGGGTCGGGCTCATTCAGGTGGAAGTCGACTGTATAGTCATCAATGACTTCCACGCTTTCAATCGCCGTGTAGTTGGAGCGCTGGGGCCCCTGCCCCCCTTCCTCACCTAATAAGCGATCAAAGGTAAACTTTACCGCTTCAGCATTGAAGGGCTCGCCATTATGGAAGGAGACGCCTTCACGCAGAGTGAAACGGATACGGGTACCCTCATCCAGTTCCTCCCACTCGGTTGCCAGACCAGGCACCAGCTCTAAATCAGGGCCTCGATACGTCAAACCATCGAAAATATTGGTGGCGACCGAGGCCCAATTTACCAAAAAAGTATCGATGGGATCCCAGCTACCCGGATCTTGCGGCGAAGCAATCGTTAATGAACCAGCCTGCGCAGAGGCAGAGAAGGCAACGCTCAGAGCCATACCGGCGATGGCGCCATTGAGCACGCGTTTGTTTTTCTTCATGGGATTACTCCTGTTGTTGTTTCACAGTTTTTGTATCATCAGGAAACTAACTATGATGCCAAACGCTCGGCACTGCCTACTTCCTGGGCAACGAAATGACCGCTAGCCACCTGCACTAATGGCAAATGTTCGGGCTCATCACCGACCTTACGGATGGGGCTCAGAATATCGCCCTGCAGCAATGTACGCTCCCGCCTCTGTGCGGGGTCGGCCACCGGCACAGCGCTCAACAGCTTGCGGGTATAGGAGTGCTGAGGCGAATCAAACACCGCTCGACGCTCGCCTAACTCAACGACTTGGCCAAGATGCAATACCGCCACGCGGTGGCTCATTTTTTCCACCACCGCCATATCATGGCTAATGAACAGATAGGCCAAGCCCTCGTCTTGTTGCAACTCCATGAGCAGATGAATGATCTGCGCCTGGATAGAAACATCGAGGGCAGATAGCGCTTCATCAGCAATGATCAACTTAGGTTTGGAAGCCAGAGCGCGGGCGATACAGATGCGTTGGCGCTGGCCGCCGGAAAATTCATGGGGATAGCGCTCGGCCTGATCAGCGCTCAAACCAACGCGCTCAAGTAACTGGTTAACGCGCTGACGGATTGCTTTACTACCGTGCAACAAACCGTGCGTACGGATGGGTTCGGCTATCGAAAAGCCCACGGTTTTGCGGGGATCCAAGGAGGCAAACGGGTCTTGAAAAATGTACTGCACTTCTTGGCGCAGGCGCATTTTTTCCGCCCGCGACATATCGGCTACGGCCTTGCCACCAAAGCGTATCGTTCCACTGGTGCTTTCCTGCAACTGTTGAATGGTGCGCCCGATGGTCGACTTGCCAGATCCCGACTCCCCGACCAGCGCCAGCGTCTCTCCAGGAAAAATGCTGAAACTGACATTTTCCACCGCGTGGACACGATGGCTAATCCCCCCAAAGAAGCCTTTACGGATATCGAAACGGGTGACTAAATTTTCTATTTCCACCACCGGGGCTGCATCGGTTCTAGCGGTATCCTGTTGGCGACTTTCACCCAGCGTACGCGCAACATTTCCATCCAGCACCACTAATGGATCCATGCGTGGAAGGTCTTCGCCCTGCATGCTGCCAAGCTTTGGCACCGCCGCTAACAGTGCTTGGGTATAGGGGTGTTGGGGGCGGGCGAAGACCTCCTCTACTGACCCTTCCTCGACTTTTTCGCCATGGCGCATGACCACTACCTGGTCGGCCATCTCCGCCACCACCCCCATATCGTGGGTAATGAAGATGACAGCCATCCCTAGCTCCTGCTGCAGGTCACGCATGATGGTAAGGATCTGCGCCTGAATGGTGACATCCAATGCGGTGGTGGGCTCATCGGCAACCAGCACTTTTGGTCGGCAGGCCAGCGCCATTGCTATCATCACTCGTTGGCGCATGCCGCCGGATAGCTGGTGGGGGTAACGTTTTAACAGCGCTTCAGCATCGGCCAGGCGCACCAGTTTCAACAGTTTTACTGCTTCGCTTCGAGCTGATTCCTGGGTGAGCTTTTCATGCAATACCAGCACTTCGGTAATCTGATCGCCAATGGTGTAAACCGGGTTCAGCGACGTCATGGGCTCCTGAAAAATCATGGCAATCTCTTTGCCACGTATCTTGCGCATCGCCTTATCCGAAAGCTGGGTAAGATCTTGCGGTTGAGAGCCACTGGCGTCACGGTGGAACAGTATCGTGCCGCTGGTGATCTCAGCGTTCATGTACTCCACCAAGCGCATAATGGCCAACGAGGTTACCGATTTACCTGAACCAGATTCGCCAACGATTGCCGTCGTTTTACCGGGGTAAACATCAAAACTCAGATTTTTAACAACCTGGTTGGAGCCAAAATTCACGCCCAAGGATCGAACCGATAGCGCTGGTGTAGTGGTCACAAGATGTATTGCCCCCTGCCCTTAGATAGCGTTTTTATAAAACGTTAGTCGAGTAGACATATCCTTTCAAACTACTCATCTTGTTAAACTTTTGTCAACACATCGTTGTTAAGCACCTACTAATTTTGCTGACATTTAGCATTCGACTACCTACTAAGGCATACATTTCGCGCACAAAAAAAGCCCCATCGCAGGAGCCTTTGATCGCAGTTGATGCGGATGGGTGCTGTTATCCCACCCGGTGCTGCTTGAGCACGGTGAGGCTTCGTTCTTCTTCGCTTTGCGGCTGGGAAGGTGCTTGACGGGTGCCGACCAGCACGTACCACTCGGCCTCGGAAAGGTAGGTTTGGCACCAGCGGCCCAGGTCGGCGGCGCTCTCCTCGCGGCTAGAGTCGCCGCAGCGATAGTCGTGAGCCAGGTGGAGGAGGTCTTGACGGGCAGTACGCGCACGGGCGTTGCCACCGTGCACTTTTACCAGCGGGCAGCGTCGGTCATAGGCGGCGTTGGTTAACGCATTAAGCCAACGCTCCAATTCATGTGCCTGAATTCCACCATACACTGCCACGCTTGAGCTCCCTGCCCCGTTGAAAGGGCAATAGCCTGCCCGATTTAGGGGCCGCTGTCACGGTTAACCTTTACCCTTGTTTAGATGCAGTTCAAGACTTTTTTATAGCGCTTGTTCAAAACCTTGTAACACGTTGACTACATTGACACCTATTTCATCAACCGCATAGCCCCCTTCCATCAGAAATACGCTGGGTAGGCCTGCTTGGGCCAGGCGCTCACCTAACGCTGTGAAATCTGCGCTGGTAAAGGTGAAGGCACTTATCGGGTCACCTTCGAAGATATCGACCCCTAGCGATACAATCAGGCACTCACACTCCGCAGCTTTAATTTGCGCCAAGGCTTGTTCAAGTGTGGCCATCCACGTGGTAACGCTGGTGCCCGGCGGCAACGGGTAATTGACGTTAAAGCCCTCGCCTTGCCCTTCGCCGTTTTCATCAGCGTAGCCCAAATAGTAAGGAAAGGTGACTTCGGGGTCGCCGTGCAGCGAGATAAACAGCACATCGTCACGCTGGTAGAAAATTTGCTGGGTGCCATTGCCGTGATGAAAGTCGACGTCAAGAATGGCGACCCGGCGTTTGCCTGTATCTAACGCTCGCTGGGCGGCAATGGCGGCATTGTTAAAGAAGCAGTAACCGCCAAACTGATCAAACGCGGCGTGGTGGCCCGGCGGCCGGCATAGCCCAAAACTGGGTTCGCCGGTTTGCAGCGTATGCTCTAGCGCGCCTAACGCCACGTCTTTACTCGCCATAGCGGCTTCAAAGGTGCCTTCTGAGATCGACGTTTCCGCCGCCAAGGCGTAGTAGCCTAGCTGACCGCTAACGGATCGCGGAATGCGGTCACCACGCATGGTTCGTGCGGGCCAAATATTGGGAATGGCCTCACCTTTATGCCCAGCCGCCTGCCACTCTTGCCAACAGTTGGCTAGAAACGTCACGTACTCTTTGTCATGCACCGCCAACACCGGTGCTAACCCATAAGCGCTGGGGGTACGAATATCGCCAAGCCCGGACTGGCGAAGATGCTTAAGCACTAGATCCAGCCGCTCAGGACACTCAAACGGGGTTACCAACGCGCCGTCATGTAACTCCGTGCGCGCTTGGCGCAAACGGCTATCCTCTGAGTAAAACGTCAGCATGTGGGCTCCTTAATCGGCATCTAACTGAACAGGCCACTGCTTGGCCCAGCGGCGCTTTTGACTTGGCGTTTGTTGCTTTAACTGATATTCAGCCCGGCTTGCGGCCGCGCGGTCATTAAACGGTTCGGCCCCCAGCAGTGCAACAGGCGGATTTGCACGGGTGTAGCGCGCCCCTTTACCCGTGCAGTGCGCCTGGTAGCGCTTCGCCAGGTTGTTGGTAATCCCCGTATAGGTGCCGCGCTGGCACTCCAGCAAATAGAGATACCATTGCGGTTCGGCTTTCTGAGGCTGAACGATGCCACTATTCACCGCAACATACCTTTAATTTGCGCCCGCTACCACATAAGCACGGGTCGTTGCGGCGTGGTTTCAGGCGGGTAAGCGTGGGTGTTCCGTCTATATACCACCAGCGCTGCTGCTCGTTAACGAAGCGGGAGACCTCTTCTAATACATGCCACCCTTTTTGCACGCGCCCCCTTTCATAAAAACAGGCACGAAAATGCACGTAACCGATATTCTCGAGCGGCGGTTCTGCGGAGACGATAGATAGCGACTTCCACTCAGCGTCAGGATCAGGCGCAAGCTCTGCAGGGCGGGTAGAGGGGTGCCATGTCGCCAACAGGTAGTCGCTAAGCCCTAGCACAAAAGCCGCATAGCGAGAGCGCATCAAAGCTTCAGGCGTGGGGGCAAGCTCGCCTTGATGATAACGGCCACAGCACTTATCAAGCGTTAAAGAGCTACCACAGGGGCAACTTGGATCAGTTGTGGAGGTCATAGAAAAGCTCGTTAGTCACATCATTTATAGCCTAACCGATACGCCCTATGCGCGTCGCCCGACGTGTATGACTATTGTTCGATATTTATGCTGCGTTAGGTATATAGTGGTGGGGCAATACATTCAGACGATGGGGTACGAAACACGATCGATCATTCTTTCCAAAATTTTTGGAGGTTCTCCTATGAAGGTCTTTAAACCGGAATGGCAGTGCACGTTTAGCGTAAACGAAGGCGCGGAAGAATCAGCAACTTGGAAAGAGAAAATCGCGTGGCGACTCAGGGGAGTTGCGGATCGGCTGGAAGGTGGTGGGCGCACGGTAAAAATCGATTACCGAGTGACGCCAGCGGTTAGCCAACAGGAAGTCGACACTTGCTTAGGCAAGGGCTTCGAAGTAACTCAACGCCTGCTAACGCAGTTAGCCCAACAGCAGGCGTGCGAAGATGTGATGCGCCATGCCAAAGCTGAGCTGTTCGAACAACATCCTCAGCACTGAAAAAGCGACATGGTATGAAAGCACTACAAAAAATCCCACCCCATTAACCGGGTGGGATTTTTTTGGGCGGTTATTAGCTAGTTAGCCAGTCTTCTCTAACGCTTTGCCCATCTTCATTAGAAACTCTTCGCACGCTTCAAGCTGCTCAATATCGATATATTCATCGGGCTGATGCGCCTGGGCGATGCTGCCAGGACCAAGAATTATTGTTTGCAAGCCCTGGCCCTGGAACTGCCCCGCTTCCGTGGCGTAAGCCACCGCATGGTCACAGCACCCTGTTGGCAAATGGTCTTTGGCTAAGCGAAGCACCTGGTCGTTTTCACGATCGGCCAAGCCCGGTACTGTCACGTTTAGCGGCTCGGTGGTTATTTCAACGTGCTTGCCTTTGTCCTGCAGCTCAGCGCTTAGCTGGGCGCAATAGGCCTCAAAGCGCGCATATATTTCGTCGAAGGTGTCCGTGGGCAGATGGCGAATCTCCCACTCAAGCTGACACTCCCGCGCCATGATATTGATCGCCGTACCGCCTTTTATTTTGCCAACGTGCAGGCTGGTATGCGGCACGTTAAAGGCCTCATCGACGCGCCCCTCTTCCACCAACGCCGCCATGGTGTCCTCAATAAAGGTCACCAATCTTGCCGCTACGTGGATGGCTGAGGTGCCTTGGTTGACCTGGCTGCTGTGAGCTTCCTGACCAATCACCGTGGTGCGTAGATTGGTCGCCCCTTTTTGTGCCACCACCGGCTGCATGCTGGTGGGCTCGCCGACAATCACATGGGCGGTGGTGGAGTAGTGCTCGTAAAAGCGCTTAATGAGGCTTGGCGCCCCCACGCAGCCGATCTCTTCGTCATAAGAGAAACCCAGATAAACAGGCTGCTGCAAAGGCGCTTCAACCCACTTGGGCACCATGGCCAATACGCAGGCAATAAAGCCTTTCATATCGCAGGTACCGCGGCCGTATAAGCGGCCATCGCCACCATCGCGCAGGGCAAAAGGATCGCTCGACCAGGGCTGGCCCGCCACCGGCACCACATCGGTATGCCCGGAAAGCATCACCCCGCCCGGCGCCGCTGGGCCAACTCTTGCGATCAGGTTGGCTTTGGTACCGCAGGGGCTCATCACCCGCTCGGCGCTGACGCCGTATTCGGCCAAGTAGCCTTCCACATACTCAATCAGCGCTAGATTGGATTCACTGGAAGTAGTATCGAATGACACCAGCTTCGTCAGTAACGTGATCACGTCAGTCATGCGGCTCTCGTTAGTTGAACTCTTCATATCACCCTACTTTATACCACCCTATCATCGCCCTCCTCCTTTTCCTACTCAGTGGGCCTGCTGGCGGAGAAATGCTGACTGTCACGGCAGGTTCATCGTGCATTCACTAAAACGTCATCTACACTTCTTAATGTTCAATGCATCCAAAAATCTCAACAAACGCATTGCACGCCTGACTAAGCTCAGGCCCACAAGGAG
>CEGF01001091.1_pt1 | contig 23441 bp, 17 predicted proteins | sample 306341 | NCBI WGS metagenome assembly CEGF01 (sample SAMEA2755655, study PRJEB7226) | microbial mat metagenome | biome: microbial mat; feature: hypersaline; material: grass silage | place: USA | collected 2014-02-19 | depth 0 m
GATCATACCCTGCCCGACCCGTAGGCTGACACTGCCTCGACGCAAGTGGCGCATATCCTGCAGTGTCTCGGCTAACTGACGCCGCCGATAGAGCATTTCTCGGTGGTGCTCAATCAGTAGCTTTCCCGCCTGGGTCACCGCGACGTTCCTTCCCTGTTTTTCGAGCAAGGGAATTTGCAGGTGGCGCTCAAGCAGTGCTATTTGACGGCTGATGGCCGAAGGGTTGACGCCGACTGACTCGGCAGCCGCTCTAATCCCCCCTTGGAGGGCAACCTCGTAAAGGTAAGCCAGTCGATGTTCGGTAATACCCTGGTCTATGCGTTGTTGCACCATTCTCTCTATCCTTCACCTGCTTCTTAACCGTTGCTTTGAACGCAACGATTCGGCTGCGCGCTTCTTATTCTTTCCTTGTTACGCCCCTCACATACTGACCGTGCGCTTAATAGCACAACGTTGTTTTGGGTTGCTGCTGTTTAGAGGCTGTCATTCTTACTTGAGAGGCTATATGAATACCCTTCACGCTTATCTGCAAGAGCATCAGCGTTCTATTCTCGATGATATTGAAGCGTTGGTACGTGCTGAATCGCCATCCCATGATAAAGCCGCGGTAGACGCCTGTGGTCAATTGTTGCGCCAGTTATTTCAAGAACGGCTCCAATGTCAGGCGGAAACGTTCCCACAAACTGAAAAGGGCGATCATCTTGGCTTCACGCTAGGAGAGGGAGATCGTCAAATTCTTATTTTGGGGCATTTCGATACTGTTTGGGATATCGGTCGGCTCGCTATCCGCTGTGAGAAGGACAAGTTTTACGGTCCCGGCATTCTGGATATGAAAGCCGGTATTGTTCAAGCCATTTGGGCTGTCAAAGCACTCGTTGAGCTTGATGCGCTTCCCAATGCCCGTATTCGTTTTCTATGTACCAGTGACGAGGAGCTAGGTAGCCCTACTTCGCGGCAACGCATTGAGACGGAGTCGATGGCTAGCGATGTGGTGCTGGTGGTTGAACCTGCCACGGCGAATGGCAGCGCTTTGAAAACGGCACGTAAAGGCTCGGGACGCTTTTATATGCATATAACAGGTAAAGCGGCTCATGCGGGCAATAACCCTGAAGAGGGGGTGAGTGCAATTGAGGAGTTGTCCCACCAAGTTCAGTACTTACATAGCCTGGCCGACGCCCGGCTGGGAACCACAGTGAATGTTGGGATGGTACGTGGCGGTGGCCCGTTGAATGTTGTGCCTGAGAAAGCCGAGTTAGGCATTGATGTTCGGGTAACGACGCTGGAAGAAGCCGAGCGACTCTACAATGCCATTTATCAAAGTACCCCATTTCATCCCAGCGTAACGCTAACCGTGAGCGGTGACATGACGCGCCCGCCGATGGAACGCACACATGCTACGGCTCGTTTGTTTGAACTTGCCCAGCATGCTGCTGGTGAATTCGGCATTGAGCTTACGGAGGCCTCGGTAGGCGGAGGAAGCGACGGCAATTTCGCTGCAGCCAAAGGTATTCCCACCCTGGATGGGCTGGGGGCAACCGGCGCTGCCCCCCATGCGGAATATGAGCATATTGAAATAGCCTCCATTGTACCGCGTGCGGCAATCCTGGCGGCGCTGATACGGGAGGTCTGATAAGCCATTCTGCCGTTTATCAGTCTGTTTAATAAATAACTATATGAATAAATATTCAGGAAATTTCAACGTGAAAACTAGATCAACGCAAAGAATGGCCATGCCCGATGCCTTTGTGATTCTGTTTGGGTTATTACTAGTGGCTTGGCTATTAAGTTTCTTTATTCCCTCGGGCCAGTTTGAGCGAACCACAGAGGGGCGACCTACGGTTATTCCCGGCAGCTTTCATCTGGTGGAGTCTAGCGGCCTTAATTTTTTCGATATTTTTCTTTCTATTCAGAATGGTTTTATCAGCTCAGCAAACCTCATTGCTTTAGTGCTGGTAATGGGCGGCGCGATTGCTGTCGTTGAGTCCACTGGCGCGATCAATGCCGGTATCAAAAGCTTGGTTGATAAAGCCCGGGGACGTAAATATCTGCTTGCGATTGTGGTGTCTTTTGTATTTGGCGTGGTATCTGCCATTGGCGTTGGGTCGAATGCCGTCATTGCCTTTATTCCGCTGGGTATCGTGTTGGCTCGAGCGCTTAAGTTAGATGCGATTGCGGGAATAGCCATTGTCTATCTGGGCTATTTCTCCGGCTCAGCGGCTGCTGTTTTCGATCCTATTACGCTGGGGATTGCTCAATCCATAGCAGGGCTACCGCTATTTTCTGGCGCGCCGCTTAGGGTGGCGCTATTTTTCGTGCTGCTGGCAGTGACAATTGCTTATGTGTGTCGGTATATCAAACGCATTAGCGATGATCCCGCCCGTAGTTTGATGGGGAATCAGCCCTTTAGCACTGAAGCCATTGGATCCGATGATGAGAACTTAACGTTTGCGCGCCGGCATCTGGTCATTTTAAGCTTCTTTGTTGCCTGCCTGGCGGTTTTTATTTATGGCTCTTTAGGGTTGGGGTGGGGCGTTAATGAGCTTTCAGCCATCTTTATGATCAATGGGATAGGAAGCGCTGCGCTCGCTCGCTTCTCGCCTAATGAGTTTGTGCAAATATTCATGAAGGGTGCCAAAGGTATGCTATATGGTGCCTTTATTATTGGCATCGCCAAAGGCATTACGGTGCTAATGGCCGAGGGGATGATTCTTGATACGGTAGTGAATTCAATTTTTGTGCCCTTGAGTACGCTTCCCTCCATGTTGGGTGCGCTTGCTGTCTTTGTATTCAATCTCTTTTTCAACTTTCTGGTGCCTTCTGGGAGCGGTCAGGCAGCGGTGGTAATGCCGATTTTGACGCCGCTTGCGGATATGCTCGATATCACTCGGCAAACGGCGGTGATTGCCTTCAAGCTTGGCGACGGGATCACCAATATTATTACGCCGACATCGGGTGTGCTGATGTCTGTGCTCGCTGTGGGCGGCGTACCATGGAGTAACTGGGTGCGTTTCGCGTTTCCGTTGGTATGCCTCTGGACGCTAGTGGGCATCGCCTTTGTCGTTATCGCGGTGTTGATTAACTACGGGCCGTTCTAAACAGGTGTAGGAATACGTCTGTCAGCATTGCCATATATTGGCCATAAATAGCCAAGCTGTTCAAATTGAGCGGCTTGGCCAACAATCAATGATATTTATAAAATATCGAATGACATTTATATAGTATTTTACCCTCACATGAGGGCGCTGGTAGCTTCCTGAAGTGGTTAACTCAGGAGCTAGCAACATGATTTTAGAAATTTCTGTTTCAGAAATTAAATCCAGGCAAGAAAAGTTTTTAACCAACCTTAAAAATAATCACTGCGATGCAGCGTTGCTTTTTAGTGTTACTGATATTTTTTATCTTACAGGATTTAATTTCCGTCCCTCAGAAAGACCAATTGCTCTTATTGCAGATGCGCAGGGCGTTTTCAGCTTATTTGTGCCACGCATGGAGGTAGAGCATGCACAAGAATACGCCGTTATCAGCACCACTTACGATTATCCTGAGTACCCCGGCACTACCCATCCGATGGAGTATCTTAAAAAGGTACTTCAGGATAAAAGCTTTGATTCTTTAAGTGTTGGTCTTGATGCTGAGGGATATGGATCAGCAAAGGGCTATGCGGGACCGTCAATTACTTCACTGATCACGTTTGCTAGCAAGGTGCCTATCAAAGGACTCGTTGAAGAGCAGCGCTATATTAAATCATCGACGGAAATAGAGCTGATTAAAGAGTCGGCACGATGGGGAAATTTGGCGCATAGTTTGCTGGCTAAGTATACCCATACGGGCGGTCGCGAAATGGAAGCGGAAAGCCGTGCCACCCAGGAAGCGACCAAAGCGATGTTTGAAACCCTGGGGGCCGGATATCGGCCCTACGGATCTCCCGCGCATGCATTTTATCGTGGTCAGATTGGCCCGCATTCGGCTTTCCCACACTCGCAAAACCAGAACGCTATGTTCAAAAAAGGATTCAATGTTGTCTCGCAGGCGGCCTGTGATGTTTGGGGCTATAAGAGCGAACTTGAACGCACCATGTTTATTGAAGAAGCAACAAAAGAGCAAGAAACATTCTTCAATCATATGTACGAAGCGCAGGAAGTAGCTTTTAGAACTATCAAGCCGGGTGTTCCCGCTTCGAAAGTAGAAGAAGAGGTGCAACGATACTTTAAGGATCACGGCTTGACGCAATATGTTAAACATCATACCGGCCATAACATGGGACTTTTAAATCACGAGGCGCCGTTTTTCGACCTGGGGGATCACACTCTGCTTGAACCTGGGATGGTCTTTTCCGTTGAGCCGGGACTGTATGTCGATGGCCTGGGAGCTTTCCGGCACTCCGACACTGTTGTGGTAACAGAAACGGGTATGGATATGATCACTTACTTTCCAAGAGACTTCGAGTCACTGATCATCGGTTAATTATCAGTAGGGTGAGGCTTTTTGCTTGCTCTTATAAGTTTTAGGGAGGGAAAATGAAAAAAATAGACCCGTATACCTCAGCTGTTAAAAAGAAAAAAAATATACCTGACTCCTATGTCATCCTGTTCGCAATGCTAATTATTGCATCAATAGCGACGTGGTTCATTCCTGCAGGCAGCTTTGAGCGTACAACAGAAAGTGGCACTGCTATGGTGGTGCCAGGTAGCTATGAATCGTTGCCGGCAAGCCCCACAACGCCCTATGATTTTTTTCTTTCGATACAGTCTGGGCTGATCGATTCTGCCAGCATTATTTTTCTAGTTCTGACCATTGGCGGCTCGTTCGCCATCCTTGATCACACAGGTGCCATTCAGGGTGGCATTATGAAACTGATCAAGAAAACACAGGATAAAAAATATGCGTTAATAGTTGTGGTCTCTATCGCTTTTTCGGCCGCGGGGTTTATTGGCGCGTTGCAAACGGCTGTGATTGCATTTATTCCCATCGGGATCATTATCGCGAGAGCCTTTAAGTTAGATGCGGTAGCAGGCGTGGCGATTATTTACCTGGGAGCATACGCAGGCTACACGATTGGTGGTTTGGATCCCATTACCACCGGGTTTGGTCAGGAGATCGCGGGGCTCCCTATTTTCAGCGGCCTATGGTTCCGTTTTGCTGTCTATCTCTGCATTTTAGCGTCGACGATCGCCTATCTCTGTCATTACATTTCCAAAGTATCGAAAGATCAAAGTAAATCCGTGCTAGGTGCTATACCTTTTCCAACAGAGGTTGAGAATTCTCACTCCATCTCCGACGAGTTCACACGTAAACACAAGGTAATATTGGGATACTTTTCGACTTGTATGGTTGGCTACGTGGTGGGGGTGTTTAACCTTGGCTGGGGGCTGCATGAAATGGCTGCGCTGTTTCTGGTTATAAGTCTGGGTACCGCCGCCATTGAAAGAGTACCCGCAAATCAGTACGTGAACCTGTTCATCAAAGGCGCGCAAGGAATGCTCTACGCTGCATTGATCGTTGGCCTTGCCAGGGCAATTGTGGTCGTACTTGAAAATGCTTACGTTCTGGACACCATTGTTAATTCGATTGCGGTGGTGCTTGAGCCATTACCGAATGTGTTAGCTGCATTAGGCATGTACGGGTTCAATCTGGCGTTCAATATCATCATTAGCTCTGCCAGCGGTCAGGCGGCGATTGTTGTACCCGTAATGGCGCCATTAGCAGACACCATCGGTTTGACCCGGCAAGTTGCCGTGCTGGCTTATAACTTTGGCGATGGTTTTACTAACATTATTACCCCCACGTCTGGGATTTTAATGGCCAGTATTGCGATCGGTGGGGTTCCATGGCTCAAATGGCTTAAGTTCGTGATCCCTTTACTGTTAATCTGGATAGCCATTGGGGCTGTGGCGCTAAGTACTGCGGTAGCCATCAACCTAGGCCCTTTTTAAGAAAGCAGATTAGACTCAGGCACGGTCAGTTTTTCGATCGTGCCTTCATGTATCTTCGTTTCAATGTACTGAATAAAGAAACGTGCCGTATCAGTCAATAAATTGGAATTCCACGCCATTGAGCTGATCTTTTTCACATCTGAATTAATCGCCTTGTACACCACATGGTCATTTTTTATGTAGGTAGCCGAGTAGGGAAGTAGCGTGACACCCATTTCGGCGGCTACGAGAGCCACCAGTGTTTGCTGCTCTTGAGCTGTTTGAATGACATTGGGCTTGAAGCCCTGATTCTTACATAGGGCCATTATCGCATCATAGTATCCGTGACCAGCTTCTCGGGGTGTCATCACCCAGTTTTCATTACTGAGTTCACTGACGTCGACCTCCTGGTTAGTGGTCGCTAGTGAATGGCTTTTAGGAAGACAGGCAACGAAGTGCTCTTCTAGTATCGTGATATTGTCTATTCGTTTGTCTGCGATAGGAGAGACAAGAAATCCAATATCAATTGTCCCATGTATCAAGCCGACAATCTGATTGTGAGTGGTAAGTTGTTGCAAACGTATGTCGATACCTGGATGGCTTCTTTTAAAGTCTTTAACGATAGATGGAATCAAGTGAAACGACATAGTACCGCTAAATCCGATTGAAATAGATCCCTCCTTGCCTTGTGCTATTCTTTGAGTAAAGGCTATTTCCTTATCCAGCGTCGCAATGCACTTTCTTGCCGCTTCGAGAAAATGCTGACCCGCTGGCGTGATGCGGACTTCCTTGTTATTCCTAATAAGAAGCTGAACGCCGATTTCTTCTTCAAGGTTTTTTATCTGATTACTTAGGGGGGGTTGCGATATGTTAAGTAATTTAGCCGCTCGTCCGAAGTGAAGTTGCTCGGCGACGACAATATAATATCTTAAGTGCCTGAGTTCCATGAGCTCCCTTTAGCGCTGGTTTTGAATTATTTAAATAGTCTGTTGTGTTGAGAAAGAAACCGCGATTTTATGTGAAGGAAAATAGTATAAGCGCAAACCATAAAGCCATGTTAGTAATATATTCGGCTGTTTCCTAAAGGGTTGATTATACCGTTAAAGAACTTCAGGTTTAGCGCTATGTTATGCATCAATAGTTCCCAGCTAGCCAAAAAGCCAATCAATCGACGAGCTTGGCAGTAGCCTTCCACCTGCTAAGAGCCTTCCCGCCACAGTTCCGCTAGTGACCCACCTACCGGCGAATCCTCAGGTAAGGCCACGGCAGCCACTCGTTCTTGTGCCGCCGCAAGCTGTGCGGGGTCGCCGCGCTCTATTTTCGGCTCTTGGAGGGGTGGGTAGGCGCCTACCATGCAGAAGTCATCGTCCGCCTCCAGGCTGGCATGCCCAACTCCCGCTGGCAGCACCAGCACATCGCCTGGGTAAAGCATCAGCTCCTGGCCGTTAGGGCCACCTAGCCGTGCCCGTGCCTGTCCGCGGAAGATGCCCAGTGCTTCATGGGCGGTGGAGTGAAAGTGGTCAAAGTCATACAGGTGATAGCGCCACGCAGGGGGCCAGCCGTGGCGTTTGAACATGCTTTCAAAGGCATCGGCCCGCTCCTCTGCATTGCTGATATCGAGAACCTGGCGATAAATCAGCACCGGTAGAGGGGAGTTGGGGTAGCCGGTCGCTGCATCGCTGTCGAGATGAAGCCGCTCTGGCTGGTGGGTAGACATCCTTGCCTCCTCATTTCTCGTTGGGGTGTGCTTTCAGCTTGGTTTTAAGATTGGTTTTAAGAATAGTTTTTAATGCATGGTCGAGCAAACCGATAACAAACTGGCTAGGTGTTTAGTCGATTACCGCCCCGCAGCCTACCCCCTCATTTTCTATTCGATTGCCTTGATGGCATCAGTCGGTATCATATCGTGGGTGTTGTCCATCATTACGCCCTTTATCCGCGAGTTTCTATGACCCAATCTAAAACGCCCTTCATTGTGGTGCTGAGCCTGGCAATGACCATGATGCTGGGCCCGTTTTCCATGGACACGTACCTGCCGGCCTTTCCGGTCATTGGTGAATCGCTGGGGATTTCTCAGCAGGCGGTATCGTTGAGTGTTTCGGTGTATGTGTTTGCGTTGGCGTTGGGTCAGTTGATCGGCGGTGCGCTTTCGGATCGCTTCGGCCGTCAGCGAGTGCTGATGAGCGGGCTGGCGATTTTTGCGCTCTCAAGCATTGTCATTGGTATGGCGGATTCCTTGAACACCCTGCTCGGCGGGCGGGCAATTCAGGCCATTGGCGCTGGTTTGACTCTGGTTTCGGTACCGGCGTTAGTGCGCGACCGGGTGGCGGGCCGCGACGCCGCGAAGCTGTTCTCGATGATGGGCTTTATCATGGTGCTGGCGCCTGGAATCGCTCCGAGCGTAGGCAGCGCGATTCTGGCGCTGGGTTCCTGGCACTATATCTTTTTCGCCTTGGCGGTATACGCGGTGCTGCTGGTGCCGTTGCTGGTGCGGGTGATTTTTACCGGCACGGGCAAGGTGTCCCGCGCGAAGAGCCCTAAGATGAGCTTGCTGGCGCGCTATAAACTGGTGCTGACGACAAAGCCGGCCCTGCCGTTCATCGTTTGGCAGGCCGCCTCTTTTTCTACCCTGATGATGTTCATCACCTATGCGTCATTTATCTATCAGGGGCATTTCGGCCAGTCGCCTTCAAGCTTTTCAATGCTGTTTGCGGCGAATATCGTCGCGATGCTTATCTTCAACATTCTCAATCGAGTGCTGCTTTCCAGGCTACCGTCACTGCGTATCCTGCAGTTGGCAACGGGCTGTCAGGCAGTGGGCATACTATTGCTGGTGATGGCTGCCTTTATGGATTGGTCGCTTTACGCCTTCCTCGCCGCCATGATGCTGACAATCGGCGCGGTGGGGGCGATCTCGCCGAATATTCAGGCCTGCTTTTTGGAGTTCTTTCCCACTAGCAGTGGGACGGCCGCAGCGCTGCTGGGTGCCGCCCAGTTCGGCATCGCAGGGATTCTGAGTGGATTGTCTGCACTGCTACCGCATACGCTTGAAGCGGTCATTTTGGCCATGGCCGCCTGTGGTTCGGTGGGGTATCTGATGCTTGCCCGCTCAATCATCAAGGGGCGAGCTGCCGTCGAGGCTCGCTAGGTTAGGCCCTACTCCCTTGTTGCTAAAAGCCCTTTTCCAAAAGCCTCGTGTTATCCAAAACACGGGGCTTTTTTATGTTGTGAACATGGGGCGTTGGCGGTGTGGAGCCTGCAATGCCGGCCGAGCTGGGCCAGACTGCTATGGAACAGTGCCACGCTTCCTCTAAAAGCTTGAGTCGTCGATAAAGCCGACCCCACCGAGAGGTAAGGTCCTAGTGTCTGGGGTTATGACAGATAGGTCGGGTAGTAAAGCGTCATCGTGTGTTGCGATTATGATCAATAGTTCAAAATAAATGATTATGATTGGCATTAGCACTATTGACTCTGCGCTACCACCTTCGGATACTCTCACGGCCTTTCAAAACAGAACCACAAGGCGCGAGGGTAGGTTTATTCATTTCAAGGGATCTTCAACATGACTGATAGCAATAGCACAGTCCGGCGCAACGCAAGTCGGGTACGGTGGCAGCAGACCACTACCGCCATTCTGTGCGGCACAACGCTGGTGACTATTCCGATGCTCGGGAACGCTCAGGAAACCGGCGAAGGCAGTGACGATAACGAGGGATATCGCCTCGCCCCCATTATCGTCAACGCCCAGGCCTACGCTGATGATGATGCCAATTCGATAGTAGCTCAGGAGCTTTGGGTGGGTGGTAAGGTCGCCACCAGTATTCTTGATACACCTGCCTCAGTGTCGGTCATTACTGAGAAAGAGATTGATCAGCGCAACGCCTCTACCACTGAGGAAGTGCTGCAATATACCCCCGGCGTCCTCACCGATTATTACGGCACCGATGACCGTAATGACTATTTTAAAATTCGCGGATTCCAGGCGACTACCTACCGTGACGGGCTGACGCTAGGCTCAATGCGCGGTGTACGCGAAGAGCCTTACGCCTACGAGCGCGTTGAAGTGTTGCGCGGTGCCAACTCGACGCTGTTTGGCCCGGCTGATCCCGGTGGTTCGGTCAACTTCGTAAGCAAGCGGCCACGGTTTGAGCGTTTTGGCGAGGGCTATCTCTCCTACGGTTCATTCGACGCCAAAGAGGCCGGTGTTGATGTGGGTGACACGCTGAACGCTGAAGAGACAGTGGCCTACCGCTTTACCGGCACCCTCCGAGACAGCGACCGCGAATACGATCACTCCAAAGACAACAATGGTTTCTTGATGGGGGGATTGGCCTGGGAGCCGACGGAGTACACCTCAGCAAGCGTGATCTTCGATTACTTGAAGCGTGACGACACCCCCAATAGCGGTGGTTATCCGCTCGACCGGGAGTACGACCGCAGCGACTTCTTCGGCGAGCCTGGCTTCAACTATCACGATGTCGAGCGTACCAGCCTCACCGGGCAGCTCACCCATGATTTCAACAACGGCCTGACGCTGCGGGGTAATCTGCGCTACAGCGACCTGACCGACGACTTCGGATACGTCTATATCACTGACTCTGCGGCGCGAGTTGGCAGCGTGGTGGATCGCGACTATTTTGGTACCGACAACGAAGCCCAGGAGTTGATCGGCAACGCTATCCTGCAATACGACGCCCGCTTTGACCGGGTTGATAGCAGCACGTTGGTGGGTGTCGAGTATCGCGATGCTTCCACCGAAGATAGTTCGTTTTACGGCGATGCGACCTCCATTGATATCGCAAACCCCGTCTTTAGCGGTGCACCGAGTAGCCTGAACGTCTATAGCAGCAACAAGCAGGACTTCACCACCGAGTCGGTTTTCCTGACCCAGAATTTGTCCTTCTATGACCGATTCATTGTGACAGCGGGTGTGCGTAACGACTCGATGGATGTCTCAAGCACCAACATGGCGGGCGTTACCGATTCCGATGACTTCTCTGAGACCTCACTTCGCGGTGCACTGACCTATCGGGTCACCGACGAAATTTCTACCTATGTCAGCATGGTGGAGTCGGTCGCACCGCCCACGATTGGTGTCGATCCCGAACGGGGCGAGCAGTACGAAATTGGTGCGAAATATTCTCCCTTTGGTACGAATGCGCTGTTTTCGGCGGCCATCTATGACCTAACCAGGGACGACGTCACCATCTCGGTTGTACAGGACAATGGCGTTATCGAGCGGGAAACCGTAGGTGAGTCCCGCGTACGGGGTCTTGATCTGGAAGCGAAGGCTGAGTTGACCGATAGCTTTAGCGTGGCCGGTGGTTACTCCTATATGGAGTCGGAAGTGGTACGCGACAGTAACGCAGCCAGAGAGGGTAACGAGTTCACCGCGGCACCCAAACATACGGCGTCGCTGTGGGGCTACTATACCTTGCCAAGCCAGGATATGAGTGTTGGCCTCGGCGCCCGTTACATCGGCTCCTACTACTTTGATGTCGCCAATACGTCAAAAAGCAGTGCGGCAACGCTCTTCGATGCAGCCTTCAGCTATCAGCTCACCAAAGACGCCGATCTAGCCGTCAATGTCAGCAACTTGCTCGACGAGCAGCACGTGGTCGGTTCAAGCACCGCCGATTACTATAATCCGGGTCGCGAAATCAGCGCGAAAGTGAGCTATCGCTGGTGATGTAGAGCTATCGCTGGTGATGTAATTCCGCCTATATCCCAGAGGTAAAGCAACGGCAAAACGCCCCGACTTGAACATTCAAAGCGGGGCGTTTTTGGTATTTAGGCTTCTGTTAGGCCATCAACGATAAAAACGCGGTAGTCGGCACCTTGGAAACGGTGCTTGCGGGCTTCCTGGTAGGCGGGGCTTTGATACCAGGCACGGGCGGCGGCCATGTCGGGGAAGCGTAGAATGACCGCTCCTTCCATTGCGCTGCCTTCCAGTACTTCAAAATCGCCATAAAAAGCCAGTGGCTGTGGGTCGTGGCCTTCACGGGCGGCTTTTGCCTTCTCGCCGTAGCGCTCCATTTCCTGGGCGTCGTGGGTGTGTTCGCGAGTCAGTACGACATAAGCGGGCATTCATTTCTCCTGATGTCATCATTAAGCAATCCACTAGAGCATATCACCGCCCACCAGCGGAGCCACATTAGAAAGAGTGTTATTCAGCTTTACCGCGAATATCTTGAGTAGGCACTTCGTACTCTGGTTTAGCCGCTGGCTCAATCAAGATGGCTTTTTCAAACTTCTCATTTTCCAGAGCCGCCAAGGCGATTTCATAGCAATCGTCGATATGGCTGTTACCCATGTACTTCATGGCGGTAAAGCTAATGCTGCCTGCCACGGCGCTGCCGACGAAGGGCACGAACTTAGCAACACCTTTTGCTGCTACTTTGCCTGCCATCTTATTTAGCAGCATCACAATAAGCTTTCTGGTGATGTATTTACCGGCCATCTTACTGCCGGTATTGGAAATGACCGTCATCACAAATAGCTTGGATTCAGTATCCAGGCTGTCGATCTGCTCAGGCGTTAAGCCAAATTTTTCATTAATTTTGGGAATTAACCGCATCAAAATGGCGACGTCTGAGCCAATATCTAACCCAGGTACTGGGATGATGGCGGTACCCGCAGAAAGGCCCGAGCTTTTAGTGACCATCGAATGACACGACTTACGGATGGCGTCGAGTTCTTCTATTGATTCAATCATGATGAGATCCTTTCATTTATTGCCTGATTGATCTAGTGCTGGCTGTACCACTTCCAGGTTCACTTCCTTCCCTGGATACTAACATTCCCGACCACTCTTCGACGTCATTTGAGAATCGCCTGTAGTAAAGTCGTCGGCGAAGGTAAAAGTGTCAAACGGTATTTGGAAAGGTGAACTGAAGCGGGAGGCTTGAATGACGAACTTGAGAACCCTATACCCACCGATCGAACCCTATGAAACAGGCATGATCAATGTAGGGGATGGCCATACGGTCTATTTTGAGCGTGTGGGCAAACCGGGCGGTAAGCCTGCGGTATTTCTGCATGGTGGCCCCGGCGGTGGGATTTCGCCTGATCACCGACGTCTGTTTAACCCTGAGTGCTACGACGTTCTTCTCTTTGACCAGCGTGGCTGTGGACGTTCAGAGCCCCATGCCAGTATCGAAGCCAATACTACGTGGCATTTAGTCGAAGACATCGAGAGGCTACGTGAGCATGTTGGCGTAACCCAGTGGATGGTTTTTGGCGGCTCTTGGGGTTCTACCCTGGGCCTTGCCTACGCCCAGACGCATCCAGACTGTGTCAGTGAGTTGATTTTGCGAGGCGTCTATACGGTCACCCAGGCGGAGATTGACTGGTACTATCAGTTTGGTGTGTCTGAAATGTTCCCCGATAAGTGGGCGGCGTTTCAGGCGCCTATTCCTGAAGCAGAGCGACACGATATGGTGGCCGCCTACCATCGTCGTTTGATGGGTGACGACCCTATCGCTCAGCTTGAAGCGGCGAAGGCCTGGACGATATGGGAGGGTGAAACCATCACCCTGCTACCAGACCCTGCCTTATCGGCTCCCTACAGAGAGGGGCATTTTGCCTTAGCCTTTGCGCGGTTAGAGAACCACTTCTTTACTCACAAAGCCTGGCTGGAAGAAGGGCAGTTGCTTGCTAACGCCGATCAACTAAAAGGTATTCCCGGCGTTATCGTTCATGGTCGTTATGATATGCCATGCCCCGCTCGTTATGCGCTGGCACTGCATAACGCTTGGCCAGAATCCGAATTCCATTTGATTGAAGGTGCAGGGCACGCCTGGAGCGAACCCGGCATTCTCGACCAGTTGATACGCGCGACAGATCGCTTTGCTTCTTAATCCAACCACTGCCAGGGCGGTGCGTCCAGCCACCCCTGGCCCAGGATGGTCGTCTCGCCAAACTCTTTATCCAGCGCGATAGAGTTACAGGCCTGATCTTGTTCCAGTGTCGCCACTAAGCGTGGCGCGTGGGAGACCACCCACACCTGGGTTTCCCTCGATGCACGGATAATCAGTCGACCTAAGGCGGGAAGCAAATCCGGATGTAGACTTGTTTCTGGCTCATTCAACACTAGCAAGGAAGGCGGCCTGGGGGTGAGCAGCGCCGCCACCAGCAACAGATAGCGAAGCGTGCCATCTGATAGTTCGGACTGGTTTAAGGGGCGCAACAGCCCCTTTTGTAGAAACTGCAGTAGAAAGCGATTACCAGCGTCGGCTTCAAAATTAATAGTGGCGCCGGGAAAGGCATCTTCAATCGCCTCGTACAACGCCTCGCGGTCGCCGATCTCGTGGATGGTTCGCAATGCGGCCACTAGACTGAAGCCATCGTGATCCAGCACCGTGGTGCGGGTGCCGATTTGCGGTGTGCGGATGAGGGAATTTGGATCGGTTCGGAACTGATCGTAGAAGCGCCAATGACGAATGGCTTGCCGAACAGCGTGGACTTCAGGCACGGCGACCGGGTCACTGATTTCGTTCAGAATGCTTTCGTAGCTATTAAGGTGGGCATCGTAAACCTGCCATTTACGACCTGCACGCACTTTGACCACAGACCCAACGCGGTCAATCAAACAGCTACTGGGTCGGCAGACATCGCCTGCCCAAATGCATTCCCGTTTTATCTCGGGGTCGAACTGGAACATGGACGGATCTTGGTAGCCCGCAAAGCCCTGAGAGGCGGGCATCCCCAATGAAATGGCGTAGCCGAAATCTTCACCCACAAAACCCAGTCTAAGCCGGGGGCTGTTTTTCTTAGCAGATCCCTCAATGGCAGCGGAGCCCTCTCGCATGTCTTTGGTGAGTTTTTCCGGGCCAGCCCAGAAGGTGTAATCAAGCCCGCCCTCTTGAGCAATCGATGAGATAAGATTGCCTTTGGCTGTTTCTGCCAATAATCGCAGCGCTTTGTATAGGTTGGACTTGCCGCACCCGTTGGGCCCAGTCACTACATTGAGATTCGACAGGGGAGAAACAATTTTTTTCAGGCTGCGGTAGTTGGATACGGCAAAGGTGTTGATCATAGGCTCTGCGGCGTTGGGGGCTGGCTGCTCTGAGCAGCGTGAAAATAACAGTTTAGCCCCAAGTGCCCCCTCACTAGAAGACATCGATAGCTGGAGATCTTAAGTGCCAATTGAGAGGTGGAGTGTTCATATCCTCGATTTCGGTGAGGGTTTTGGTCGGCAGTTGCCTTTATTCTGTACTAGCTGTCTGACGAGAGTTTCATGCGGGCATCACTTCTTCTCAGTATTAAAAGATTCTCGGAAATATACCGAAAGACTGGATCAGGCAAGAACGAAAGAGTATTTGGCATTCTGATCCGTTCATTTTGAATCTATCATTCATGTGCTGATGAAGCGACTAGCAAACCAAGCCTTCTTCTCTAAAAGAGCTAATTAACTCACATGTAGGAAGTTAGAGGGGAAGCGATCCATGAGGTTGCTTTTAGCTCAGTAGGTTGTTCGAATAGTTAAACGTAAGGAGTGAATCATGAAGCTTTTAAATGCGGCCTTAATCATTGCGTTACTGCTTTCTTCAGGCGTAGCACTTGCTGAAAGAGGCTCGGATGAAGATAACAGGATTGTTTATTCTGGATCGACATCTACAGATAGCGGTAACCAGGACATTCCGGCCTCCCAGGTGCTTTCTGACAACCCTTAAATCGAGCTAAATAGCTCAGTTTTAGGTAGTGTTTTTTGAAGTAACTTAAAGTCATTGAAACTGCTCCGTGGCATGTGGATTTTAAATGAATCACATGTCACAGGGTTGGTCGAGTGATGGCTGGTTATTTAAGGGTAAGGAGTAAATTATGAAGATTTTAAATGCAGTCTAAATTGTTGCCTTAGTGCTTTTATCAGGTGCAGCATCCGTTGAGAGAGGTTTCTCTGAAGATAAAGAGATTGTTTGTCTCGAGTCAATGTGTTCGCAACAAGCGAAAGGAGTTTTCATTATCTGAAACGCTGGTTATAAACCTTTAAGCGAACTATTGATTTTGATTTTGAAAACAATGCCGGGCGGGCCTAGTCTTTTTAGGCCCGCCCGTTTATTTTCAGGCTTCCATTTGATTCAGTAAGATTGATCCCTACGCAATGATACCCACCTTGCAAGACGCTGTTGTCCGCTCATGGCAGCTACCATCAAACTGGGCAGGAAGGTCAGCGTGACGACCGTGGAGAATGCGATGCCAAACATCACGATGGCGCCGAGGCCACGGTAGAGTTCAGTGCCTGCCCCGGGGATCAGTACCAGTGGGGCGATACCGAAGATGGTGGTCAGGCTGGACATCAGGATCGCGCGCAGGCGGATATTGACCGCATCATCGACGGCCGCGACGATGGATTCCGCGCCTTCTTCCAGCCGCTTGTAGGTTTCCTGAACGATCAGTATCGGATTGTTGACGACGGAGCCGAGCAATACCAGGAAGCCGAGTAGCGTGATCATATCGAAAGGCTGGTGGATGCCAAACGGAGCGCCGAGGCCATTGAGTATGGCCAAGCCAAGAATCCCGCCCGCGAGCCCCAAGGGAATCGTGGCCATGACGAATAACGGCCGCCCCCAGTGGCGGAAAATCGCCACGAGCATCAGATAGCACAACAGCACCGCGATCATGAAATTACCCGAGACCGCTTCGCGGGTGGCTTGCAGCTGGTCGCTGGCGCCGGTGATATCTATCGATACTCCGTGAGGGATCTCGCCAGCGACACGCATGGCCTCAATCAACTCGTTTTCCACGCGTTCGACGCCCGTTTCCAGCGCCACCGAGCGCGGCGGCACGATATTCAGCGTTACCGTACGGCGCCCGTCCAACCGCCGAATGCTGTCGGTATCGACGGACTCGTTCAAATCGGCCAATGCGGAAAGTGGCAGCACGTCGCCAGACGGTGTGGCAATGGGCAGGTCGCCCAGGCGATCCGCCCGCTGCTCGCTACCCGCGCTGCTGAACAGGTAGATGTCGACCCGGCGGTCATCGAGGATCATCTGGTCGGCGAACGCACCATCGCTTAGCGCCGCCACGGAATAGCCAAAGCGTTCCGCATCGAGCCCGACTTCCACCAGTCGCTCCCACCGAGGCTGGATCTCCAGCAATAACTGATCCAGGCTGAGTGAGCTCGGTTCTGAACCAATCTGCGCGTCGTCGAACAGTGCTCCTGCGCGGGCATAGGCAAGGCTCGCAACCTGATAGATCTCGGCAAGATCAGAGCCGGAGATGTCCATGTTGATACTGCGCGTACCGCCATCGTTGGTGGAGATGATGGAGCCCCGTGAGGCGAATGCGCGCATGCCCGGCCAGGCCGTAAAGCGCGCCTCGAGGGCGCCCATTAACGCCTCCAGATCGGTGGGATCTTTCGGGTCGGTAATAACACGAATGCCCTGGGCGTCGACGAACATGGCGAAGAAGCGTAGTGCGGGCATATTCGTTTCACCACGGTGGAAGCGTGCCGGTTCGTCATCAAGACGCTGCTGCAGCTCCGGGATTAGCTCCTGCGCGATGGATTCCATCTCTGTCAGGTTGTAGCCCGGCGGTGCGATCATTGTAGAGAAGATGCGTGCCTCTTCGCCTTCCGGCAAGTACTCAGCCGGAGGGGTTAGCCACACCACGACCCATGCCGACAAGCCAAGCGTGCCGAGTAGAATCGCTATTCGCCGTACCGGACGGCGATAGGCGCGGGTGATCCAACGGCCGATGCGGTCAAAGGCGCCGTCCTCGACGGTAACTCCTGGCTGGATTGCCGGTAGCAGTCGTGCCGCCATCGCCGGTAGCACGGTCACCGCAACGGCCATCGACGCAAGAATAGAAGAGGAAATCGCAATCGCGATATCCGAATAGAGCTGTCCGGCTTCCTCCTGAATGAACAGCGTGGGGGCAAATACCAGTACTGACGTAAGCGTGCTCGCCATGACCGCCGTCCAGACCCGGCGCACGCCCGCCACTGCGGCATCGAAGGGTTTCAGGCCGCGTCGTCGTGCTTGATCGATGCTTTCGAGGACGACGATGGTGTTATCCAGTGTCATGCCGATGGCAAACGCTACGCCGGCCAATGAGATAACGTTCAGCGTCCGGCCTGCGAGTAACAGGCCTATAAAAGCGGCGATCGTACAGACCGGTATGGCAATCACCCCGACAAAGGTGCTGCGCGCCGAACGCAGGAAGGCAAACATTATCAGTGTTGCCAGCAATGTCCCGAGCAAAAGGTTATTCCAGACGTTGGCGACCGAGTCCTCAACGTAGCGCGCATCTTCGTTGATCAGCGTCATTTCAAGACCCAGCGGCGCCAGAATCTCGTCGCTGATCGCCTCGACTGCCGGCAGTACGGCATACTTGGTCTGGACGACATTCGATCCCGTTTCGCGGCGCACCGCCAGGATCAGTGAAGGTAGGCCGTTATAGAATGCCTGGGTACGCATTTCATGGTGACTGAGCCGGATATTGGCCAGTTCGGAGAGCCGCATCAAGGCGCCCTGGCGCTCGGCAATAATCAACTCGCCCATATCGGCGGGCTCGCGGAAGCGGCCGATCGTGCGGGCCATCACACTGCGCTTTCCACTGTCCAGGTCGCCCGCTGAACTGTCGACGTTACGGGTCTGCAGTGCATTGCGAACATCGGTCATGTCGAGCCCGCGTTCGGCCAAACGGTACGGATCGATTTCTACGCGCACCTGACGTGCTTCCGCACCCCATATTTCCACGAGCGAAACACCATTGACACGCTCCAGACGGGGGCGCACCTCATCCTCCAGAAAGTTACGCATCATCGCCAGATCGAGATTTTCCCCACTTTCCGCACGTGGCCCGATGCGGAAATACATGAAGGGTTCGTCCGAGGAAGAGACTGTCGTCAGGGCGGGGGCATCGACATTTTCAGGGTAGCTGGATACTTGGCTAAGCGCGTTGTTGGTGCGTATCAGCGCTTCATTAATGTCGACGCCGAAGGGAAACTCCAGCTCGATACTGGCTTGGCCGATGCTGGCGGTGGAAACCATTCGTTGGAGATTGGGCAAGGTGCGAAGGTATTGCTCCTGCTCGATAAGGATCTCTTGCTCCACGTCACGGGGAGACGCCCCAGGCCAGCTTGTCTCCACGCTGATGGTGCGTACTTCCAGGTCGGGGATCATCTGAACCGGTACACGCAGTGCAGCAGTGATTCCCAGTAAGCAAAGGATCAGAACCGCGACGGCAATCAGGGTGCTGTGGTGAATAACGCGTCCGAAATCCATATGTTAGCGCTCCACCACTTCTACGGACTGACCATCGGTCAGGGCCTCATTGCCTCGGGTGACGACCTGATCGCCCTGGCGCAGGGTGTCACCCGCGACGACGACCTGATCGCCCTGTCCATACAGAATTTGCACCCGGCGCCGACGGGCGATGTTTTCATCGTCTGCGTTATCGACGATGTAGACGCTGTGGCTGCCATCCGGTTGGCGCAGTAACGCATCGCGACTGATGGCCACCGTATCGGTTGCTTGCGAGGATAAAGAAATTTCTGCTCGGGCGGAGGTTCCGGGCAATAACCGGCCCTGTGGATCGGTTACCAGTAGGCGAAGTAGAAAGGTTCTCGCCTCGGGGTCGGTGACGGGAACCCGTGCAATGATCTGCGCTGGCAATGGAGTGTCACCCAGCGTATCGGCAAATACCTGCGCTTGTGTCTGATCATCCAACTGCTCAAATCGCTCTTGGGGCACTTGCACATCCAGACGTACACGATCAATCGCAACTAACGATAACACCGGCGTTCCCCGTTGCACCCATTCGCCAACTTCGGTGAGTTTTTCGGCGACGACGCCTGGGAAAGGGGCTGGCAAACTGTGCCGTTCAACCAGTTCTTCCTGCTCTCGTGTGGCTGCCTGAGCGAAGGCTGCCGATGCCCGTGCTAGGTTTAGCCTAGCGACACGCGATGCGACCTCTGTTGCGGGGATGGCCTGGCGTTCAGCAAGCCGCTGTGCCTCATTAACCAAGCGCTCGGCCTCACGTACCGAGGCGTTTGCCTCTTCCTCCTGAGCACGAGCACGCATGAGCGCCTGTTGTACAAGGGCCGGATCGAGTTCCAGCAGTACCTGCCCGGTCTCAACATGATCACCCGCGTCAACATGCACGTGAGCCACGAGCCCGTCTGCGCGTGGGGAGAGGCGTGTCTGGCGCTCAGCGGTTAGGGTACCCGTAAGTGACAACTGCTCGCCTAACGTCGCCAGTTCCGCTGGTGCCACTGAGATAGGTACGGCAGCACGCTCATTGTTACTTATATTATTGTCAGGAGGGGCGCCACAGGCCGTCAGTAGGAAACAGGTTAACCCAGAAAGCCAGAATTTGATGGTCATGGTCATCCTCTCCGGCCATCCTCTGCTAGGAGAAAAGCCATCAGTGGGTTAAATAACCAAGCCTTGAAGAATAAAAATGTATCGGACAGGTTTCTAAGTTCCATAGCTTTTCTAAACTCTTCCAAAGGATCGAAGACGGCAGCATCTGCGAAGGCTATCGATTGTTACCAAGGCCCTACCTACTATTAATGCTTCGCTGCTCTCTATATGTGATTATCTCTGCTTACCGAGCCGGACTATCAAAACTTTTCGCTGGGAATGAAAAAGTAAGCCATGGTTGTACCCACAGTGTGTCAAAGATTGGTTATTTTGTAGCAAGGTGCATCAAGGCAGCTAAAGCGCGGTAAATATTGCTGAAGCTAAGCAGCTACTTATCCACCGGAGGAGGTTTCTATAGCGAATGGTCGAGGTCAAACTCATCGAATGCTAAACCGTGGTTTCAGGCGAATACTGATTGACGGTCGGGGGGAGTTTCTGAGGCTTACCGATTGGGCGTCCTCCGTCTTGCGAGTGATACGGTGCTGCTACCTGTATCTTCCAGCAAGTATATTCGGGGGCTGCTTTTCTCAGATTTTGCGGTCGAGTCGTTATTGATGGTTATTTCGCCGTTTGATTTTTAGCACAGCAATTAAGAAGTAGTTTAGGTCAGCAAGAATATAACTAAAAGAGTCCCTACGCCTGCCACTCCTATTATGTTGGTGAACTCTACTATTTCATCCTCTATATCACTTGGTAGCCAAGCTGTAGTGCTTTTTGATTTTATTTTGGAAAAGATTAAGGCCGTAGTGCTAGCTTCAACGCTGAAGATGGTAATGACGCTTTCAATTGATCCTGAATTAAAAAGCATCATGGATAAAGCTAAAAAAGTGGTTAAAGTTATTGTAATGCGTAAAGCAAAGCACTGTGAATGGCTTAATGTTCCAGGGGATTCCGGGAACCAAACATTTGAGAATGACGTATTCTTTTTCATGCATAGCGTTACAAAAAAACGCTTGGATAGTGAAAGTATAGATATAACCATTTTATTGCACCTATTCTCCATGAGCCCCGAAAAGCTCAGCCGGGGGGGGGGACGTCGATCAGTCTCCTGTTACCTCGCGAATATCATCGAGGAGGTCGTCAAAGTAGGGATTCCAGGTCAGGCGAGCGTGATATTTTTCCGCGCCGCTCTGACCCCATGCGCCGAACCAGAGGGTCTCTGGGTCATCGGGTGGCGCGAGACCATCCTGGCCGTTTTCCAGCATGAGGTAGCTACCCGCTTGACCGTAATAGGTATTCTCGGGCGCAAACAGCACATTCATATGGGAGAAGGTGCTGATTCGCCGGTCGGGTAAATGGCTGGTAAAGGCGGTGACACGCGGATCGTCAAGGTTTTGCGGTGTGTCCCCGTACCATACGAAGCGTGATTTACGATTGGGAAAGCGGTTTTGAAAGGCAGTGAGCGTCGCGTTGGGGTTAAGGACGCTATCATGCTGGCTCATCGTTATGAGTACGGGTTTATCAAAGTGTGCGGTGTCGAGATTTTTTTGCACGGTATTGACCGAGCGATAATAGAGAGAGGCTCCGCGCGTAGGAAGCGACTGGTAAGTGGCGATATTGTCCTCGTCATCAATGTCGAGCCAGTCCCAAAAATAGGCAAGGGCTGGGGCGAGAAATAAATAGCTGCTACCGGGGTAAAATCCAGGAGAAAACAGCAGCAGGCCATCGACATTGTCGTCTGTGAACGCATGAGAGGTGACCAGGTTACCGCCGGTTGAGAAACCGCCAAGCCAAAGCTCATCGACCTCGGCTGCTAGCAGTTCGGCGTGATGGGCAATGATTTTTTCCCAATCCTCATTATCGGCTAGCATCAGGTCGGCGGGGCGTGTGCCGTGGCCAGGCAGAAGAATGGAGCGAACCAGCCAGCCGTCATTCGCCATGGCGGTGGCGATATCAATGAAATACCACGGGCTTGCGCCCAGTCCATGAACTAACAGGATACCGCGTTTCGCCGGTTTATCCGGGCGGAGTTCGAACGGCGTATTGAGCTCTATTTCAAGGTCGCGGTCTTCACTGATGAAAGCGCGGTTATTCGCAATCCATGCACGGGTTTCGCGCACATATTGATCAAAACTCTCCTGATCATAGGGAGGCAGGCTGCCTGAGGATTGAAAGCGTGGAGAATCCGGTGGCACGGCGCAGGAGGTCAGTAAGAAAAGTGTGAAAAGTAGAACGCTAAGCCGACGAATCATGAAAGCCTCTCTGTAGTTGCTTGCCTCTGACAGAGAGTCACCAATGTGCTCCCCTTACTTAGAATGATTGGGCAGGCGGGCTGTGTAGTGTTTAACGAGCAGCGTGATTATTTTGACTGTTACGGTCATTTAGCCGTTTAAGGCAAACCCCGGCAGCACTGCCTCGGCCTCAATAGCGATTAACCATTCCGGTTCGGCAAGGCCGTAAACAATTAACCAGGTGGCGGCCGGCGGTGCGATAGGGAATCGGTGCTTCAACGCCTCCATCACTACCTGCTGTTCATACCGCACGGATTCGGCTAAGTAGATTCGTAGCATTACCACCCGCGTGAGATCGCCCCCAAGACTTGTTAGTAACCGTTCGATATTGTCGAGTGCTGCCTGGGTCTGCTCGGGCAACTCTGGGCCCGCTAAATGGCCCTCGGTGTCGACGCCCACCTGGCTAGACATCAGCACCCGGGTGCCACCCTGGACTAATACGGCTTGGCTATGGCCTTCGGTCAACGTATTGGGCAGGTTGGGCGGGTTTAATGGTTTGCGTCTTAAAATTTGCATGACCACCTCCTTAGTACGTTCATAGGGTCGCTTGTAAGGATGACCATTCAATCGCGCCTGATACTCTGTTGGATGAGCAATGGCCGCTGTTTGTCAGCATGTATTCAATACATACAGTCAATGTCGTCGCTAATTTGTATTCTGGTTAAGAGCTTCTATGTTCGACGAGCCTATGGTTCCACTATCGGCCTACTTTTCTTTCTCGTTTCTTACTGACATTACGTTTTCGCCAAACCGCCTTGCAATTCATAAGGCCCACCCTTTAAAGCAGGCCTGCTGTGAGCGCCCTGAGTTTGGCCGCAGCACGTGTGGTACTGTTTAGTTTTCAGAAAATGCTCGCAACATGGGTAGCGACGCTGCTGGGGCTGATATCCAGAGCGCGGGCGGTTTCTTTATTACTCGCACCATTGATA
>CEGF01003345.1_pt1 | contig 23135 bp, 17 predicted proteins | sample 306341 | NCBI WGS metagenome assembly CEGF01 (sample SAMEA2755655, study PRJEB7226) | microbial mat metagenome | biome: microbial mat; feature: hypersaline; material: grass silage | place: USA | collected 2014-02-19 | depth 0 m
CGATAATAAACTGATCTTCACGTTTGGCGACCTGACGGTTCAAGGCCCGGAAAAACTCGGTTTTACCATGCTTGAAGAAGCCGATAGCAGCGTAGAGCTCGCCTTCCGGTTTGTGCGGCATTAACTGCTGCAGGTAGTCGACAAATTCCCTGGGCACCGCCACATCAACCTGAAAGTAGGCGCGGGTGAAGGAGAAAATAATCGAGACTTCATCCGTTTCGATCAGCACCGTATCCAGGTGTAGACGGGGATCGCCTCCTGCCTGTTCACCAAACCCTTCACCGTGGAGTACCGGCAGCACTAACGGCACCTGCTCACCGCCGCCCAGGATTCGCCCGACCAGATAGGCGCCTTTATTGCGATAGAAGACGCTATTGAGCAGCTCGACTTCAGCGTTATCAGCGCTCAAAATCGCCGCGGGTAAGTGCTGTTGTAAAAAGGTGGCGCCGAGATGAGTATCCTGATCTATTTCCGCAAAGCGATTTTCGAAGGGGGCATCGATAAGCGCCCATTTGAGCGCGGCCTGCCAGTCGCCGTTAACCTGTTTGCGACGGCATAGGTCAATTCCCGAGCGGTGGGCGGCATCCTCCCGGGAGCTATACACAAACATCCAGTCGTTGCGGATATGGCGGTGGTGGAAAATGGCGCAGAACAGCGAGTTAAAGAAGGTTTCAGCGAGCTCATAATCGAGTCGGTGACTGATCAACTCAGCGTAGTGGTTGCGCGCCTCGCGCCAGCACTCACAGTGAGAAACCACCTCGGGATCAAAAGTACGCTTTAAGCGCCCCAGAGTGTCATCAATTTTTTCCTTATAGAGATTGATGCGCTCGGCGGATGCTTGCTGCGTTTCGCGCCACGCCGCGTCACGGAAACGACGGCTGGCATCGGCAGTGATCTCTTTAAAACGCGCGCGATACTCATCGAAGCCATGCAAAATCGTCGTCGCTAAGCGGTATGCAGGTGAGTGCTTCACGGGCCAGGCTCCAGATTATTTTTACCAGCTTCGCGTAACTGGAAACCATATGCGAGACGACCTTGGTGGGTACCCTGTGCCCAGTTAGCGCAAGGGCTCTATATGTTTGACCTGTAAGCAGAAGGCGCCAGACGTGCGGTCAGCAATCAAAAAGCCGAGCTGGTGAATCTCGCTTGGCGTTATTGCTGGCGCGTCACTCAATACCGTTCCCCGCCGCACTGCCTCAAAAGCATCCCATGAAAAGTGCAGCGTCTCCCAGGCATCTTGAGCAGGCGTAAACTTCACTCGGTACGCTGAGGCATCGCCCAGAGCGGTGCTTTTCAGACGTAGTTGATAGGTACGCCCGTCGCCCCGCACGGTCAGCGCGAGGCCCTGGGCATCCGCCAGCGTGGGTTCGAAGCCGTTGGGCTCGCGACGAACGGAGGCAAAGCCACCGCCGTTTTCAAGCGAGACCTCACCGTGAAAACGCCCTTCACCATCGACAACACTGAAGGTGCTCTGGGAAGCACCGCCCATGACGCCATCATCCACAGCATACCAGCGCGGCTGTTCGTTAGGATCATCAAATATCAGCGCCATGTTGGCTCCTTAATTTCAGTTTAAAAAAAGCCTCTGCACCGTGGGGCACAGAGGCTCCATAGACGTGACATCGTCAGACTAGGCGATTAGCACGACACATTAAAGCTTATTAGCCGCGGCCACCGGGGCCGTGTCTGCATTGTCCAAATCTTCGGGAGATGCCACCACCAGAGCAAACTCCTCTTCGGCGGTTTTCGCCACCAGATGATGTTTGCTATACAGGAAGTAGTAAGCCGCGCCGATAATAAATAGCACGATGGTGTAGTTAAAGGCGCGGGGATCAAAGGCATAGACGCCGGTTAGCGCCACCAGTGACAGCACGAGCGCAATGCCGGACGTCACCACGCCGCCAGGGGTTTTATACGGACGCGGCAGGTCGGGCTGTTTTACCCGCAGTAGAATATGGCTAAGCGCCATCAGTCCATAAGAGATCGTCGCACCGACCACGGCCATTCCCAGCATCAGGTCGCCTTCACCGCTTAACGACACCAGAAAGCCAAACACGCCGGGCACGATCAGGGCAAGGTAAGGCACTTTACGGCCACTGGTCAGCGACAGTGCCTTGGGGAGGTACCCCGCCCGTGAGAGCGCAAACACCAACCGGCTGTAGCCGTAGATGATCGAGAAGAAGGAGGCAATCAGCCCCGCCAGGCCCAGCACGTTCACCACGGTTGCCAAGGTCGGATTGCCCGCTGCATTCAGCGCATCCACCAGCGGCACGCCGCTTTGACCGATCATCTCGGCGCCCGCGGCACCGGCCAGCAGCACCACGACTAACAGCGCGGTGAAGAGCAGGAACAGCATCGCGCCGATAATGCCTTTGGGCATGTCCCGGGCAGGATCCTTAGCCTCTTCGGCAGCCAGCGGTACGCCTTCTACCGCCAGGAACAGCCACATACCAAAGGGTAATGCCGCCCAGACGCCGTACCAACCAAAGGGCATAAAGGTGCTCGCACCCGCCGCATCGGTAGGGGCAATATCGAACAGGTTGGCGGCATCAAAATCACCGATCAGTGCGACGGCGGTAGCCAGGATAGCAAACACTGCCAAGCCGCTGATGACCATCATGACTTTTAGCGCTTCCCCAACCCCCGCCAGGTGAATGCCGATAAACAGCGCGTAGAAAATGAGGTAGACCAGCGGCCCGTTGATACCCAGCAACGACTCTACGGCGGCACCAATGAAGATCACAATGGCCGCCGGTGCCAGGGCATACTCGATCAATACGGCCAGCCCTGTCAGATAGCCGCCAGCAGGCCCCATTGCCTGACGGGCAAAGCTGTAGCCGCCCCCAGCCGCGGGTATCGCCGCCGACATTTCGGCAAGTGACAGCACCAGCGCCAGGTACATTAATGCCATCAGACACGCGGCTATCGCAAAGCCACCCCAGCCAGCTTCAGCAATACCAAAGTTCCACCCGGCGAAATCACCGGAAATTACGTAGGAAACCCCTAGGCCCGCCAGCAGCATCCAGCCAGCGGTACCTTTGCGCAGTTGGCGCTTGGCCAGATACGCTTCATCAACAGATGGTTGTGTCATCTTTTTACCCTCATGGTGTGGAACGAAAGTGTCGTCAGCGGCGTGCTTTGCTATAGGCTGCTTACTGCGTTCCATATTGTTATGGGAGAATTGTTACGTCCTGATTGTTAAACGTTTGTTGTTATACGTCTGGTGTTATACGTCTGCTGCTGTACGGCTTTTGCCGTGGGCCAAGGTCGTTAATCAGCGACCAAAAAGTTGCGTGTTGAACCGGATGAGGCATCACCTTCCAGCACATCGTCTTCACTGCGGTCTTTTAACTTAACCCCGGATACTTTGAGCTGACGGGCCTCTTTTAACAGTAGAAAGAAGCGTCGAGCAGCCTCCTCCACCTGTAGACCTGCCGGGCGTACGTTGGAGATACAGTTGCGCCGATCATCTTTTAGCCCCGGTTCCGGTGCCCAGGTCATATATAGCCCCAGGCTATCCGGCGAACTTAGCCCTGGCCGTTCGCCGATCATCACCAGCACGGCATCGGCATTGAGCAGTGCGCCAATTTCGTCGCCAATCGCCACACGCCCCTGCTCGACAAGCGTCAGTGGTGCTAGCGTCCAATCAGCCGCATCGCTGTTCAGCATCTGATAAAGCGCGCTAAGAAACGGCGCACTGTTTTGCTGTACAGCCAACGCAGAAAGCCCATCGACCACGACGATCGCAAGGTCATAGCGCTGCTGAGACTCAGCGGCTTTCTGTAGGTGCTCACGGGTCTCGTCGTTAAGGCGACGGCCATAGTCGGGCCGCTGCAGGTACATGGCACGATCCTGGGCATGGCTGTGCAGGCGCAGCGGTGCCTCAGACAAACCTAGGGCTTGGGTCAGCTCTGCGGAGAGTGCTTCCACATCCAGCGGGCAGTGAACCGCATCCTGGGCTTGGGCATGGGCAAGTTGAAACGCCAGCAGTTTGCTGGTCGGCAGGCTAACCCCAGCGCGCCCCAGGCCAATTCGTGCGTCAGTAAAGGCGTTTAGCCGCTCCCAGGGGTTCTCCACCACGATGGGTGATGATGGATCATGTGCCATGGCGAGGCTCCTTGGGTAGGTGGCGCAGACTGTTGGCAAAGGCGGCGGGTAGCTGGTCATTGAGCCGGTGGGTGCTGACATCCTGGAAAATCTGCATCTCTTCGAGCCAACGCTCAAATTCCGGCGCGGCCTTCAGCCCCAGCACTCGCCGTGCATAAAGCGCGTCGTGAAAGGAGGTAGTCTGGTAATTGAGCATAATGTCATCAGAGCCGGGGATACCCATTATGAAGTTGCAGCCCGCCACGCCGAGCAGCGTGAGTAGGTTATCCATATCGTTCTGGTCAGCTTCGGCGTGGTTGGTGTAGCAGACATCGCAGCCCATGGGCACGCCCAGCAGCTTGCCGCAGAAGTGATCCTCCAGCCCGGCCCGGGTGATCTCTTTACCGTCGAACAAGTACTCGGGGCCGATAAACCCCACTACGGTGTTGACCAACAGCGGATTAAATTTGCGCGCTACCGCGTAGGCGCGGGCCTCGCAGGTTTGCTGGTCGAGCCCATGATGGGCATCGGCGGAGAGCGAGCTGCCCTGGCCGGTTTCGAAATACATTACGTTGCGCCCCACCGTGCCGCGATTCAGCGACTGGGCCGCCGCTTCGGCTTCAGCGAGAGTGCTCAAGTCAAAGCCAAAGCTGCGGTTAGTGGCCTCGGTGCCGCCGATCGATTGAAAGACCAGATCGACCGGGGCGCCCTGCTCGATCGCTTCCAGCGTATTGGTCACATGGGTAAGCACGCAGGACTGGGTGGGGATTTGATACTTCTGGATCACCTCATCCATCAGGCGCATCAGCTTGATGCTTTGGGCGACATTATCCGTTGCCGGGTTGATGCCAATCACCGCATCGCCGCTACCGTAGAGCAGGCCATCCAGGATGCTCGCCGCAATACCGGTCACGTCGTCGGTGGGGTGATTAGGCTGGAGCCGAGTAGAGAGCCGCCCCGGCAGGCCGATGGTATTACGAAACGCAGTGGAAACCCGGCACTTTTTCGCAACCAGAATCAAATCCTGATTGCGCATTAGCTTGCTGACAGCGGCGGCCATTTCGGGGGTAATCCCCGCTTTCACTTCCGCGAGTACCTCACTGGTAGCGTGATCAGAAAGTAGCCAGTTACGAAAGTCGCCCACGGTCAGGTGGCTGATGGGAGCGAAGGCGGCGGCATTATGCTCATCCATAATCAGCCGGGTGATCTCATCCTCTTCATAAGGAATCAACGCTTCGTTTAAAAAAGTAGTGAGCGGTAGTTCGGCCAATACCATTTGGGCGACCACCCGCTCTTCGGCGCTCTCCGCCATTACCCCGGCCAAACGGTCGCCGGAACGGGGTGGCGTGGCTTTGGCCATCAGCTCGGCTAGACTTTCAAAACGGTAGCGGCGGCTCCCCACCGTCGTGTGATAGGTCTGCGTCATGGGGCCTTCCTTTTTTATATTTCAATTTCTACGTATATTTTTAGACACAGTGTCAGGCATACGCGTTGAGGTATAAAACTTGCTTGTTTCTACCATAGCGCTATCACTAGTCAGGTAGTATCGAGTTTTGGCAAACCCACTGACATTTCACAAATACAAATAAATACAAAACGTTATGGCGAAAAATAAATTATGATTAGCCAAATAATCACTGCGAGGTGCGCTTCATGACCACGCTCGACAGCTCATTTGCACCAACAAGGTGCATTCAAGAGGCCTTTGATGCCGATGAGCATGCGCAAAACCTGACGCGCTGGCAGCAGGAGTACGATCAGCTCAGTCCTGGCAGCTTCTATGGCCGCCTGGATGAAGTGGCACTTGAAACCATGCAGGTGTTTAAGGAGTACACCGGGCAGGCGCTACGTCAGGATTGCCGGGTGTGGCCAAACTCGCTGTGGATCGGGATTCCTACCACTCGCCAGGGTACGCGTATCAACGGTCAACCGCTTAGCGCGGGCGAGGTGATGTGCCGCCCTGGGGGACGGGACTTTGAGCTGGTCACCCCCGAAACCTTCGATATCTATGGACTAGTGATTCAGCTACCAGCGTTAGCAGAGGCTGCCCAACGGCAGGGTGTGAGCCTGGATAAACGCTGGCAGGAGAGACCACGTCGGCCTGCGCCCAAGGAGACGCTGAATGCCGTATCGTTTCTTATCGAACGTTTACTCACCAGCCAAACGCTGACGATCGCCAGCCATATTCATCAAGATATTCTGCTTATGGCGCTACTGGAACTGCTACAGGCAGAGCAGCCTAGCGCCGAACTGCCCCCCAGCTACGCCCATCGCAAGGACGTGGTTGATCGTGTTAAGCGCTATGTAGACGAACATTTGGATGGCCCGGTGACCATGGAGGAGCTTTGCCAGTTGACCCATGTTAGCCGTCGCACGCTGCAATACAGCTTTACGACCATTTTAGGCATTAGCCCACTACAGTTTTTACGCCTGACACGGCTGAATCGCGTACGTCGGGCGCTGCGTGCGGCATCGCCGGAGCAGTCGGTAACAGACATTGCGACCTATTGGGGCTTCTGGCATCTGGGCCAATTTGCCCACGACTATAAGCAGCAGTTTGGGGAGTCACCTTCGCAAACGCTTAATGGGAGAGCGTTTTGAGCCAATCGCGGATAGGCTATACAAGCTAGCCTTCCGCGGGCCTGATTAACTGCGGTAGTTATTAAACACGCGTTAGTAAGCTTAGTTAAAGGTCGGCAGGTGCTTGGATTCACGCCCTGGCAGACCACAATCAAACCAACTGTGGTGCGCCATGCCGTCGTCCCAAATGTGATAATGCAGCTGCGACAGCATCACCGGGTCATCTAGAAAATCCAAACGCTCCAGCCGACTCATTGCCGCGGGCCCCATCCTGACTCCGCGAGCCACCCGCTCGGCGCGACGTCGACGTATTGGTTCAACATCGTTATGCCGTGATGTTGCTAAGGCAGTGGCCAACGCATTGGGCACAGGGTCTACCACCACTTGGGCAAAAGAGGGCGTCGCCATGCCTGTGTTCATACGGGAGAGCAAGCTCACCATGCGCCGCAGTACTCGTGGCGGTTGCGTTTCGTCGGGAATCCGGAACAACCGCCTTTGGAAGCAGAACCGCCCTAACGAGACACGGCTCGACAGCGCGGATACCGGGATCGATACCATCAAGGCGACGACGATGGGCGAGAGCCACCACAGAAATGTTGGTTCCATAACGTAAACGCCCGCTGCCCACACAGCCCCTATTAGGGTTTGACTCCAATGAGCGCGAAAGGCATCCCCCCAGGTCGTGTCGCTATTTTCCCGTGATGGTGAGCGCCACTGAACCGCCCACCCCATCAATGACGTAAGCACAAAGCGAGTGTGAAACAGCATCCTGACTGGCGCCAATAGCATCGAAAAGAGCGACTCAAGCACCATGCTCGACAACACCTTGAGTGGCCCGCCAAATTGACGACTACCCTGTATCCACACCAGCAATACGCTGAGCAGTTTAGGCAAGAACAGCAGTAACGCCGTCACACCAAACAGTCCTACTGCTAAGGTGGGGTTCCACTGAGGCCAAACAGGAAACAGCATCCCCGGCTCAGGAAAGTAGTCGGGGGTGCTAAACGTGTGCACGGCTAACAGTGCGGTAGAGAGGACTAGGAAAAGACACCATAGCGGCGCTGAAAGATAAGACATTAAACCGGTCAGGAAAACGGCACGGTGCACGGGATGAATGCCTTGGGAAAAAAACAGCCGGAAGTTCATCAAATTGCCGTGACACCAGCGTCGGTCGCGATTGAGCTCATCGAGCAGGTTAGGCGGCATTTCCTCATAGCTGCCTTCCAGTTGGTAGGCAATCCATACCCCCAAACCGGCGCGGCGCATCAGCGCTGCTTCGACAAAATCATGGGATAAAATCTCGCCCGACATGGAGCCTTTACCGGGCAGTGGCGCCAGTATGCAGTGCTGCATAAACGGCGCTAAGCGAATGATCGCGTTATGGCCCCAATAATGTGATTCGCCTAACTGCCAAAAATGCAGCCCGGCGGTAAACAGCGGCCCGTAAACCCGCGTCGCAAACTGCTGCATGCGAGCGTACAAATTGAGACGTCCGGAAGCACGTGGCGCCGTTTGGATAATACCCACATTGGCGTGCACCTCCATCATTTGCACCAGCCGGGTAAGGCATTGGCCACTCATAACGCTATCGGCATCCAATACCAGCATATAGCGATAGAGTGCTCCCCAGCGTCGGCAAAAATCGTCAAGGTTACCGCTCTTACGTTTCACACGACGCTGTCGACGGCGATAGAAAACCTGACCGAACGCATCCAAGTCGCGACACAACACCAGCCAGGCATAGGTTTCTTGAATGGCGGTATCGGGATCGGACGTATCGCTCAGGATGAAGATGTCAAAATGACGATCATTACCCGTGCTGCGCAATGACTCCAGGGTGGCGCGCACCCCGGCAAATACCCTGGCAACGTCCTCGTTACAGATGGGCACCAGCAACGCTGTACGTGCCTCATCATCAATCGGCTCGTCACCCACCTCACTATCAATGGCGTAGCGGTCATGGCGGCGTAATAGCTGGAAAAACCCCATCAAGGCCGTCCAAAACCCGGCGGATACCCAGGCAAATAGCAGCACAAACAACGATAGGATAGTGATCTCAAGCCACTCCAGGCCTTGGCCGGGGAGTACGGTACGCATCTGATTGGCGGCGATGATGCTTTGACCAAAAATAAGCACCAGCAAAATCCAGCGACGCCTTGAGGCGACCCACTTCCAAGACGCGGAGGGTGACGCTCTTTTACGCCGACGGAAATCACCGTTAGCCCAGCGCTTGAAACGTCGGCCGATATTCACAAAAGGATTGGTCGACCACTTTTGGGGGGCCAGCGGCGTCCGCTTCATCGCTGGCGCAGTCCATAGTCGTGTAATGCCCGACGTGTCCGTTGACAGCACTTCCGGTGGCGCTAGTGGCGGCTCTGCATAGGCAAGCGCCAAACGCCTACCCACAGACAATGCTGCCGGGTCATCACCGTCCTTACTCTGGCAATCTCTCTCCCCACCCAGCGCCGCATGCAGCGAAGCCATGTCGTGTTTATCAAGATCACCGACCAGTAACTTGTAGCGCTCCTCACGATCCTGGGTCTCTAACGCCAACCGCTCTAAATAAAGATCCGTAGGCGTTGCCTGCGAAGAAGACATTGTTTCAGCCATTGGCAGGCAGCCTATAGTACCAAGTCTCAGATAATGGCTTGCCATCCAGCATTAGCTTGGCCCTGATATCCAACGGCTGGCTGCCATTATTGCGCTTCACGTTGACAAATACGCGCCAGCCGTTAGTGGCCGGGTTTTGAACAACGCGACTATTAGCCAATTCGCCATTATCGCCTACGCTGGCTTCAACGCTCAGATTGGCACCCTTGCCGATCCCTTCAAGCGAGGATCCGACAAAGTCGAGAACAAAGGCGAGTGTACCGTCGGGCTCACGCACCAGGTCATCGCGAATCACCTCCCCCCGTGAGCGACGCGTCTCTGCCACCCAGGCAAGCTCAGGATCAAGGTGACGGCTTTCACTTGCGGTGAACGTAATGCGGTAATCGAATTCCAGCGGTGCTCCAGGTTCATGCGTTTCGTCAGCCAGCCACATCGAGACGATGTTGTCGTTGGTCTCGTTGTCTGTCGGAATCTGAATCAGCTCAACGCTACCAGCTCCCCACTCGTTGCGTGGTTCAATCCAGGCGCTTGGGCGCAAATCATAACGTGCATCAATATCCTGATAATCGCTAAAGTGATGGCCACGCTGCATCAAACCATAACCGCGTAACTGAGGTGTAGCATGCCTATTCATCATCAATCTGGCCGGATTGGCTAGCGGGCGCCACAGCCAGCCATTCTGCGCATCACTGATTAATAGCCCATTTGAGTCATGCATGGCCGGGATATAGTGTTGCGTCGATGAAGGCTGCTCTGGGCCGTAGAGATACATACTGGTTAGCGGAGCAATCCCCAGCTTCTCGACAGCCCGACGCAAATATAGCCGCGACTGTACGTCGACGATGGTATCTTCTCCGGGGCGTAGCACGAAGCGGTAGGCACCGGTAACGCTTGGCGAGTCAAGCAGGGCGAAAATCGTCAAGTACTGACTTTCTGGACTTGGTTCGACGATCCACATTTCGCTGAAACGAGGGAACTCTTCGCCCGACGATAATCCCGTATCAACGGCCAGCCCGCGCCCTGAAAGACCGTAAACCTGCCCTTCGCCGATAGCGCGAAAATAACTTGCGCCCAGAAACACCATCACTTCATTACTATCAACACCATTGAGTGAGTGGTTGATTCTGACGCCGGCGATACCCACGCCATCGCTCTCTTTAACATCGTCGGAGATGTCTAAATCACCGTAGGTAAAGTCGTCAGGGTTGTAAGCAAAGCCGTGAACCTCGCCCTCCTGATCAATACTGTTTAATTGGATGGCACTGTCATAATGCATTCCTTCAGGGATAAAGCTCAGTGTGAAAGGTGCGCCTTTACCGCTCCATACGTCGCGATCGCGCTTGTACTGTATTTGCGAATACTCGGTATAGCTGAGTTCGCGCAACTGATCCGGCAAAGATGTTTCTGGGGCACGGTAGCCCTGTTGAGCCAGTTCCTCTGCCCTTCGAGCGACATCATCAAAACCAAACGCCAAAGCCTTAAGCGGGATGCTCCCCACCAGTAGCCCGCTTAGAACAACTGCTGAAAAACAACCTTTGCGACTTGAGAATTTACTTTGCAGGGTCGATTCACTCATTTAGCGCAATGCTCCTGTACAATCCTTTGACTGAATTCAAATTCGCTTATTTACCAAATCGACATACGATAGCGTCCATTCGATCAGCTAAATGCGTCCTTTTGATTTTCTCACCATCGCGAAAGCGCACACCTTGAGCGTATTTGAAGATGAGGTTACGTTTTAGGTATAGCATGAGTCTAGACTACTTGGCACCCTGAATAACCGGGCTTTTTGAAAGAGTTGCAGCTAAAATGAGAGTTGGCTCGCTTCGTTGAGCCGGGAGAACAGGCGCTATCTTAAGCTTATCATTATTAAAGAGATAGGTTTGGTGGACGCCCTTTACAAACGCTGAACGCAACACCGCCCTACTGACCTAGCGAAGCCAGCGCTCGGCGAACTCTTTTGCGGTCAATGGCCGATCAAAGTAATAGCCTTGGCCCTGAGCACAGCCCAATGCCAGCAGCGCGGTGATTTGGTCTTGGTTTTCAATCCCTTCTGCAATGGTCTCTAGACCCAGCGTATTCGCCATGGCAATAATCGTTGCCACAATGACACGGTCATTGTCGCTGGTGAGCATATCGCGGACGAAGGAGATGTCGATTTTGATCTTATCGGCGGCAAAGCGCTTCAGGTAAGCAAGCGACGAGTAACCGGTGCCAAAATCATCAATAGACAGCCCTAACCCCTTGCTCTTTAACACTTCAGTGATTGCAATTGCCTTTTCAGGGTTCTCCATGATGCCGCTTTCGGTAATTTCAAGACTCAGCTGTGACGCTTCAACGGCGAACTGGGCACAGCGATTGAGCACGCTGGCGACCAGGTCATCCTCTTCAAACTGCTGGGCGGCAATATTAATCGCCAACTGGCCAGGCATGGAGTGTCCCTGCTCTCGCCATGCGGCAAGCTGCCTACAGGCTTCTTCAATGACCCAACTGCCAAGCGCAACGACCATGCCGCGCTCCTCGGCAATGGGGATAAACTTGCCCGGTGAAACCTGGCCCAGCTCCTCATCGTGCCACCGGCACAGTGCCTCGGCGCCAATTAACCGGCCGCTGTGTAAATCTACCTGAGGCTGAAAGTGCAAACTCAGCTGTTTCTCTGCAATGGCTGACGCTAAGCGTTTGGCGATATGCAGCTGTTCAGCCACAATGCGCTCCATCCAGGGCTCAAATACGCACACCGGAAGCTTTTGCCGTTTTGCTTGGTACATGGCAATGTCGGCGTGTTTCAGCAGCTCTAATGGCGTTGCCGCATCCTGGGGATAAAGCGCGAGGCCGATGCCCACGGAAAGCTCGAAAGAGTGTTGCTCAACCATAAAGGGCAGTGCGATGCTGTCACACAGTCGCTGAGCCGTCGCTAACGCGCTGTTTGCCTGGACACCTGGGCATACCACCACAAACTCATCGCCACCTAAACGGGCCAGGTAATGCCCCTCTGTTAGCGACGCCGCAAAGCGTTCGGCCACGGCCTTAAGGACTAAATCACCCAGGTCGTGGCCAGCGGTATCATTGATCTCTTTGAAATGATTAAGATCCAGCAGCAATAGCGCTAGTTCGGTGGTTTGGGGATCAGCGACCACGTTTTCCATGTGGCGCATAAAGGCCGACCGATTAGGCAATTGGGTGCCAGCATCACAAAAGGCCAATTGGCGAATGCGTACTTCGTCTTGCTGGCGCTCTAGCTCTGAAGCGGCCCGCGCGGCGAATATCTGCAGCACATTGCGCACCACCTCCACATCGTTCAGCGGCTTTTTAAACATGACACCAATAAGCCCCATGGGCTGGCCATGGCTATCATCCAGCCGCCGCCCAACATAACCGTTTACCCACGAAAGCGCCCCGTTACTCTCGGCAGGCAGCATAATGGCGGCGCCCTCGTGCACGATACACTCCTGCTCTATCATGACCTTGTGACAAGGGACACCGGGAAGATAATAAGCAAAATTATCCTGGCACTGACCATGGACATACAGCGTTAAGGTATGAGCAATATCGGCATCCTGCTCATCCAGCAACGCTATAAACCCCACTTCGGCAGATAACGCCTCAGCCATATGGGCGGTTAGTTGATGCAGAAACGCTTCGCCATTTTCCGCTGATATAGCAGTGGCCACGCTAACCACAGCGTGCTGGAAACGTTGCTGCTCATGAAGGGTGTTAATCAAATCTTCGTTGTATCGACCAATGCGCTGCAGCGCTAGCTTTTTATGTAACAAACGTTCGCGTGTTTGACTCTCCGCTAACTGGCGCGCCAATTCGGCGCCTGCCAACGCCGCTGCGATACGTAATACTTCGTCGGCATAGGGAGGAAGCCCCAGGGGGGAGGAGTGCATCAGTACAATAGCGCCCAAAAAGCCGCCGCCAGGTGCCGCGATAGAGATGCCCAAATACCCTTCTGCCTTCAAGGCCGCCAGACGCTGGTCATCTGGAAACTGCTCGCGAATCTGGCAGGCAACAAATAGACGTGATTGATTGGCGACCTGCTGGCATGGTGTGTTCTGGAGCGAATAGGGAGCCAGCTCAATGAACTCACCTTGAGACCACACCGCCAGGGTTGTCGAAATACTCTGATGGCTATCAACATGTTCAACAACAACGTGATCCACCCCGAGAATATCCGCCAAGGATCTCACGAGGTGGTGAAAAAAACCCTCCTCACTGACATAGGACAACTTATCCGCCAGCTGTCGAAAAATCTCTGGTGCAGAAGTAGGGTGCATGCTATTAAGCGCCTTCAGATTTAAATATCAAGCTTCTATCCCGTTTTCTTGAACACTCTATTTGAAAAAACACATACGTCTACCGCATAAACGTTATTCGACAGTTTTATTCAAACGCTAAAACTTACACACGAACATCATTAAATACTAACGACACTTCTTCTTTAAAACATTGATGCCAATTTTAAAAGAAAACTCAACTCAAATACGAACATTCAATCTATTCAGCTTCTACCTATCAAATCACCTTCAATCGTGCACTTCATAGCTGAGGTTTTTCATTTATCCATCTATGTTTTTTGGATAGTCGATTAAATTCATATCCGCCAAATATTCATTTCAGCGAGTAATCAAATGAAACAAAAAGTAACTATCAGCATCCAAATCAACCTTAGAAGATGATATTCAACCTAAACAGTCCTTCATGTCAATAGGTCGTTCCTCAACCATCTAGGTCTAATGGAGGGCATCGTGAACAAAACAGAACAGAAACGGCTAGCGGGCAGTATTGGCCGAGCCATTGCCAAACAGCGGGTTCGCAGTCAATTGACCCAAGAAGAGGTTGCTGAGCGCTTAGGCGTTGGCAATGAAGCCGTTTCGCGTATCGAGCGCGGGCGGGTGATCCCTAATATCGTGCGCTTAATTGAGCTTGCTGAAATTTTTAACTGCGAAGCCGCGGAGCTGCTTGGCCAAGCAAGCTTTCATATTGATGACCAGTCAAGCAGAATGAAGCAACTTTTAGCCCCTTTAAATCAAAATGATCGAAAATTAGTGATCGATATTGTTGAAAACTTAACTACGCGCCTTCAGAAAGGGTAAAAACATAATGACAACAACACATCCACGGCTTAAAAATCAGATAACAATAAAACTTATAACCAAAACCAAATTGATCTTTTTCAAAACTCAAAAATCTTTATTCAACCTAAACAAAGGAACCCGCTTTTCAATATCAGCCTTATAAACCAGCATCACACCGTCATTGCCCTATTGGTTGAATAATGGCGTTTATGCTATAGGTAACCAGTCACCACTGCTCAGCCATCGCAGCGCTGTGCTGCAAAGAGGCGCTATGCTCAACACCACTGCCTGGAACCGACTGCGCTACACGGTTTACGCACCTTTTTACGATCCGGTCGCGGCCCGCGTGTTTCGCAGGCCGCGGCGCATAGCGCTTGGCCAAGTGGACTGGGAGCCCGGCATGCGCGTGCTGTTGGTAGGCGCGGGGACAGGGTTGGATCTACCTTTCCTGCCCCAGGACATCGAATTACACACCACTGATATAGCCCCTGCCATGGTCAAGCGAACGGTTAAACGGGCGGCTGCGCTGAATAGAGACGTGGAGTGCGGTGTGATGGATGCCGAAGCACTCAGTTACCCCGATGAGCACTTTGATGTAGTGGTTATGCACTTGATTCTGGCGGTGATGCCCGACCCACGACAAGGGCTTGCCGAAGCGCACCGGGTGCTTAAAACCGGCGGGCAACTGTGTGTAATGGATAAGTTTCAGCCGGATGCACAGCCTGCAGGGCCAGGCCGGCGCCTTTTGAACCTACTTACATCAGCCCTTGCAACCGACATTACCCGACAAGCGGAGCCTCTGCTCACCGACGCTGGGTTCCTGATTCGCCACGACGAACCGGTGCTAATGAATGGCCTATTTCGTGCACTCCTAGCCGCGAAACCCACACCCTCTAATCGCTAGGCGTGTGACTTTTTACCGCTGTGTGTAGGCTAGTAGTTGCTAAGTAAACTATCTAAGCTGTCTCTCTCTTTTACCGATGCCACTCGGATCCAGCGAATGACAGCCCCAACCCGCCCCTCTACCCACACTGGCAAACTGCTTTTTGCCCTGATTAGCCGTCTGCACCTCTATATCGGCCTCTTCGTCGGCCCTTTTATACTGATTGCGGCCCTCTCCGGCATCGCTTACTTACTCAGCCCACCGCTTGAAGAGTGGCTTTACCACGACACCCTGAATGGGGTTAACCAGGGAGAGCCTCAGCCACTTGCCGAACAAATTGCGGCGGCACAACGCTACCTGGACAGCGCCACCTTGCCAAGCGCAGTGCGCCCGGCACCGGAACCCGGCAGTACGACCCGACTGATGTATAGCGAGCCAAGCCTTGGCCCATCTGAACACCGCGCTGTATTCGTTGACCCCATTTCGCTGGAAGTGACGGGTGATACAACCGTTTACGGTACCAGTGGCATCCTGCCACTACGCACCGCGATTGATCACTTTCACCGCCAGTTGCTAATGGGTAATGTCGGGCGTCTTTATAGTGAACTGGCCGCCTCATGGCTATGGGTGGCTGCGCTAGGCGGTGTGCTGCTATGGATTCGTCAGCGCCGCTCGCTGAAAGCGCTTGTCAGCCCTCACAGCACTCGCCGGCGCCACGCAACGCTTGGGCTGGTACTCTCGCTGGGGTTACTGTTCTTTTCGGCCACCGGGCTTACATGGTCACAGTGGGCGGGGGGCAATATTGCGGAACTTCGTCATGCCTGGGGCTGGGGCACGCCAAGTGCCTCAACGGCGTTGAACGATACCGATAGCCAAGTCGTCGACGAACATGCCGAGCATCACGGCCATATGGCCATGGTAGCCACGTCTATTACGCCAGAAGATTTTGATCGGGCACTGAATGCTGCTCGTCAGGCGGGCCTCAGCGCAGCGCGAATGCAACTCACGCCCCCAAGCACTCCCCAGCAGGCATGGCGGGTAGCGGAAATTGACCGCCAGTGGCCCACTCAGGTAGATCAAGTGGCACTGCATCCACGCTCAATGGCAGTGACTGATCAAACCGACTTTGCCACTTTTCCATGGGCCGCCAAACTCACCCGCTGGGGGATTGATCTACATATGGGGGTGCTGTTTGGTATTGCCAATCAAATCGTGCTGGCGTTGATCGCCGCCGGGCTTGTGACATTGATCGTATGGGGTTATTTAATGGCGTGGCGGCGGTTACGCGCAGTAAGCGGTCAGCGCTTTCCGACGGTGGCTGAGCCGTTTTGGCAACTGCCGCTCTCGGCCAAATTAAGCCTGCTGGCAGGCACTATCACTGTGGGCCTGGCGCTGCCTGTCCTGGGCGCCAGCCTAGCGATTTTTGTGGTGATCGATGCGCTGCGCTGGACTATTAAAAAGCGCTACACTGCCCGCACGCTAAATGCCCGCCATTCGAATACCATGAGGTGAACGATGCCCAAAGCCCCCGTTAAGCGCTTTCGCCGCCTACCCGATGACGAGCAGTCGCGCATCATTGAAATGGCCTGGGAAGACCGCACGCCGTTTGAAGCCATCGAAACGCTGTTTGGCCTTGGCGAGCCGGATGTCATCGAGGTGATGCGTCATCAGCTCAAACCCGCCTCGTTTCGCCTATGGCGCAAACGTGTCACCGGTCGTACGACCAAACACCAAGCCCTACGCTCGCCGGATGTGCTACGCGGCTACTGCCCAACACAGTACAAGCGTTAAAAAATTAACACCTACAAAACTGACTAAGTCTTCTACAAAGAAGCCTTTCTCTAAGCGACTTAATTGTTATATTATCACATAACATAAACCCGTTTAGAGGTGACCTAGCAATGACCGCATTTACCCCCTTGCCCGTGACGGTGCTCTCGGGTTTTCTGGGTGCCGGTAAAACCACCGTGCTCAATCATATTCTGGCCAACCGCGAAGGTCGCCGTGTCGCCGTTATCGTTAACGATATGAGCGAGGTAAATATCGACGGTGCGCTGGTGCGCGGCGGCCCTGGCGAATCAACGCTGGACGGCGACGTGGCGCTTAATCGCAGTGAGGAACGACTGGTAGAGATGAGCAACGGCTGCATCTGCTGCACCCTGCGCGAAGACCTGCTGATCGAGGTCAGCCAGTTGGCCCGAGAAGGCAAGTTCGATTACCTGGTCATTGAATCCACCGGGGTTTCCGAGCCGCTGCCCGTGGCGGAAACCTTTACCTTTGAAGACGAAAGCGGCCAAAGCCTTTCCCACGTAGCACGGCTGGATACGCTGGTCACCGTGGTCGATGGTGCCAACTTTCTTGAACAGTACCGCGAAGCGCAAAGCCTCGCCGAAGCAGGCGAAAGCCTGGGTGAAGATGACGAGCGCAATGTCGCCGACCTGCTGGTCGATCAAATCGAGTTTTGCGATGTACTGCTGATCAGTAAAACTGACCTGATTAATGAGAAAGAACTGGAAGCCCTGAAAGCCATTCTACACTCGCTGAATCCCGATGCGGAATTAGTGCCCATTACCCAAGGCGGTGTGCCACTGGGCAAAGTACTGGATACCGGCAAGTTTAATTTCGAGCGTGCCCAACTGGCACCGGGCTGGCTAAAAGAGATGCGTGGCGAACACGTTCCAGAAACCGAGGAGTACGGCATCGGCAGCTTCGCCTACCACGCCCGTCGTCCCTTTCACCCGCAGAAATTTCATGACCTACTCAATCAGGAGTGGTTCGGCAAAGGGCTGTTACGCTCGAAGGGCTTTTTCTGGCTTGCCACCCGCCCCCAAGCCGCAGGCCAGTGGAGCCAGGCAGGCGGCATCGCCCACCACGGCCCTGCGGGGGTGTTCTGGAAAGCGATTCCCGAAGAGCGCTGGCCTACCGACCCCGAGACGCGCCAGTTTATTATGGAGAAGTGGCAAGAGCCGTTCGGGGATATGCGCCAGGAGCTGGTATTCATCGGCCAGAATCTGGATCAAGCCAAGATGCGTGAAGCACTGGATGCCTGTCTGCTGAGCGAGGCGGAGCTACTGGAAGGCGTGGAAGTGTGGAAGGGACTGCCCGACCCTTTCCCGGCCTGGGAGTAGGTGCTAGCAGTTAACTTAAGAACAAAAAGAGAGGCAACAGCCTCTCTTTTTTTGCCACCTATTTTTTTGAAGCTAAGCGTCTTACTGCAGCATACTGGGCAACCAAGTCGCGAGGCCCGGAAACACGATCAGTACCGCTACCAGCAGCATCGAACAGAGGATATAAGGAATCGCCGCCGAGTATATTTCGCTCATGGTCGTACCCGCGGGCGCAACACCTTTCATCACAAAAAGCAGCAGTCCTAACGGTGGCGTTGAGAAACTGATTTCCAGAGCCAATAAAACAACGATCCCGAACCACACTAGATCAAACCCCAGCGCCTGGGCCAGCGGAAAGAAGATCGGCACGGTGAGCATCATGATGGATATCTGCTCCATAAAGGTGCCCAGCACCAGTAGCACTGCAAACATTGCCAGCAGCATCAGAATCGGCGAAAGGTCAAAACTGGTCGCCCAGCCGATCAACCCACCCGAAGCACCTGAGAAGCCCAGTAGCTGGCTGAAAGTAGCCGAACCAAACACAATCAGATAAGCCATCAGCGTCACTTTTAGCGCCCCGGTAACCGACAGCTTAAACGCCGCCCAGGTCATGCAGCGGAAAATAAACGCCAGGATAATCACGCCCAAAGCCCCAAAGGCGGCGGCTTCTGAAGGCGTAGCAAACCCCATCAGCATCATCGCGACAATGATCACCATTACGCTGAGCATGGGCAGAATATCGGTCACTATCAACTTGAGCTTGGCGCTAAGCGGTACCGGCTCTAACTCATAGACAGGCGCGGCCTCCGGATCCAACTTGGTCTGGATAAAGATAGTGGCGATATAGAACCCCGCCAGCGTTAATCCTGGGAGAATACCGGCAATAAGTAGCGCACCAATATCCACTTTCGCCAAAGTAGCTAACAGCACCGCCAGCGCAGAAGGTGGAATAATGATTGCCAAACCGCCGGTGCCCAGAATGGGGCCAATGGCCATTTTCTTCTTATAGCCGCGCCGCTCCATCTCCGGCACCAGCAGCGATCCCATCAGCGCCGTGGAGCCCATGGAGGAGCCGCTTAAGGTAGAAAACGCCGTGCCACCGACCACCGTCACATACGATAAGCGCCCCGGCAGCTTGCCCATCAACTGGTCGACGGCATTGAACATTTTCATGCCTAAGCCAGTACGGAAAAACAGTTCACCCATCAGCAAAAACAGCGGGATAGGCACCAGATTAAAGCTCGAGAGTGCGCCAAACCCGTTGTTGAGCATCTGCAAGATACCGGTTTGGCCGCCCATAAAGTGCCAGGCACCAATCACGTTGGCGGCCAAAAATGCCAGGGCAATGGGCGTACCAATCGCCATGAACAGAAGAATCAGCGAGAGCAGAAAAGCGAGTGCAAAGTACCATTCCATTATTCTTTAATCCCTGCTTCGCCGCTGTGAAGAATTTCATGGCCCAACACAAAGCGGCCAAACTCGATCGCCATTAAGGTAAAGCTGATTGGGAAAACAATGGTGAGTATCCATTTCGGCACAAAGAAAGCCCGCACGTCATAGTCAGTGCGCTCGATATTGAGCAGCACCAGATCCAGCCCTTTCCACGCCAGCACACCGCACACCACAACACATAGCAACGATACACCGCGGCTCAGTATATTCAGCGCTGGCGGCGGCAATATCGAGGTCAGTAGTTCAATGTGCACGTGCCCTTTTTGACGTACTAACCAGGGCGCCCCCAGCAGAGTGAGATAAAACATGGCGTACTCGGTGGAAAGGAAAAACCACGCCGAGGGCTGAAGCCCTAAGTTACGAATCACCACGGAAAGCACCACCGCTACCATCAGCCATACCAACATGATGGCGGCCAGCAGGGCCATGCCGTTAAGCAGCAGCAGGTAGCCGCGTTGTGCGTAGCGCATAAAAGACCCTAACGAAAACTGCCACACTAAAAGGGGCGCTCATGAGAACTGCGCCCCGCATGTCTTTATAGGTCGTTAAACTTTTCGATCAACGTATCGTAATTCTCAAGCCCTGACGGGTGGCGCTCCATCTGGCGACGCATACGCTCCCAGGTGGCATCCCGAGCGGCATCGGAGAAACGCTGTGCTGCTTCGCCTTCCAGGGTGATGACCTGCATGCCATCGGCCTCAAGCTGAGCCTGCTGCTCCTTGGCTAATTCAGCCAGTTGTTCGGCGCTTTCACGCTCATGCTCAATGGCGACTTCCTGAAGAATTTGCTGCGACTCTTCGCTGAGCTGGTTCCACTTATCCAGGTTGACGATCACTCCCATATCGGTAGAGAAGAAGGCAGGGTCAACCCGATAGTTAAGAAAACGATCCCAATTGAGGTCTTTCAGGCCAATTTGAGTCCAGCCGGTCGCGTTCACCACGCCCCGCTCCAGGGCCGCGTAAACATCGGTGGTCGGCAGGCTGATGGGTTGCGCGCCCAGGTAGTCCTGGAAGAAGGCGTCATACACCGGGTTACTGCGTAGACGAAGGCCCGAAACGTTTAGATTACCTTCGTCATCGACGGTGGGCTCATCAATGGTGTAGAAGTTGTAGCTGACTCCGCTGTCGAACCAGCCCAGATAGTAGGTGCCCATCTTCTCTTGATGAATTTCATTAAGCAGGTCGATGCCGCCATTTTCACGGGCGAAAATAGCATTGGTATTGGAGGCCACCATGGCATCGCGCTCAGGCACGGTACCGGCGTAGAAACTTGCCGCAGTGTAGGCCATATCGACCACTCCGTTGCGCACTGCGTCGGGCTGTTCGGAGAGGCCGATGACTTCAGGGCCGCCACGCACATTGATCTTCACCACGCCTTCACCGCGCTCGTTAACCTTATCGACGAATTCGAGAAAGCTCTGGGTGTAGATCAGCGAGGGGGGAAACGCATGCACGGCGGTGATTTCATCAAGCGCCAGCGCCTGGGCGGAAGCCAGAGCGGTGAGCATGCCCAGGGTAAGCGTTACTTTTTTCATTCGTTAGTCTCCTGCACGAGGTAGTCTGCGTTATAGCGTTTATTGTTTCTGTGTCTTTCTTATAAGCCGTTTTTATAAACGTCTGCTGTAAGCGTGGGTGCTGTTTTTATGGAAATTTACTCTTGGTATAGCGTCACTGCCGCTACCCTTTACCGATAATGGCGCTCTTTGGTGGCTGCGCCACCGTCCAGGGGAACTGCGCTGCGTAGTGGGCTGCGAACTCGGTAATGGTGTCAGCATGCTGGCGAGTCATATCGATATCATCCCAGCCGTTGAGCAGTTTGGTACGCCATACGGGGTTAATGGAAAAACTGATTTCCACTTCGGCGACACGAATAACCTGCTTCTCCAAATCAACGTAAATGGCGGCCGGTGCATCGCCAAGGGCTGCCAGCAGGCGTTCGGCGTCATCCTCTTCAACAACAGCAGGCAGTAAGCCATTATTGACGGCGTTAGAAGCAAAAATATCGCCAAAGCTCGGCGCCACCACACAACGAAAGCCATAATCGACCAGCGCATAGACCGCTGCTTCACGGGATGACCCCGCACCGAAGTTCCGGCGGCTGACCATCACTTCGGCCTCATTTGCGCGGGGGCGATGAAGAATAAACTCAGCGTCTGGTGTGCCATGCTCATCATGGCGAACGTCATAAAGCAGAAACTGGCCGTACCCCACGCTGCGCGGCTCTTTCATAAAGCGTGCGGGAATCAACTGATCGGTATCCACGTTCGCTGCGGCAAGCGCCACCCCAAGGGTGTTCAATACGGTAATCGGTTGCATTAGTGCGCTCCTGAAGGCTGAACGGGTGAAGCAGCGGCAACTGAAAGCGTCCGTACATCCGCCAGCCGTCCATTGACCGCCGCCGCCGCCACCATGGCAGGTGACATCAAATGGGTGCGCGCTCCAGGCCCTTGGCGGCCCTTAAAGTTGCGATTGGTCGTTGAGGCGCAGCGTTCACCGCTGGCGACCAAATCACCGTTCATGCCCACGCACATGGAGCAGCCGGAGTGGCGCCACTCAAGCCCCGCATCGATAAAGATACGGTCTAACCCCTCGGCTTCGGCCTGGGTTTTCACCTGGGTCGAGCCGGGTGAGACCATGCCGGGTACGCGGCTTTTGTGGCCTGCCAGCACGGCGGCAGCGGCGCGCAAATCCTCAATGCGGGCGTTAGTGCAGGAGCCAATAAAAACCCGGTCAATGGTGATATCAGTGAGCTTTTGCCCCGGCGTTAAGCCCATATAGGCCAGACTATCCCGAGCCTGGCGCACTTTTGCAGGGTCGCCTAGGTGATCGGGGTCGGGCACGGCGCGATCAATCGGCAGCGCTTCTTCGGGCGAGACACCCCAGGTCACCGTCGGCGCGATTTCGTCCGCATGCAGGGTCACTTCAAGATCAAAGCTGGCATCGGGGTCGCTGTAGAGCGTTGACCAGTAGGCGCAGGCTTGCTCGAAGATCTCCCCCTTCGGGCTCCAGGGGCGCTCACGCAGGTAATCGAAGGTGGTTTGATCCGGGGCAATCATGCCGCAGCGGCCACCGCCTTCGATCGAGAGATTGCACAGCGTTAAGCGCGCTTCCATGGAGAGTGAGCGGATCGCCTCGCCAGCGTACTCAATGGCGTAGCCCCGTGCGCCGTCGGCGCCCAGGCGTGAAATCCAGGTCAACGCGATATCCTTGGCGGTGATGCCCTCGGCCAATTGGCCATCTACGGTAATCCGCATCACCTTGGGCTTGCTCTGCCACAGGGTTTGTGTGGCCAGCACGTGGGCCACTTCCGAGGCGCCAATGCCAAAGGCAATGCTGCCAA
>CEGF01003331.1_pt1 | contig 22969 bp, 19 predicted proteins | sample 306341 | NCBI WGS metagenome assembly CEGF01 (sample SAMEA2755655, study PRJEB7226) | microbial mat metagenome | biome: microbial mat; feature: hypersaline; material: grass silage | place: USA | collected 2014-02-19 | depth 0 m
GCCCATGGCCATGGCTATCACCTTGAGTGGCCGGATGAGCCAAGCCTGTATCTGGCCGGCGATACGTTGCTCACCGACACTGTTCGTCAGCACTTGCGAGAGCGGCGTCCGGCGGTGACCGTGATCCCCGCCGGCGGTGCCCGTTTCGACCTGGGCGGCGACATCATTATGGGTCGGGAAGCGGCTTTACAGGTGGCGCGGCTGAGCGCGGGGCGGGTGGTGGCCAATCATCTGGAAGCTCTGGACCATTGCCCGGTTTCCCGCGCCGAGTTGCGTGATGCCCGGGATCGCGCCGGTCTGCGACAACAGCTGCTGATTCCCGAGGATGGCGAGACTCTGGTCTTCGAAGCCGAGTCCGGGACGTTCGGTGAGACGGATGGGGAGGCCTTGGCCTAGCACCTTGGGGTAGGATAGCGGGCAATGAAAAAAGTCCGCGGGGAATGTCAGCCGGAACAGGCCGGTTCCTGGCGGGAAGGCGGAGCCGCCAGGGCGGCGATAAGGATGTTTGCCATTTCCGAGGTTTTCCATGCGCAGAATGACGTTGTTGTTTTTATGGCTGCCGCTTCTTGCGGTGTTGTCGGCGGGGTGTTCGGAGAAAACCCTCGAAGAGCAAAGGCAGGACCTGGAAGAACAGAAGGCGGAGTATCAGGCACGGATCGAAGCCCTGCCCGATCAGGACGTCAAACAAACACTGGCGTCGATAACCGATGTCATGTTCTGGATACGGGAAGGGGACCTGGAGCGCCAGGTGCCACCGGAGGAGGTGCAATATAGCACCTCGCCCTACGCGATCCTGGATGATTATAAAGACACGAAGGACATGGCTGATCAGTTGGCCGCCGGCGTGCTGCTGACCCATGACCCGCGCTACCGTCCCGAGGAGGCGCGACTCGAGCTCCCGTTCGCGTATCCCTTTGACCTCAAGGTCAACTGGGAGCAGGTGGTGTTGGCGGATGGCACCGAACTGCCGGTGGTGGAGCGGGACCCGTTCACCGATCAAAGCAATCTGATTCCGGTGGCGTTGTGGAATACCTCATATAAGCGTTTCACCACCCAGGTGAAAAAACACGAAAACCTGCCCATTGGTCAGGTGCCGCCACCACCGTCACCGATAGCACGGGCACGTGGCGAGATGATCCTGACCGTGCCGGAAACACTGCCGGAAGTCGATTTCTCAGCCTCCGATGTGGGCGACCATCAGGAGTTGTCCGGGTGGCGCATCACCTTGGAAGAAGTCGAAGGGCATCGGGTTCGGTTGCTGTTCAAGATGCCGGAAGATATGGCGCTTGCCGAGGCGGAGGAGAGGTTCAATCAGATTGAGGTGGAGGCCAGTGACAGCACCGGTCGCCTGTTGTCGAGCAGCAGCACAGGGAAAGGGCCGGCCGGTGACGATACCCTGATCATCGAGATGCTGGACCAGCTGATCGACGCGGCGGAATCCGGCGAACTGAAGGACAAGGAGGCCATGGAGCAGCGCATGCAGGCGCAGCGGAAGGCCATGTTTGAGGGTGTGGATAGGCAGTTGTTTGTGGAGGTGGCGTTCCGTGGCACGGTGAAGCAGGTGAAAGTGCTGCTGCCAGGGCTTTCCGGTGAGACAACGCTGACCGTGCCGCTGGATCTGACGTCGGTACAGTTTGATGTGCCGGACAACCAGGCCGAGCCACGTTCCTTTGGTGTGCGGGCCCGGGTGTATGATCACACCGCCAGCGATTGGGAACTGGACCAGCCGCTGGAAGCCGACCCCGCCTTACTGGATGAACTGATCCAGGTGGAATTCAAAAAGGGGGTGAACCCGGGGCTATCGGATCCGATAGCCGACAAACTGTACTTTCATTTTCCGGAGCAAATGAGCAACCGCCTGGTGTCCGACTTTGATCGCTTCGATCATGTCGAGGAACTGGTTTTCCTGGATAAAGATGGCGAACCGGTTTACCGGTTTGATCCGGAGGATCGGAAGGGCCCGGTGAGATTCACCGTCAATCGGATCGAGTATCATCCGGATCGCTTCGAGCGGCCCCCAGTGCGCGCCCGTGGAGAACTGGATGTTTTGCTGCTGCCAGACATCAAGGTACGCTGGGTTGCCATCGATGATTTACCCGAAGGCTATGAAATGCATGGGAAACAGGTGCTTTTTGGTCCGGCGGCGGCGGATAATCATATCCCTGATTTGGTGCTTGCCCGGGACGCGCAGGGCCGTTATCTGAAAAAAATCGCCGAAGTTCGTCATTCGTTCGACGAGGGGTGGCCCCGGCGCGCTTACCACTTCTACGATGAGCCGGTGGGTTTTCTGTTTATCGAAAAAGGCCCGGGCTCCCACGCCAGCTATTCGTTCGATATTCCCCTTCAGGATTGAATCCTGCCGGGCGGGGAGGAGACGGTGCCTGCTCCTCGCCTGTGCTTTTCTTTACGTCAGCTTCCTCACTTCCGACTGATCCGGGGGCAGCATATGGCCATCCTCATCCCGAGGGGTCATGAAGGGCACCGGCTTGCCGGTGTTCTTGTCGATTAGTAACGAATGGCGTTCGCCGCGGGCAAACAGGTGATGCTCACCCCATTGACGTAGCGCGACAACGACGGGAAACAGGCTTTCTCCCTTGGCGGTCAGCACATACTCCTGATAGGCGGTGCCGTCGGAAGCCGGCCGGGTGTCCAGCACACCCGCATCCACCAGGCGGCGCAGACGGTCGGTGAGAATATTGCGGGCCATGCCGAGATCGCGCTGGAAGTCCCGGAAGCGACATACGCCGTCAAAGGCATCCCGCAGGATCAGCAGGCACCAGCGATCGCCGATCACATCGACGGCGCGGGCCACCGGGCAGGTGCTGTCAGAGCTGGGTCGGCGGGGCATGGCGTCTCCGATGATATCAGGTGGTGGATGTTGTAGTTGCACTTTAAAACTGGAATGCGTAGCATCCAACCAGTTTCTATTTGCAACTGGTCGGATGCTATGACGACGTCCCCCGTTTCCTGTTCATCAACGGCGCGTGCTGTATTACCGCGTGCTCTGGTTCTGCTGTTCGCCGCCGCCAGCGGTTTGAGCGTGGCCAATGTCTATTACGCGCAACCGTTACTGGATACGCTGGCGCTGGATTTCGGCATCAGTCATGCGGCGGTGGGTGGCGTGGTTACCGCTACCCAGGTGGGATGCGCCCTGGCTCTGTTACTACTGGTGCCGTTGGGGGATCGGCTGGACCGTCGCCGGTTGATGGCGGGGCAGTTGCTGGCTCTGGTGATCGCGTTGATCACGGTGGCCCTGGCGCAATCAACGCCGGTGTTGCTGGCGGGCATGCTCGCCGTGGGGTTACTGGGTACCGCCATGACCCAGGGGCTGATCGCCTACGCTGCCAGCGCCGCGGCGCCCCATGAACAGGGCCGGGTGGTGGGCGCGGCCCAGGGCGGTGTGTTCGTCGGGTTGTTACTGGCCCGTGTTTTTGCTGGCGGTGTCAGCGATGTGGCTGGTTGGCGAGGTGTCTATTTTTGCTCGGCGGCAATGATGTTGGCACTGGCCTGGCCGTTGTGGCGAAGGTTACCGGTTCTGGTGGTGCTTTCGGATAGCATGAGCTACCCGCGTTTATTGCGTTCCATGCTCGCGCTTCTGAGAACAGAGCGGGTATTGCAAGTGCGCGGTGTATTGGCGTTGCTGATGTTCGCCGCTTTCAATATTTTCTGGAGTGCACTGGTGCTGCCGTTGAGCGCTCCTCCCTATGAGTTCTCGCACTCCCTGATCGGCGCCTTCGGGCTGGTGGGGGCGGCCGGAGCCCTGGCTGCCGCCCGTGCCGGCTACTGGGCCGACCGGGGTTACGGCCAATACACCAGTGCCGCCGCTTTGGTATTACTGTTGTTATCGTGGATTCCGCTATCGTTGATGGCATGGTCGCTGTGGGCGCTGTTGATTGGCATCGTGTTGCTGGATCTCGGCGGCCAAGCGCTGCACGTTACCAACCAGAGCATGATTTTTCGCACGCACCCGGAAGCGCACAGCCGTCTGGTGGGGCTTTATATGCTGTTCTACTCGGTGGGCAGCGGCCTTGGCGCCATCAGTACCACGGTGGCTTACGCGTATTCAGGCTGGGTGGGCGTCTGTGCCCTGGGAGCGGTGGTGAGTTTGTTGGCGTTGGTGTTCTGGGCACTGACCCGAAAGCTAAAGCCCGGGGTGGGGTTTGAGGCTTGAGCGGAATGATGTTAGCGGCTTGAGAACAGGAGGTCTGGTCTTCTCTTTGAGCCCAAGACAAGACCAGACCTCACTTTGCGCCAATTTTCGATTGGCTCTCAGTTTCTGTTTAGGGTTACTCCAACCCCATGGCCTCCGCAACGCCGGTTTCCACGGAAGCTTCGGTATCCTGCCTGATTTCCAGGAAGCTGCCGTTGTCCTCGGTGTAGGCGGGCCACTGCAGATGGGCCGGGCTGGGATCGCCGGTTTTGGCGAAGTTGGTCCACATGGTCATCATCAGCTCCACCACGGTTTCATCGTCCTGGCCGTAGCTCATGGAAGCGAAGACATCCGCTACGTCGCCGTCCGTGCCGTCGATGCCGTTTCCGTTCAGATCACCGATTTCCGGCTTCTCGCCGTCCACCGTGTTGACCAGCCCAAGTTGATAGTTCTGCACCAGACCGGCCGGATGGTTGAACAGGTAGGGTAATTCGCACCCGTGGCAGCTCATGATGTCCCGGCTCAGCCAACCCGATGGAACCCGGCTGAACTTATAAACGTACTGGTCGGACTGATAATGCGAGGAACGCTGGCTCAGCCATACAGGCAGGGCCGCGCGCAAATGGGGATAGTCACCGGCGGTGACACCGGCCATCAGGGGGACGTCGCTGGGCATGCCGTTGATGACGTTTTGATAGTAGGTCTTGGGCTGATAGTAGTAATCCACATTGGGCCGGTAGGTTTGGCGTGGGATGCCGTGTTGCGCATCGGCATCGGTGAACGCGGTCCAAGGTAACTGCCGGGCTTGCTCCAGGGTATCGACGCCGGCCCGGTCGAACAGGGCGGTGCCCACGAGTTCGGATTCTGCCAGTGAATCCCCTGGCGCGCCGCCCGTTTCCAGAGGCGCGAAGCCGCTCATCACGATGGCCTTGTGAAACAAACCTGCGGCCTGGGGGGAATTCATCAGTGAATAGGTTTTTCCGCCGCCGCCGGATTGACCGAATAGAGTGACGTTGCCGGCGTCTCCGCCAAAGGCGGCGATATTGTCCCGCACCCACTCTAGTGCCATTACCAGATCCATCTGCCCATAGTTGCCGGAGCCTCCGTAGCCGCTTTCCTCGCTGAGTTCGGGGTGGGCGATATAGCCGAACGGTCCCAGGCGATGGTTGACCGTTACCAGTACTACTCCCTTGCTGGTGAGGCTGTCCGGGTTGTTGTACTGCCTGGAGTTGGCGGAAAGAATGGCGAAGGCACCGCCGTGGAACCAGACCATCACCGGCAGGTTGTCGGCGTTTTTCGGAGCGGAGATGTTGAGGTACAAGGAATCCTCGCTCATGCCGCCTTCATTGACGCTTTCCAGAGCCGTGGCCTGGGCGGATTGGTCGGCCCAGGCCACGGCGTCGCGGATGCCTTCCCAGGGTTCGGGCTTCACCGGCGGCCGCCAGCGCAGTTCGCCGAGGGGTGGTTTAGCGTAGGGGATGCCGAGAAATTGCCAGGTGTTCTCGTTTGCTTCGAAGCCACGGAGGTCACCGCCGGTGGTGGCGACGACGATCCGCCGGCTGATGGAGCGGGTGAAATGCTCCACTGCTTCGTCAAGGTAGCGGACACGTCGTGGGCGTGGATCGGTATCCGAGAAGGCTTGGTTGTTTTCCAGATCGGTGAGGATCGATTGCAGAGCCTCCCTGAACTGGTCGGGCGACTGGTTAAAATTGATGATCTCCGCGTTGTCGGAAACCTGTGAGCGAATCATATCGGTGATTTGAATGCCATTGTTCAAATCGCCATCCTGGTCCAGTGACTGCAGCAGAATGAGTTTGTTGCTCACGCGTTCGTCTTCAGCGGAGGTGGCGTCCTCGGTGATGTTCAGCGGGGTGAGCTGGGGCGCCCCTTCCGCGCTGCCCAGTTTCAATTCACCAATGGAGAAAGTGATCTGCTCTCCGCTTTGATAGTGGAACTGACCGGCCTGGTCGGTGATACCCGCCACGGTTTCGGTCCCGACGTAATCGATCCCGGCCACCGGGCTGTCGATAAAGGTACCTGTCTGGGTATCAGGGCTGGAGGGGCCGCCGTGATTGTCGCTATCGCTGCCGCAGCCCGCGAGGATCAGGGGCGCCACGGCAATGAGATGTATCAGCCGTGAGCCTTGCCTTTGTTCTTTTTGCATGGTGATCTCCTTGATTCCAGTCACCGTTATCTGCCTTCAGTCACTCAGCACACTGCCGAGGCCGGTCTTCGCTTCGCTGTTGGCGCCTATTTCCACATAGCTTTCACTGGCTGCGTCATAAAGCGGATAGTCGATGTCCCCCTCAATGCTCGGATCGCCGGTTTTTGCGAAGTTGGTCCAGATGGTGAGCATGCGATCGATTACCGCCTGGTCGGTCTGATCGAAACCGGCGGAGGCAAGAATATCGGCGGGATCGCCTTGGGATCCGGACACGCCGTTGCCGTTGAGATCATCAATGACCAACGAATCGCCGGTTGCCGGATCGATGACCAGGCCCAGCAGGTAGTGGGTGATGACGCTCTCTGGCATGTTGAACACATAGGCCAGTTCGGCGGCGTGGTAGGCTTCCACGCCCCGGGCTTTCCAGCCAGCGGGCTGGTGAGTGAAATAGGTGGCGTAGTGATTGGCCGAACACAGTGGCGCCATCCAGGGAAACACCTCAATGGCGGTATTGGTGGGATCCGGGGTATCGTTGGCGTTGATACTGAACATAAACGGCACGTCGTTCTGATTGCCGGATTCGAAAGCGACGCGTTCGGCGTAGGGTAGATAGTGGTTGTCAATGTTGGTGTAGGGTGCCAGCGTCGCCGCGGCAGCCGCTACTTCCTGCCAGCTCTTCTGGCGCATCTCAGCCAGAGACGAAGCGTCCAGTTCAGTTTGCAGTTGGCTACCGACGGCCTCGGCGGCCGCCAGGGTACGGGTATCCGGATAGAGCGTGCCACTCTGGCTGATCGCCCGATGGAACAGGCCGGCGGCGCGGGGAGAGGCCATCAACGACAGCACTTTGCGGCCGCCACCGGATTCTCCGAATATGGTGACGTTACCGGGATCTCCACCAAAGGCTTCAATGTTGTCACGCACCCACTCCAAGGCCGCGATCAGGTCCATTTGTCCGTAGTTGCCTGAGCCGTTATAACCGCTCTCCGCACTCAACTCGGGGTGTGCGATATAGCCGAACGGCCCCAGCCGGTGGTTAACCGAGACCTGTACCACGCCTTTGCTCGCCACTGCCTGCGGGTTATTGAACGGCTTGGTGTTACTGGTCAACGCGGTGAAGCCTCCGCCATGAAACCAGACCATCACCGGCAGGCCATCGGCGTTCTTCGGTGCCGTCACATTGAGATAAAGCGAATCTTCACTCATGCCGCCCTCACCGAACCGTTCCAGGGTGGTGTTTTGCGCGGCCTGATCGCTCCAGGCAACGGCGTGGCGGATGCCGGACCACGGCTCGGGATCCACCGGCGGGCGCCAGCGCAGTTCGCCCAATGGCGGTTTCGCATAGGGGATGCCAAGAAACTGCCAGGTATTTTCATCGGCTTGGAAGCCACTGAGCTGACCGCCGTTGGTTTCAACCAACCGGCGGGGGGAGACGGCACGTTGGAAGTTCTCCTCCGCATCATCGGGCGTGGTCAGCCGACGGGCTCTGGAATCGGTATCGGAGAAGGCGCCGGCACTTTCCAGATCATCCACTACACTTTGCAGGGCGGCGTTGAAATCGGGGGTGGGCTGATCCAAAGTCAGGCTAGCGGCCTGCTCGGAAACCCGTTCCCGGATCCGTGGTGTAATCTGAATACCATTATGAAGGCTGCCGTCGGCATCCAGGGTTTGCAGCAGCACCAGGGTATTGATCATCGCCGGCGTCTCCGCCGGTGTGGCAGCGGGCGATAGATTGGCGACGGTGAGTGCTTTTGCTCCGGAGGTGCTTCCCAGGGTCAGATCGCCGAGGGCGAAGGTGAGTGTCTCATCCCCGGTATAGTGGAATTGACCCAACTCGCCGGTAGTTCGCCATGGCGCGTCACCCTGCCGGTAGCTGACGCCGGATATTGGAAGGGCGCCGAACAGACCGGAAAGTGGCTCTCCGTCGGAATCCGATGACGATGAGCCACCGCACCCGGACATCAAGAGCAATAACGAGGATAGAAAGGCGATCACGGCGGTGGAGTGCCGCTGACGCCGGTGGGGGACCTGCTTGAGCATGGTACAGTTCTCCTGACCCTTGTTGTTGTGATTTGGGCGAGCCGTCGTGATTTGGGTGGAAATGCAATTATTTGATTTTTGGGCGCGCTCGCCGCGTCTGTTCTGATTGAGCTGACAAACACCAGGATGGATTAAAGCGGGTCGTCAAGAATTGAACGGTTTTGCCCTGTTACCGCAAAAACGTACAAGTCTCCAGGATCGTGCTTTCGGCTATGATGGAGTGAGCGGGGCAGCAGCTGGCCGTGGAAGACTAGGCCGCGCGGAGGAGAGATTCCATGGCGGTGAAACACTCGGAACGGGACAGTTCGGGGTTCGGTATCCTGTCCCACGAGGTGAAGGATAACGTCTACATGATGGGTCGGTCCGGCTTTATCTATACCGCGCCGTGGATCGATACCCGTGACACCCGGCCGCCGTCGGCGGCGGTCCTTCTTTCCGTTGGCGAGGGCCGGTTTACCGTGTCCGCTGGCGGACAGGAATGGCGCGGCCGCGCCATCCTGGTGCCTCCATTCGTTCCCCGCAGTTTGTTGGCGGCCAATGTGCCCTTGGTTTGTTTCCATGTGATGCCGGCTTCCCCCCATTATGATGCCCTCAATGGGTTGGCCAAGGGGCGGATATCGCTGCTGGATCGGGGGCAGTTCGGCAATCTGGAACAAGAGTTGGAAGCGCTGTTCCGGGGCGGATTACCGGCCTGCAAAGCTGAAGAGGTCTATCAAGAAGTGTTGCGAGTGCCCTTCCGGCACATGCCGGTACCGCCCCGGGTGGATCCCAGGGCGGGACGTCTTCGTACACTCCTGGAAGCTCAGCCAGAAGTTTCTCTGGCTCAACTGGCCGAACAATTGGGCGTATCCTATTTTGGGGCGTCGCGGGTGATCAGTGACGTATTCGGTATGTCTCTGCGTGACTACAAGGCGTGGAGAAAGCTGCAACGGGTATTTGAGTTGCTCCATTCGGACCGAAGCATCACTGAGATCGCCCATGCCGCCGGTTTCACTGATTCCGCGCATTTGTCACGTACCTACCAACGCTGGTTCGGGCAGCCGCCTTCATACAGCCGCAATCGGCGTTATGTGCGTATCTTACGCTGCTGGTAGCTGTACCGGCACGGCGATGTCGGTTTGGAACGTGGTAAAAGACGGAAAATGACTTTTAGTGTGTCTTGAGGGGTAGGGGTTGGACAGGTTCAGGTTAAAGCCTTTTCTTGATCAGTGGTTTCACTGGAGCAGAATCAATCGCTGTTTTTGGCCGGGACCAGGAGGGCGCTCCGATAAGGTGGACCCTCCGCTTGCACCGGTAAGAAGAATGTCAGGAATCTACGCCATTGCCTGGGGAACGCCGAAGGAGGTCCCTTGTCCCTCGGCAATCGAAGTGCGGTACATCGGAATGACCGACAATTTCAAGAACCGGATGTCTCAGTTTGCGTCATCCGCGGGCATTCATTACGAAGGCCGTTATTCAGGGCATTCAGCAGCATGGAGGTGGCCGGAAGGAGCAAGTGAGAGGATGCATGTCGCTTTTTTCCCGCTTGAAGAGTGCATGGCGCCTCATTTGAAGGCCGGCTTTTTGCATTGGCAGGAGGCACTGGCCATCGATGCCTATTTTATCAAGCATGGCGGGGTTCCTCGATTGAATGCTGGCGGCGGGCTGATCCAACTTCGCTAGATGGAGGGTGAGGTCGGCTCCGGCGCCGTTCCAAGCCTTATTCGGGTGCCTGTCATTCATGACGGTATGTAACGGAAGGTTCATGCTTTCTGACTAGGATGGCTCCTTTTGACAAGGGTGGAGAGGTTTGCAAAAGCGATCACCGTCTTCCCTTCTTGTGACAAGAAACTCAATCCGATTCCATCTTCGATAAGTGAGCCGTCCATGACTTTCCATTCGTTGCCAGGAGAGCGTTCCAGTTCTCTGATTCTGGCTGCCGTGGCTGCACTGGCCTTGTCCGGCTGCGGTGGCAGCTCAAGCGATAGTGACTCCCCTTCCGATATCGATAAGCCTAATAAGCCCGCGGGTACCGGCAGTGAACTGACGGTGGCAGCACCGTCGGTCACTTACCCCCTGCCTGCCAGCCGGTACGCCGAAAACAATGCGGATGACACTTTACGTTGGGTCATTGGTGACAACCCTGTTGCCAGGCTTCTCAGCGGTATCAATGACATTTGGAAGGGAACGTCGGACAGCTATCAGAGCGCGGCGTCAGGCAGCGGTCCGGACAGCTATCTGGCGAATCCGATCATCAATGCCGAGGTCTGGGCCGCCAACATGCGGTATGTCATCAATGTGACTCATGAGCGCTCCGACGAGCAGGCGATCCTGGCGTTTCTTGACGATAGCCGAAGCAAGAACTACAGCGTGATCGATGGCTACGGGCCGCTCACCGAGACTTATGTGGAGAACTCCGGGGCTTATGTGGATATCCCCGTTCCGACCATCACCCAGGTGCTGGAGGACGAGCACTATCAGCCGGGCTCCAATGACAACATCGTCTTTGCCGGGGATCAGAGCTCCACGCTGGGAGAAGTCGTCACTTTGGTGGATGCTTTCCGTCAGCGCTCGCCGGCATCCACTAACGCGTCCAAGTACATCTTCTCCACGCCGCGTCCCTGGCGGATGACCGACAATGGCGAGATCGATTTCCTGGGTACCGTCAAGGATTACACCTGCGTGGACAGCGCCGGCAATAGTGAGGTGCGAACGGTGGACAGCTATACCACCAGTGTGAAAGTGGTGCCGGGTCTGATGTGCGCCCGCCGTGCTCACAGTAGCGGTGATCATGACAAAGGGCTGTACACCGAGGACACCGAGAACCGTCGCAAGGATGGTGGCTATCCCAGTGGTCATACCAACGCCGGTTATCTTGCCGCCATGGCCTATGCCTATGCGCTGCCGCAGCGCTATTCAGAGATGTTGACCCGGGCTTCGCAACTGGGTGAGAGCCGGATCATGGCGGGCATGCATTCTCCGCTTGACGTGATCGGAGGGCGTGTGCAATCCATGATCGTCGCCAGCTACGCGCTCAATCAGCCAGCTATCCTGGATCAGGCGACCGCGGCGTACCAGCGTACCCAGCAGTTCTTCGGTGACCTGGCCGAGGCCGAGGGGATGGATTTGTACCAATACGCCCATCGTCCGGTAACCGACCAGGCGGGACTTATTGACGGAGCCAATGTTCGCACCGAAGTCTACGACAACAATTTGTATGACGATCACGAGGCCAACAAGGAAGCGTACCGCTTCCGCATGACCTACGGTTTGCCGCGGGACCCGGGTAAGGCCGGCCAGGACCCGATCGTACCGGAAGGCGCGGAAGCCCTGTTGGCCACGCGCTTGCCGTACCTTACCGACGAGCAGCGCAGGGCGGTGCTTTATACCACCTCCATTGACTCCGGGTACCCAGTCCTGGATGCCACCAATGGCTGGGGCCGCCTGGATCTGGTGACCGCCGCGGATGGCTATGGCGCCTTCCTCGGCGATGTCTCCGTGACCATGGATGCCGGTCTTGGTGGGTTCAACGCACGGGACGCCTGGCGGAACGATATTTCCGGTGCGGGCCGTCTGCGCAAGGATGGTGATGGCTATCTGGCGCTGACCGGCGAAAACACCTACTCCGGCGGAACCCTGGTGGAGGATGGCACTCTGGCGGCGCTCTCCCCGTCCGCGTTCGGCGTCGGCGATGTGTATGTGGAGGAAGGCATGGTCTTGGTGGACGTGGATGGGGCTTTGGCCATCAGTGGTAATCTGACAGTGGACGGTGGCGGGCTGACGTTACGAATGGATGACGATGAAAGTCAGCTTACTGTGGGGAAAACCATTTATGTTGATGGCGGAAATCTGGTGCTGGATTTCCAGGCGCTCGCCCCGCAAAGCGGTGAGACGTTCACGTTGTTGAGTGGCGCGGCCGTGGCGGGAGCGTTCGACGCCGTTGATGCCGGCGATGTCGCGGTGGAGTTGGTCTATACTCCCACCAGTGTGGTTGCCACCATCCAGTAAACCACAAGGAGATAAGGGCCCGTCGTCGACGGGCTCTTTCATTGTCAGGCCGCCTCGCTGCTATCCGGAGATCAAAACCGGTCCACCCGATATGGCGCCATGTCCACATCGGTGGGCTCGCCGTCCATCATTTGTCCGAGTAACTTCCCTGTGATGGGGCCCAGAGTGAACCCCTGATGGCCGTGGCCGAAGGCCAGCCATAGTCCGGATAAACCAGGCGCCGGGCCGATAATCGGCTTCATGTCCGGGGTACAGGGGCGCGCGCCCATCCAGGGTTGAGGGTCGAGGCGTTGGCCCAGAGGAAACAACTGGCGGGCGGTGGCTTCGGCGGCGGCCAGCTGTTGGTAGTGGGGTGTGGCGTCGTGGCGGGCCAGCTCGGCACCGGTGGTGAGGCGTATACCGGCGCGCATGGGGGCGAGCAGGTAGCCGATCTCGGCGTCCATCACCCAGTGCCGCAGGCGGGCTCCGCCACGGGCGCCGTAATGCATGTGATAGCCGCGTTTGACGAACAAGGGCACGGAAAGACCTTGTTGCGACAGCCAGTGTTTGGACCAGGGCCCCAATGCCAGTACGACCTGTTGGGCCGATCGAATCTCGTCGCCGATCTCCGCCCGCCAGGCGTTGCCGTCATGGCCCAGTTTTCGCAGTGCGCCCTGAATAAACTGTCCGCCTTTCTCCTGAAACGCTTTGGCGTAGGCGGCGACCAGAGCGCCCGGATCCGTGACGGTCCAGGGCTGGGTCCAGTGAATGGCACCGGCGAGGCCGGCGGCGAGATCCGGTTCCATCTCGGCCAGCGCCGCGCTGTTCAGAACGCGATGGGTAACGCCATAGTGTTGTGCATCGGCTTGTGCCAGCCGGCATTCTTGCTCCAAAGCCTCGGTGCTGCGAAACACTTCGAGGTATCCTTCACGGCGAACCAGCGCTTCGGCGCCGGCCGCATTGATCATCGGCGCATGAGCGTCCAAAGCATGGCGGATGAGAGCGGCGTACTCGGGCACGATGCGGGCGTAGCGCTCGGGCTCGGAGTTACGCCAATACTGAAACAGTGGGCCGGCCGCCTGAACCATACCAGAGGGTTGGTAGCGGATGTCGATTTGCCGGTTGGGCAACACCCGCATCAGCGTGGCCAGGTCCCGGGGGAAACGGTAGGGGCGAACGGCTTCGCGTTGGATGATACCGGCGTTGCCGAAGGAGGTTTCCCGGCCTGGCTCGTTACGGTCGACCAGGGTTACCCGGTGGCCGCGTTCAAGCAGATGCCAGGCAGCGGATACACCGACCATGCCGGCTCCCAGTACCAGAATGTCGCGCGACATTATTATTTCTCCCTCTCTGCCGGCGTCTGTCCGCCGGGTTGTCCTGTCTCGCCTTTCCCTCACCGTATCCGTGTGGGATGGGATACTGGGAGCGTGCGTTTGATCGGCGCAAAAGGCAAGATGATGGGTTCATGGCATCTTTCTGGATCTGCACGGGTAACCCCGGGGCAGACTCCGGGGTGCTGGATCAAAAGAGAGAACACCGTAATGAGTGACAACTGCACCCACATCGTGCCGGTTCATAAAGGGGACTACCCCGACGATCATGCCAAGGTGAAGGAGATCCTTTACTGGTTCCAGAAAAGAGGCATGGTGGAAAATGCGCTGTCCGACTGCACCCTGGGTGAACCGGGCTACCGGTTTCTGCCGGAGATATCACGGATCTTCGATGAAGAACCACGACCGGACAGTTCGGAACATACGCTGCTGACCCATGGTCTGGAGCTGCATCATGGCAGCCGCCGGGTTTTCCATCCCATGGAGGGTGCCGACCTCCATTTTGCTTGCCCGGAGTGTAATCACGACATGGGCTGGGACGCGGCGGATGGCATCAGCGCCTGGTACGAAAGAGAAGACGATTATCCGCAATGCCGGAATTGCGCGAAGACATTTCATATTACTGAATATCGGACCGATCACGGCGGCAAGGAACCGCCCTGGGCATTCAGTAATGTGGCCATCACCCTTTGGAACGCCTTTGGCGAGGCGTTTGCTCCCTGGTTCCTGGACGAAATGAAGACGCTCTACGGAACCGATATTCTGGTGGTGGAAGTTCGTATTTAGATGTTGTGGAAGGGCGGCCACGCAGCCTGTCCTTTCAATACCGGACGTTATCGTCGCAATCCCGTCGCCAGCTGCAGAAACGGCTTGGAGGCGCGCGGTTTTGCCACAGTTGAGGTGAACTATGAGAGTCAAGCGCATCATGGCCAACATCGAGACATCGGATGTCGAGAAGGCCGCGTTCTTTTATGGGGAAATGCTGGGCCTTGACCTGTTGATGGATCACGGCTGGTTACGGACTTACGGCTCGGCCGAGACGATGCGGGTTCAGGTCAGTTTTGCCTCGGAAGGCGGCTCGGGAACCCCGGTACCTGATCTCTCCATCGAAGTTGATGATGTTGAGGCGGCGTTGGCGCGCTTCAAGGCAGCCGGGATCCCGGTGGAGTACGGTCCCGTCAGCGAACCCTGGGGCGTGCGGCGATTCTATGTCCGTGATCCGTTTGGGAAGCTGGTCAATATTCTGCAACACGAATGACGGTGCGGCCGCTTATTCCCTTGCGGCCGGCTCCTTCAGATGCAGATCGACCTGATAGTCCACGGTCTTCGTGTCCCCTCTGTGCCAGACTTCAAAGATCTCCGGCAGGCCGTTGTAGTAGATGACATCAACACCGGGGCCCTCGGTTCTTGGGAAGTGAAGATCCGTGACCTTGCTCAGATAGCGCTGGCCGGCGCTCTTGGCGAAGAACAGATGAGTCTTCTCGGAAGGCTCACTATTGCGCGCGGGCCCAAAGACGGCGCGGTCAATAATGATCATGTTGTCCAGGATGCGTACACCATCAGGTAGATTGTTTCGATCGTGACTTTTCTTGGTCAGCTCTGGCGTGGTTACCACGGGCACGGTGGCGGAGAGCCGCACCGGCTTTTCAGGAAAGCGCCCGGGGTTATACTCTATCCGGCTCACCATGAATCGATAATAGTCCGGGTCGTCACTGGGCAGATTGATGGCAGTGCCTTCGGCATTAAGAAAGACGATGTCGTGAACCCCAGGCTTTTGGTAGCGATCGAATATACCGAGAAAGCGGTCGCTTTGTACCTGGGGATAATAAAGCTTTACCTGGGCGCTGTACTCCAAATCCGCTGATATCTCATTCTGACGAATGTCGATGGCGGTCTTCATTTCGTCTGCGTTGAGCTCCACCTTGTTCTGGATCGAATGGTCGTAGACAGGACTGAGGGTGGGAATGCGCTCCAGCGTATCCAGATCGACGCTCGGCGTGGGCTGCCGCCTGGCCAGGTTGCGAATGGGTAAGTCGAGATGCTGTTTAAAAGGCGTTTGCTTCGCTTCCTTGTCGAGCAGGGTTATACGGGCGGTTTTAACGGAGCCGCTGAAAAAGAAGTGCTTATGGAGCCTGTTTCCATATTTTTCATTCAGCTCATTTTGCATTTCATCGAATCGCTGGTCTATTTGAGTCTCCGTCAGTGTCCCTTCAACTGCCCGATCAATCAGGTCGTCGATGATAAGGTCGGAAGCTTCATAAAGTTCAGGGCGGCCGGTGCGGGTACCTGTATGGGAAAGGTACTTTCCAGTGTCATCAAGAGCTTCGCCGATGATGTCCTTGCTGCCTAATGGTGGCGATTTGCCGTTGGGGGAGGACACTTCAATGGCGTAAGAGAAGTCATTGGCCTCCACCAAAGTCACCGTGTACCCGTCCTTCGATTGGGACTGGTCGATATCCGAGCGGCTTAAGTCAAACTGGATCAGCTTTCTCGGAAGCTGAACGGAGAACTCACCGACCAGTGCGACGGGGGCCGGTTTGTCCGGGCCAAGGGGATCACGATAGCAAAACGTATTCCGGGCGCCGCTGTACTCTATTTCAGTATTGTAGGCGCTTCCCGAAAAGTGATTCGGCAATTCCGTGATCTCGCCGTTATCCAGCCGAATGGCAGTCCAGACTAATCGATGCTGGAAAGGGTAGTTGAAAGGTTCGCGCGGCCATACGCAGCTTCTGTCCGGATAGGTGGTGGCGGCGATCTGGTTGGCCAGGAATACCTCTGTCAGTTCATCGATGCTCGAATAATCGTCCAGGCGGGCCAGCTTGGCGGTGGTATAGGTGGTGTTTCGTGGCGGTGCCCGGAAGTCCAGTTCCATTCCATCGGTGAACATGGCGTCGTACACCAGGTTAAGAAGTGACTTCCTGAGTACTTTATCTTCCACGGATTCCAATCGTGTGAGCCTGGCGTCCTTCTTTTCCAGCATCGCGTCCGTCAGCGCTTGAATATCCGGAGACCTATCATGGGAGATCATCAGGAAAATGATGACGGCGGCTATCGCCATACCAGAAAGCGCGATGAGGATTTGCTTCATGATGGGATCGGGACTCCTGTCAGACTGGCTCCAGTGTGCATTCCCGCGTGCCCGGCCAGAGTAAGCCGGAGAGTGGCAACTCGCCTGGCCGAAAGGGCGGGAAGCGCATCGCGCGGATTGTCGCACAGATAAGAGGGTTAAGGCAGGTCAGGTGGCCTGACGCCGGGCCGAGCCGGGGAGCGCGCCGCCGGACCAAGGGACCGGCGGCGGGTGGTGGGCTGATGGTGGATTGGCGGTGGAGAGGAGCCTTCAGCGCCGGGCAAACACCTCTTTGCTCATTAGTACATCCAATCTATGGACATGGGCGGGATAGGCCAGTAGCGCGTTCATCCGCTCAACATCCCGGAAGATATCGCCGCCGCCGCCCTCCACGTGCGCCTGCCGCCCGGCCAGATCCGGGAAAACCTCGAAGATACCAAAAGTGGTTTGCGAATACCGTACCGCATACCATGGGCCGGTGGCCGGCTCCTCCTCCACACAGCCGAGAATGTCTTCAAGCATACGGACGACCTGATTCTCCTTACCGGGTAGAGCCTCGATGTGAATATAGAAGGCCTTTGGCCCTTCTGCGCCATCCCGTCCGGATACGCGGACACCACGATGAGGGTGCTCCCCGGGAGATGGCGCCGGATCAGGGGTTGGTCCTGGAGAGGCGGTGGTTGCCACGCCGCTTGATTTCGTTTCGTCTTTCATCGTTCACCTCCATTGCAGAGGTTTTACGGTAGAACGGTACGGCACTCCGGTGATGCCCGAAGCTCGCCGGTTTTTGCCTGATTGTCCATTTCGCTTTACGTGGTCGAAGTCGTCGGGCAAAAATAAATCATGTCTGATGCTCTACGTGACGCGGTCCAGCGTTATACCCGTGAACATGCCAACGCGGATGGTGTCGCCGGTACCCCGGTGCCCGGTCTGTTTCTGGTGCGTGGCTGCTCGCCTGGCGAACTGGAACATGCCATTGCCAGCCCTCTGGTATGTCTGGTGCTGCAAGGCAGTAAGCGAGTCACCATTGGCAATAGGGGGTTCACCTTTACCGCGGGTGACTCGATGATCGTCACCGCCAATGTGCCGACGGCCAGCCGGATCAGTGAGGCGACGATCACCAGGCCCTATCTGGCGATGGCCTTGGATCTGGATCCGGCGGTGATTACCGACCTGGATGTGGCCATGACTATGGCGGGTTCGCCTCAGGAACCCGTGGGTATCAACGTCGACGAAGAACTTCACAATGCGATGTTCAGGCTGGTGAGGTTGTTGGAGCAACCGCGGTTGTTGTCCGTGCTGCGCAAGCAACTGGTCAGGGAGATACATTACTGGTTACTGCTGGGAGGCCAGGGGCAGGCGATTCGCCGCCTGGGCTTGCCGGACAGTCAGGTTCGACGCATCGCCCGCGCGGTGGCCATGCTGCGCCAAGATTATGCGAAGCCGCTACCGATTGAGCGTTTGGCGGAAGCAGCGGGCATGAGTCGCTCCGCTTTTCACAAGCACTTCCGCGCGGTTACCTCGCTATCGCCGCTGCAGTTCCAGAAGCAGTTACGCCTGATCGAAGCCCGCAGATTGATGCTATCCCAGGGAAAGACCTCTAGCCGGGTCGCTTTCTAGGTCGGTTACGCCAGTGTGTCTCAGTTTACCCGGGAGTACGCCCGCATGTACGGACTGCCGCCGGTCCGGGATCGTAACACCACGGTAACCTAGAGAGAGTGCAGTATGGATACCAACACTCATACGCCGAGAATCCTGGCGTTTCCGGGTACCAGTCCGGTCTCGGGCCGGGTACGTTGGGCGCCAGCGAAGGCGCGGCGGTACAGGGCTTCAACATTCCCGCCGCGACTTATCTGACCATGGGGAAAACTGACATAACAATCATCACGCTTATCCGGGGTCGGCGTTGCTGGGATTGTATGGGAATCAACCGGCCCCGGGCTGGTGGGTGTTGAATCGCCTGCGGGATCTCGGTTTGGCATGGTTGATCCGCTTACCGGAAGATTTGCCCGGTAGGCCGGAACTGGGCGCTTTGGCTGCGACGGATCGCAGGGAAAGAGGCCGGCACCGGTCCCTGCAGGGCTCTCCGCACGGGAGTTCCCACCATGAAAATGATCGTCAATATTGATGTTCCTGAGCTGGCCCGAGCCATCGAGTTTTACACCGACGCTCTCGGGCTCAGGTACAGCCGTACACTGGATAACGACGTGGCGGAGCTGACGGGCGCGTCCGCGGTGATCTACCTTCTCAAAAAGGATACCGGCTCGCGTGTGGCACACACACTGCCACAGGTACGCAACTACGTCAGGCACTGGACGCCGGTCCATATTGATTTCGTGGTTGATGACATTGAGTTGGCCGCCGCCCGGGCCGTTCGTGCCGGCGCCGTTCGCGAAAGTGAGTGTATGGAGTGGAATGCCTCCAAGTGCATCACGTTCTCGGATCCATTCGGACACGGGTTTTGCCTGCTGGAGTTTGCCGGGGAGACCTATGACGACAGCGGCGCATAGGGAGCGTCCCATTCCCGCTATTTGGCGATGAGCCTTTTATATTCACCCCATCCTGGTCGATCCGTGCTACTGTGGGTGCCGATCACCCCACCGCTTAGTGGGGATCTCTCGTTGTTTTTTCGGCCACCCTGGCCGGCCTAATCGCTATTGCCCCTCTAAGCGCCGCGTCGCTTGAGGAGCTCACCATGACCATCGTTTCCCCCATTTCGTTGCGAGCCCGTCCTTACTCCGCACAGGCTCCGCCCGCCGTCGCCCCGTCCTCCCGATCCCGCCCGCCGCTTGTTCCTCCTGAACCTCCTCTTCATAACGCTCACACTTTTGTTACCCGCGCGCGTGCGAACATCGCTACCGCGATTGTCTACTGTGAAGGGCAGTTCGGTGATATCGATGGCAAAACCGCTAACGGGCTGATCCGCCACTCCGAGAAATACGCTGTTCTGTCGGTGATCGACAGCCGTCAGGCCGGTCAGGATACCGGCACCATTCTGGATGGTAGCGCCAACGGCATTCCGGTTTGCCGTGATCTGAGCGACGCTCTGAGCCAGGTGGATACGGTGCCGGATTTTCTTATCTTCGGCATGGCGCCGGCCAGCGGGCTGCTCTCCACCGAGCAACGGGAAGTGGTGCTGGCCGCCATGGCCGAGGGCATGAGCATCATTAACGGACTGCATGAGTTCCTCAACGACGATCCGGAGTTCGCCGCCGCCCGGATTGCCCATAAGGTGGATATCGTCGATGTCCGCTGTCCCCGGCCGAAGAAGTTTCTGCGCCTTTTCAGCGGCCGTATCAGTGAGGTTACGTGTCCTCGTATCGCGGTGTTGGGCACGGACTGTGCCATCGGCAAACGCACCACCGCCACTGTTCTCACCGCGGCACTCAACGCCATGGGGCTCAAGGCGGTGATGGTTGGTACCGGACAGACAGGGCTGATCCAGGGGGCTCGCTATGGTGTGGCTCTGGATTCCGTGCCCTCGCAGTTTTGTGCCGGTGAGCTGGAAGCCACCATCGTCGAGGCCTTTCACGCTGAGCAACCCGATGTGATCATCATCGAAGGGCAGGGCGCGCTGAGTCACCCGGCTTTTTCCACGACCTCCTTCGTGCTGCGTGGAGCCTGCCCTCATGGCGTGGTCTTGCAGCATGCTCCGGCACGTGAATTCCGATGCGACTTCGCCACCATGGCCATGCCGGATCCGGCCGACGAAATCCGCTTGATCGAGACCTTTTCACCTACGCGGGTGATTGGTTTGACACTCAATCATGAACACATGGACGAGAGTCAGGTGGCTTCGGCCATCAATGCCTACACCCGCGATCTTGGTGTTCCCGTCACTGATGCGCTGTCCAGACCCGCCCAATACCTGGTGGATATGGTGTTCGCGGCTTTTCCGGAGCTCGCCGTCCGGTCTCAAGGAGAAACGCAATGAACGCTCCGCGCCTGGAAGTGGATCTGGACAAGATCACGCAAAATGCCCGTCTCCTGGTGGAAGAGTTGGGAGAAAACGGCATCACGGTGACCGGTGTCACCAAATCGTGCATGGGATCGGTGGAGGTCGCCAAGGCGATGCTGCGCGCCGGGGTCAACGGGCTGGGAGACGCCCGCATTGAAAATATCGAAGCGATGCGTCAACAGCGCATCGCGGCGCCGATCATGTTGATTCGCTCACCCATGCTCAGCCAGGTGGAAAGGGTGGTCCGGCATGCGGACATCAGCTTCAACACCGAACTGGCGGTGGTACGCCGGCTTTCCGCCGCGGCCCAGCTCGCGGAGCGAACTCACGGTGTGGTGTTGATGGTGGAGCTGGGTGACCTGCGCGAAGGTATTCTCCCCGGTGATCTGGTCAATGCCGCCCGGGAGGTGTTACGTCTTCCCAATTTGGTTCTTACCGGTATCGGCACCAATCTGGCCTGCCACAGCGGTGTGGCGCCGGATGCGGCCAACATGGCGGATCTGTCGGCGTTGGCCGATGAGCTGGAAGAAACACTGGAAGTAAAGCTGGAACTGGTATCCGGTGGTAATTCGGCCAACCTGGATTGGGCTTTGGGGGCGGGCCGCAAGGGGCGAGTCAACCACTTGCGTCTGGGAGAAGCGATTTTGCTGGGCCGGGAATCACTACATCGCCAGCCGGTCGACGGCCTTTATACCGATGCCTTCGCCCTGGTGGCCGAGGTGATCGAGTCCAAGATCAAACCTTCCCTCCCTTGGGGCACCTTGGGGGAAACCGCCTTTGGTGAAGGCGTTACGTCCATGGATCGTGGTGATATGGCCCGGGCGATTCTGGCCATCGGAGAACAGGATCTGGATCCGGATGGGCTGTGGCCTCCCGAGGGCTTGTCCATCCTTGGCGCCAGCAGTGATCACCTGATTCTCAATAGCGGCGCACACCGGCTGCAGGTGGGCGGCGAGGTCCGCTTCGGCGTCAATTACAGTGCCTTGATGAGGGCTATGACCTCGCCGTTCGTGCATAAAGCGATGGTCCGGGGAATAAAAAACAAACCGGGCGCGGTGCACTCGCTGCATAACAGGCGCTGACGTCATTTCCCTGCGTGGTTATCGCTGCCGCCCCCCCGGCGCTGGGCCAGCTGGTTGCGAGCGAAGGATAGAATTTCCCGGAGCACCGGCTCCGGGGCTTCTTCGGCGATAGCGACCAGGGCCTCCCGCATTTCGCTTTCCGTTTCCACCGACGGAAACAGAAAGAACTCCTGTAACTCCACTCCCAGCACCTCGGCCATCGTTATCAGAGTATCCAGTGACGGAAAGTATTTGCCGGTTTCCAGCCGCGAGATATGGCGGCTGTCCACACCGACGCCTTCCGCCAGATCGTTCTGGGTCAGATGCCGGGCACGCCGCAACAAGCTGATGCGTTGGCCGATGAGTTGTTTGGGGTTCTTCATGGCTGCTCCTCTCCTGCCGGGCAGTTCAGCAGATAGCGGGGCCTTCAAGAACGACGTTTTATGATGAATTTTGTTGTAAATGTGATGTTGAATGGCTAACTTGTATGTGTAGAATGTAGATAAAAGGACAAAAAGAGGCATATGACGCCTATTTTGTTTGTTTTATGACCTGCTTTGTGTCGGTGAATGCCGCGTGTCAGCGGCATTGCCGAATCGGGAAAAGCGTGAAAAAAGGACGGAGCAGACCTCCGGAGTGATCCCCTGTTGGCCTGTTATCGGAGGTTGGGCTTGGAAACGATCCTGACGTGGGGTTATGGGGCGTGTTCGAATGCAAGAAGCCTTGAATGGTGGCGGGGTGGCAATGGCGGCGTTCTTGATCGGCGTCGTCTTGGTGGTATCGGGCTACATTCTGCTCTGGGGCATGGAGTGGATGGAGGACTTTTACCTGATACGCCGGGAAAAACGCTCCCAAAAACGGATGCCTGGAGAGGAGGAATAAGCCGTCCGGAAAACGGGAAGGGGTGGAGGGCATCAACTGGAAGCCTTTATGGACGGTTCACGTACAATCTAGCAGTTTCCTTTTTCCGGATCCGAGAGGTGGGTTTCATTTTGGTAACCAAGCGGGTTTCCCGTAATCTCAGGCAGGGGCTTCGCCCCAGGAAGCAACGGTTAAAGGCCTGATGGCCAGACGCAGGGACGGTGCGGTGACAGCAACTGGATGGATGATGTTATGGGCCGCTGGTGGCGTCCAAATAAAGTGATACTTCGGCGAAACCGGGATCAGCGCGGCTATCGCTATCTTGCCGCCGAATTGCAGAGCAACGGTGATCTGGTGTTCGTGGGACAGGATCT
>CEGF01001246.1_pt1 | contig 22345 bp, 29 predicted proteins | sample 306341 | NCBI WGS metagenome assembly CEGF01 (sample SAMEA2755655, study PRJEB7226) | microbial mat metagenome | biome: microbial mat; feature: hypersaline; material: grass silage | place: USA | collected 2014-02-19 | depth 0 m
AGAATTCCGGACACCCTCCCCTTGCCTGATCCTGCCCGGTCCTTTGCCGTGTCAACGCCACCAGACAGCATCGCCCCCGTTCCGGCCATCGGTGATCTCTATCTAGAGCACATGGATCTCTTCCAGAATGATGTTCAGTGTGTCATCGACACTTTCCAGACGAAAGCTCGCGGTCAGGTCCGACCACTCTCCATTCAATGGCAGATCGTAGTACAAGAAGCCGACGAGCCGCTCATGTCCGGAAACTCGCTCCACGCTTTTCTCCCCCGGACTACCCACGGCGTCGCCGGGCGATGTCACTCGATAGACAACGCCATCAGCATGCTCCATTGGCAACCCGTAACCCGCGATCACTTTTCTGATCAGCTCAGGGGTCCAGCCATAATACGGATCGTGATCGGTAAGGGCGTAAGCGCCGGCGTAATCACCCCGGGCTAAATATTTCACCCAGGTTTCCACGACCCCCATGAGTTCGGAGTCCGTAGCCACTGCCTTCAGAGCAACCTTTCCGCTCATATCCTGCGACAACGCTGAAGGGAGAACGCCGGCGTTTCCGATCCCATGGCCCTCGTTAAGGTACTCATAAGCTCCTCGTCCTGGATATCAGCAGATCTTGGATCAGCGGTTTCGGCCCACCGACAATCACGTTCGTTATGATATCTGGACTCGACGTTTCCATCCTTTTCCGGTGCGCTGAACAGCATCTCCATCCCGGCCCTTCAGTCCAGCCCATGAAACTGTTCGTATGCGGCCGCCTCCAACTCACCGTTGCCGGAAAGTGTGTTCCCCTGTTCGTCCCGGATCGTATACGCCTCCTGGATCCCCCCGATGCCCGCACTACCATCCAAACCAAGAAGCAGCGTGTAGAAGACGTCCGTCAACGCCACATCCATAGCTGCCCAAAGTTTCGCTTGCTGGTCGGTAGAAAGCCCTATTTCCCTGATTCGCTGCGCGGCCAGCCCTTGCCCTTCTCGAAGCTGCCTCAGAGTCGAGTCTTTCTCGGATTTCCAGCGTGCTGCAAATTCTTTGGCGTCCAAAGCTCACAATCCTCTTATAACTCAGCGGCGAAGCAGATTTTCTGTATGTACCTTCATCTACCGGTGACTGACCTTGTAATGCCGCTCCGCTCTTGCGGAAACCTTTCCCCACTTTGACTGCCGTACTCGCGCCTGGTGCGCTTCAAAAGCGTCATTATCCGAAAATACCTCATGGACATTGAATCTGTACGGATTGGACACATCCTGGGACACCTCAAACAAGAGGCAGCCGGGCTCTCTCAAAGTGGAATCAATATGCTTAGCCAGCTCGGTCTTGACGGCTTCAAGATCGGACTCGGGTACCACGATGTACCCTTTCAATATCACTTTCGACACCGCCAAACTCCCTTACTGACTCTGTTATCCCGGAGCTCTTCTGACTATCCGTCCAGTTTCGATATTGCAGCCGCCAGATTTTTCCTGGCCTGCTGCTCGCGCTCCGTCAGGAAAGGCTCGTTCTGAAAGATCCTGGGGCGATCAAGAAAGCCCTTGAGCACCTCCACTCTCTTCTTTTTATATAAAGGCCATGGCACCATCTTGTATTCGCTTCGCACGCCTTCTTCGAAGACCTGGTAAGTTGCGGGTTCCGCGCCCAATACAGCCAGATCGATATCCACTAGCAGCGATTCATCACTCGTCTTCGCAGGAGCATTGTGCTCGGTCACCATAATGAGACGGTGCAGCCTATCGGCGATATCTCTGGATGCTCCATTCTCCAGCACGAACGATTGTGCCCAGTCAGCACTCTTCTTCTCGTTCTTTCCTGAAAGCGGCTCATAGATGGCATCATGAAACCATAAGGCCAATTCTACTTCACGGGGGGACTGTATCTCCGAAACGCATCTATCCAGATGTCGAAGACAAGCGGAAACATGTTCTCGCGAATGGTAGTAACGGCCCTTCCCTGAGTAGGAAGACACCAGGGAGCGATACGTCTCGGTATTGTCGCCGAAGTCCCACAGCGTCATAAGTCGGGCCCAGCGCTCCGGATTCATCTCTGATTCATCAAGCATCGTGTCATTATCCCTGCAGGATTGATTTTCCGTCCCGCTCGCTGACTTGCCCCACTCCCGCGGCGATCAACTTGTCCAGCAGCGTACCCCGACCGTTCCCCATGAACCATTCCATCTCGTCATCGGTTATAACGGTGGCGACAAGAAGATCCATTCGCCCGTTGGGCGGGTCGACTCCCAAAGGCAGAGGCTGCCGTGCCTCGCTGATCAGCACTATGACAAAGTCATCTTCGGCGACCTGAACTTCCTGAACCGTGAGACCGTTGTAATCCTCCAGCCGCTTCAGGATGCCCAATCTTCCGGGGTTTTCCTGGCGGGAAAGGCTTCATCAGGGCTTCTCGTGCCTGATTTCAAACCGAACAACGTCCTTAAAATCCTTTTCATTGGCCATATCCTTCACTCTTGCAGGAAAGAACTCACCCTATCACTTCTCAACGCCCCTTCGGAACCGTCATCCTTTTGAAACCTCGTTGAGTAATGCCAGAAATTCAGGAGGTGGTCCAATCAGCCGTTTGATCGCCCGCTCCCGCCAGAGCGACAAGTACGGCCCGAACGACTCTTCGACCGCCTGCCGGCAGTAACCATCTAAGCCACGCCGGTATTCGGCAAAGACTCCGTCGTTCTTTCCTCTTATCACTCTGTACTAACTGCCAGGTTCCAGCTGTCGGACTCCTACATCACACAATGTATACTTCACGCCGGACCCATCGGCCGGGAGAACCCGGGCCGGTGACGAAGGCTATTGAACGGATGGAGAAGGTATGACGACGCTTGTCTTGAACAGTTGGCGCCAGCGGCTGGGAGAGTGGATCGAATCAGCGCCAGTGCGGCACTTCATTACCGGCCTGATCCTCCTCAATGCCATCGTGCTGGGGGTGGAGACTTCCGCCGCCGCGGAAGAAGCCGCCGGCGGGTTACTGGCACTGCTCAACAGCGTCATCCTAGCGGTGTTCGTGGCGGAGATTCTGATCAAGCTGACCGCCTTCGGCCCCCGCTTCTTCCGCTCCGGCTGGAATCTTTTCGATTTTCTCATCGTCGGCCTCTCCCTGGCTCCCACCTCCGGTCAGTTGGCGATCCTGCGCAGCCTTCGCATCCTCCGGGTACTGCGGCTCCTGTCCACGGTAAAACGGCTGCGCATGCTGGTGGAATCCCTTATGCACTCGCTGCCCGGCATCGGCTGGACCGCGGCCTTGCTGCTGATGATGTTCTACATCTTCGGAGTAATGGGTACGGAACTGTTCGGCGAGGCATTCCCGGAATGGTTTGGCACTCTGGGCGCCAGTATCTATACCCTGTTTCAGATCATGACCCTGGAAAGCTGGTCCATGGGGATCGCCCGTCCGGTGATCGAGCAATTCCCCCATGCCTGGATCTTCTTTGTCCCCTTCATTCTTATCTCCAGTTTCATGGTGCTGAACCTGTTCATCGCCATCATTGTCAACGCCACCCAGGAGGTGCACGACATGGAACTGCGGGAGGAAAGGGAGCGGGAGAACCAGCGCGCTCATGATGAACGGCAGGAGATGCTGGACCTTCTAAGAACAATGGAAAAACGCCTGGGCACGCTGGAAGAACGGCTATCGGAGCGACAGGGCGGGTGAAGGACTCCGCTCTTTTTACTCCACTAGGCCCAGCTCCCTCTGCTTCTTCTTGGTTAGTCCCGAGGCAACAATACGGTGGGATTCCTTGATGTAGTACCTGAGCTGCTCATCCGACTCGGCGGGAGCATCGTATTGCTGTATCCACTTCATGCCGCGGGAAGCCAGATAGGGCGCCGGCCGGAACCCGGGCTCCTCGCTCAGGATATGGAAGTTCAGCTCCGAAGCCTTGAAAGTAAAGGCCGGCTGGCCGTCCTTTTGCCACCCTCCGATAGCGAAAACCTTGCCTCCCACCTTCCAGACATGGGAACCGCCCCACTGGACGACATGGGAAGTCGCCGGCAGAGAGCGGCAGAACGCATTGAATTCCTCATAGTTCATATCAACGGCTTCCTGGCGATGATAAAAACCGACTCCCTGGTTACCCGCCATTCGTGATCGATGTGGAATCCCGCATCGGTCAGTTGGGTCACCAGTCCCTTCTCACTCAACGGGCTCACATAGGGAGCCAATCCCAGACGCTGCATTACCGGAATGACCCATCGCCAATAGAACGCCATCTCGGCAACCAGCGCGGTGCTGGAAACGAAAATGCCTCCCGGTTTGAGCAGAGTATGAACACAACGGACCGCACCCGGAACGTCCTCCAGCAAATGCAGGATATTCAGTCCCAACACCGCATCGAAACTGGATGACGCCAGCTTCAGGGTTTCCAGGCTGCCCTCCTGAAAGCGGATATTGGTAATTCCCGCCTCACGAACCTTCCCTTCCGCGATCTCCAGCATTCTGGGAGAAACATCCGTGGCCAGAATCCGGCCCACATGAGCGGCATGTTGGATGGCGGTACTGCCGGTACCACAGCCAAACTCCAACACCGACCAATCGCGTTGGAGATAGCTCTGGGTTATCGACAGCTTCTTCCGGTAGGTTTCTTCGTCCTTGACCGGGCTCTTGGCGTAACGAGGCGCCGCCTTGTCCCAGAAGACTTTCGCGCTTTTCATCCTCGCAACTCCTGACAGGTGTCTAACTGGACTTACCGGCAAGCGCCGGAGACTCAGCCGGTACAGGGGGACGTTGCAACAGATTCACACAGGCGGCAATAGCCAATAGTAACGGAGATACCCAAAAGCCGGCTTCGATGCTGCCCGTCACATCGGATATGGCGCCTGCCAGGATCGGGCCGATGGTCTGGCCAAACGCGAAGCCCACGGTCAGCAATGAAATGGCGGCGGTCCAGGACGCGGGCGACAACTGACGCTGGGCAACGATGGTAATCGAGGTGGGGCCCGCCATAAAGCTGCCACCGAACAGGATCGCCGACAGCAACATCGCCACCGGCCCCGGATAGAGAAGCACCGGCAAGGTGCCCAGCGTGGCCGTTGCGAAAACCAGGGCCGGCCCGCGACCATCACTGAAAGCACCCAGCACCCGTCCCCACAGAAGATTGGTAACGGCGGACACCAGCCCCAGCGTGAACCAGAACCAGATCATCTGCTCGCTGCTGCCCCCCTGCTCCCGCAGCAGCGCCATAATGAAGGTCATGTAACCGACATAACCGGCCCCGAAAACACCGTAGCCGATCAACGTCGGTGCGATCCGCCGGCACTCCCGGGTACTCAACAACGCCATGGTGCCACCCGCCGGCTGATGCACCCGGCGGGCAGCCAACCAGGCGGCCGGCAAGCCGGCGGCGCCGAGCAGACCCAACACGATCCAACCCTCCGGCCACCGCTGCACGCCACCCTGCAGGATGATCGGCAAAGCCGCCCCGGCGAGAATAACGCCGATACTGACTCCCGCCACATACACACCCACCAGGGCCCCACGGCGACGAGGGTTTTCCAAAGGACAGATCGCGGAAACCAAGCCAGCGCCGAGAATGAAAGTAATCGCCGTGGAAACGCCACCGACGGTTCGTAACAGGATGAGAGCAGACAGGCTGGCCGTCATTGCCGTTAAAAGCAGGACCAGAACACTCACCGAGAAACCCGCCAGGAACGCTCGCGCCGTTCCCCATCGCCGCGCCAACCAGGCCGCCACCAGCGCGCCGAAGATATAACCCGCCCCATTCGCGGTATTCAGCGCACCGGCTTCAACGTAGGTCCATTGCAGATCCGCTTGCATCGGAGGCAGTAGCAAACCGTAGGCGAATCGAGACAACCCCAAGGCAACCGCGGCGCCGGTGGATAAGCCCAGAGCGGTGAAGATATCCCGCCAGAGGTCGCCTCTTTCGTCCGTGGTCTTTTTCATTGTACTTATCGGCATCCGTCTTTTCCTTATGATGGCGCCTGTCTAATAGCCAGTTCCCCTAACGGCTTCGTCTATGGATACAGCTCCGCCACTGGGGTATCGGCGGTCAGCTGGCCAATCAGGCCGGGCAGGTCCCGTACTTTCAGAGGAAGATGCTCACCAAGCTCACGCAGGAATGGGCTCCATCCCGCCATATCACTTCGAACTTCCAGGTTGTAGCCCGACTCAGTGGCAAGAACAACAAAGGTCAGCGAGGAAGCCGGGATTTCCAGGACATAGGCGTGAATGCCCACCACATCCTCAAAAGCAACGGAAATGATGTTTCCGGAAATGCTGATTTCAACGGAGTCTGTGTTTATGCAAACAGAATCAACCAATGTTCTCTCCCTGAAACCAGGCGTTCAAAGTTTGAAAGTAGTCTTCATCAGGGCTCATCAGAAACTGGCCCGGACGGCCCTTCTTCGGCGACGCCAATCACCACCTTACCCCGACAGCGCCCGGTGCGGCTACGCTGGTAGGCCTGCTCGATATCGGCAAGATCAAATTCACTGTCGATCACCGGCCTGAGTTTTCCTTCATCAACCAGGGCCGACAGGATTTCCAGATCCTTGCGCCGGGGAGCCACCATGATGTTCGCCGCGTTCCGGCCCAACATACGGTATATCGATGTCCCCAGCATCGACCGAGCATGACCTCCGGTGGAAATGAACCAGCCGCCGGGCGCGATCAGATCAACGCAACCGCGAGGGGATTCATTGGCGGCCACATCAAAGACCAGATCGAAGGTCCCGGCGCCGTGGCGGTAATCTCCAAGGGTATAATCGATCACCTCATCGGCGCCAAGGTTACGAACGAAATCCGTATTTCTTCCGCTACACACCCCGGTCACCCGGACACCGAGCGCCCGGGCAATCTGTACCGCGAAAGTTCCCACCCCGCCGGAGGCGCCGATGATCAGCACTTTACCGCCAGCCCGTGCCCGCCCCTTGCGTAATCCTTGCAATGCGGTAAGCGCCGCCAACGGCATGGCCGCGGCTTGACGAAACGACAACGAGGCCGGTTTCCTGGCAATACACGTCTGCTTGATACGTGTCCGCTCCGCCAGGGACGCGGTACGCAGATTCATGTCCATGCCATAAACCGCGTCACCAACTTCAAAGTCGGAGACATTGCGCCCGGTGGCGATCACCGTCCCCGCCAGGTCATCGCCAAACAGTGGCGGGAGTCGCCGGCTCAGCATGGGAGTCGCCAGCAGGGCGAGGTGATAATTGAGCTTCCAGTCCTTGGGATTAACGGAAGCCGCCCGCACTTGTACCACCACGTCATCCGGCCCCGGCTCACCGGGCTCCGGCATCTCCCGGACCACCAAGCGAGGGTTACGTCCCCAACCTGTAATCACCACCGCCTTCATGTCGATGCTCCCTCAACATCACCTTGAAACAGCTTAACAAGCCAGGCCCATCATTGTGCGCCGTTTCGGCGGCAGAGCGGTGTCTTCCAGCCGGACAATATTCCAGATCCGGAGTCGCGAAAATCATACCCATAGGCAGAGCAACACTGGTCTAGCTTGCAGGAGCCCCAACCACTCCGGAAGTGGACGGGGGAGCCGTGGGCCGTGAGTACATGGACGTCAGATACGCCGACAACGCCGGGAAGTCCTTAAGCATCTTCTCTTCGTTGGCCCAGTCCAGCGTGTAAGCGGCGTTAAAGTCGGCCACGCTGAGCCGGTCGGCAACCATGAAATCACGCCTCTTCATGTGCTGTTCGAGCACGGCCAGCATCTCCAGGCACTCCTGCCTGGCCAGATCCACGTCCTCGGGCAGCTGCTTCTCTTTGGGGTACAGGAAGGTATGACGCGCGATGCGCCATAGCGGCTGTTCGATTTCGGTAGCCAGGAAAAAGATCCAACGGTACATCTTCGCCCTGTCTTCCACGGCCTCCGGGATAAAACCGGCCTGGGAGTATTTGTCAGCGAGGTAAAGCTGGATTGCGGACGACTCGGTGATCACCAGATCGCCATCCACCAGAACAGGGACTTTGCCGGCGGGGTTAAGGGCGAGAAAGCCCGCTTCCCGGGTCTCGCCCTTCAGAATATCCACCGGAAGCATCTGGTACTCCAGGCCCAGTTCATTGAGCAACCAGATAACACGCAGAGCACGGGTCGGGGGTGTTCCGTACAGCTTGATCATTGTCATCTCCATCGATTCGCACAACCTGTTGTCCAGGTGAGTCGAATGACGCTGATGGAGTTCGACATGCCGTCAGCCAGGCATCGATTCATGGGCCAAAGGCATATTCTCCCCTTAGCCCCCACACTCAGGTGGCCTGCGACAGCGCGCTCTCCCATCTGGCCGCCCGCGCCGCATGCAGTTTTTTATAGCTCTCGATCAGGCGCAGGTGCTTGTCCAGGCCATCCAGCTGCATGTTGGTGGGCGTCAAGCCAGGGAAGCGCACGGAACCATCCACGGCGCCGACCACGGTACTCATGGTGTCCTCGCCATACATACGCCGCAGGCTCACCAGGAAGTGGTCCAATTCCAGCTCCTCGTCCAGAGTGATCTCCAGGACGGCACTAACTGCTCGGTAGAACAGATTGCGCTCCACCGTATTGTCGTTGTACTGCAGGAACGCCTCTACTCGCTCCAGGGCATCCTCGTGCTGTCCCAGCGCCAGGTTGATCAGCAACTTCAGTTCCAGAACCGTGAGCTGTCCCCAGACGGTATTTTCGTCAAACTCGATGCCGATCAAGGTGATGATGTCGGTGTAGTCGTCGATCTGACTTTCTTCCAGGCGCCACACCAGATCGGCCAGTTGATCGTCATTCAGGCTATGCAGATTCAGGATATCTTCCCGATAGTCCAGGGCCTTGTTGGTGTTGTCCCAGATCAAATCGTCCACCGGGTACACCTCGGAGTAACCGGGCACCAGAATCCGGCAAACCGGCGCGCCCAGGTCTTCGTATACCGCCGTGTACACTTCATGCCCCATATCTTCGAGAATCCGGAACAGGCCAGTCGCCTCTTCTTCATTATTGTTTGAAGCGCTGCCGGAAAAGTCCCATTCGTGGAAGTCGTAATCCGCCTTGGCGCTGAAGAAACGCCAGGACACCACACCAGTGGAATCGATGAAGTGCTCCACGTAATTGTTGGGCTCGGTTACCGCCAGACTGTTGAACGTGGGCGGCGGCACATCGTTGAGCCCCTCGAAACTGCGGCCTTGCAGTAATTCGGTAAGACTGCGCTCCAGTGCCACAGCCATGCTCGGATGCGCGCCGAAAGAAACGAATACGCCGCCGGTGCGTGGATTCATCAGCGCCACGCAGGCCACCGGGAATTGGCCGCCCAGGGAAGCGTCCTTGACCAGCACCGGGAAGCCCTGGGCTTCCAATGCCTCGACACCCTCCACCAGATTCGGATACTTCGCCAGTACCTCTGGCGGCACGTCCGGCAGGGCCAGCTCTTCCTCGATGATCTGCTTCTTCACCGCCCGCTCGAAGATCTCCGACAAACACTGCACCTGCGCTTCGGGCAAGGTATTGCCGGCGCTCATGCCGTTACTGAGAAACAAGTTCTCGATCAGATTGGAGGGGAACCAGACCGTCTCGCCATCCGAACGGCGCTGAAATGGCAGCGAACAAATTCCCCGCTCCACCTTGCCGGAATTGGTGTCAATCAGATTGGAGCCGCGCAGTTCACCTTCGGGGTCATAGATGGCCAGGCAGTGCTCATCCAGAATGCCTTCGGGCAGTTCATCATCAGGGCCGGGCTGGAACCAGCGCTCGTTCGGGTAATGCACGAAGGCGCTGTTGGCGATCTCCTCACCGAAGAACTGATCATTGTAGAAAAAGTTGCAGTTCAGCCGCTCGATGAATTCCCCCAGGGCCGAGCACAAGGCGCTCTCCTTGGTGGCGCCCTTGCCGTTGGTGAAGCACATCGGCGAGGCCGCGTCACGGATGTGCAGCGACCACACATGGGGCACGATATTGCGCCACGAGGCGATCTCGATCTTCATGCCCAGCGCCTCGAGGATGCCGGTCATGGTGGCGATGGTTTCCTCCAATGGCCGGTCCTTGCCCTCGATATAAGTGCGCGCCTCCCCTTGGGGCGCGCCCATCAGCAACGCCTGGGCATCCTCGTCCAGATTCTCCACCGTCTCGATCTGGAACTCCGGCCCAGTCTGTACCACCTTCTTCACCGTACAGCGGTCGATGGAGCGCAGAATACCCTGCCGGTCCTTGTCGGAGATGTCCTCCGGCAGCTCCACCTGAATACGGAAGATCTGGTTATAGCGGTTCTCCGGGTCGACGATGTTGTTCTGCGACAAGCGGATATTGTCCGTGGGGATATCCCGCGCCTTGCAGTACACCTTGACGAAGTAAGCCGCGCACAGTGCCGACGATGCCAGGAAGTAGTCGAACGGGCTCGGCGCCGAGCCGTCACCCTTGTAGCGGATCGGCTGATCCGTGACGACGGTGAAGTCGTCGAACTTGGCTTCCAGGCGAAGGTTGTCGAGGAAGTTGACCTTGATTTCCATGGAGAGAGTCCGGGTTGGAGAGTTTGGCGCGCAGGGGCATGGCTGGGCGCCATTATCCTGATTTTGCAGGGGTTCGTCTTGGCGGGCTCGAGGGTGTGCAAAACCAGGTAAATTCCCGCTCTAGACGAAGTTAATAATCATTCTCATTTTGACGCATCAGTATCGAGTGGCATCGCTGAACAGCCTCCAGACCACAGCCTTTACCTCTTCATTCCCAAGGTAAGCCGACCCTCTGTATGAGACCCGCCATAGTTGGTCGGCCCACCGGCTACAAGCGCTTGCTCTGAGAGTACGATGATGATCTGGCGGAGAAAACGGAAGGCGCGGCGGTAGACGGGAAAGCCCCCCTTTCTTACTCAGCTTTGTTCGGCATATTCCCTGATCAGCTCTCCATAAGCCTCGAAAGGCGGAAACTGCTCGAAACTGTGTTTAGCGGGGGTCGATGCCCAAGGCAGCTTTTCGCTGGTAAACGTCTCGATGAAAGGCTTACTCCAAACAGGTTGATCGAGTATTCCCGGGCGAATGTTCACAAACTCCTCGACCCCCTCGGGCCGGGTAAACATCCAGCTCATGCAATGCGGGCAAAAATAATGGCGGGATGCGCCGTGTAGCCCTCCGATCACCGGCTCGCCTTTTATCACCGAGAAACCCGGGCTGGGGATGGCGGCACTTAACGAATAGGCGCCGGCACTCATCTTCTGACATCCCGTACAGTGGCAGGCCATGGTAAGCAGCGGCTGAGCTTCGATGCGCACTCTGACCTGACCGCATCGGCAGCTACCCTCAATCGGCAACGCCTTTTCCGTCATACTCCTCTCCTGCTAATTTCCTGTGATACCCGCCCTTGAACCGCCTCTCAGGCGATACGCTTCGGGGCTCTGCTTTTCTCCAGGCGGATGGCGATCAGCTTGGAGGTCGGTGTAAAGCTGCCGTCGCCATAGCTGTCCATGGGCACCAGCGGATTGGTTTCCGGGTAATAAGCGGCGGCCTGGCCGGCGGGGACATCGTACTCCAGCAGCGTGAAATCGCTGACCCGCCGTTCCTCGCTGTCACGCCATAGAGAAACAACATCGACCTTGTCGCCATGCTGGAATCCCAGACGTTCGAGATCGGCACGATTGATGAACACCACCTTGCGGCCGCCGTGCACGCCCCGGTAACGGTCATGCAGGCCGTAAATGGTGGTGTTGTACTGGTCATGGGAGCGCAGCGTCTGCAGCACCAGATCCGGTTTGGCGCCAGAAGCCAGTGTCTCCGCATCCACCAGGGTGGCCGGTAGTGCGTGGCTGACCAATTGGGCACGGCCGGATTCCGTGTGCCATTGGCGGTCGCGGGCGGGATTGCCCAGGTAGAAGCCGCCCGGCGTCTTGAGCCGCGCGTTGAAGTCGTCAAAACCGGGAATGGTGTCCTGGATAAGATCGCGAATACGGTCGTAGTTCTCCACCAGGGCGCTCCAATCCACCGGCGTTTTGCCCAGAGTGGCTTCGGCGATACCGGCGATGATCGCCGGCTCGGACCGCATCTGCTTCGACAAAGGCCGCAGCTGCCCATGGGACAGGTGCACCATGCTGAACGAGTCCTCCACGGTGACGCCCTGCGGGCCGTCCGCTTGCTCATCAATGTCGGTGCGCCCCAGGCATGGCAGGATCAACGCCTCGTTGCCGCATATCAGATGACTGCGGTTGAGCTTGGTACTGATCTGGACGGTCAGTTCGCAGCTCCCCAGCGCCTCATGCGTGCGCGCCGTATCCGGCGTGGCCTGGGCGAAATTGCCGCCCAGCGCCAGAAACACCTTGATCTTGCCCGCCGCCATCGCCTGCAGCGTGGTGATCACGTTGTATCCGGGCTCACGCGGCGGAGTAAAACCGAACCGTTTTTCCAGAGCATCGAGCAAGGCCGCCGGTGGTTCGTCGGCAATGCCCACGGTACGATCCCCTTGCACATTGGAATGGCCGCGCACCGGACATAAGCCGGCACCCTCGCCGAACTGGCCGCGTAGCAATTGCAGGTTGGCGATTTCCTGGACGGTGGCCACTGAATGCTTGTGCTGGGTAATGCCCATGGCCCAGCAGATAATCACCCTTTTACTGTCGCGATGAATGCGCGCGGCCTGTTCCAGAACGTCGCGGCTGATCCCTGATTGGGCCTCGATCCGTTCCCAGCTGGTGGCATCCACCATCGCCAGGTACTGCTCCACGCCATCGGTGTGTTGGGCAATGAAGTCATGATCGAACACCGCTTCGCCGCCGCTGGCCAGGGCTTCCCGGTCCCACTGCAGCAACCACTTCACCATGCCTCGCACCGCCGCCATGTCACCGCCCAGAGCCGGGCGGAAGTACGCGGTGTTCAGTGGTGAAGAGGTCTGAGTCAGCATTTCCAGCGGATCCTGGGGCGCCTGGAACCGCTCCAGCCCCCGCTCTTTCAGCGGGTTGAACACCGCCACCTGGGCACCACGTTTCACCGCATCGCGGATCGGCTCGAGCATACGCGGATGATTGGTGCCCGGGTTCTGGCCAAACAGGAACAACGCGTCGGCTTTATCGAAATCAGCGAAGGTGACGGTGCCCTTGCCAGTGCCAATACTTTCGATCAAGGCCACGCCGCTGGCCTCGTGGCACATATTCGAGCAATCCGGGAAGTTATTGGTACCAAACGCACGCACGAACAACTGGTACAAATAGGCCGCCTCGTTACTGGCACGCCCGGAGGTATAGAAGCTGGCCTCGTTGGGGCTTTCCAGACCATTGAGATGGCGCGCGATCAACGCGAAGGCGCCCTCCCAATCAATCGGTTTGTAGTGGTCGGTCCGCCGGTCATACACCATCGGCTCGGTGATCCGGCCCTGGAACTCCAGCCAGTAGTCATCCTGTTGCAACAATTCAGTAACGCTGTATTTCTCGAAAAAGGCGGCGTCCACGCGACGGCTGGTGGCTTCCCAGTTAACCGCCTTGGCACCGTTCTCGCAGAAGTTGATCATGCCGCTTTCGGGGGATTCGCCCCAGGCGCAGCCCGGACAATCGAAACCGTTGCTCTGGTTGGTCTTGACCATGGCATAGAGGTTCTTGAACGGCTGCTTGCTCTCGAACCAATGGTCGGTGACGGCGCGCAGGGCGCCCCAGCCAGCGGCCGGGCCCTTGTACGGCTTGAAGCGCAGACGGTCGGCGGGGGGAAGAGTGTCGCTCATGGTGCGTCTCCGATGTCCGGACGGGCTCAGGGGCTCCGCGAAGGAGCTGATGGTCCACACTGTAGCGTCACCGCGGAGAGGAAGCGGCGGCAAGACGAGGTTCAGGATAGGACGATTTTGACGATGGGGCAAAGTGGAGAAAGGAAGAGCCTGGCCGCCCTCCCCCTCAGGCATTCAGTCAGTTCCCGGGAGGCCGCATGGAGCAGAGAGTCAATCCCGCTTATTGAGCGGTTAGCTCTGGGCATTGAAAGCCGCGTGATAGGTAACCACCCCACGCGGCAACGACGGCCTCAATGGCAGAACCTGAAAGTATTCAGCGGGAACGCCAGGCAACACCAGGCCCGCCTCCGGCTTGAAGCCAAAACGGGAGTAGTAGGCGGGATCCCCGAGGAGCACACAGCCTGCCGCGTCAATTTCTTTCAGCGCATTCAACGCCGCCTTCATAAGCGCGCTACCGACACCGCGCCCCTGGCGCTCCGGGCTGACCGAGATGGGCCCCAGCCCATACCACCCCGAAGCGCCATCCGAAATTGAAACCGGTGATAGCGAAACCTGGCCGATCACCCTGCCCATTTCCACCGCCACCAGCGATACGGTGAGAGCTCCCGCCTCTCGCAAGGCGTCAACGATGAACTGCTCAGTATGATCCGTGTGCGGCGCATTCAGGAACGCGGCCGCCGTTACATCATGGATGGCCGCAATATCGGACGCGGCTTCCGCTCGAATTTCGAAGTTCATTCAGAGACTCAGCTTCAACTTTTCCCAAACGGCCCTTGGTACGCCCCACAGTATAGCGCCCTAACACACCGGCACCAGCTAGAGGTCTCTCCTGTCAGCGGGGTGATTGACGCCGTCATTGGTCGGCACGCCCTCTATCTTCAATGGATTAATGCCTTCCAGACAGGCGACATTGAAACCATACTGTGAAGGATTGGAGCGTCTTTGATGGTGAGTATAAATCCCGCAACGACCGCAAAAGAAATGCTTCGCTGTCATCGTGTTGAACTGATACAGCCTGAGAACATCATCGCCTTTCAATATCCGGATACCAGACAGGGGCACCGAGGCCACTATCGCCCCCCTTCGCCGGCATAGAGAGCAATCACACCTGCGCACCTCAACCAGCCCGTCGGGGAGATCAAATTCAAGCTCCACCGACCCGCAATGGCATGTCGCCTTGTGTTTGGGCCGAATCGGCACACCGTCCACTTCATGGAGGTTATCCATCATGGTTCCTTTCATTCCAATTAAGATCGAGATCAGGTAGCCCGGCGGCAGATGACCGGAAACATCAGCCCCCAAAATTACGTAACCTGAACGCGCCCATCGGCGACAGACAGCCGAGCGACGCCCGGCCCGGACGGATTAGACGGCGGCCTCCCTCCTCAACCCCGCGTCTGTATCATCTTCCAGCCATTACCCGACGGATCGCGAAAACCGGCGTCCACGGTGCCGTAGCGGTCCACGGGTTCCTGCGTGAATTCCACGCCCAGCGCACGCATCCGCTCATAGGCGGCACGGCAATCGTCCACCTCCAGTACCAGGGCCGGCATCGCGCCTTTGGCCACCATGGCGTGCAGCGCCTGCGCCGTTGCCTCATCGTGTACCGGCGGCCCCGGCAAGAGCAGCCCAAGCTGGAACGACGGCTGATCCGGGTGCCGCACGGTGAGCCAACGATAATCACCATTGCGCACATCGGTGTGGACCTGAAATCCGAGCTTATCGACATAGAAGGCGAGCGCCTCATCCTGGTCTCGCACGTATACAGCGGCTACCTGAACACCTTGAGTCATAGGACCTCCTTTGGTTGGGCCCCTTTTGTACCGTCAGCCAGACGGCGCCGCTTCTCCAAAACTGCGATTCTGAGGTCCGGGCGGTGGGCGGCGCTGAGGATACAGGCCGGCACACTCTCGAACCCGCGCCGAGCAGCCCTTTCCTGAACCCGAACCTCCCCAGGGCTCCTACCCGTGATATCGCGAAAGGTACGCCCGAACGTCCCCAGGCTCCTCCAGCCGGTACGGAAGGCGATATCGGTGATAGGCAGATCGGTGTCGCGCAGCTGCGCCGTCGCGCGCTCAATACGCCGTGTCAGCAGGTAACGGTGCGGCGGAACGCCGAAGGCCTCCTTGAAGGATCTGGCAAAATGGGCCTCGGAGACACAACTCACACTCGCCAGACGGGAAACAGGCCAATCCTCGTTCGAGGCCGCATCCATCCGGTCCTTGGCACGCAGCAGGCGGCGTAGCAGTTCTGGATTCTGGCTGGTGGTGCTTTTATTCATATTCGCTCCATCCACGAAGCAAAGCGCTTGGGTTCCCTACCTATCAATCAAGTCCCGCTCCAAGGCCATTCGCAACTCGTCAGGCAGCGGAACCGGGCGCTTGGTGTCAGGCGATACACAAACTTGTGTCAGGGAAGCTCGGAAGGTCTCCGTTGTCTCTGCGTTATGCGCGACGAACAGCAACGAGAAAGAGTGGGCGCCGATCTCCTTGACCGACACCTCAATATCGATCTTCTGATCCCAGGTCATCGGATGCAAGAATTCGATGGACAGCGCCCGGGCGGGAGGAAGAACACCCATTGAGAAGATGCGCCGCGCCGCGGGGCCTCCAAGCAGGTGCGACAAGAACTCAAGCCCGGCTTCAACCACGAAATGGCTGACCCTGGGAGTGTAGACGACCCCGCCGGGATCGCAGTCTCCAAAAAGGATTGTGCGACTGACTGTTAACGGCATGACTGGTCCTGCGATGGAGTATTGGGTAATGGTATCTGGCAAGGCAGAATCAAGACCTGCCCCGCACATACTCGTAAATGATTGGCTAGAGCTCAACCTCGACATCCACGAACCCAGCAGCCTCAAGGACACCCACGACTTTGCCAACCATAGGATCCTGGACAGTAGTCTTGTTTTTGCCAAGAACTTTCTGTATCAACGTGCGGTCCCGCTCAAGCATCACATGCCACTCACCGTAGTTGAGACGACCAGAGTCCTCCTCCGAGTTGCCCGCCACACACATGAGGTAGGAAATACCCTGGTACTCGGCCCGGTTGGCCCAGCCAAAGTCTTCCATACAGATAACCTCCGCATCAACGCCAGCCTCAGATAGCGCCACCACGAGCCATCTTGAGAAGTCCTCACCAAAACAGCAGTCGTTAATGAAATCTGATCCGACAACAGACAGATTGAAGCGGTCTGTTTTACAGGTGATATCTACAATCACGAAGCCCACCAATTAGACCCTGACGCAGCTGTACAAAGTACCCTTCAAATCAAGTCTTCCTTTTTTCCGTGGAACCACGACTGTGGGAGTTAAGAGCCTTGCCAAGACTGATGACTCTCCATCGCCCGCATGAACTCTTTCAAATCTCCAGCATCCGGTGATGCTTCATGACCGATGTAGCCCAGCTCCGAACCGAGGTGTTCTCTCAGCTTTATCAACAGCTTTTGAGCGAAGGCATCATCACTAGCGTCAGTAGACAGGCCATAAATTACGTGGCCATCCTTGAGATAGAAAACCATTCCATACTCTGGCTTTCCCTGATTTACAGCTCTCCAATATACGGCGTATTCCGCACTCCGGTTTAAGCTGCAATACTTCACCAGCTCCTCTGCCTTCGAATAGACGATGTCAGGGGAATCGGAGAACTGTGGTACTTCATATTCGTCAGCGCTTTCTTCTCTTTCTGGGAGGAAGCCATTCAGAAAGTTTTCCACTGTCTTTTCATCTCTTTTATCGGAGATGACGTATATATCCGAATACTCTGTCATATTGTTGCCTTAACGTACCTGCTCGCAGGGCAAGTCAAAGTCGACATGGTAATGCTCATCGTGGCGCACCCAGGACCGCCTGGTGGAAAACTGTATGTTGCCACGCAAGTACTCCGCGTACTTGGTCTTACGAAGGTTCGGCTGTAACTCAGGGTCGAAGATGACCCGCCACACCCCATAACCCCGCGACGTCGCTTGCCGATGCAATGCCACGATATGAGCGGCCATGGCCTCATAGTCAATTCGCAAGCCGTCGTAGGTGCTATTGCTATCAAACTCGATGTCATAGCCGAATCGGTTAAGCGGATTGGTCGGCAAATGAACGGATTGCCCCTCGGAATCCACCACCGGAACCATGAAATCCACGGACAGCCCGTTCATGTGGGTCTTATGAGGCTCGAACCGGCCACCCTCCTTGAATCCGGTCTCCGCGTACTTGTAGACCTTCTCCGGTTGCTCTTTCTCCAGATCCTTGTAAGCGGACACCACAATGTCTCTTACTCCGGAATGGACATAGGTTCGTCCCGCCGAGTGAGCCATGGTGCTGTAGCTTTCAAAATTGCCCCCCTTCAATGGCAGCTGGACGCCATCAGCAAGACTCCCCTTTGACGTCGTTCCGTAGCAGGTGCTTTCCTTCGCCATCGCCAATACAGGAAGAAGTAGAAAAACAGCTGTAATCCTTCGCATGGGCATCCTCTGCACTAACGCCAATAACTCTCACCATCGTGTAAACAAGGAAAAGGCACAACCCGACGCGCAGTTCTATCCCTGTTCATGCAATAGTCAGGAGGAGCCTGTTCGGTAGGCCTCCAGGCATAGCGCCTCCGCAAGCCGGTCCGCCATGGCCGGGGCATTAAGACGCTCGATGGCCTGCATCTCAAGTCTCTCCATGTGCTCGGAGGGATCGGTACTACCCACATCAAGTAGTGTGGTCGCCGCGAAGACGCCATCCTTTCGACAGTCAATGAGTGCCCGCACAAGCAACTCGAACCTCTGGTCCCGAGCCGCGCCCCAATCCTGTGAGTTGGCGTACTCCATCTCCGCCAACTCGCGGAATCTATTGCTTATTGGACTGAATGCCTCATCGCCCCCCGCTTGCTCCCAGTCAGTGAAGACGAAGCCAATTTCGGGATAGTCCACCTTGTTCGATTCAACCCAGGACTCGCTGGCAGCAATATGATAGACCCCACGCACGTCATCGTCAGTGCCCAAAGCAAATCCGAATAACGGATCATCGCCCAGCGACGCGTCCAGCTGCTTCTTTGCTGCACGGACCGCTTCATAAATTTCGCGCTGCAACCCTGCAACATCCGCCATCATCGGTTGCCCCTACTCAGAACTTACTCTCCCAACACCAGCAGCACGCTCGGCCGGGCAATACAATTGGGCATTACACATTCACTTTATACTTGAGATCCTTTGCCTCGTCCCCGGTCATGCCTCGAAAGCCCCACTGATAGGGTTGTTGTTCCTTGAGGGTAATCTCGACATCCACGGGAGGAAGACCCAGCTGGCTTTCCAGTTCCCGAAAGATGGCCTTGATCAGCGCCTTCTGGGTCTCCGGCTTGCGGCCCGCCATCATATTGATCTCAATGACGGTGTAGGCATCGCTTCGCCCCCTGGGATAATAGAAGTCGCCCCGTTCCAAAGGCACAAACCGATGCGCACGTTTATCCTCCGGCATGCCCAGAACGGATTGCATGCAACCGTGAATGACATCCGATAGCTGGCTCTTTATCGGATTAAGCCTTTCCTTTATTCCATAAACCACGATCATAATTATTTCTTCACACTATATAAAAAGGGGCAAGAGGGATCCCTCTTGCCGAATCCGATAGCCTACCGTGTTCCGGCAAACGGAAATAGCCAGCGCCCCCGTACATCTGGATCCGGCGAAGTAGTAAAGGGGAGGGAGGAAGGTGATCTATTGTGTGTGACGGCAATCAGAGAGACTTGAAGCCCTGGCCTTTCGCCAGGGCACGTCCAGCATTGACAGGGAAAGGCGAGATCTGCCCGGATCGCCACCTATTCTCAGCTGCTTCGAGGCTGAACAATGATTTTCACGGCCGATTCATTGTTATTGATCAGGGTATCAAACCCTTTCGATACCAGGTCATCCAATTGAATGCGCTGGGTAATGAACGGCTCCAGGTCGATCTTGCCCTCCTCCACCAGCCTGATCGTTTCCTGGTGGTCATTGCAGTACGCAATGGTCCCACGCACGTCGAGCTCCTTCATTACCACACTATGTACATTGACGGTGGCCGGATGACTCCAGATGGACACAATCACCACTACGCCGGCGGAAGCAGTCGCAGCCACCAAGGTATCCAAGACTTTGTTCACGCTGGAGCATTCAAACGCCACATCCACGCCCCTGCCATCGGTGATCTTCATCACTTCCTCGACCACATCCACTTCGGAGGGGTCCAGAATATGGTCGGCGACACCGGACTCGGAGGCTTTTTGCTTCCGCGCGCTGCTCAGCTCCGTGACGATAACGCTCAGCCCCTTGGCTTTCAAAATCGCTGACAGTAGCAAGCCAATAGGGCCCGCCCCACCGACCAACGCCACATCGCCAGCCTTGGCGCCGCTGCGGGTGAAGGCGTGGTGCCCCACGGACAAGGGCTCGATCAAGGCAGCCTGGTCCAGCGGAATATCCTTGGAAATCGGATGCACCCAACGGCGCTTAACCGCAATTTTCTCGGACAGGCCGCCACCCCGCCCCCCCAGGCCGATGAAATTCATGTTCTTGGAAAGATGATATTTATCGCCGGGCCCAGTGGGCACGTCATCCGCCACGATGTATGGCTCCACCACCACATGCTGACCGACTTCGATGTCGCTCACCCCCTCACCCACGGCATACACCACACCAGAAAACTCATGACCCATGGTAACGGGGGCTGACTCCTTGGAGATGGGATGCGGATGCCCGCACGGAGGAATGAAGATCGGTCCTTCCATGAACTCATGTAAATCCGTACCGCAAATACCACACCATGCCACTTCGATACCGACCGTGCCGGGCTCCACCACGGGCTCCGGCATGTCCTCGATGCGAATATCACCACGGTCATAAAAACGTGCTGCCTTCATTATTGTGCTCCTTACGTTTTTGTTAGCGATATCCAGCAAAATACGCACCAACATCGCTGTCGGCCGTCAGGAGCATGAAGTCACGGGATCATCCACGGAGTAAGGGAAGGGACATGCCGTATCAGACATTGCCGCTTTTACAGGTGTAACGTTCCAACTGTAATAAGTATTACGTGTGTCACCCAAGTGCCAAAACCAAAGCATACCCTTTGACAATTCTTCAGGCATTTGTCGGCACCAATGTGTACGCAATAATCGCGCTCACTATCATCACTACACTTAACAGCGAGGGTTCCAGTTTCAGGAACGAATTCTTGACTCTTTCTCGCCTTCCGGGCCTCTGGCCATAGTGATTGGTCAAATCATAGATGGATATGGTTTCCGATTTGGAGCTATTGAGCCATTCCCGAATTGCACGGTAACGTACAACATACTTATACCAGTACTGATGCCTCATAAATCCCTCAAGGACCCAGTACAGGACCGCAGCAAGTATCGAGAGAAAGATGATTCCCGGGTCTTTAATAGTAAACGCCAGACCAATTGCACCCGCCCATAGGGTTATGAACCAGTTCCTGTTTCTGAAGATCAAATCATCATACTTATCGAATGTACCCTGTATCAGCCCCATTTCGACCTTCAGGATTTCTAGTTTTTCCTTTGAGTTCGGGCGCATTCCCCTTCCCCTTTTTTCCAATGCGAACATAGATGAAGGGTGCACCGAGACCGCAGCGAGCCAGCGGGCTCAGGGGGCGGCGGCGAAGCCAGCGAACAGCACCAGGAAACCACCGATCTCGGCGATCACCAACACCCACATGAAACCGCTTATCAACCACGCCGGCAAAGACCCGGCGCCGAAGGCGTGCGGCTTCTGCAGCTGGTTACGCGTGTCCTTGAGCGCGCCGTGCAGAATATAGCTGCCCACCGCCAACGCGAAAAACAGCACCGACGCCAACACCGCCAGCACGTTAACCCACTCCGGCCAGACACTGAGCACCGCGAAGCGCTCCAGCACCAGACAAGCGAAGGCGTACATCAGGCTTGCCCGGTGGGCGATGTCCACATAGTAATGCGCCCGGGCCTTGTCACTGCCCCTGATCTGAACGTACTTCCACACCCCGGTCAGCAGGCCGACCAGAAAGAACAGCCCGCAACTCCACAATGCCCATGTGCTCGCCGTCATAGCGCCCTCAGTTCATCAACCAAGCCCGGACTATGTCACCAACCCCACCGGCACGCCTTGGCCGCGCGGCCCGGGGCCGGACCTGACAACGCATCACGCCCCTCGCTAAAGGCCGTCCCGGAGGCCTTCCCTCAGCCCGGAAAGCAGCGGCCAGCCCGGCCCGCCATCCGCAAAGAGCAACCACCCCAGCGCCCCCAGATTGGCCGCCACCGCCAGGTAGAACACCACCTGGAACGACGTCTTGCGGGTCTTGTGGCGGAACACCCGCTGCGCCAGCAAAGCACCGGGCCAGCCACCCAGCAGCTCGACCAGATGCAGCCGCGCCTCGGGCGTGCGCCAACCACCACGCACCGAGGCCCGCTTATCCAAGCCATAAAGTGAAAAACTCAGCACGCTCATCAGCGCGTAGAAACCGACGAACCATCGCTGTTTAGGCTCGGAAGCGAGAATGGCCAACCCGACGAAAAACGCCACCACGACCAGCAAGGCAGGAAGGAATCGGTTCACACGGGCAACGGATGATCGCTTCCCCGAAGATGCGTTAGGTTTCATTGTCCATGGACCCAACCTTTCACGTTACGGTAAGCAGGATTCCCCCCCGAGGAGCGCTAACAGGAAGCTTCCGCTCCAAGGCCGTAACCGACTGGATTTCCAGAGCATTGCCACCCGGCGGAAAGGA
>CEGF01000630.1_pt1 | contig 21044 bp, 23 predicted proteins | sample 306341 | NCBI WGS metagenome assembly CEGF01 (sample SAMEA2755655, study PRJEB7226) | microbial mat metagenome | biome: microbial mat; feature: hypersaline; material: grass silage | place: USA | collected 2014-02-19 | depth 0 m
TGATTCTCTGGCGCTTACGAGCGGGTGTGCGAAGGAAACGATAAAATTTTGGCCCAACGTGCCAATGCAGCATCAAACTTTCAGCTCTTGGATATGCCTAGATTTTGAATCTCCCCATAAACCTGTTCGGCTTCAGCCGTTAATTGCGAATATGTTCGGATATCTCCTTTTCTTTGAGCTTGCATCGCCTGTTCCAGCAGGAGTGAGTGCCTTTTTTTGAGTTTTTTGGTTGGGTCGCTCTTGAGAAACGCAAACATGGTTGGCTCCGTTTGTGGTTTCTCTATGGTACGGAAAGTAATGGATTTTGGCTCAACAAGTACTGATGGAACCAGGCCATGTCTCTGGACCGGCCTGACTGAAATACCCATGGGCGTCACTCCGTATGACGCTGTATATCGCCAGCCAGTGCCTCGGCCAATGCCAGCAGCGGCTCAGCCCGCTCCAGGCCATCGATGAACCGTTGCGGAATCCCCGACAGCCCCACCATCGCTCCGCTCAGGGCGCCGGTCAGCATGGCGCGGGCCATGTTTTGTCCTCCTCCGTTGATCGCGTGCAGCACCGCTGACTCAAAGTCGTCCGTGAAGCGGGCCGCCAGATAGTAGGCGGCCGGGAACTGGTGGTAGACCGCGCACGGCAGGCCGTACAGCAGGCCCACCTGCGAAGCGGGTTCGATACGAATGGTGCTGGCGTGGGCGGCGCGAGCAATGCAGGACGGCGTGAGCAGCGCATCGGGCGAGGCAAACAGGCCTTCATGCCGCTTTTCCTTTTGCGTGCGTGATGGGGCTTCGAGTTTGCCCTGTGTAATGGTGTGAAAGGGTAGCTCGCCGGTTTTCACGCGGGCCATCAGCTTGTCCGAGAGGTCGCTGTCGAGGCGATGGCCTTCTACCAGCATGCCCAGCACTGCGCCGAATGCGGTGGTCATGGCCATGACGGTGCCGTCCGTCTGGGTCAGGGCCGTGTTGGCCGTGACTGACCGGGCCAGCTCGCCAGGTGTGAGGGCGTAGCGCACGGAGATGGCGATGATGCGTTCCGCGGCTTCGGTGTTGTCGGCGTTGCCGCCGATGGACCCCCAGGGGAGCCCCTGCTGAACGCGCTTGTGCCAGGCGTCCCGCATGGACTGGCTGGTGAAGCCGCCCGGGCCATGCATCGGGGTTCCGTCCAGTTGGGGGAACAGTTCGGTATCGAGCAGGCGGCAGAAATCGGCCTCGTCATAGCCTCCACAGTCCACCAGCGAGCGCAGCGTCATCTCCAACAGGATGCCCGATTGCGAGGGCTGACCGGGTTCGAGTCCCTCGTGATAGCGTCCGGGACGCGGGCGGGTGTAGGTGTCGATCCAGGGGCCGTAGTCGGCGACCAGTTGGTCCAGGTCGTAATACCAGTGTGGCCCAACGCCCAGGGCGTCACCAATGAAGGCGCCCATCAGGGCCCCCATCGCCCTGTCACGGAGTCTGTCGTCGGTTGATGGGGTGATGTCATGCGCTGCCATGGGATTGCCTCACTCAGGGTATGTGCAAATGTCACCTGTAGTGTAGACCCTGCAGCAGGGGGCACCTCCTTCGTCCTGGGTTCTCGGCCAGCCCCGGCGCTATCCATTCATTTTCCCCAATTCTGTTTAGTCTCAATGGACGATGAGACGCTGTACCTCCCTCCTGATAATGGGCAAAAGAACAAGACCCCGGAGGGATGTGATGATCGATATTCGCGAGTTGGGCTACCTGGTTGCCCAGTCTGAGAACCTGAAGGAATGGCAGGACTATGCCGAGAACGTACTCGGCATGATGAGCATGGACGCGCCGGAAGGCGGGCTCTACGTCAAGATGGACGAGCGCCCCTTCCGCATGCTGATTCTGGAAGGCAACGAGAATCGCTATCTGGCCTCCGGCTGGGAGCTGGCGTCCGAGGAAGCCTTTGCGGCGGCCATCGCCGAGCTGGATCAGAAGGGCATCGCCTGGGAAGCGGGGGATGCCCGCCTGTGCAACCAGCGCGCGGTGCAGCAGCTGGCCATTGTTCGCGATCCGGCGGGCAACCGTCATGAGCTGTACTGGGGCCATCGCTCCGAGTTCCTGCCATTCGTGTCACCGCAAGGCGTGCCGCGCTTTGTCACCGGCGCGATGGGGCTGGGTCATGTTGTTCTGCCGGCGCCCAACTTTGACGAAACCCGCGACTTCCTCAAGAACGTGCTCGGTTTCGGTCTCTCCGACATCATGAATCACAAACCGGCGCCGGATGCCGATCCGCTGCGCATCCATTTCATGCACTGCAACAACGCTCGCCATCACAGCCTGGCCATTGCCGAGTTCCCGGTGCCGTCCGGCTGTGTTCACGCCATGGTGGAAGTCGACTCCATGACCGAAGTGGGGCGCGCCCATGACCGCATGCAGGCGCATGGCGTGAAGCTGTCCGCCACCCTGGGCGAACACCTCAATGACCGCATGACCTCCTTCTATATGAAGACGCCGTCTGGCTTCGATATGGAGTACGGCTTTGGTGGTCTGCAGGTGGACTGGAACGAGCACAGCGCCTTCGAATTTACCCGTGTCAGCGTTTGGGGCCATGACTTCTCGATCGGTTTCAAATAAGCGGCCCTGAGCAAGGAGTATTGAATGAACAAGCAGATGACAACCGCTGAAGCGGTAGCCCAGCTGCGCGATGGCATGACCATCGGCTTTGGTGGCTGGGGGCCGCGGCGCAAGCCGATGGCGATCGTGCGCGAGATCCTGCGCTCGGATGTAAAGGACCTGACCGTGGTGGCCTATGGTGGCCCTGAAGTGGGCATGCTCTGTGCGGCCGGCAAGGTCAAAAAGCTCATATTCGGTTTTGCCACACTGGATGCGATTCCGCTGGAGCCCTGGTTCCGCAAGGTGCGTCAGGCGGGTGAGATCGAGGTGATGGAGCTGGATGAAGGCATGTTCCAGTGGGGCCTGCGTGCCGCCGGTATGCGCGTGCCCTTCCTGCCGACCCGCTGTGGCTTGGCAACCGATGTTCTCAAATACAACGACCTGCGCACCATCCGCTCGCCCTACGACGACGGCGAAGAGCTGCTGGCAATGCCGGCGCTGAATCTGGATATGGCGTTTATCCACGTTAACAAGGCGGACACGCTGGGCAACACGCTGATCACCGGCACGGACCCCTATTTCGACCATCTGGTGGCTCGCGCCGCCGAGCGTTGCATCGTCTCGGCGGAAGAGGTGGTCGACCGCCTGGAGCTGGATCGTGACACCGCTCGCCTCAACCCCTTCGAACGCTATCTGGTACAGGGCGTGGTGCATGCGCCCAAGGGTGCTCATCCGACGATGTGTGCGCCGAATTATGGCTGGGACCTGAGTCACCTCAAGCGCTATGTCGCCAGTGCCAGCGATGACAACGGCTGGCAGGTGTACATGGATGAGTTTGTGAACGGTGGCGAAGACGCCTATCAGGCCGCCAATGGCGGCGTTGCAGCGATGGGCAGCCTGCCGCTGCCGACATTCTGAGGAGAGGCACACAATGACGACCCACTGTGAATTTACGCTGGCCGAACTGATGATTGTGGCCGCGTCCGAAGCCTTCCGCGGCGACGGTGAAATCCTTGCGTCCGGTCTGGGCATCATCCCGCGTCTGGGGGCCAGTCTGGCCAAGATGACCCATACCCCTGAACTGATGATGACCGACAGCGAGTGTCTGCTGGTCGAGGAGCCGATTCCGGTCGGCCCCCGTGGCGACTATGTACCGAAATACTCCGGTTACATGTCCTTCGAGCGCGTGTTCGAGTGCGTCTGGGGTGGCAAGCGTCACGCCATGATCGGCCCGACCCAGATCGACCGTTTCGGTCAGACCAACCTGTCCATCGTCGGTGACTACGACAAGCCGAAGGTGGCGATGCTGGGTGTACGCGGTCTGCCGGGTAACAGCATCAACCACATCAATTCGCTGTTCGTGCCCAACCACAATACGCGCGCCTTCGTGGCAGGCGAGGTCGATATGGTTTCCGGCGTGGGCTACAACCCGGCGCGCTGGTCCGAGCATATGCGTCAGGACCTGATGGAGATCCGTCACATCGTCACCAACCTGTGCGTGATGGATTTCGAGGGGCCTGACCATGCCATCCGTGTGCGTTCCCTGCACCCGGGCGTGACCTTTGAAGAGGTTCAGGCCAATACCGGCTTCGAGCTGCTGAAGGCGCCGGACATGGGCGAGACCGCACACCCTACGCCTGAGCAGCTGGCGGTCATCGCCAGGCTGGACCCGCACAACCTGCGTGCCCGTCAGCTCAAGGATAACCCGCCGGGTATCCGCACCGCGTCCACCGACCAGTAACAGGAGCCTGTCATGACAGCAGCCAATCAAACGCAGGAATTCGTTCAGCGCGAAGACAAGTCGGTCTACGAGACCGAGCAGCCGGTGTTGTACAGCGTCAAGGATGGTATCGCCACCGTGACCATGAACCGGCCCGGGTTCAACAACGCGCAGAACTCGCAGATGACCTACGCCCTGGATGCGGCGTTTCGTCAGGCGGTGGATGACGACAGCGTCAAGGTGATCGTGCTGCGCGGCGAGGGCAAGCACTTCTCCGCCGGTCATGACATCGGCACCCCCGGCCGTGACATCAACAAGGAGTTTGATCGCAGCACGCTGTGGTGGGACCACACCAACAAGCCCGGTGGCGAATACCTTTATGCCCGCGAGCAGGAAGTCTATCTGGGCATGTGCCGCCGCTGGCGCGACCTGCCCAAGCCGACCATCGCCATGGTGCAGGGCGCCTGCGTCGCCGGTGGTCTGATGCTGGCCTGGGTCTGTGACCTGATCATCGCCAGCGATGATGCCTTCTTCCAGGACCCGGTGGTGCGCATGGGGATTCCGGGGGTGGAGTACTTCGCCCATCCCTACGAACTCAACCCGCGTGTGGCCAAGGAATTCCTGTTTCTGGGTGATCGCATGAGCGCCGAGCGTGCCCGCGAAATGGGGATGGTCAACCGGATTTTCAGCCGCGATGAGCTTGCCGATGCCACCTATGAGATCGCGGCCAAAATCGCCCGTCAGCCGCGCATGGGGCTGGCGCTGACCAAGCAGGTGATCAACCACGTTGAAGATCTGGCCGGCAAGCGCACCGGGATGGAGGCGGCCTTTGCCTGGCACCACTTTGCCCACGTACACAATGAACAGATTTCCGGCGACCTCTTGGGTGGCTACGACGCCAAGGGCATGGTGAAAGCGAACAAGGCAGAAGCATCAGCCAACGGAGAGAAAGCATGAGTCCGCTGTTGCAGACCGAGCTGACCCGCCGTCTGGGCTGCCGCTATCCGATCATCCAGACCGCCATGGGCTGGGTGTCGGATGCCAATCTGGTGATTGCCACCACCAACGGTGGTGGCTTTGGCTTTCTGGCCGGTGCCACTATCGAGCCGTCACAGCTGGAAGGCGAGATCAAGAAAGTGATCGAGGCCACCGGTGGCAGCAACTTCGGTCTCAACTTCCACATGTTCCAGGAAAACGCCATGCAGTGCGTTGAACTGGCAATCCAGTACCGCTTGAAGGCCGTGAGCTATGGCCGTGGCCCGGACAAGGAAACCATTGGCCGGCTGAAAGCCGCCGGTGTGCTGTGCATTCCGACCGTGGGTGCGCTCAAGCACGCGGTGAAAGCGGTGCAGCTGGGTGCCGACATGATCACCATCCAGGGCAGTGAAGGCGGCGGTCATACCGGTGGCGTACCGACCACCATCCTGTTGCCGCAGGTGCTGGATACGGTTGACGTGCCGGTGGTTGCGGCGGGTGGCTATTCCACCGGTCGCGGCCTGGCTTCGGCGCTGGCGGCCGGTGCCGCCGGTATCGCTATGGGCACTCGCTTCATGATGACCTCGGATTCACCCACCCCGCAGCAGACGCTGGAGCGCTACCTTGCCGTGCAGGACCCGCAGAAAATCCGCGTCACCCTGGCGGTGGATGGCATGCGTCATCGCATGGTGGAAAACGCCTTTATCCACAAGCTGGAAGGGGCCAGCCCCATGCGCAAGCTCTGGATCGCCCTGAGCAGCGCGCGCCAGTGGCAACGCGAGACCGGCATGACCTTGGGTCACATGGTGAAAACCTTCATCAAGGCAGTGAAAGAGGACCCGGCGCAGATGTCGCAGGTGGTGATGTCGGCCAATCAGCCGGTTCTGCTGCAACGCTCCATGGTTCAGGGCTTTCCTGACGAGGGCATTCTGCCCAGCGGTCAGGTGGCCGCAGCCATCAATGAATTGATTAGCGCACCGGAACTGATCGCGTCGATCGCCGGTGAAGCTGAAACCTGCCTGGAGGCGCTGTGTGCCCGCGCCAATGGTCAGGCTCTGGAGGAGGCATCCTGATATGAGTACTGCTTTTACGACCCGGATTGAAAACGGTGTGGCCGAGCTGATCATTGCCAAGCCACCGGTGAACGCGCTGGACAGCCGCGAGTGGTTTGAGCTGGCCGAGGGCATCGAAGCTCTGGGCCGCAACCCCGACGTGCGTGTGGTGCTGATTCGTGCCGAAGGCCGCGGCTTCTGCGCCGGCGTGGATATCAAGGAACTGGATCAGCACCCCGAGCGCATCGTGGCCGTCAATGGCGGCAACTACGCCACCTTCAAGGCGGTGCATCGCTGTGAGGTGCCGGTGATCGTGGCCGTGCACGGCTTTGTGCTGGGCGGCGGCATTGGCATTACCGGTGCGGCGGATATCGTGTTCGCGTCCGAGTGCGCCACCTTTGCGCTGCCGGAAGTGGATCGCGGTGCCATGGGCGGCGGTGCCCACCTGCAGCGCCTGTTCCCGGTACAGAAAGTGCGCCAGATGTTCTTCACCGGTGAAACCGTCACCGCGCAGGAAGCGGACCGCTATAACTTCATTGAAGCGATTGTGCCCAAGGCGCAGCTGCGTGAAACCGCACTGGCCACCGCGGCCAAAATTGCGGCCAAGAGCCCGGCCATGATCCGCATCGCCAAGGAGGCGCTGAACGGTATCGAGGACGGCAATCTGGAAGACAAGTATCGCTGGGAGCAGGGCTTCACCCTGCAGGCCTATACCAGTCCGGACTCGGCGGAAACCCGTCGTGCCTTTGTCGAAAAACGTGACGCCAGTTTCTGAGGTTCACCATGGATCTGAATTATACCCCCCGCCAGCAGGCGTTCCGTCAGGAAGTGCGTGCGTGGCTCAAGGACAACCTGCCGGCACAGAAGCTGGCAAGCTATGACACCCGTGAAGGGTTCGAACAGCACCGTGCATGGGAGCGCAAGCTGTTTGAAGCGCGCCTGTCGATGGTGATGTGGCCGGAAGAGCTCGGCGGTCGTGGTTGCGACCTGATCGAGTGGCTGATTTTTGAAGAGGAATACTACGGCGCCGACGCGCCCATGCGCGTGAACCAGAACGGCCAGCTGCTGCTGGGCCCCACGCTGATGGAGTTTGGTACCGAGGCGCAGAAAAAACGCTTCCTGCCGCGCATGGCGGCCAGTGACGACATGTGGGCGCAGGCCTGGTCCGAGCCCAACGCCGGGTCCGATATGGCGGCGATCTCCTCCAAGGCGATCCGTGATGGCGATCACTACGTGATCAACGGCCAGAAAACCTGGTCCACCCGCGCCATCTATGCCGACTGGGCCTTTGGGCTGTTCCGTTCCGATGCCGACTCCAAGCGTCACCACGGCCTGTCGTTCCTGATGGTGCCACTGGACGCCGAGGGCGTAACCATTCGCCCGATCAAGGCGCTGAACGGCAAGGACGCCTTCGCCGAGATCTTCTTCGACAACGTGCGTGTGCCGGTGGAAAACCGCATCGGGGAAGAGGGCAGCGGCTGGCACGTAGCCATGGCCACCGCCGGTTTCGAACGTGGACTGCTGTTGCGCTCGCCGGCCCGCTTCCAGCAGCCGGTACGCAAATTGATCGAGCTGTACAAGGCCAACCAGACCACCGCTGACCGTGACCCGAGCATTCGTGATGCGGTGATGGATGTCTGGGCCGGTGCCGAGTCCTACGCACTGTCGGCCTATCAGTCCGTTGGTCGCCTGGCACGTGGCGAGAAGATCGGTGCCGAGTCCAGCATCAACAAGATCATCTGGTCCGAACTGGATCTCAAAATCCATGAAACCGCGATGCGCATTCTGGGTGCACGTGGCGAACTGTTGAGCAGCGCCCCGCAGAACGAGGATGGCTATGGCTGGCTTGAGGGCTTCCTCTTTGCTCAGGCCGGACCGATCTACGCCGGTGCCAACGAGATTCAACGCAACATAATCGCCGAGCGCATGCTCGGCCTGCCAAAAGCCTGAGGTGCGCCATGGACTTCACTTTTACCGATGACGAACGCGCCTTCCAGGAAGCGATCAGCCGCTTCCTGATGACCGAGGCGGCCCCGGAAGCGCTGCGCGAAATCTGGGAAACCGACAGCGGCCGCTCGCCGGACCTGCGCAACAAAATGGCTGAACAGGGACTGACGGCGCTGTCTGTGCCGGAAGAGGCCGGTGGTCTTGGCATGGGGGATGTGGCCTGGTCACTGATGACCCAGGAGCTGGGATACTACGGCATCCCCGATTCATTGGCTGATACCGCCTATGTGGCAACCAGCATGATTGCCGCACTGCCCGAGTCGGTCAGCGACCGCAACGGCTGGCTGGAACAGATTGCCGACGGCAGCCTGCGCATCGCCGTGGGTCATCCCGTCAACCCGCTGGTGGCGGATGCGCACATGGCGGACTTTGTGCTGCTGAACCACGAAGGCGAAATTCACGCCGTGCCGCGCTCCCTGATCGACGTTGAGCAGAACCCCAGCATCGACTCTTCGCGGCGTCTGTGCCGCGTGATGTGGGAGCCAAGCAGTGCCACCCGCATCGCTGATGCCGAGATCGGCGCGCCCATCTGGGATGAAGCGCTGAATCGAGGCGCGCTTTCGGTTGCGGGTCAGCTGCTGGGGCTGGCTCAGCGCATGCTGGATCTGTCGGTGGACTATGTGGCCCAGCGCAAGCAGTTCGGCAAACCGATCGGCAGCTTTCAGGCGGTCAAACACCATCTGGCCGACGTGGCGGGCAAGATCGAGTTCGCCAAGCCGGTACTGTATCGCGCTGCCTATTCCCTGCAGCACGGCAACCCCGATGCCGCGCTGCACATCTCTCAGGCACACATCGCCTGCGGCGAAGCGGCTCATCTGGCAGCCCGTCATGGTATTCAGGTACACGGCGCCATGGGATACACCTGGGAAGTGGACCTGCAGATGTTCATGAAACGCACCTGGGCACTCGAATCTTCATGGGGTGACCATGGATTCCACAAGGCGCGCATCAGCGACGCCATTTTTGCTGACGACGCGCCCTTGGGCCCGGGTCAGACATTCGGGAGGTCATGATGGCTGAAGCCTATATTGTCGATGCCCTGCGCTCGCCCACCGGGCGCCGCAAGGGTGGACTGTCCCATGTTCATGCCATCGATCTGGGTGCTCATGTGCTCAAGGCGCTGGTGGAACGCAACGCGATTCCTGCAGACGAGTATGACGATGTGATCTTCGGCTGCGTCGATACCATCGGCTCTCAGGCCGGTGATATCGCCCGCACCAGCTGGCTGGCCGCCGGTCTGCCGCTCAATGTGGCGGGTACGACCGTGGACCGCCAGTGCGGTTCCTCCCAGCAGGCGCTGCACTTCGCGGCCCAGGCGGTGATGAGCGGCACTCAGGACGTGATCGCCGTGGGCGGCGTGCAGACCATGACCCAGATCCCGATTTCGGCCGCCATGCTGGCCGGTCAACCCTACGGCTTCACCACGCCCTTTGCCGAGAGCAAGGGCTGGCAGGCGCGTTTCGGTGATGCACCGGTGAACCAGTTCTATGCCGCGCAGCGCATCGCCGACCATTGGGGCATCAGCCGTGCCGACATGGAAGCGTTCGCGCTGGAAAGCCATCGCCGTGCCATCGCGGCGATTGAGGCCGGTCACTTCGAGCGCGAGATCGCTCCGCTCGAAGGTGTCACCCGCGATGAAACCCCGCGCCAGACCACGCTGGAAAAAATGGCCGAGCTGGAGCCGGTAGACCCGACTTATCCGTTGATCACCGCCGCCGTGTCCAGCCAGACCTGTGATGCCTCCGCTGCACTGCTGGTGGTGTCGGAAGCTGCGCTCAAGCGCTACAACCTGACGCCGCGCGCCCGCATCCATCACATCAGTGTCTGCGGTGACGATCCCATCTGGCACTTGCGGGCACCGATTCCGGCCACGCAGGCCGCGCTGAAGAAAGCCGGCATGACGATGGATCAGATCGATCTGGTCGAGATCAACGAAGCCTTTGCATCCGTGGTCATGTCCTGGCTGCAGGAAACCGGCTACAGCCACGACAAGACCAACGTCAACGGCGGTGCCATCGCGCTGGGTCACCCGCTGGGCGCCACAGGCGCGCGTCTGATGACCGGCCTGTTGCATGAGCTGGAGCGCCGGGGCGGGCGATATGGTTTGCAGACCATGTGCGAAGGCGGTGGTCAGGCAAATGTGACCATTATTGAGCGCCTCGGTTAAGTCCAGCCGAAAGCTATACATCCGAATTGAAGACAGGCTCGCTGCGGCGGGCCCTGGGGGAAGCTATGTCTATTCTGCAAGGCCGAGTGGCCATCATTACCGGTGCCGGCGGTGGTTTGGGCGCCGCCCACGCCAAAGTATTTGCCGCCGAAGGCTGTGCCGTTGTCGTCAACGATATCAATGAAGCGGCGGCTCAGGCCGTAGTGGACGAGATCACGGCGGCCGGTGGCAAGGCGATTGTGAACACCTCCGATATCACGAATTACGAAGACAGCGCTAACGCGGTGAAACAGGCCATCGAGAGCTTCGGTGATCTGCACATCGTGCTGAACAACGCCGGTGTGAACCGCGACCGCATGTTCGCGTCCATGACCGAACAGGAGTGGGACACCATCATGTCGGTGCACCTGAAAGGGCACTTCTGCATCGCGTCCCATGCCGTTCACTACTGGCGTGATCAGGTCAAGGCGGGCAAGCCGGTTGCTGCACGCATCATCAACACCACCTCTGGTGCCGGACTGCAGGGCTCCATCGGTCAGTCCAACTACGCCGCTGCCAAGGGCGGTATTGCCGCGCTGACGCTGAATCAGGCCGCCGAACTCGGCCGTTACGGCATCACCGCCAACGCGGTCGCTCCGGCGGCGCGTACCGGCATGACCACCGCGGTTGAGGCCATGGCCACCCGCATGGCCAAGCCGGAAGACGGCAGTTTCGACTACTGGGCACCGGAAAATGTTTCCACGCTGCTGGCCTGGCTGGCCTCTGAAGAAGCGGGCGATGTGACGGGTAAGGTGTTTGAGTCTGAAGGCGGTCGCATCTGCATCTGTGACGGCTGGCGCACCACTGAAGGCGTGGACAAGGGCGACCGCTGGGAGCCGTCCGAGCTGGGTGAAGTGGTACACAAACTGATCAAGGACGCCGTTCCGGCACAGAAAGTCTGGGGCAGCTGAGGAGAAGGCATATGAGCACTATTCCCAAGTACGTTGAAGGTCACGGTCTGCTCAAGGGCAAGTCCGTGCTGATTACCGCAGCAGCCGGGGCGGGCATCGGGTTCTCCGCAGCGAAACGCGCCGCCGAAGAAGGCTGCCGTGCACTGATGATCTCTGATATTCATCCGCGCCGCCTGGAAGAAGCGGTTGCCGCGCTGAAACAGGAGACCGGTCTGAACGAGGTCTACGGTCAGCTGTGTAACGTGACCGTGGAAGAAGAAGTGCAGGCGCTGGTTGCCGAAGCGGAAGCCAAACTGGGTGGCGTCGATGTGCTGATCAACAACGCCGGTCTCGGCGGTCAGAAGACCGTGGTCGAAATGACCGATGAGGAGTGGCATCGAGTGCTGGATATCACCCTGACCGGCACCTTCCGTATGACCCGTGCCATGCTGCCGCACATGCAGGCCCGCGGTACCGGCACCATCGTCAACAACGCCTCGGTACTGGGCTGGCGCGCGCAGAAAGAACAGGCGCACTACGCTGCGGCGAAGGCCGGTGTGATGGCGCTGACCCGTTGCAGTGCACTGGAAGCCGCTGAACATGGCGTGCGCATCAATGCGGTATCGCCGTCCATCGCGCTGCATGACTTCCTGAAAAAAGCCTCCAGCGAAGAGCTTTTGGCACAGTTGTCCAGCCGCGAGGCGTTCGGCCGTGCCGCCGAGGTGTGGGAAGTGGCCAACGTAATGATGTTCCTGGCCAGCGATTACTCCTCCTACATGACCGGTGAAGTGCTTTCGGTCAGCTCGCAGCACGCTTAAGGAGATTCAGAATGGCAAACCAGACGTTTGGCAGCGCAGGTGCGCTGCTGGCCTCTGAAGGGATGGATCTGGGCTGCAGCGAGTGGCTGGAGATCACCCAGGAGCGAATCAATCTTTTTGCCGAGGCCACCGGTGACCACCAGTGGATTCATGTCGATCCCGTAAAGGCCGCTGACGGCCCGTTCGGCAAGTGCATCGCTCACGGCTACCTGACCCTGTCGCTGGTTAACCTCTTTCTGCCGCAGTTGATGGCGGTCGAGAACCTGCAGATGGGCGTCAACTACGGCTGCGACAAGGTGCGCTTCCCGGCGGCGGTGCCGGTGGGCAGCCGCATCCGTGGCCGAGGTGAAGTGATCGCCGTGGAAGCGATCAAACAGGCGGTGCAGGCCACCGTGCGCGTGACCGTCGAGATCGAAGGCAGTGACCGTCCCGGTTGCGTCATCGATACCATCAGCCGTTACACCTTCAATCCGGCTCAGTAAGGAGAATCGAGATGAGCGAAGCAGTCATTGTATCCACGGCGCGTACCGCGCTGACCAAGTCGTTCCGCGGCTCCTTCAACGATACCGAAGCCCCGGTGCTGGGTGGCCATGTTGTTCGTGCTGTTGTTGAGCGCGCCGGTATCGAACCGGAAGCGGTGGAAGACGTGATCATGGGCGCGGCGGTACAGCAGGGTACCCAGGCCTACAATATCGGTCGACTTTGTGCGTACACCGGCGGCCTGCCGGACAGCGTGCCCGGCATGGCGCTGGATCGCATGTGTGCCTCCGGTCTGATGACCATCGGCGTGGCGGCCAAGAGCATCATCGCCGGTGAGATGAAAATCGCCATCGCCGGTGGTGTCGAGTCGCTGTCACTGACCCAGACCAAGCACAAGAATACCTATCGCGCTCAGTCCGAGGCGGTAAAAGAAGTGGCACCGAGTGCCTACATCCCGATGATCGAGACCGCCGAGCTGGTCGCCGAGCGTTATGGCATCAGCCGTGAAGAGCAGGACCGATACGCCCTGCAGAGCCAGCAGCGCACCGCCGCCGCGCAGGAAGCGGGTCTGTTCGATGACGAGATTGTGCCGCTGACCGCTCAGCAGTTGATGTTTGATGCCGATCGTAAGCCGGCCGGTCATAAGGAAGTGGTTGCAGATCGTGACGAGTGTAATCGCCCGCAAACCACTTACGAAAGTCTGGCCGATCTGGCGCCGGTCTGGAAGGACGGTCAGTGGGTCTCTGAAGGCAAGCATGTCACCGCCGGTAATGCGTCCCAGTTCTCGGACGGTGCTTCTGCTGCGCTGGTGATGAGCCGTGAAGAAGCGGACCGCCGAGGCATCGCACCGCTGGGTATCTACAAGGGCATAGCCGTTGCCGGTTGCAAGCCGGAAGAGATGGGCATTGGTCCGGTCTATGCGATTCCCAAGCTGCTGGAGCGCTTCAACCTCAAAGTGGACGATGTCGGTCTGTGGGAGATCAACGAAGCTTTTGCCAGTCAGGTGCTGTACTGCCGCGACACCCTTGGCATCCCCAATGATCGCCTGAACGTGAATGGTGGTGCCATCTCCATCGGCCATCCGTTCGGCATGTCCGGTGCGCGCATGGTGGGTCATGCCCTGATCGAAGGCCGTCGCCGTGGCGTTAAGTATGTGGTTATCGCCATGTGCATCGGCGGTGGCATGGGGGCGGCAGGTCTGTTTGAAGTCTGCCCCTGATCAATACCGGTGACGCCTGTGGGCGTCACGGTCGTCCATCAACGCTCAAATACAAGGACAAGAACATGAGCCGGAAACTGTTTGAACTCGAAGGTCTGGTGGCGCTGGTCACCGGAGCCGGTCAGGGCATGGGCCTGGGTGTTGCGCGTGCATTGGCAACCCAGGGGGCCAGAGTCGTGATCAATGACTATTACGCCGAGCGTGCCGAGAGCGCCGTGGCACAGCTGCGTGAAGAAAGCTTTGACGTCTGCGCCGCGCCGGGTGATATCACCGATGCCGAGGTACGTGAACGCATCGTGGCCACCGCCGAGCGTGAGTTCGGGCCGGTCAGCATTCTGGTCAACAACGCCGGTGTCCCGCCGGGCATGCCGGACTCATTGCGTCACTTCAAGGATCTGGCCGACGAGGATTTCGAGCGCCAGCTGGACCTCAACCTGCGCGCCATTCTGGGTCTGACCCGACGTGTCGTCGATGGCATGGTGGAGCAGGGCTTTGGACGCATCATCATTATCAGCTCCGAGTCCTGGCGTCAGGGGCTGCAGTTTGGTCTGACCAACTACGCGGCGGCCAAATCCGCCGCACTGGGTTTTATGCGTCACCTGGCCCATGAGGTTGGGCGTAAGGGCATCACCACCAACGCGGTATCGCTGGGCACCATGAACAACTTTGGCGACTACGCCGAGTATGCCAAGGCAACCGCCGTTGGGCGTACCGGCACGCCGGAAGATGTGGGGGCGGCGGTGGCCTATCTGGCCTCCCGCGAGGCCTCCTGGATGTCCGGTCAGGTGCTGCCCCTCAACGGCGGCTCCATCACTTCCTGAGGCTGAACCGTCATGCGACGCACCCGTGAAGAAGCCGAAGCGACACGGCTTGCGATTATGGAGAAGGGACTGGAGCTGTTCTCCGAGCAGGGCGTAGCCGCGACCCGATTGAGTGATATCGCTCGGGACGCCGGCTTTACACGCGGTGCGATCTATTGGCACTTCAAGAACAAATGGGATCTGTTTGATGCCATCTGTGAATTCTATTCGCAGCCGTTCAAGCAGCTCAGTGATGCCAGCCTGTCTGATCAGGAGCAGGACCCATTGGGCAAGCTGCGTCAGTTGCTGGTGGGTCTGCTGAGCAAGATCGAATTTGATCAAAGCTTCAGACGCATGATGGTGATGTTCATCCGTGAAAGCTCGGGGATCTGTGTGGGCGAGATATCCGACCCGGTTGCTCAGTTCATGCAGTACCAGCATCGGCGCCGATTGAGCGTGATTCGTAACGCGATCAAGCGTGGGCAGTTGCCTGCCAGCATCGATCCCGAGGCGGCATCCTGGCTGATCAAGGCGATGGTGGATGGCTATATCACCAGCTGGCTTCAACGCAGCGACTATTTTTCGATTTCAAGTAATGCAGACGTGTTTGTGGATACGGTGATCGCCAGCCTGAGTGCGTTACAGCCTGTTCCGGACTCTGTCGATGATGAGGTATGTACATTATGAGTCGTGAATCGATGGAATTTGATGTGGTGATCGTCGGTGCCGGTCCGGCAGGGCTGTCAGCGGCCTGTCGCCTGATGCAGCAGGCTCAGGCGGCCGAACGGGAGTTGACCGTCTGTGTGGTGGAGAAAGGCTCCGAAGTCGGTGCTCATATCCTGTCGGGGGCGGTGATGGAGACCCGCGCCCTGGATGAACTCTTTCCCGATTGGAAAGAGCAGGGCGCGCCGTTGAATACGGCAGTGACCGCTGACCGCGTGGTTATGCTCAAGGATGCCGAGCGCACTACGGTATTGCCGAATGCGTTTGTTCCCAAGCCGATGCACAACGACGGCAACTATATCGTCAGTGTGGGCAACCTGTGCCGCTGGCTGGCCGAGCAGGCCGAAGGTCTTGGTGTGGAAGTGTTCCCGGGCTTTGCCGCTGCCGAGGTGCTTTATCACGAGGATGGCAGCGTAAAGGGCATCGCCACCGGTGATATGGGTGTGACGGCTGAAGGCGAACAGGGCCCCAACTACATGCCGGGTATGGAACTGCACGCAAAATACACCCTGTTTACCGAAGGGTGCCGTGGTCATCTGGGCAAGCAACTGATCAGCCGATTTAAGCTGGATCAAGATGCGGATCCCCAGCACTACGGCATCGGCATCAAGGAGCTATGGGACATCGCCCCGGCCAACCATCAGCCCGGCCTGGTGGTGCACGGCTCCGGCTGGCCTCTGAGTGAATCCGGTGCCAGTGGCGGTTTCTTCCTTTACCACACCGATGACAACCAGGTAGTCGTGGGTCTGATCACTGACCTGAACTATTCCAACCCCTGGCTGAGCCCGTTTGACGAGTTTCAGCGTATGAAGCATCACCCCGAGATCAGTCAGGTACTGGAGGGAGGCAAGCGTGTGGCCTATGGTGCCCGTGCCATCGCCAAGGGCGGCTTCAATGCGCTGCCAAAAATGACCATGCCGGGTGCACTGCTGCTGGGGTGTGATGCCGGGACGCTCAATTTCAGCAAGATCAAGGGTACACATACGGCGATGAAGTCCGGCATGCTGGCCGCGGAATCAGTGGCCGACGCGCTTTTGGCCGGTGATGAGGGAGGGCGTGACCTGTCCGGTTACAGCGATGCGTTCAAGGCGTCCTGGTTGTATGACGAACTTTATCGCTCACGCAACTTCGGGCCAGCCATGCACAAGCTGGGCACCTGGCTGGGCGGCGCCTTCAACTATATCGACCAGAACTGGTTTGGCGGACGGATTCCGCTGACACTGCATGACACCAAGCATGACCACGCCCAGCTGAAGCCGGAGGATCAGTCCCCGAAGATCGACTATCCCAAGCCGGATGGCGTGCTCTCGTTCGACAAGCTCTCGTCAGTATTCCTGTCCAATACCAACCACGAGGAAGACCAGCCCTGCCATCTGCAGCTGAAAGACACCAGCATTCCGATCAGCCACAACCTGCCCACATATGCCGAGCCGGCACAGCGTTACTGTCCTGCAGGTGTGTATGAGGTGGTGGAAGGCGAGGGCGGCCCACAGTTTCAGATCAATGCGCAAAACTGCGTTCACTGCAAAACCTGCGATATCAAGGACCCGGCTCAGAACATCACCTGGGTGGTGCCTGAAGGTGCCGGAGGCCCGACATACCCCAATATGTAGCGGCCTGAAACTGCCCTGCACAGCGCCCTAGTCCATTTGGACGATTCGCGGTGCAGGCTGCAGGTAGAAGGTAGCTTTGGAACAAGCAAAAAGTGGGAGATCACAATGATAAAAAACAGATCCCGCCTTGCCACCATCTGTGCTCAGTGTCTGATATTTACAGCTTTGGCAGGGCTTGTGACAGTGTCTTACGTTAAAAATCAGCCGAAAGGTTCAACAGAATCTCATTATGATTTCTTTGGTGGATCTCAGATTTTTAACGTTCATGATTTTTTGTTCAGGTCATACCATCAAGATGGTTATGATCCAAACAAGCTTGATGTGATTGCGCATAGCGATCTTGCCAACTGAGCAATAAGGATTAAGTCAAACCTTGGCTCTGTAGCGGTTGTATTTTCACATTTGCCCCCTAACAGGGGGCAAATGTCCTAATCAACTATTCACTGGATAGCGTCATTGCAGGCACTGATCCCGGGATGCACTGACTGCAACCTACTCCCGATTCAGCACTTCCAGTAGCTCAATTTCAAAAATCAGGTTCGCGTTTGGCGGAATCGTGTCACCAAAGCCGCGCTCGCCATATCCCATATGAGCAGGTACGCGCAGTTTACGCTTGCCGCCCACCTTCATCCCTTTAAGTCCCTCGACCCAGGCAGCAATCACTTTCTTGCGGCTCAGTACCGTCTGAAATGGCTGACCTCTGGTATAGGATGAGTCAAACTCTGTCCCGTCTTCCAGAAAGCCGCGATAGTGAGCCGTGATCAAGGCACCGCCTTTTTTCACTTCGGTACCTGTACCTTCGACAATATCGTCTATCACCAGTTGTTCACATTCAGCCATGGTTATTCCTGCAGGTATGAGAAGTTGTCGTCTGTCTGAGGCACACAAATACGGCCCTGATTCAGCACTAGGCCAAGGCAGAGCCGATGGGCAGGCCGGGGGGGCACGCTGCTAACAGGCGAACATCAGTCTTCGCGACTGGTCACCTCCAGCAGGTGATAGCCAAACTGGGTTTTTACCGGTCCCTGGACCTCATTTATTGGCGCACTGAAAACGACTTCATCAAACGCTTTAACCATCTGACCTGGGCCGAAGCTGCCAAGCTCGCCCCCTTGCTGGCCTGACGGGCACTGGGAGTGCTCCTTGGCCAGGGCGGCAAAATCGGCACCATTGGCGATTTGATCTTTCAATGTCTGACATTCGGATTCAGAACTGACAAGGATGTGACGTGCGCTTGCGCGTGCCATGGGTTTTCTCCGTAACAATTGGGTTATGAACTTGAACATGGTGCAGCCTTTCTTTTGACCGGCGAATCCGATACCACCTCAGTGGTGATGGCCGCCAACCCCGTGCGCATGACCGTGGGCGATCTCTTCATCTGTTGCAGCGCGAACACCGACGACTTCGATATCGTAGGTCAGCGTCTTGCCGGCCAGCGGGTGGTTGGTATCGACCAGTACCATCTTCAGGCCCGGTTTGACCACGGTCACCTGACGCATGCCCTGGTCGGTCTGTACCATGGCGACCATGCCGGGTTGCCAGTTGCGTACGCCTTTGGGCAAGCCTTGCAAATGCTTGAGCGGCACGCGCTGTTGCTGGCCGTCCTTGTATTCACCGTAGGCTTGCTCCGGTGTCAGCGTCAGGTGCAGCGTATCGCCGGCAGACTTGCCTTCCAAAGCCTGCTCGATGGCCGGCATCATACCGTCATGGCCGTGAAGGTAAGCGATCGGGTCGGTGTCATGATTGGTTTCGATCTGGGTATTGTTGGCATCGGTCAGTGTGTAGTAGAACTGAACCACTGTATTGTCGGCAATCTGTGTCAATGCAAACACCTCGTACGGCATAGAGTAAAAAACGAAGTATCCGGTTATGAAACAGGCTTAGCAAGGATAAACACTACAACGGCCACACCAGCAGCAGGAGCGGAATGCTGATAACCACAACCAGCAATGAGACGGGCAGGCCCAGGCGCCAGTAGTCACCAAACTTGAAGCCGCCAGGCCCCAGAATCAGGGTGTTGTTCTGATGCCCAATGGGGGACAGGAAGGCGCATGAGGCCCCGATGGCAACCGCCATCAGAAAAGCATCGGCATCAACACCCAAGGCAGCGGCGGTGCCCAGTGCGATGGGGCACATGGCGGCGGCTGTGGCGGCGTTATTCACAACACTTGAAATCAGCATGGTGAGCGTCAGGATCAGCGCGATAGCGATCGGTCCGTTGCCTTGGGCGACATGCTGCATCAAAAGTTCGGCAATCAATGTTGCAGTACCTGTGCTTTCCATCACGGAGGCAACCGGCATCAACGCCCCGAGCAGAATGATCACCGGCCAGTCGATGGCGTCGTACACCGAGCGCAGGGGCACCGTGCGCAGCACCATTGATGCCAGTACGCCTGCCGCAAAGGCGATGGCGGTCGGCAGCAGTGCGAAAGCGGCAGCAGCGACCGATGCCAGCATGATCAGGCTGGCGGTCAGCGCCTTGCCGCGATCAGGGATGCGCAACTCCCGCTCCGCCAGTGGCACACAGCCGGTATCCGCTGCAAATCCGGCCAGTGCCTCTTCAGACCCCTGCATCAGCAGCAGGTCGCCGGGTCTTATCTTGAGGGTGCGCAGACGGGCCTTGGAACGGGAGCCTTCACGGGATACGGCCAGAAGGTTGAGTCCGTAGCGGGTGCGCAGCAGAATGTCACGGGCGGAGCGGCCCTGCAGTGATGATTCGGCACGCACCACCAGCTCCATCAGCATCATGCCGTCGCCGTTGCTGTCCGACTCGCTGTCATCCTCTTGCTGCTCTGTATCTTCATCCGTTTTGGCAGCCTTTTCGTCCTCTTCATCCTCCGATGACGGGCCGGCCTCTTCCAGCTCCAGCCCCAGTGCACTCAGTACGCCAGCCAGTGACTCCACATCCGCCTCAATGACCAGAATATCCCCCGCCTTGATACGACGCCCGGAAGAGGGGGCATTCACTTTGACCTCGTTGCGTACCAGTCCGATTATCTGGGCATCAGCCTCATCGAGTTCGGCCTCTACCTCACGCAGGTACATGCCGGCCACCTTGCTGTCCTTGGGGACCCTGGCCTCGGTGATATAGGCACCGGTCTCGAAACCTTCTGTCCCCGGCTGTTTGCGTGCCGGTACCAGCCGCCAGCCCAGCAGTGCAATAAACAGTACACACAGCAGAGCTACCGACAGGCCTACGGCGGTGAAGTCGAACATTTCGAAACCGGCACCGGTGCTTTCACTGCGAAAGCCGGACACGATCAGGTTTGGCGGTGTGCCGATCAATGTGGTCATGCCGCCCAGAATGGTGCCGAACGCCAGTGGCATGAGGACCTGACCGGGCGTAAGCCCCAGTCGCACCGAGAGCTGCATGGCTACAGGCATCAACAGCGCCATGGCACCGACATTGTTCATGAATCCGGACAGAAAGGCCCCCAGCCCTGTCAGGGCGGCCAGACTGAGGGTGGTACCAGCCTGTTTGGGCAAGACATGACGGGTCAGAATATCCACGGCACCGGACACCTGAAGGGCCCGGCTGAGCACCAGTACACAGGCCACGGTCACGACGGCCGGGTGAGCAAAGCCCGTAAATGCATCCTGAGCTTCTATCAGGCCCGTGAGGACACAGGCCAGAAGTGCAGCGCCAGCCACCATGTCATGCCGCCAGCGTCCCCAGATGAACATCCCCATGGTCGCAATCAGGATACCGACGATCAGCAGCTGATCCTGTGTCATCCGCTGACCTCGCGGTTATTGCCGGGAGCCTCAAGTCGCAGACTTGCAGCCGGTGCTGAACCATCCTTTTCATGTCCGAAAAAGACTGTTGTATGCGGGAAGGGAATTTCAATTCCGGCGTTGTCGAAATGGATTTTGACCAGTCGATTATAGGCACGGCCAACGGAGAATTGGTCGCCCGGCGTGGTTTTGATCCGAACACGGATATTGACTGAACTGTCGGCCAGTGCGGTCACGCCGGAAATTTC
>CEGF01000310.1_pt1 | contig 20028 bp, 22 predicted proteins | sample 306341 | NCBI WGS metagenome assembly CEGF01 (sample SAMEA2755655, study PRJEB7226) | microbial mat metagenome | biome: microbial mat; feature: hypersaline; material: grass silage | place: USA | collected 2014-02-19 | depth 0 m
GATCGGAATTGCCCTACTACAATGCGTCGGACCACAACGTCAAACCACAACCGATGCCTGACGAGGAAGAGGTGCCACAATGCGTTTGAACACGCCAGTGACTCAGCAGGAGTATCGCCTCGGCGATGATGACCTGCTGATTTCGCGAACCAACCTGCAAGGCAAGATCACTTACGCCAACCCAGCATTCGTCGAAGCCAGCGGGTTCTCACTCGAAGAGTTGATCGGCAGTGACCACAACCTGGTACGTCACCCGGATATGCCGGAAGAGGCATTCCAGAACTTCTGGGAGACCATCAAGCAGGGCCAGGTCTGGAACGGCTTGGTCAAGAACCGGCGCAAGAACGGTGATCACTACTGGGTGCGCGCCAACGTGGTGCCGGTATCCGAGGCCGGCAAGGTCGTCGGCTACGCCTCGCTGCGTACCTGTCCCAGCCGCGCCGAAGTCGAGCACGCCAGTAAGGTGTACCAGCGCTTCAAGAGCCACCGTGCGCATGGCTTTCGCTTAGCACGCGGCCAGATTCGCCGCCGCGGCTGGCACCACCGCCTGCTGGGAATCCAATGGGGGGCGGCCCGCACCCGCATCACACTGCTGACCATGCTCGCCACCCTGCCGTTGCTGGCCTTTGGCGTACAACAATGGCGCACCGGGATCACTGCCGACAGTGCATTGCCGCTAGCACTGGCTAGCCTGCTCCTGGCGGCCATCCTGGCACTGGGTATCGGCGTCTGTCGCTCGATCAGCCGAACACTCTACCAGTCACGGCGCTTCGCCCTGCAGGTGGCCGCCGGCAACCTCACCGTACCCGTACCGGCCCACGGCAAGGACGACATGGGGCAGTTGGTCGAAGCACTGGAGACCATGAAGAAAGGGCTCCGAGGTATCGTCGGTGACGTCAACGCTGGAATTGAGCGCGTGCGCCCCTCGGTGGACGATATCCGTCGCGGCAACGATGGTTTTTCGGCGCGTACCGATAGCCAGGCGGCCTCGATCCAACAGACCGCATCGAGCATGGAGCAGATAGCCTCCACAGTGAGCCAAAACGCCGACAACGCCCAACAGGCCAGCGGCCTGGCCCTGTCCAACGTTCGCGAAGTCGAATCCGCAGGCAGTGGCATCGCCGAGATGGTCAAGCGCATGGCAAGCATCACCGAGCGCTCACGGCAGATGTCCGAAGTGGTCTCGCTGATCGACTCGATCGCCTTCCAAACCAACATCCTGGCTCTCAATGCCTCAGTGGAAGCAGCTCGGGCCGGTGAGCAGGGCCGCGGCTTCGCGGTGGTGGCCAGTGAAGTGCGCAGTCTCGCCTCGCGCAGTGCCGAGGCTGCCAAGGAGATCCACCAGCTGATCGCCAACGCCAACCAGGAGATCGAGGCCGGCGCCAACGTCGTGACCCACACCGAATCGGCCATCGGCCGGGTGATAGAAGCGAGCAACCGGGTCAACGACATCATGGAAGAGATCAGCGCCGCGTCCACTGAGCAAAGCAGCGGCATCAACCAGATCAGCGATGCCATCAGCCAGATGGAGCAGGCCGTTCAGCAGAGCGCCGGCCAGTTGCAAGAGAGCGCCGGTGCTACTCGGCGCCTGCAACACGAAACCTGGCTACTCAACAACGCCATCCTGGCGTTTCGTACCCGAGGCAGCGGCCAGGAGCTGCAAGCCGAAATCGACCTCAGTGGCAGCGACAGAACACCACGCGCCCCCTCACCGGCCACCAAGCTTCTTGAGGCAGCAGGTATTCGGCATCAGCCCACGACAGCGTCACAAGACGACTGGACGTCCTTTTGACACCACCCGACCACAGGGGCCCGGTGTGATTTTCAGAAGGCGTCCGCACGGCGTGTCAGAAGCCGGCTGAACTGTGGCCTGGGGCATCTGACTGGCTGGCCTTCAAGGCGGCGTAGAGGGCCGTCTTGCTGACCTTGATCCGTGCGGCGGCCTCACGGACGTTCAGCCCATTAGCCAGGTGCTCCCTTGCCCGCTTCAGCTTGTCGTCGGTGACGACGGGCTTGCGTCCGCCTTTGCGCCCCCGGGCGGCGGCAGCGGCCAGTCCCGCCTTGGTGCGATCACGGATCAGGTCTCGCTCGAACTGCCCCAGGGCGCCGAACACATGGAAGATCAGCCGCCCACCGGGGGTGGTGGTGTCGATGGCTTCGGTCAGTGACCGGAAGCCGACACCACGCGCCTCCAAGGTGCTGACGACCTCGATCAGATGCGGCAGCGAGCGTCCCAGTCGATCCAGTCGCCACACGACCAGCACATCCCCGTCGCGTAGGAACTCCAGGGCCGCTGTCAGGCCGGGACGTTCCGCCTTGGCTCCGGAGACGGTGTCATCGAAGATTCGCTCGCATCCTGCCTTGTGAAGCGCATCGGTCTGCAAGGCGGAGTCCTGCTCCGCCGTCGAGACCCGCGCATAGCCGATCAGTGCCATGGACCGCCTTTTTGTCCGCTTATCCGTCCGCCTATCTTATTGTCCGAAACCCCATCAAACAAGCCTATTCTCGGACACTGTCCGGCTTGGCCGCCTAATGATCGTTTTCTGGACAGCCTCGCAGCAGTGAGGGGCGGGGGAGAAGGCACGTTTTTTGTACACGCCAAGGTTTGCGTGGCTTCTTTACAGAAAACCGCCCCTCCAGGGTCTCCTGGAGGGGCGGTCGGCGAACGTAAAGAAAACGACAGTTTTCTTTACATGATGCTTAAAACTGTCATTCAGGCCAAGACCAAATGGCAAACTACGCCATGACGTCCAGCTGAGGGGCTGCAGAAGTTCTCTGAGTGGTAGAATCTGGGGGTCGCAAGCCACGAGAAGTGCCATTATCTTTTTTGTGAGAATTGTCGGCTGTGTTGCCTTCAGCGCACCGGCAACGTGTATGAATACACTCGTAAAAGCGGTGTCGAACATGTCGAGCGGATAGCCGCCGAGAAGCGTAAAGATGCGCGCACCGCCCGCGAGACCCTCCTGGCTTGTCTTCACGAGCAGGGAGCCTTGGCCCACGAGTACAGCCAACTAAGGGAGAAGTCGCCCCAGGCCGGGGCTGACATACAGCGGCTGAAGAGTGAGTTTCAGCAACGCCAACCGTCACAGGCGGCAATGATGGATCAGGCTTAGGGTAGGTCGCTCCGTTGATGTATCGGTGAGGTGTATGGCAGCAGTGGAGCCCGGTCACGCCGGGGCTATTCCTGTTTGGTGTCCGATATTCCGTTTGAGCTACAGCTCTGCCAGGGTAACAATCGTTGGTACTGAAAGTCGTGAGTAATGCCGTGTATAGTACTTTTCCATGATGCTGGCCTAATTAAACTCGGGAAAGCTGTTAGCATTGGCAGAATGATCCCGCCTCCATTCAACATTATCGCCACAAGAGGCCCCCTTGAATCAGATCGACATCATCCGACGCAACAACGTCAAGGTGACGGGGCAGGGAGGCCCCACCCTACTGCTGGCCCATGGTTTTGGCTGCGACCAGAACATGTGGCGATTCATCACGCCGCAGCTCGAGCGGCACTATCGTCTGGTGCTCTTCGACTATGTGGGGTCGGGCCGTTCCCAGCTGTCGGCCTTCGATCACGATCGTTACGCCAGTCTCGACGGCTATGCGCAGGATATCATCGAGATCTGTGCGACACTCGGCCTCGGCGAGGTCACCCTGGTGGGCCATTCGGTAAGTGGCATTATCGGCCTGCTGGCATCACTGCAGGCACCTGAATACATCGCCAGCCATGTCATGGTTTGCCCCTCACCCTGTTTCATGAACGTTCCTCCGGACTACGAAGGTGGATTCGAGCAACAGGACCTGCAGAGCCTCATTGATCTGATGGACAAGAACTATATCGGCTGGGCCCATTACCTAGCGCCATTGGTGATGGGGCCCGGCAATGGCGAGGCACTCGCGGGCGAGCTGTCCGGTAGTTTCTGCTCCACCGACCCCGTGGTGGCTAAGGCCTTCGCCATGGCCACCTTCTTCTCGGACCATCGCCATGTCCTGGCCGATGCCCAGCATCCATCGCTGATCCTGCAGAGCCGCTGGGACAACCTGGCACCGCCGGAGGTCGGCCGGTACATGCAGGCGCACATGCTGGACAGTAGCTTGGAGATGCTCGAGGTCGAGGGACACTGTCCCCATATGTCCCACCCCGGTCTTGTAGTGGAAGCGTTACAGGGGTTCCTGGCCGAGCGAAGGTATTCGTGAGGGCGCTGTCCTCTCCCGATCCCGACGAGATTCCCTGCGGGTGCCTGGTCTTTTCGGGCATTGACGATCCCGGTAATCGCCTTATCCGCTATGCTAACCACTACTTTTACGAGCAGTTCGGCTTCGCCGCTGGGGGGCTCGTCGGGTCGCCGTTGTCGGGCTTGCTGACCAAAGCATCGACGGTCATCTTCGACGCTTATGTCGTGCCCACGGTGCTGCATGAAGGGCGCTGCAGCGAGGTGCTGCTGGAACTCCAGACACCCACCGGCAGCAAGTGTCCCGTGGTGGTCAACGCCCGGCGTCACTCGGCGGATCGGACCCTGATCGTCCTGAGCCTGTTCGATACCACCCAGCGCGACACTCTCTACCAAGAACTGGTAGAGACTCGCCGCCGGCTGGAGGAGAAGGCGACCATCCTGCAACACCTGTCGACCACCGACGAACTGACCGGTCTGCTGAATCGCAGGGAACTGCACAAGCGCGCGGCGATCATGCTGGCTGAGGCCCGACGCTACGAGACCTCGGTTGCCGTGCTGGTAGTCGACATCGATCATTTTAAGGAACTCAATGATACTTTGGGGCATGCCGGTGGCGACAAGATCCTGGCCGAGTTGGGGAAACGCTTCCGGGAGCAGGGGCGACTGACCGATATCGTCGCCCGCTATGGCGGTGAGGAGTTCGTCTTCGTGGTACCCAAGATGGACGAATTCTGTGTGTGGCGATTCGCCCAACGACTCCATAAGATTGCCAGCGAGGTGCGGGTTCCGGGAAAAGTGTTGACCGTCAGCATCGGCATCAGCTTGTCCCACCCACGGGATGATCTCCTCTACGAAGTCCTGTTCATGCGCGCGGACAAGGCGCTCTATGCCGCCAAGGCCGCCGGTCGTAATCGCAGCCTGATCTTCGACTTCGATGCCTAGGAGATAGGGGGGTGAGCGATCGGTCACCTGCCTGCGGCCACAGGTTCTCTTTCACGTCGTCCGGTCAAGTCACTTTTTAACCATAACCGTATTGTAGTGGTCTAATGAAACCGGACACTCACTTGGGTGGTAAGCTTGCCATCCTGAACGAGGTGTCTCATGACCAGAAAACGACGTTCCTTTTCCACGGAATTCAAGCAGGAAGCCGCCATCCTGGTGCTGGATCAGGGCTATTCGATAGCGGCGGCCAGCCGCTCCCTGGATGTTGGCGAAAATACATTGCGGCGATGGGTGCAGCAGCTGAACGATGAGCGTGGTGGCATTACACCGGCCTCCAAAGCATTGACCCCGGAACAACAGCGTATTCAGGAGCTGGAAGCCCGCTGCCAGCGGCTGGAGCAGGAGAAAGGCATACTAAAAAAGGCTACCGCTCTCTTGATGTCGGACGGAATGAATCGTACGCGCTGATAGACCAGTTGAGTGAGCAAATGCCGGTTTCCATGGTCTGTGATGCGTTCGATATCAGTCGTTCCAGCTACTACGACTACCGCCAGCGGCAGCAAAACATCGATGCCAGTCGACTGGCCCTGAAAGCGATGGTTCGCCGCGTGTTTACCCAAGGCCGAGGCTCCGCCGGTAGTCGGACGGTCAAGGCGCTGCTCAATCAGGCTGGCATTACCATCGGACGCTTCAAGGTACGCCGTCTAATGCGTGAGCTTGGCCTTGTCTCCAGACAGCCAGGGCCATACGCCTATCGGACGGCAACGGTGGAAAAGCCAGATATCCCCAACTCGCTGGCTCGGGAATTTACGGTCAGCCGCCCCGATAGCGCCTGGTGTGGCGACATCACATATATCTGGACGGGACAGCAATGGAGCTATCTGGCGGTGGTCATGGATCTGTATGCAAGGCGCGTGGTGGGCTGGGCCATGTCCCGGCATCCCGATGCGTCATTGGTCGTCAAGGCACTGGATCATGCCTGAGCTTCGCGCGGCCAACCAGACGGTGTCATGTTCCATTCGGATAGGGTAGCCAGTATGCCAGCCGTTCGTTCCGCCAGCGACTATGGCGTTATCGCATGCAGCAAAGCATGAGTCGTCGTGGCAACTGCTGGGACAACGCCCCGATGGAGCGCCTGTTCCGCAGTCTGAAAACGGAATGGATACCGGCGCTGGGCTATACGGCACTGCACACGGCTCGTCAGGATATCGGCGACTATCTGATGGGCTATTACAACCGACAACGTCCTCATGCCTTCAACGATGGGGTATCGCCCGTGGCAGCTGAGGAAAAACTTAACGTACTGTCCGGAATTAGTTGACCACTACAGCTGGTCCTGGGCATCGCCTGTTTGGTGAAGTATCTGCTCTCTAGCAAGTGAGCGTACTGAGCGAGCCATCAACCAGCTAATCCGTTGTGGGTTGAGTTTGTCGGCCACCTTTCTCTCTCGCATACCAACCAGATAATCCGGATACCCTGATTTAGAGAACCTTCTTAGCCCGATGGCGGCGGCGGCATTGCTGATGGTGATGGGTTTTGATGTCCTGTTTGTAATCAATGCTCTGGCCTTCGTTATCTCTGCCGCCCTGGTTATATCGGTGATCCTGCCTGCGTCTCACCCCCTAGAGGAAGCCCCCGGCGTCTGGCGTCGCGTTACTCATGGTATGCGGATTTACCTGAAGACGCCCCGGTTGCGCGGGCTACTGGCGTTGAACCTGGCTGTTTCAGCCGCCGGGGCCATGCAGATCGTCAACACGGTGGTACTCGTACGCTCGGTGTTGAATTTGGGCGAGAAAGAAGTCGCACTGGCCTTTGCCGCCGCAGGCGGGGGCTCCATGCTAATAGCCTTACTGCTGCCCAAGGTGCTGGAACGGGTGTCCGAGCGGCCAGTCATGCTGCTGGGTGGCGTTATGATGGCACTCAGCCTCTACCTGGGCTGGCTGGGCCCATCGTTTGCGGGGCTTGTCGGGCTATGGTTACTGCTGGGCGCTGGGGCCTCGTTGGTCATGACCCCCACCGGGCGCCTGCTCAAACGTTCATGCCAGCCGGAGGAGCGTCCAGCGCTGTTTGCTGCCCAGTTCTCGTTGTCACACAGCTGTTGGCTAGTCACCTATCCGTTGGCAGGCTGGCTGGGAGTGAACCTGGGACTGACGGGTACGTTCGCTTTGCTGGGAACGGTGGCCCTGGCGGCAACGGGGCTCGCGGCCCTTATCTGGCACGCACATGACCCGATGGCTCTTGAGCACGAGCACGCTGCCCAAAGTCACACCCACCTGCACTACCACGATGAACATCATCAGCACGAACATGAGGGATGGGAGGGGCCGGAACCTCATCGCCATTCCCACCATCATTCCCCAGGCTCACATGGGCACGTCTTTGTTATCGATGACCACCATTCCCATTGGCCATCGTAAAACGAGTAAGGACGCGGGCTTGGGAAATAAACGTGGGATGCGAACTGCCAATCTTACTAACGCGGGTATACAACATGCTCACCTTTTATTAAGGCGTAATATTAATAGGAGGTTTTTGCGCAAAGTAAGCTTTAACAGGCTTGCTAGTGTGGCAATGTGTAGGTGTAAAGAAAACGACGCAATCTTATTTTTAGCTTACCGTAACGAATCGACCCGTAACGCACTAGCAAAGTAAATCCTAAGTTTAATACAGCGCTTTCGTTTTAGTAATGTATGACTTGAATGCGCCTGCTGTACTACAAGAGTCCGTTAGAACGGCGTGCAGACAGCAGGCGAGCTTTTATCACCCTACTAAAGGGTCATAAATGGCTCATCTTCCTGGCCTGTAAACGTGTACACATTGTAAGGGCTTTCTTGTGGCCCCGGCATACCCGGTGTGCCAATGGGCATACCCGCCAAACCGATACCGTCAATATCGGGTTGTTCCTCAAACAGCGCCTGCACGGCTTCCATTGGAACGTGGCCTTCGATCCAATACTCGCCCATCTCAATGGTATGGCATGAACCCAGGCCATAGGGCACGCCTGCCTGCTGCTTAATATCACCCAGCTCTACATCGTCAATAATCGTCACTTCTACGCCGAGCTCTTCAAGATGGCGTGCATAAGCGTCACAGCAGCCGCACTGGGGGTTTTTATACAATGTTGCCTCTGGCGGTAACGCCGCCTGGGCGGAGACCGCCCCAAGCAGCATGGAACCAGAGAGTAAAAGCTTGGTGCTCATATGTTGCATTATTTTCAACTCCTTAGCGTGAACGACTGAAGAGGTACTTGGCCAGCGAAGCGATCGCCAAGCCAATTAATAACAGCATGGCCAGGGGCATCAACCAGCCTAGCCACCCCATTGACCCCATAAAAGCAAAACATTCCGCGTTCATCATGCCATCACTCCTAAAAAAAGAGGCAATCGCCAAGGCTTATTGCGGGCCATGGTGGCTGGGCATGCTTCCTCTCATCTGTTCACGCTGCTCATCGGTCAGTAAGTCCTGCATCTGATTATGCATGCGCACGTTATCAGCCATCATATCGCCATGAAGGTTGGCCATTTGAGCATGCAGCGCCTTTATTTCCTCTGGTTCAGGGCGTTCAGTCTGCATGGTTTGCATCATGTCGTCGCGCAGGTTCATCAATTCGCCCATCCGCTCAAGCTGGGCCGCGCGGTGTTCTTGGCGCATCTCACGCATGGTACTCATCTGCTGCTCGTCGAGCATACCGCCAATGCCGGACATACTCCCCATGCCTTCCATCATTGGACAAGGCATCATCCCGCTTTGCCCTCCCATCATCATTCCTGGGTACATGCCTTCTTGACTGCCCATCATCATGCCCGAACCCATACCGACTTGGCCGTCCATCATATTGCCCTGACCTTGGGCGCCTTGGCTCATACCTTGAGCGAAGATGGCGCTGCTGGGGACACTGAGGCTTGCAGCCAGACCAATGGCAAAGATCATCTTGTGCTTAACCATGATATTTCCTCTTATCATGTTGCTGGTCGAGACATCGCCTTATCCATTAAAAATGGAAGAAGGCGGAGTTAGCTTTCGTTATAAGCCTACAACCTATAGGTGGCCCAAAGGTAAAGGAGAAACCGATCCCAATACCTAAGTGTTGTCACAGATCATTTTTTCCGCCATTTTCAGCCCTGTTTCAGGTTGGCACGTTTTAACACCGACTCATTTCCATGAAGAAAAGCACGACGCCATGCGCCTTGTTCGCCAAACAGGGCAGATGAACGATGTAAGAAGGCTCAGCCGAATCAGTTTTAGCGCCTCCGCGATGAAGTAACGGCATCCATTCAACCCTAAAAATATATAAGGATACGGTATGCAAAAGAAGACGAGTTCGCTCCCTATCATTCACGCTACCTTAGCAACGCTGTTGCTGTCGCTAGCAATCCCAGTGCTGGCCCATGAAGGGGGCGCAAGCACTTCGCCTAAGGATGGCGTCACCATTCAGGATTCCCCAGCAGAGATTGGCATCGAGTTTGGTGGCATGATGCGCATCACCCAGTTTGAAGTGACAGGCCCAAACGGCCCCGTTCCTCTTGATGGTCAGCCAGGCAGTGAACAGGTCGAACGCTACGTCGTGAAGCCCGGTGAAATTCTTTCGGCTGGGGACTACCAGGTGCACTGGCGCGGCCTATCGGATGACGGACACATGATGTCCGACGGTTTTAACTTCTCGGTCGAGCCCTGACCCGTGGCTTGGTGGTTCTCCGTAAATAGCCTCGATGTCTGGACCGTCGCGATGATTCTCGTGGCGGCCGGGATTTACCTTAGCGCCCTAGTCGCGACGGGGGCCGTGTTGTTTCGTCTAGCGTTTCCCCGGCTCCCTGATCACGACCGGAGGCGCGTCGCCCGCATGGGTGTCCTTTCTGCCTGGGCGGGGGTCATCCTGATTCTGTTCCAGTGGTCTTTAGAAGCTGGTTACCTTGGAGGCGGCAATATAGCGGCTGCAACCAACCCAATGTTGCTCGGGATCGTGTTCGATGGCGCGTCCGGGGGTCGACTAATACTGGTGGTAGCTGGTTTGCTGCTGGTCCAGGCGATTCAGCTTAATAACTTAGCGTTCTCGAAAACAGCCAACAGCTTGAGCCTAGTAGGCGTTTTATTGGTGATGCTGGCATTCGTGCAGGTGGGGCATACAGTAAACACCCCACGCCTCGTTCTGGCTGTCTTGCTGATCGTTCACCTGATGGCGGCAGCATTCTGGGTAGCCTCGCTGTGGCCGCTGTTCCACTTAGTGGGGCAACATTACAACCACGGCAATACCGCCCGCATTCTGACCCGTTTCGGGCAACTCGCCATGGGCGGAGTTGGCGTGTTGGTACTGGCGGGCGTCACTTTGGCCACGCTGCTAACAGACGGTCTCACACCCCTGCTCACCACGGCATATGGACAGTTCTTGATCGGCAAAGTATTGATTGTCGCGGTGCTGCTGTTATTTGCTGCCGCGAACAAGTGGCGGCTTGTACCTGCCTTTGAGAGCGGCGATGCAACAGCCCCACGACGTTTGCAGCGCAGTATTGCGCTGGAGGTGGTGCTGGTCGTGGTTATCCTGCTGATCACGGCGGTGCTGACAAGGGTGACATCACCGAATGGGTGACCGTCAGGACAACCACCTTAGGTAGTTAAGAACCTAGCTTAATAGCTATAAGCAACGCTATCCGGAAGGCAAGGCCGATGCCATCCGCGCGCGACAAGAGATGCACACCCGCCACGTGGCCGTGGTGGTTCGTGGCATCTTGATGTGGTTCAGAAATTGTAGCCCAGACCAATCGTATAAGCCCAGATACCGTCCTCCTGAAACGCATCGGTGGCATCGTCGGTATCGCTGAACAGGAACTGATACTCAGCGCGAGCGAGGAAATAGGCCTTGGGCAGAACATAGTATTTCATACCCGTTTCCCGTCCCGCGAAGGCGCTGTCTTTGACGCCGTCTCCATAGATACCACCGAGGCTAGCACCGACGAAGGGCCGCGCACGACCATCAAGGAACTGATGGGTTAGGTAACCACGGGTTGAGCCGTTCCAGAAACCATCTGTGACGCCCGCCTTCGCCTTCGACATCGGCGTAATTGACGCTTTGCCGAACACCGGCAACCATGTTATCCCTCAGATACCAACCAAGATCAACAGTCTCACGCCGAAGTTTCCGCTATTAAAATTCCGATCGTTACTGCCAGTTCCAGAGATCGAAAACTCACGGACACCCGTGGGCCGTACTCTGAGTTTTGGGCGGATGCTGCCCTAGGCAGAACAGCGAGAAGACAAAAAGCCATTGCTGCAGTGTTGACTCTATTCATGAGGAGACCCTTCCTGACATTATTAGGATTGTATTTCCATAATGCACTATTCGTTATCTAGCGCGGATAGTAACGCGACCGATACCTTGGCGATCAAACGACACGGACCCGCACCATCATGTTCAGGGTCTGACATCACACGATCTGTGCGTTAGCACACACGTATATGATGGAATCTGAAAAACTGGCTACCGGATTGAGGATATGTGCTTCACCACAGCCGATCGACTCACCATCGGCATTATGCTCGGCTACATCGTATCCGGACTGATCATTCTTAGGCATCAGTTCCCGGCTGCCTTGCTAGCAACGGTTCTTTACTGATCATTTATTAGTTCTGGTCGACCGGTCGATTCCACCGCCTCGACTGGGTCAGCGACGCGACATGGTTTCTATATGAAGGCCATCGCTCGGCTAGGTGGCTATCTATATCGCTCCAGAGATACCCCTTTAAGGGCAGCCTTCATTGACGAGGTTTCATCCGCGTAGCTGATAATATTGTAAGTTTCCAGGCTTTAAATCCAAACGCAGGAAAAACTTGCGCGCAATTGAAAGGTTGCTGGGAGCAATTTCCGAATAACTAATCGCGGGCCGAAGTGAGGCGATCGCCTTGCAAGATGAGTTCCACGCCCTATCACGATAATCGCATAAGTTGTGGGACAAACTCTTTAGATCATATTTTTGATAACTAATCTTTCATGAGAAGCACAGGTGCGAACCCCCCACCTGGCGTACGGAAATTGGTCGTCTGTCCTCGATAAAGTCTCGCTGCGGCCATTAACAGTGTGCCGCGATAGGTATACAGTCTAACGTCGACCTTGAGATTTTTACGCTGTCCATCGACCAGAACGAGGCGTTCGGAGGGAGGCACATGGGCCTGGGCAATATAGTCGCTTTCCAAGATTTGGCTGAATGTTTTTTTGGTGAGTTTACTTCCCCGGTACACTCCCTTACTTCCGTGGCCTGCGACAGGTTTGAAGAACCACTGCCGTCGCTGTTGCCAAAGGGTATCAGCATTATCAGCGCTGACCTGTAAGGTACGGGGAATACAAGAGCGAAGTAATTCGGCATTTTGAGCGCTCAACCCCCAAGCCATAAGCGTCGCGGGATCTGATAACACAGCCAAGTTGCGTTTGTCCGCGAACAATGCGTGTGCATGGGGATTTGGGGTTATGACTGCGCCTCCGTCCAACCAGGCAGAGTGTAAGGCGGAGTTTCCGGGTGCTTCGAGCCCAAAATCCACTAAGCGATTGTAAACCATATCTACTCGCTTACCGCCGCTGTATAGCATGCCTGACTCATACCGAAGGTCGCCAGGCGAGAGGATGAGAGCATCAATGCCATGACGCCGTAATAACTGCTGGGCAAGTTTGAATTCAGGATAGAGGTATTGCCCCATAGGCTGATCATCAACGATAGCTATCCTCTCCAGACGTCCATTGCCACGCTGGGCACGCCATTCGCTCTCGAACTGGGCTATCACTTTAGCCTCGAAGTCGGCAGACCCGGCCGCACTTTTAGCATCACCACAACACTGCAGTTGGGCCCGTACCAGGATCGCGTTAAGAAATGCACCTCCGGCATTGGTATTGATTTCGATGAGGCGAGGCCCGTCCTCGCCGAGATGGAAATCATAGCCCATGAAGACACCTACTGGGCCGGGGTTTAACTGTGCACTTTGCGGGGCCCAAGACAGTACTTGTCGCTGATAGTCGGGAAGAGCGGCGGCGTTTTCTATGGCCTGAACAGTGGCCCTCATCTGCTCCAGAACCTGAGATGGGACAAAGACAGCGACATTCGAGAAAAGTTGATGCCAGGTCGAACGGATAAAGGCCTCATCGGCATCGTCGCCCAACTGGTCGATAAGACTTTGGGTGGCTGCTCGTCGGTCTAGAGTGATACAGGTGCAGTGCTGGTTCAGCCTTTCTGCTTCTGTCATCCCTGGGGAGCCACTGGTCTTTTGCAAGAGCTGTCCTCTGGTTTTTTCACGCTGATCTAGATCAAACTGGCCAGCATCGGCTGGTCATTGAGTTCATGAGGGCGATATTTAACGAGCTACACCTTCTGCTGATAGATCAACGTCGATGATGAGCGCTCATGGTGCTTGTACGCTCGCATTAACATCTTGTGGCAAAACTTTCAGGAAATGTAGACACAAGGGTTAATATAGATGAAGTGGAAAGCCGACGTCCGGTCATAGCGATAAAAGTAACTAGCGCTACCATCATCATCAACAAGGGGCAACTATTTTCTGCCGACAATGATGCGCAGTGATGACCAAGAGCATCCCTGCTGCCGACATCGGCAACTGAACAAATTTCACTATTAAGCGGAAGATGCTGTATTGAATTAAAAAAGGTCCCGAAATAAGGCCTTGCGCTTGCAAGTTTTCGTGATAGCTACTTATCCGGCAGGTCATATTTTTACTGTAGGTTCAGGCTCGTTTCAGGTTAACACCGTATAAAGAACGGGTGACAATAACCTCTGAGGTAAATGACCATGCGCTACACTCTTTTAACAACGTCTTTGTTTGCCCTTTCATTAAGTCTGATCACGGGCGCGGCGCTGGCTGCACCCGGCCACGGCGGTGGTGGCAATAACCTAACCGAGGCTGACGTTGACCGCACGATCAGCCTTGAGGCTGGCGATATGTGGTTCGACCCTGAAGAGCTAGAACTGGCGGCTGGGGAGGTGGTTAAATTTGAAATCACCAACACCGGCAATTTAGAGCATGAATTTGTGATTGGTAGCAAAGAAGCCCAAGAAGAACATCGTCAAATGATGCTAAACATGGCCAACGGCGGAGGCCACGATATGTCGAATATGTCACACGGCGACGGTCACGATATGGCCAACATGGACATGGCAGGTGTCACCATTGCGCCTGGTGAAACCGGGACTTTATTATGGAGTGTCCCTGACAATGTTAACGAGCTAGAGTATGCCTGTAACATTCCTGGTCATTATGAATCCGGCATGTACGGTAATTTTTCTCTCTAATCTGACGCAGACCCATGAAACTGTTGCTACTCGAAGATGATGATTTGTTAGCAGAAAGCTTGGCAGAGAGTCTCAAGGACAACGGTTACCTGGTTGATTTGGCCGCTTCATTGAAAGCGGCCAAGTCGCTGATGGCAACCGAGGATTATGAGCTGGCTATTTTAGATGTCGGTTTGCCCGATGGGTCGGGGTTAGATCTTCTCGCTCATTGGCGCAAGCAGAAGCGCAGTACGCCTATTTTGATTTTGACGGCGCGCGATACCTGGGAAGATAAAGTTATCGGACTTGAAACCGGAGCCGATGACTATCTCACCAAGCCTTTCCACGAAGCCGAACTTATGGCTCGCCTGAAGGCCTTGTTGCGTAGGCAGTCTGGTCAGTTATCTCATGTGATTACGCTTAACGGTGTCTCGTTGGATGAGGCGGGTCAACGAGTGTGCTTAGAAGGAGAAACGTGGCGTTCGCTCACAGCGACGGAGTTTCGATTACTACGCTACTTAATGCTGCATCCAGACCGTATTCACTCGAAAGATCAGCTACTAGAGCAGCTCTATGCCCTGGATCAGGACGCCGCCGCACCTAACTTGGTCGAAGTCTACATCGCTCGTCTGCGCCGTTATCTAGGCAAATCAATTATCCAAACTCGCCGCAGCCAGGGGTATTTCTTTGCTTCACATTGATCGGCGCAGTTTACGTTTTCGACTACTCGCCTGGCTAGGAGGCGTGGCACTATTCGTAGTGGTGACGACCTGGCTACTGCATGGCATATTGTTACAGAATCTTGCTCGGGATTTTTTGGGTGAGCGTCTTCAGCGCGAAGCCGACCATGCCGTCACGCAGCTTGAGCAAGGTGAAGCCGCCGTGCCTGCCGCGCTTGACTCGGTTAGCCAAGGCTATCAAGTCTTTCATCATCTCTACGTACTCCGCTTCAACGGCTCGGTCAGCGCTTCCGACCCACAATGGCAGCAACAGCTGGCTCCGCTGCTAGATGAAAGCGGCAATGCTCTAATAGACGTGAATCGCGGCGAGCAACACATGCTCGTCTATCGTCGCCATTTTGAATGGCAGGGCACGCAGGGTGTGCTGCTGGTGGGTGAGGACTTCTCTCAAGTAGAAGCAGGGCTTGCAACATTGCACTGGTGGGTCGGTGGGATTGCCAGCGTGCTGTTAGGAATGCTCATCATACTCAACATGTTAGCGGTTAATCGTGGACTTAAGCCACTCTGGCAACTGCGTCAACAGCTTGAAGCATTGCGAGCGGGCAAACGTGATCGCTTGTCATTAATAGCCCCTTCTGAGCTAGATGAATTAGTCGACCAGTTGAACTGGTTTATGGATGACATTGACCTTCGCTTGAAGCGCTCCAGAGAGTCGGTCGCGAACCTATCACATGCATTAAAAACCCCGCTGGCAGCCGTTACCCAAGTACTGCGTGGCAATCGGCCCATTGATGAAACCCGACGCCATAAACTGCTCAGCCGTATTGAGGATATTAACGCCCAGCTGGATGCGGAGCTGCGTCGCTCACGTATTGCAGGCCCTAACGCGGGGCGAATGGCCAACGTCACGCGTGATAGTTCACGGCTCATCGAGATGTTCCGCAGCCTTTACCCTGAGCGTATCTTCAACCTCGCCCACTCGGCAGGCGAGAAAGACCAAGTGCCTATTGAGGCTCACGACTTTTCTGAAATATTAGGCATCGTGCTCGATAACGCTGGCAAATGGTCGAATAGGTGCGTTAATTGCGATATTGCCGTCTCCGCAACCACACTCACGCTCACCATTGATGATGACGGCCTCGGCGTTGCAGAAGAGGATCTTTCGCGCTTGGGAGAGCGTGGCACACGACTGGATGAACGCCGTCCCGGCTACGGCTTAGGCCTGTCGATTCTTGCGCAGCTAATTGCCCGCTACTCAGGGCACTCGTATTTTGAGCGCAGTCCACTGGGTGGACTGCGCGTTACGATTATCCTGCCTCTAGCGGGTGAAGTAGCTAATTAATCATTATTCAGCTTTGTTTCAGGTTCTTCCATCAAGATGGTGCCATTCATCATTGATGGGAGTTACACATGGCACGCTCAAGCATCATTTCTCACCCGCTTTCTCGCCGGCAAGTCCTAAAAGGCGGCGCTGCCTTAGGGTTAGGTTCCGCTGCGGCAATGGGGTTAACTCCCGCCTGGGCAAACCCCTGGGGCCGTACGAATGTCTATGCACAGGGCGTCGAAGAAGGGCCCGAGATATCACTGGCTATCCGCCGTGAATCCATTCCGATTGACGGACAAGAAGCCCACCCTATTAGCATTAACGGTACTAGCCCTGGCCCACTGATTCGTCTGAAAGAAGGTCAAGACGCCGTACTGCGTGTTACCAACCTGCTGGATGAGTCCACGTCGATCCATTGGCATGGCCTCATCTTGCCACCGGAGATGGACGGTGTGCCTGGGGTCAGTTTTGCAGGCATAGCACCTGGTGAAACCTTCACCTACCGTTTTCCTGTCCGCCAGAACGGTACCTACTGGTACCACAGCCACTCCGGCTTGCAGGAACAGCTCGGCCACGCCGGGCCGTTGATAATTGACGCCGCCGAGCGCGAACCCATCCGCTACGACCGTGAGCATGTGCTACTGCTCACCGACTGGACCTTTGAAGACCCCATGTCGGTATTTCGTAATCTGAAAACCATGGAAGGCTATTACAACTTCCAAGAGCGCACGATTGCTGATTTTTTCGCCGATGTTCGCGAAAAGGGTTTCTCACAAACCGCCGAGATGCGCGGTATGTGGGCCAAAATGCGCATGAGTTCTCGGGATATCGCCGATGTGACCGGCAGTACTTATACCTACCTGCTTAACGGTCACTCCCCCCAAGAAAACTGGAATGCGCTGTTCAAGGCTGGTGAGCGGGTACGACTACGCGTGATTAACGGGTCGGCGATGTCATACTTTGATGTACGTATACCTGGTTTGAAGATGACCGTCGTTGCTGCCGATGGCCAGCCAGTGCAACCCGTGCCTGTTGATGAGTTCCGTATTGGCGTGGCTGAAACGTACGATGTGCTTGTTTCACCAGAAGATGATCGAGCCTATACCATCTTCGCCGAAGCCATGGATCGGAGTGGCTACGCTCGCGCCACGCTAGCCCCGCGTGAAGGCATGCAGGCGGAGATTCCCAAGCGCCGCCAAATTGCCGACCGCGGCATGGAAGCCATGGGCGCTCATGGCATGGGTGACATGGAAGGTATGGATCATTCAGGCATGTCGAATATGGAAGGTATGGATCACTCCAATATGCCGGGAATGAGCGGTGACGATGCTGGTATGGAAGGCATGGATCACTCTAATATGGAGGGGATGGATCATTCCAACATGGAGGGCATGGATCATTCTAATGTGGGCGGCATGTCGGGCGAGCAGGCGAAAGTCGGCGAAAACGGCATTCTCATTGCCGGTGAAGCCCAGCCCGGCTCTCGCTACGACCAGGCGGGCATAGGCATCGACCCCAACGAACGTCGAGTACTCGTCTACCGCGATCTTAAAGCCTTCACGCCATGGCCTGACCGCCGCGAACCAGGCCGTGAGCTTGAGCTGCACCTGACCGGCAACATGGAACGTTACATGTGGTCGTTCGACGGCAAGAAGTTTAGCGAAGTGACCGGCCCAATCCATTTTGTGAAAGATGAGCGGCTGCGCCTAATCCTGATCAACGACACCATGATGGAGCATCCTATCCACCTCCACGGTATGTGGATGGAGCTAGAAAACGGTCAGGGCGAGCTAATTCCGCGCAAACACACCTTGAACGTTAAGCCCGGCGAGCGGGTTTCGGCACTGATTACGGCAGATGCTGAAGGCAGTTGGGCGTTCCATTGCCACCTGCTTTATCACATGGATGCCGGAATGTTCCGCGTTGTTCAGGTTTCTTAAGGAGGCAGTATGAAAACTAAGCTTTATTTTACTGGCATTAGCTTAGCGTTTGTCATGACCACCGCTGCCCATGCGGAAGATGGTTACGACGCGCCGAAAGATTGGCCAGCGCCCACGATGGAACACAATATGGGTATGGCGCTCTTTGATCGTCTTGAATATAGCGTACCCGATAACGGCGAGGAGGCCGTCGTGTGGGACTTTCAAGGCTGGTACGGCGGCGATATCAACCGCATTTACCTAAAGTCAGAAGGCGAAAATGTCCAGGGCGACGGCGAAGATGCTGAGTTCGAGTCTTTGGAACTACTCTATAGTCGCCTAGTGGCTGATTTTTGGGAGTTACAGGGGGGTATCGGTTACCAAGGCGGTGTGTTCTCCGATGATCACGCCGAACGCACCTATGGGGTTGTCGGCCTACAAGGTGTGATGCCCTACGGCATTGAAACCGACGTTGCTATGCAAGTGAGTGAAGATGGCGACGTGGCCGCTAGTTTTGAGGGCGAGTACGATCTGCGCCTGACACAGCGGCTCTACCTACAGCCGCGCACCGAAATTGCCGTAGCTGCCAGCGAAGTTGAGGAATTTGGTGTGGGTGAGGGCCTTAACTCAGTGCGTGTCGGCATGCGCCTGGGCTACGAAGTGACCAGACGCTTTGCGCCTTACGTGGGCGCTTACTGGGTAAAAGAGTATGGCGATACCGCCGACCTTTCTCGTGCTGGTGGGGTTAGTAGCGAAGACACCGGCGTGGTTGCGGGTGTCAGGTTAATGTTTTAGGTGGCATTTTTTGCTACATCCACCGTGTAATCGCCAGACACAACACCTCTTGGTAGGCTGATACAAACACCTGCCATGCTACATATTTGACTTAAAGGCTGCACATGAGTTCTAGACTATTAGAGCTATTAGAACTTAAAAGAGCACGAGGTCGTGCGCCTTGTTCGCCAAACCGGGGGAATGAACGATGTCTGAAGACCATGCCGAGACAAAAGTGAAAGACCCTGTTTGTGGCATGGACGTTGATCCCCATGCTACTCACCACCGTGCCAATCACGCGGGTAAGACATGGTACTTCTGCTCAGAAAAGTGTCAGGAAAAGTTTGTTGCCAAGCCTGATGCGTATCTTGAGCCAAGCAAACAGTCACAAGCGTCAGCACCCTCGGGATCTATTTATACTTGCCCGATGCACCCAGAAGTTCGACGAGAAGGCCCAGGCGACTGCCCAATCTGCGGCATGGCGTTGGAACCTGAGACTGTGTCTGCCGACACCGGCCCTTCGGACGAACTCAAGGACATGACCCGGCGTTTCTGGATCGGCCTCGTACTGACCCTGCCCGTGTTTGCCCTAGAAATGGGTGGCCACGTGTTTGGCCTTATGCATTTTATTTCCCAGCAAACCTCTAACTGGATTCAACTGCTGCTGGCAACGCCGGTAGTCGTCTGGGCAGGTTGGCCATTCTTTGTACGCGGATGGCGTTCGCTAGTGCATCGCAGCCTTAATATGTTCACGCTAATCGCGATAGGTACCGGCACCGCATTGATCTACAGTTTGCTGGCCACCCTCACTCCGGGCATCTTTCCCGATGCCTTTCGTCAAGCCGATGGCTCGGTGGCCGTTTATTTTGAAGCGGCAGCAGTGATTGTCGTTTTAGTTTTACTAGGACAAGTATTAGAGCTACGCGCTCGTGAAAAAACCTCTGGCGCTATTCGCGC